>Ga0070682_100000597_pt1 | contig 21974 bp, 39 predicted proteins | sample KBSC63LmetaG_FD_64668 | JGI IMG/M metagenome (GOLD analysis project Ga0070682, IMG submission 64668) | Corn rhizosphere microbial communities from Kellogg Biological Station, Michigan, USA - KBS C6-3L metaG | ecosystem: Host-associated > Plants > Roots > Rhizosphere | place: USA: Michigan...
GTTGAAGAAGCGGTTGCGCGGGATCACCCACCAGCGGCGCAGGTACGGGCGCTCGGCGCCGCCGATGACGAAGTCCGGGCCGCGGCGCGTGACGCGCGCGATGAGGCGGTCGGCGAAGGTCACGCTGCCGCCCTCCCCGCCTGCAGCTCCTCGAGCACAGTGAAGCGCGCGCCGCGCGCGTGCCACTGGCTGATGGCGCTGTTGCCTAGGTAGTCCTCGACCGCGTGCACGTCCTCGGGCGGCAGGCTGCGGCGATGCGGCTTGTCGTCCTCGTGGAAGTAGTCGGTGACGTGCTGGCGCGTGAGGCCGCACGCCGCGGCGATGTCGGTCAGTTTCAGGCCCGGCCGGCGCGAGCGCGCGATGTGCAGGCACAGGCGGACGGCCTGGCGGTAGGTCTTGACGATTCGCATGATCTCGGGCGCCACGATGTGCGGCGCCTCAACGCGGGCGAGCAGCGGGAACTCCCGCTGCAGGTGAGTGAAATCCAAGGCTGGCCCCTCGAAAAATCAATGAGTGCACCGGTTGCTGCACCGGTTGCGCGGAGGCGAAAGTGAAGGCATGGATGCCCAGCACCTGCTCGCCTTTCTGATGCGCCCGCACCTGCTCCCCGGTGCCACGAGGGCCAGCCCGAAGGCAACGGATCAAAGCGTGGGCGGACGCATCAGGAAGGAAGCGAATGACGAACGAGGAATGGGCCCGCGCCGCGGTGCGCGCGCTGCTGGCGCGGCTGATCGCGCAGTGCATCGGGAGGCGGCGGTGAGCCATCACTCAGCCCCTCCACCAATGCACCGCCAGCCCGATCACCAGCCAGATGGCGGCGTTCAGGGCCAGGGCGGCCAGGAATGGGAGGTTCAGGCGGCGCATGGCTCAGGCCTTCAGCGACCAGCCGGTCTTGCGGTCGACGACGATCAGGCCGCGCTTGCGCAGCGCCTGCAGGCGGCGATCGACGACGCGCCAGCCGGTCAAGTGGCCGAAGCGATCTGGCACCGTGAGGCAGTCAGCGGTTGCCCGGACCATATGCGCCAGCGAATCGAACTTGCGCGAGCCACCCTTGAGCGCCGCCAGGATTTCCGCGTCGAGCGCGGTGTAGTCGGTTGCCATGGCTCAGGCGGCTTGCTGGGTGGGGGCGCCCGACTGCGCCGCGGCGAGCGCCGCGAGCCTGCGCACGTTCTCCGACCCGAACAGGTCCTGCCGCTCCAGCTTCACCTCGGGCGGAATCCGCTTGCGCGCCTTCCAGTTGAAGACGCGCTGCGTCCCGCCCTTGACGTAGCCAAGGTCCGCGGCGAGCTTTGCTGGGCCGCCGAGCCAGTCGATGAGGGTTGCGTCGTCCATGACGCATTAAACACCACGTTTATGGCGCGCGTCAACACAGCGTGTATCAACAACTCGTTTAGTGACGGGACAATCCGCTCAATGCACCCGTCCTATATTCGCTTGATGGAAGCCGCCAAAGAGGCGACTGCCAACACGAAGCAGCCCATCAGCCGGCCGTCCGACTTGGCGCGGCACATGACCGAAAGCCCCCAGCGGATTCACAACTGGCAAGTGCGAGGCGTCTCGAAGGAAGGCGCCTTGAAGGCGGAGACGCTGTACGGCGTTTCTGCGAACTATGTCCTTGAGGGCGCGGAATCGAAGGCCTCTGCTGCACCGCAAAAGAACTCTGGCGCACCAGATGAGCCTGTGCAGCTCGACCATTCCCAAAAAAGGGAGGGTCCCGGTTTGAACGAATTCTTGAACTACCTCAATGCGCGCTATCCGCAAGCGCCGTTGACGCCTGAAGAGGTCATTGAAGAGGCCACGGCCTACCGCGAGTACCTCACGCAGCGTCTTGCGCGCCGGCTGTTGAAGCGCGAGTTCCAGGCGCCCGAGCCGGTGCCTGACGCGCGGGTCGAGGCTGCATTCTCGGAGGCCCAGCGCCGAGAGCGCGAGGCGACGGATAGGCAACTGATCGAGAGCCCGATCGCGAAGCGGCGCCGGCACGCGCCGGACAAGAAGCGGTCGGGTGCCTCATGAAGCCGCCGTTCAGCCTGGTGCCTGATGCTGTGTCGAATGACACCGTCGAGGCGCTGGCGCAGCTACTAGACATGGCGCGCCGCGGCGAGCTGATCGGCTTCGCCTTCGCGGCAATGCTCAAACGGCGGCGCTACTTCGTCAACGTCGCGGGGGAGGCCTTTCGCAATCCCACCTTCGCCCGCGGGTGCGTGAGCGCCCTGGACGACGAACTGGGATTGCGCATCAGGGGGGAGAGGAATGGGCTCTAGACTTTCGATCATCGCTGGGCTTTGCCTTGCAGGCTGCGCAACACAGGCACATTTCGCCGAGATGATGAACTCCTGGGTTGGCAGCCCGGAAGGCGCCATCATCGGCCGCTTCGGAGTGCCGGCGAGCACATACCAGCTCGAGAACGGCGACAAGGTGCTGTCCTACCATCAGGCGTCGACCTTCATGCTCGGTGGGTACACGACCACCACGCCGGTGACGACGAATACGAGCGGAGTCGTGGGGAACACGCCCTACTACGGCACAACGACGACATACGTTCCGCAACAGCAACCCGCCACCCCCGTCAATCTCTGGTGCGATTTGACCCTGACGATCTCGCATGGAGTGCTGAGTTCCTGGAGCGCCAACGGCAACAACTGCGTGGCCCGCGCCAGATAGGGAATCCACCTCGCAGACGCCGCCCTCGAGGCGGCTTTTTTTCGTCCATCAATTCAACGCGGTGTTGACACGTGCAATCAACATCGTGTTTAATACCTCCAACGCCGCAAACAAGACGCCCGATCCCCGGGACGCGGCAGATGGAGCGCACGATGAGCCCCCGCCTCGAACGAGAAGCCGCGATGGATGACGTCGCGGAGTTCGCGCAGCACTACCGCTTCACGCCGATCCACTCGGACGTGCCCGATGAGCGCTCGCCCGCCCGCCACATCCCGAACAGCCTGTCGCTGACGCGCTCGGACGCCACGTCGCCGTGGATCACGAACGCGGACAAGGCGGCGGTGCTGGACACGCTGGTCGACGAGCACGAGCTCGATGACGAGCGCGTGGACACGATGCTGCGGCTGGCGGCCGAGCACCGGATTCGTGCTCAGGTGCCGACGACGCCGCGCGGCATCGCCATGACCAGCATCGCGGTCGACGCGTGCGCCCTGCTCCAGGAGCTGCAGCGCGCGATCGAGAACCTGGACTTCTTCAGCGCGGGCGACACGGGCCTGGGCGACCTGCAGCGCACGGCGCAGGGCATCCAGCCGATCCTGGCGCGGATGGGGGTGCGCCATGGCTGACGCGAAGCACACGCCGGGGCTGCGCTCTGTCGCCGCTCACCCCGCCCGAGTCAACGGCGAGCGCCGCTGGCACTTCATTTCGCCTACGGGGTCGCGCAGCTTGCGCACCTGGGCCAGTAAGCGTGCCGCCGTGATGGCCGGCGAGAGGGAGTGGCAATGGGTGCGGTGACCTACCAAACGGCACCGCTGCCGTGCCCCTTCTGTGGCAGCACGCCGATCTGGCGCCATCACTCGACCGGCTCGCTTCCCGCTTTCACTGAGGGGGTCGAGCGCGTCTGGAAGTGGCAGTCTTCACTGTTCTGTCAAGGCTACCGCTGCCCGCGACCGCACGTCAGCGGCTTCGGACAGACGGACTGGCATGGTGGAAATGCCAGCGCGCAGCAGTACGCCATGGCCGATGCGCTGGAGGTCTGGAACCGCCGCACCGCCATCGCCAAGGCCACCGGGAGCGCGCAATGACCGCCCGCGCCCTCATCTCGCGCGCTCTGCTCCTGGTGCACGGCCAGCCCGACCACCTCGAGACGCGCCAGTGGCGTGAGATTCCAGGATACGAAGGTCGCTATAGCGTGAGCAATCTCGGCGAAGTGCGCTCCGAGAGTCGACGCGTGGAGAGCTATGGCGGTCGCCATCGCATGACGGGTCAGCACGTAATGAAGCCGCGCGCTAAGGACGGCTACCCCGCCGTGGAGCTCTTCATCGATGGCATTGGCAAGTGGCGAACGATCCATTCGCTGGTCGCCCTTGCATTCATCGGTCCTCGCCCCGAAGGGATGCAGGTTTGCCACAACGACGGGACACGCACGAACAACGTGCCCACGAATCTGAGATACGACACCCAATCTGGCAATTGCGCTGATCGCCGGCTTCATAGGGCTCTTCGCTGTACCAAGTCGCCGGAGTTCACCGAATGAGCGCAAAGATGAATCTTCCCGGCTTCTGGGGTCGCGCCGGTGGTTCGCGCGTGGACACGCTGGCCGAGACCGAGCTGGCCTGCGACATCGCGCCGGACGCCGAGCGCGTCATCGCCCCACCGCCGCCGCTGGACGACAGCACGCGTTCGCGCCTGCGCCGCCGCGCGCTGGTGCTCATCGCGCTGGGCTTCGCGACGCTCGGCACGCTGCTGGGGATCAGCGATCCGAGGTTCACGCCGTGAACGCGCGCATCGATCCCCGTCCGATGGGCGTCGTCTACGGCATGGACTTCGACGCCTACCTGGCCGTCGACGCCGTCAGCCAATCCGCGCTCAAGCTCATGGCCCGCTCGATGTGGCACTACGCGAACCGCGTGCCGGTCGAACAGACGCGGCCGATGCTCAATGGCTCGCTGCTGCACTGCGCGCGCCTCGAGCCGGACGCGCTGTCGCAGCGCTACATCGTGCTGCCGGAGGACGCACCGCGCCGGCCGACCGACGCGCAGTGGGCGGCCAAGAAGTCGAACGAGTCGAGCCAGTACGCCAAGGACTGGTGGACCACCTGGGGCAACGAAGCCGCCGGCCGCATCCTGATCCCGGCCGAGGACTTCGCGATCACGCAGCTGCAGCTCAACGCGCTGAACCGCGACGCCCAGATCGTCGAGGACACGACGGGCGGCCGCAGCGAGGTCTCGGTCTTCTGGATCGATCCGGTGACCGGCGTGTACTGCAAGGCGCGGCCGGACTACGTGCGCGAGTACGACGACGGCGACGTGCTGACCGACCTCAAGAGCACGGTCGACGAGTCGCCGCATGGCTTCGGCTACGCGGCCAAACGCCTGCGCTACGACCTGCAGCAGGCGCACTACGTCGATGGCTGGCAGATCGCCACCGGCCGCAAGGTCAAGACGTTCAGCTTCGCCGCGGTCACCAGCAAGCGGCCCGTGCTCGCCAAGCCCTACCTGCTGCCGGAAGAGTTCGCGCAGCAGGGTGAAGACGAACGGCGCGAGCTCCTGGCGATGTACGCCAACTGCCGCGCTTCCAACCACTGGCCGGACTACGGCGCGGGCCGCATCGTGGCCGACGTCCGCATCTACACCGCCAACGAAATCGAGGTCTCCTATGTCGATTGAAGTCACGGACCTGCGTCCGACCATCATCCCCAAGAGCGACCAGCTCAACGCGGACCAGCTCGTCGCGGGCCCGGTCATCATCACCGTCACCAGCGTGGAGACGACGAGCAGCAAGGAGCAGCCAGTCATCGTCCACTACGAGGGCGAAGGCGGCCGGCCGTACAAGCCGGGCCTGACCATGCGCAAGGTGCTGATCCTGGCCTGGGGCGAGAACGGCCACCACTGGGTCGGCAAGTCGATGGAGCTGTTCCACGACCCGTCGATCAAGTTCGGCAACGACCTGGTCGGCGGCATTCGCATCGCACGCCTGTCCGACATCCCCAAGGACATCAAGGTGTCGCTGGCCGAGAAAAAGGGCAAGAAGGCCCTGCACGAGATCGGCGTGCTGCGGCAGTCGGCCGAGCTCGTCGCCGCGCTGGCTGCGATCGCTGCGGCTACCGGCCGCGACAGCATGAGCAAGGCGCGCGCGCTGGCCGAGGGCCTGAAGAACGCGAACGAGCTCGCATCGGCGCACGAAGCCTATCGCCTGAAGGTCTCGTCGCTGAAGGAAGCGGCCGAGAAGAAGACGACCGGAAGTGACACGCCAGCGGCCGCCTTCGACCTGGCCGCCTTCACCGAGCGCGTGAAGTCCTGCACCACGCTCGAAGCGCTGCAGGTGCTCAACGACGAAGCCGAGGCGCTGACCGGCGATGACAAGGTCAACGCGATGGCGGTGCTGGTCGCGCGCGACGCGGAGATCGGGCAATGACCGACATCACCGCGTTCCCCAGCCATGGCGCGATGGGCGAAGTCGTGCAGGAGGGCATGACGCTGCGCGACTACTTCGCCGCCAAGGCGATGGTCTACGTCGCTGGTACGGCCGAACTGGATCATGTCGGCCCGGCCGAGCTGGCTGCCGCGTGCTTCGAACACGCCGACGCGATGCTGTATGCGCGCATGGACTTCGTCGTGCGCCAGGACATCGCCGCCGTCGAACGCCAGCTCGAAGCGGCAATCGCGCGCTCCGACCGCGCGATGGCGGCTTTGCGCGCGCTGCACAAGGTCTGCGCTGACACCAACGACGGCCTGGAAGACGACCCGGCCAACCGAGAGGCATACCTGGGCGCGATGAGCATCGCTGAGGCCCTGATCGAAGACGACGAGACCATCCCCTTCTGACCCCTTTCCCCCGCCTGTCGCACGCGACGACACGAGACCCCTGGCCGCGCACCTGTCTCCTCCTCCCTGGCCAGGGCTTCCGCGACGGGCGGCTTTTCTTCTCCACCAGCCTGAAAGGCACCTATGACCAACGACCTGAAGACCGCGCCGACCGACGGCGAACTCCCGAACCGCGGCCCGCGCGTGAAGCCGGCCGACATCGAGGCCGAGATCGTTCGCGAGGTCTACTTCACCGCCGCCAACGGCGCCGCGGCTGCGGGCGAGACCGTCTACTCCGATGACGACTCGTTGCGGCTGCTGACGTTCTGCGTCCTGATGCTGCGCAACGGCTTCACTGTCACCGGCGAATCCGCGTGCGCGTCGCCCGAGAACTTCGACGCCGAGATCGGCAAGCGCATCGCGCGCACCGCTGCTGTGTCGAAGGTCTGGCCGCTGCTGGGCTTCCGGCTGCGGGACCACCTGACGGGCATGGCTGAGGCGAGGGCCGTGGCCAGCGAGCCCGATCCGCGCGCCCTCACCGAAGCCGACGCCGCCGCCGACCTGGCTGGCCTGCCGCGGCCGGACGCCAGCGGGCCGGTGTCGGCTTGAAAGGAAAGCCATGCGAAACACCATCCGAAACCTCTTGGCAATCACGACCGGCATGAGTGCTCTTTCACGCATCGAGCCTGGTGCCATCGACTTCAGCGCTCCGCGCGTCCGCAAGCCTTGCAAGACATACGCGCCCAACGGCGAACGCGAGTGCGCGCGCCGTCTTCGCCAGATCGCTGCAGGCACGCTCAAGGCCAGCGCCTGACCAGTTTCGGGCCGGCGCCGACGCGATGACGGGTCGCGTTCGGAGGATCGTGATCGCCGGCCCGCCTACATCGCCCCTCGGAAAAATCAACATCCCCCTGGAGAACCGCATGACGTTCGAGCTTCTGAAACTCACCGCCGCGACCTTGGTGTCGCTCACCAGCCGTACTGAGCGCAACGGCGAGGACGCGATCGCCAAGACGCCAGCGCAGATCCGCGGCGCGAAGGCGGCGGCGACGCGCCGGGCCAGGGCGGCGGCGTGAGCATGGCTAGCGACCTCGCCAGCATCGTGCAGGAGTTGCTCGCCTGCGGCATCCACGATCCCGCTCGCAAGCACCCTGACGACTCGCCGGCGAAGGGCTGCTGGTCAGTCATCACGGCGCCGACCGAACTGGTGGAACGGCTGCGTAGCGCTCTCGCCATCCTAACCTCCCTCGCCCAAGCCAGCCAGGCAAGGCCGGATGGAGGGGCGGTGGCTTGGATGGATGACGAGGGTCGTGTTCTGTCGCGCGAGCAGATGCACAACGCGATGAACCACCAAGGTGGCCCGGGCCGCATCGTCGCGGCCAAGTACTCGACGCCTCTGTTCCCTCCCGGCAACGCTACGCAGGCAGCCGGGGCGAGAGAGCCACTGACGAACCTTCAAATTGCCGATTGCGCGACAGACCTTGACCCCTACCCGATGGAGTTGGTCTGCGTCCCGGCCGAGCAACTTGTGGCCTTCGTTCGCAACATCGAAGCCGCCCACGGCATCGCCTCTCCGGCTGCTGAACTGAAGAAGGAGTAGACCGTGAGGCCGCTTTACATGCCCCAAGCGCCGCGCTGCAAAGACTGCGGCCGGCCCATCAAAGAGACGAACTATCCGGGCTTCGGAATTCGGATCGTTCGTTGCACCAATCCCGTCTGCCAACACTCGTGGCCCGCATGGGCGAAGGACTAGACCATGGACACCACCAACAAGCTGGCCGTCGGCGGCCGATACAACTGGAAGGGCCAGCCTGAACATCTGGTCTACATCGGCCGCAACTGGAGCGGCAACGGATATTGGCACCAGTTCGAGCTGGTGGGCAGGCCGGGCGTCGTCTGGTGCGAGGTCGTGGATGCGGACCTTGGCAAGTTCGAAGAATCGAAGCCGTCCGACGCCGCGCAGGTCACGCAGGCGGTCAGCGAGCCGGTGGCGTGGCTGTTCGAGTGCCGCAAACCGGGCAAGCGGGAAACCTTTGCCAGCGTGTTCAAGGACGACACGACCCATTGGCCTGTAGATCAGTGGACGGAGGTTAAGGTCACGCCACTCGGCCCCATCACCCACCCGGCCCCCGCATCGGCCAGCGAGCCCTACCCCGACCACAACGTCAAACGTCCGACCTCTGAACCTGTCGTGCTGTCGATGAAGCGTTCGGAGCGTGCGTCGCTGTCGCCGGAAGCCTTCATGGCGTTGCAGCACGGTGCCGAGAAGATGGCGCAGGTCGCCAAGGCCGACGACGAGTACAAGCGCAGTCAGGGTGCCGGCCGTGAACGTCTCGCAAACACGGTGCTCGCATCGGCCAGCGAGCCCACCCTCGTGGCTGCTGCCGATCAGGTCGTTGAGGCCGATCGCTCGCAGAGCCTGACGCAGGAGCACATCGACTACCTCGCGGCTCAGGTCAAGGCGGCTCGCGCATCGGCCAGCGTGCCCGCGAAGCCTCTGGAATCGCTGGCGCAGATCAACGCCGCTTTCGAGGCCTGGGTTGACGACTACCCGGTGCAGATCGTCGGCCAACTCTACGACTACTGCCAGGACGCCTTCAATGCTGGGCGCGCGACCGTCGTCGCGGCCGACTTCGAGCCATCGGCCAGCGTGGCGGGAGCGGGCGAGGCCAGCACCGAAGGAGCGGCGCCGACGCAGCCTAAGGGGCGCGCCCTTCATCAGAGTTGGTATCCCGACCCCAAGCCGACGCTGTACGTCAAGTGCATCGACGGAACCTTCCGGGAGGCTGCCGACCATGAGCGCTGAACTCTGCTCCGTCTGCGCCCGGCTGCCGCACGCCATCGATGACCCCGAGTGCATGCCCGAGACTAAGCCCATCGCTGAAAAGCTCGCTTGGGCTCTTGACGAAATCCAGCGACTTCGTGCCGCTCTCGCCCGCCAAGCACCTGCACCGCAAGCCGTGCCGGAGGGAGTGTTGACGATCGCGCGTGAAGCACTACAGGCGGTGACGTTCACGGATCGCACCGCGATGAACGACAAGGGCACGGCCGAGATTCCCTTCTGCACGCTGCGAAAGTGCGCCGACGCCATCTCGGCTATCGACTCACTCTCGGCTGCCGCCCCGGAAGCGCCTGTCGCCAAAGTCTGGATGAAGGACGGCGAGATTCAGAAGGCCGCGACCTACATGCCCGGCCTGCCCGATGGCGAGCACGAGCTCTACGCAGGGCCTCAGCCCCAAGCCGTGACGGAGGATGCGCGCGATGGGGAGCGCTACAGGCATCTGCGAGCTGGCACAGCGCGCACCGCGGCGCCCCGCAAGAAGACGGTCGGCCGCATCGAGGTTCTCCAGTGGGAAAGTCCGCAGGAGGCCAACGTGCTCAAGGGCGAAGCGCTCGACGCCGCCGTCGATGCGGAGATCGCCGCTCGTGCGGCTACCAGTGGGAGTGAAGGAGAAGGGCGATGAGCATGTACCAACTCGACGACTGGCAGAAGAATGGTGACCCTAGCCAGCCAGGCTGGTACGCCATCAAGCGCGAGGACGGATCGCTTTGCCTGCGCGCCTGGGGCAACAACGGCGGCTGGTGGATTCCGCTCAAGGACGGCTGGTTCTCGGGTCTGACCGGTAAGTCTCAGTGGCTGGGGCCGCTCGCCGAAATCGACTGGGACACGCCAGCAGTCGGAGCCTATGAGCGCGACGCGGCGCGGTATCGCGCGATCCGCGACAGCGACGACGAGTCCGTCATCGACAGCATCTACCCGTTCTCCACCTGGGAGAACACGCACTGGCTCAAGCGCGGCGATGCTCTGGACAAGTTCGCTGACGCCGCCTGCTCTCCCACAGAGCAGCAACCGAAGGACATGCCGTGAGCGAACGACCGATTCTCTTTTCTGGCGCGATGGTGCGCGCGATCCTCGCCGGCCAGAAGACGCAGACGCGGCGCGCGGTGAAACCCGCAGGTGCCGACCACCTGTTCCAGTTTCGCGGCAAGTCCGAATTGCGGGGCGCCGACGAACCCACGGGCGAGTGGGCATGGTGCGGGTCGCCTGGCGTGGTGTCGAAGCACATCCGCTGCCCGTACGGCCAGCCCGGCGACCGGCTGTGGGTGCGCGAGACGTGGAACCCCGATCCGCCCTGCGACGGCACCTGGGGCTACACCGCATGGGCCGGCTGCAAGAATGGCCAGATCGCCGGCGTGCCCGAGCGCTTCCGGCACCCGGCCTTCTGCAACTACGCCGCGAACTGGCTACACGGGCCAATCCACTGGACGCCCAGCATCCACATGCCCCGTTGGGCCAGCCGCATCACGCTGGAGATCACCAGCGTGCGCGTCGAGCGGCTGTGCGCCATCAGCGAGGCCGATGCTCAGGCCGAAGGGTGCGCGCTCGAATGCATGACGCCCACCGGTGACGACGGCGGCAGCGCAATCCACGGCCCGGGCGGCTTCTCGGCGCTCTGGTCGTCCATCAACGGCGCCGAGTCCTGGGACGCGAATCCCTGGGTCTGGGTCGTCGAATTCCGCCGCGCCGCAGCCATTGGCAACAAGCTGGAGAAGAGCGATGGCTGAAGTCACCCGCCCCGCGCTCCGGTACCACGGCGGCAAGTTCCGCTTGGCGCCGTGGTTGCTGCAGTTCTTCCCGCCGCACCGCGTCTACACCGAGGCGTTCGGCGGCGCTGCCGGCGTGCTGCTGCAGAAGCCGCGATCGCACGGCGAGGTCTACAACGACCTGGACGGCGACGTCGTGAACTTCTTCCGTGTGCTGCGCGACCCGGTGCAGCGCGCCAACCTCGTGGTAGCGATTCGCGAGACGCCATACGCCCGCGAGGAGTTCGAACAGGCGTGGATCCAGACCGACGATCCGCTCGAGCGAGCGCGTCGACTGTGCATCCGGGCCCAGATGGGCTTTGGCAGTGCTGGCGCCACCAAGGGAACGACAGGCCTGCGCGTGGACCTGAAGCGCCGCTTCACCACGGCCCAGCAGGACTGGGCCAGCTACCCGCCGGCGATCGGCGCTGCCGGCGCGCGCTTCGCCGGCGTGCTGATCGAGAACCGGCCGGCGATCGAGGTGCTTCAGCAGCACGACGACCCGGAGACGCTGCACTTCGTCGACCCGCCGTATCTGTTCGGCACGCGGGTGATGCGTCGCGGTGGAGGCTATCGGCACGAGCTCGAGGACGACGACCACGTCGAGCTGCTGGGCCTGCTGGGCGACCTGCAGGGCATGGTCGTCCTGAGCGGCTACGCCTCCGAGCTGTACGAGCAGCAGCTCGCTGGCTGGCGCCGCTTCGAGACGAAGTCGCGCGCCAGCGCCGGCCGCGGCACCGTGCTGCGCACCGAGGTCGTATGGCTCAACCCCGCCTGCAGCGCCGCGCTCGAGCGCAGCCGCGGCGGCCTGTTCGCGGAGGCCTGACCATGCTCCTGACCGCCAAGCAAGTGGCCCCGCTGCTGGGCCTGAGCGCCCGCAAGGTCTACGAGCTGGCCCGCTCCGGCGCCCTGCCGTCGTACCGTTTTGACGACGCGGTACGATTCGATCCCTCCGACGTCGAGGCCTACCGCACATCATGTCGATCTACCGGGACAAGCCCACAGGCCGCTGGCGCTTTGACTTTGACCGCTGGATTGGCGGCGCTCGCGTCCGTCGCCGCCAGCTCCTTCCCGCAGGCTGGACACGATCCGAAGCCGACGCGTTCGACCGCAAGGAAAGCGCGGCCCTGTACGCGATCGCGCAAGGCATCGCCCGCCCTCGGCACACCATCGGTCAAGCTGTCGCTCTGTACGTGAAGGGGCGCGTGCCCGAGCTCAAGGCCGGCAAGAACGCCGAGCGCGAGATCGAGTGCTTGGAGGACTGGTACTTAGGCCGGGGGCTCGACGAGTTGCCCGAGGTCTGCGCCGAGTACGCCGAAGACCAGGCCGGCGCCCTGAAGCCGGCCACGATCAAGAACCGCATCGCCTACCTGCGCGCAGCCTGCCGCTGGGCCTGGAAGCGCCATTCCTTGGGCGATCAGGATCCCGGTGCTAGGTGGCTGCGCGAGCTGATAGCCGACGGCCACATCGCCGCCGGCGACGTCGACGAACGCTCAATCCTGGACGTGACACCGAATGACCTTCGCGGCTACACGCAATGCCACTTCTTCGCCGGCATCGGCGGCTGGTCTCTCGCCCTGCGACTGGCTGGCTGGGACGACGCGCGACCTGTTTGGACCGGCTCCTGCCCTTGCCAACCTTTCAGCGCGGCAGGCGCAGGAAAGGGGTTCGCTGACGAGCGGCACCTATGGCCGGCCTGGCACTACCTCATCGAGCAGTGCCGACCTCCAGTCCTGTTTGGCGAGCAGGTTGAAGCAGCGATTCGATACGGCTGGCTCGACCTTGTTCGCGATGACCTGGAAGGAAGCGGCTACGCCTTCGCGGCCGCCGGTCTGCCTGCTGCGTGCGTCGGCGCGCCGCATATCCGACAGCGGCTCTGGTTCGTGGCCGACGCCGGTGGTCAACGACAGCAGTTCGACGCGCAACGCATCGGCGACGCGTTCGGAAGGCTCGAAGCATCACGCCGGCACGACGCTGGTGGATGCGGTCGACCTGCTGCCGTCGGCCAGGACGACGGCAGCAGCCAGGGACTGGAAAGGCGCGACGCACGAGCGCTGGGGGTCGAACGCGCGACCGCTGAACGAGGTGGCGCGGATGGCGCCATGGGCGACGCCGAACGCGACGGACTGCGAGTCGGCGGGCGGCCCGCAGCAGACCAGCCTGACGAATCAGGCGACGGGCCGCTACTCGCCCTGGGCAACACCGACAGCCAGCGAGAAGGTGCGCTCGGAGGAATTCCAGGCCGGCAGGCAGCTGAACGCGCGCGAAGCCCTTGGGCCGCCGCCGAATGGCTCGCCTGCCGCGACGGAAAAGCCCGGCCAGTTGAACCCGGCGTTTTCCCTCTGGCTCATGGGATACCCGACCGCGTGGGTCTCCTGCGGGGCGCGGGCAATGCAATCGTGCCGCAGGCCGCCGCGGCATTCATCGAAGCCTTCGAAGGAGTGATGCCATGACCGCCGCCCGCTCTCCCACAGAGCAGCAACCGAAGGACAAGCCGTGAGCGACAGCCAAACGATCCGGCCGATTCCGAAATGGAAGCTTGTCGATTGCCCGACCTGCAAGGCGGTCGCCGGAGAGTCTTGCGGGCGACCCATGCTCGGTGCACCGTGGGTATGGCAACGCACCGCGCGTCACAACGCACGCAGTGAGCGCGCCGCCGCAGCCATCGGCAACAAGCTGGAGAAGAGCGATGAGTGACAGCCGAGAGAAGTTCGAGGCGTGGCGGAACATAGATCGTCCAAGCCTGATGCGTCACATGATCTGCGATCTATCGGTCGCCATCATCAACAGCGAAGCAATTGCATGGGACGCATGGCAAGCCACTCGCCGAGTTGCGCTGGAAGAGGCGGCCCAGGAGTGTGAACGGCTTTCCAATGACTGGCACGGCCATGATGGAAAGTATGCCTGCGAGGATGCCGCGAACAAGCTCCGAGCTTTGGCTGCTCAGACAGGGCAGGAGGGGAAATGAAGATCACCATTGAAGAATGGACCAAGCGCACCTATTCGGGCATAGAAGTCTCGCGCTGGGTGCTCGACAAGTGGCGCCGTGAGGGCGAGATCTACCCGCCGCCAGAGAAGGTCATGCGGCATTGGATGGTCGAAGAGAGCGCCAAGCGCATCACGGCCGACACGCCGATGGGCCTCGTGCAGCGCATCAGGAAGGCCGCATGAACGCCGCTGCACGCAGGGTCGCACGTCGCCGGGACTGGCCGCGCGGGCTCTATGAGCCCCGGCCCTCCTACTACGTGTGGCGCCACCCGCACACGAAAGAGACCTTCGCGCTGGGCTATGTGCCGCTAGCGCATGCTCGAGCGCAGGCCATCGCCGCGAATCAGCACATCGCCGATTCGGCGCTGCCCGACCTGGTCGCGATGATCAAGGGCGAGACGCAGACCATGGCCGCGCTGATCGCCAAGATCCCACCACCGGCCAAGTCATCGAGCGCCAGGACGTTTCGGGCGCTCGACAAGATCATCGTCGGGGCGCTGGGCAACAAGCTCTGCGGCGAACTCACCGTGAAGGACTGCGCCGACCTGATCGCCAGCATTCACGCCTCGGGCAAGGAACACCAGGCCCAGGCCGTCCGAGGGCGCCTGTCGACGATCTGTCGCCGAGCGCAGGAGATGGGCTGGATGGAGACGAACCCAGCCGCGGTGACCGCCAAGCCGCGGGCAACTGTCAGCCGCAGCCGCCTGTCGCTCGACCAGTTCAAAGCGATTCTGAAGCACGCTACCGAGTTCCTCCCGCAAGCCATGCTGCTGGCGCTGATCACGGGCCAGGATCGCAGCACCGTCGCCGCCATGAAGCGCAGCGACGTGAAGGACGGCCGATTGATCTGCCAGCGTAGGAAGACGGCCGGCTCCAATGCGCCGATCGCCATCCCGCTATCTCTGAGGCTGGACGCCATCGGCCTGTCGCTGAAGGACGTGCTCAAGAAGCATCGGCGTCTCGTGCCGCATTTCGTGCACCACACCGTCGACTATCCGGGGACGCCGGCCGGGTCACCGGTTCACGTCGACAGAATCTCGGACGCCTTCACGGCAGCCAGGCGTGCCGCCAAGATCGATGACATCGGCCCGGACGGCAAGGAAGCACCGACGTTCCACGAGATTCGCTCACTCGCCAAACGGCTGTACAAGGCCCAGGGTGGTGTCGACACGAAGACCCTGCTCGGGCATTCGACTGAGGCCATGAGCGAACTCTACGAGGACGCCCGCGACGAGACGCCCATCGAGGTTCAAATTAACTTGAAGTGAACTGCGAGTGAACTGCCATAGGTGAGCTAGTCAACTTCACCAGATTTGCCGACGATACGACGGGTTTTTTGCAATTTCTCCAGTCGAATCAACAACTTAGGAGATTGCCTATACAGGCCAAAATCAGCCTAATTTTGAGCCATCCGTTGCCATATGAATCAATTGCTTAGCGGACTCTGGTGAACACGCGGTAGCATCTCCCGATGCCACGCTTCGATCTTCCCGACCAGCCGCCCAGCGCCCGCCTCCTGCCCGAGCACGAGCGACGCCAGCGCGCGGCCGACCTGGAATGGATGCACGAGGCGGCCCAGCCCAGGAGGAAGAAGCGGGTTGACCCGGCTCCCGAGCCTGTCGCCGACCGCCTCAAGCGGCAGTACCGCGAGGCGCTGGGCGGGTTCCACGAGCTGGAGGACTAGCGCACTTCCCGCGCGCTCGCTGTTCAGCTACGCTCCGGCCCACAAGGGAGAGAACGAATGCACAGCACACGCCTTGCGGCCTTGGCCGCCCTGTTCCTGAGCGCCTGCGGCGGTGGCGGCGACAGCCCGTCGCCAGCGCCAGTTCCCGCGCCGCCAGTGCCTACGGTCACCAGCGTGGTCGTCGTGGGCAACAGCCTGGCCTACGAGTCGGCCAACCCGGTCTACGACTGGTCGGGCAACTGGGGCATGGCCGCCTCCGACGCCGCGCACGACTTCCCGCACCTGATCGCAGCGCACTACGGCGCCACGCTGTCGGTAGTCGACGGCGCACCGATTGAGCGGCTGCCGGCCACCTCGGACGACGTCATCGCGAGCATCGCCGCCAAGACCTCGAGCTCGACGCTGGTCGTGCTGGAGATCGGCGACAACGCGGCGGGCTCGCGCACCGATCCGGTGACCTACGGCGCGGCCTACAGCCGGCTGATGACGGCGCTGGCCGCCAAGCACCCGCATCGCGTCGTGTGCCTGTCCACCTGGTGGACCGCCCCAGCCATAGATTCGGCCATCCAGGCCGCATGCACGGGCGGCAGCTATGTACCCATCGGTGACATCGCCAGCGCGCCAGGGAACACCGACTACACGAGCGGGCCGCAATTCACGAATCCGGACGTCAACGCGCACCCGCACGACTGGGGGCACGCACAGATGGCCGCGCGAGTGACGGGCGGCTGAGTCAGCGCCCGGTCAGCGCCCGCAACTTGGTCACCACGGCAAGCCCCCAGGGCGACAGGTTGCCGTCGCCCCGATGCTCCCTGTCCCAGCACGTCCTGACCATGCTGAAGCCGAAGTACGTCGCATCGTAGTTGCCGGGACACGGGCCATCGTCAGCCGCCCACGCCAGGTGACCCCAGCCGTTGCTCTCGGCGATCGTAATGAGGTCGTCCAGCGGGATCTGGGTGGCGCTCGGGCCGACACCGACCGGCCCGTACTCTCCCAGCACCAGCGGCAACCCGGAGGCCTTGAGCTGCGCGAAGGCGGTGGCCGCGTCCTGCATCCAGACGGCCGTGGCCGGGTTGTGGAAGCTGCTGTAGACGTGGACATCGAACAGTAGGTTGTGCAGCGGATCAGCGGCCAGCACGTCAGCGCCGTATTTGACGATGTCCTGCGCATCCTGACCGCAGCCGCCGCTGTCGATCATCAGCAGCCCGGTGTAGCCAGCGGCCCGCATGCGCGTCACGGCATCGATGTAGCTGTCGCGCCAGAGGGTGCTGTTGGTCGGGCCCCACTCGTTGGCCAGGTTCACCACCCCGATGCCATTCAACTGCGTCCAGGTGGCAGCCTGCGCCACCCAGGTGTCCACGATAGCCGTGAGCGTCGCTGCGTCGGTCTTGCATGTCCCCGTCCAGTTGCCGACGATGGGCACGAGGCCGTTGTTCAGCGCGATCGACTGCACCTCGCCCCAGGCCGTGGCCGGCGGCAACGTGAACCGGATCGCGATGCGCACGGCGTTCGCGCCCATGCTGCCCATGCCGACGGTGTTCTGGTCGTCGTGCGCGCGGTTGAAGCCGCGCGGACGCCACTCATCGCCGGCACCGTCGAAGACGCGGTAGCTGGTGCTGGCGATCGACGCGGCGCGGATCGCGGTCTGCTGGGTGATGTAGAACCCGGTCGAGGCGGTGGGCCTGGGCGGATCCTGGACGCAGAACGAGCCGGCGAAAGCGTTGACCGTCAGCAGGAAGGCGGCGGCGATGAGGACGAGGATGCGGTGGACCATGATGGCTCCTTCAGAATCTGACGCCGACGCGCACCTGCGCCTCGGTCTTCCCGTCGGGAAGTCGGCTGAGCGCGCCGCCGACCACGAGGCGGCCGACGTCGCGGTCCACCCAAATGCCGACGGCGTGCCGGGTGTCGTAGCTCAGGCCGGCCGCCCAGGGCCTGGCGGGCGCTGGCATGAGCGCGGGCACGATCGGGATGTCGATCGCCTTCAGCACCTGGCCGTCCGGGCTGCTCGCGACGACGCGCTGCTCGGCGCCGTTCGAGACCAGCGACAGATCGACCTCGACGCTGCTGGCAGCGGGCGCCGGCGCGACGACGACCGACTCGCGGCGCACCTCGTGGAAGCCCTTGGGGATGATGTGCGGCGGCGGCGCGGGGTGCGGGTCCGGCGCGCGAGCTGCCTCGATGGATCCGTCGACCTGGCGCACCGCAGGCGCGGGCGCGACGACCTCGGGCACGGGCTTGGCCGGCCAGTAGGCCCAGGCCAGCACGCCGCCAGCCACAGCCGCGACCATGGCGGCCGATTCGAGCTTCGTGCGCAGGGAAAGGCCTGCGAACGCGGTCAGGGCGGCGGTGATCATTGCTTGGGCTCCTCGGGCGGCGCGGGCTCGGTGCTGCGCTTGATGAACAGCGCGGCGGAATGGGCCGCGGCGATGGCGCCTTGGGCGGTGGCCAGCACCATGAGGTCGACGTGATGGCCGCGGGCCTCCTGCCAGAAGGCGATGGCCGTCACCGACAGGAACGACCCGAGCCACGAGTAGCGGCCCAGGTCGTGCGACTGGCCATCGATGCCCGTCAGGATCTCGCGCAGGATCTTTCCGAGCATCACGACGCCTCACCGTTGGTGATGAAGCCATGCCACGGACACGACGGCGTGAGGTCGATGCTCGGCCTCAAGGTCAGGTCGTCGAAGCCCGTGCCGCTGACTTCCCAGCGCGATGGCTTGCCTTCGCGGTTCTGCGAGCCCTGGTCATCGGCTAGACCGCGGCCGGCGAAGCTCACGAGCACGTGGTGACCGGGACCACTGCGGCAGACCGGGCATTCGAACCAGATGGACTGGGCGTCCGCGAGCGATGCGGTGGTCATCGTCTGCCCCTCGTGGCGCAGGAATTCGGGATCGAGCTCGGCGAGGCGCATCACGCCACCTCGATGGAGACGAGTTCACCGCGCGCGAGCGCCGCGACGATCTTGGGGAACAGCGCGTCGAAGGCCAGGCGGCTGCGGCCGATCGAGTCGGCGCCCTTGTCCATGCCCACCAGGATGCAGCCCTCGGTGTCGGCCGCGGTGTTGCCCGGGTGGATGCGCACGCCCTCGAAGCCGGGCACGTTGACCAGCAGCGGCAGGTCGCGGCCGAAGTGCGGCGAGTGCGTGACGATGACGCCGTACGTGCCCGCGGGGATCGCGGTCTGACCATAGACCTTCGGGCCGGCGCGCACGACGTCCTCGCACGTATAGCACTCGGGCACGCCGTTGACGGAGAGCTGGCCGATGGTGCAGGCCGCGTCGGGCCAGCGGCGGTTTAGGGTGAGCTTCATGGCTTGGCTTTCGGGAGCGGCAGGTCGGTGTAGAGGCGCTTGTCCGGGCGTTCGAAGATGCCGGGCGCGACCTCCTTGTGCTCGGGCGGCCTGGGCTTCGGCTTGGGGATCGCCTCGCCGAAGGGCTTCCAAATGCCCTTGTCCTCAAGGTCATCCGTAGTTCTGGTCATGGCGGCGCCTCCATTGCGGCTTGGGAACTTCAAGGCCTGCATCGCGAAGCAGGTTTGCGGCCTCCGCGGCGCGCCACATCTCGAACAGGCGCAGCCGGCGAATCTCGAGCTCCAGAATCGGGCGGTACTCTGGCGGCGTGGGCGGGCACAGCATCGCGCGCCGGCAGTTGGCAGCCCACATCGGGTCGGGCTGGTCAAGGCTTGGGCGGTGTGCCATGGCGAAGCGCCTGATACAGCGCGTAGGCAGCGCCGATGCCGGCCGCGATCTTGGCGAACCAGCTGGCAGCCATCCCGATGGCGCCCAACACGCGCAGGCCGGTCCGCGCGAACGCGAGGATCTCGCGCACCTCGGCGGTCAGCTGCGTGTTGTTGCGCAGCTCGAGCTCGATGGCCGTCATGCGCAGATGGCCTTCGTTGAGCTGGCGCTGCACGCCGGCCAGGTCGGATCGGGTGACCGCCGCGTCCGGATCGCGGCGCTCATCGAGGGGCATGGGGCGAGACTCGGCCATGTCGTCGCTCACTGCTGCCGGATGTTGTAGTGCAGGCCGTCGAGGTAGATCAGCGTGGCGCCAGCGTTCACGCCATGGATCTGCACGTTGCCGGTGGGCACGTCGACCGACAGGAAGCATGGCGACGCCTGCACGTCAGTCGGGCAGCAGACGCGCTTCGTGTCCCGCGGGATCAAGTTGCGCGGCAGCGTCATGATCACGGTGCCGTTGGTCAGTGAGCCGGTGCCTTTGTCGATGACGCCAGCCATTTCCACGTTGCCTGCGGCATCGCACATCCAGCGGCCTCGCTCGGTGGTGAACACCCAGTTGTTCTGCAGCACCGAGTTGCCGAAGTTCGTGGGCGGCTGGTACATGCCACCGGGCAGCACGCGCGTTCCGACCGTCGCAATCACCGCAGCCACGGCCTTGGCAAACGCGCGCGCGATCAGGCGCTCCATCACCGGGCTCGGGTGGATGTTGTCGAACACCATCGGGTCGTTCGCCACGTCGGCGCCGTAGTACGGACTCAGGCCGGTGTTGACATAGTTCGCGAGGATCGGGCCGAGAACCTGGTTGAGGTCGACGCACTTGACGCCGTTGTCCGCGCAGAACTTGATGACCGCCGAGCGCACGTAGGCGCCCTGCTCGTAGTTCGTCGACGCTTGACCGCGCGCACCGGCTTGGCCCTGCGTGTAGAACATCGGCGGCGTGGCCAGGATCAGCGTCGCGTTGTTGGTCGTGCAGTAGGTCAGGATCGACGTGAGCGTGGCCACGAAGGTGGCTTTGGCGGTCAGCGCCTGGATGTCGTTGGTGCCGATCAGCATCACGACGATCGCCGCGCCGCCCAGGCCCGTGCCGGACATCGTCGTGTACTGCTGCGCCGCGGTGGCGCCGCTGACTGCGTTGTTGGCCATGACCGGCACGCGCATGCCCAGCAGGCCCTCGAGTTCCTCGCGCATGTAGTTGGGCCAGCACTCGTAGCGGTTCGCGGTGATCGAGTCGCCGAAGCACGAGATCGTCAGCGGCAAGCTCACGCCGGGGTCGGCCACGTTGCGGCGGATCACCCAGTCCTGCAGCGTCACGCCGCCGGTGCCGCTGGTCACGTAGAACCCGAAGCCGCCCTCTTCGATCCAGCCCGAGGGGATCGAGCCCTGCGAGACTTGCACGCCGTTGAACAGCACGACGAAGTTCGTCCAGCTCACCAGACGCAGCGTCCAGACCGAGCGCGCGCCGGCGTAGCTCGCATGGGTGCCCTGGCCCGGATAGCCGGTGATCGAGCCGGTCACTGCGCCAGCGCTCACCGCCTTGGAGAACGTCGTCGAGCCCGCGCCGGTGTCCAGCGGGCCGGTGAAGAAGCCGGCATAGCCACCGGCGCCGCGCACCATCGCGACCAGGGAGACATTCGTTCCGCTCAGGCCCGTGGGGTAGAAGCTCAGCTCATCGCCCGGCTGCAGGCGCGCCATCGACATGTGCATATTGCCCGTCGACGGGCTGCTCCACGTCACGCTGTCAGCAGCCACCGAGGTCGGCGCCTCGGTCGTGAACGTGTCGCCGGCCGGCCACGCGACGAACTTGGACTGCAGGTCGGTGGTGCAGTTGAGCGCCTTGAGGATGCTCGTGTCGATGTCGTTGCCATTGAGCGCGCCGGGCTTGCTCACGAGGGATCGATTACGGCGCTCAGTGACCCAAGTGGTAGTGCTCAACGCGTTGTTCTTCAACAGGAACGGCCGAACGACCTTGTACTTGGCCAAGGTCGTGTACAGGAACGTGTCATCGGGGAAGGTCAGCGTCACGCCTTCGTCGACGTCGAGCGTCACGCCGTCGAAGGTTGCATAGCTCCCGATGGTCGTGAACTTGTAGACGTTCGCGGTGCCTTTGACGCGAGGGAATTTGATGGTGACATTGGTCCCATGCTCCGTGACCAACGCGGAGACAGCGGTGTACGTCTCGGTCGCGTTGTCAGGAGCCGCGCCATAGTCGATGACGTCCGGGAAGCGGCGCAAGCGGCTTTGAACGGTCTGGGAGGTTGCGCCTGCGCCAGACTCTGCATAGCCCATCAGGGATGAGCCACCGGGTGCAGCATAGGCGGCAACGGCGGCATTCAAGGCGGCTGCCCCAGTCCCTGGATTGATGTTCAGATGGCCCCACAGCACCGAGACATCGTCGGACTTGCGCGCCTCGATGTCATAGGCGTTGCCAAGCAGCCAGATCTCGGGCCAGAAGCCCTGCGAATCTGCCACGACCGGGTTAGGCAGCAGTACCGTCCCCGTCGAATCGGTGTA
>Ga0070682_100000598_pt1 | contig 21970 bp, 18 predicted proteins | sample KBSC63LmetaG_FD_64668 | JGI IMG/M metagenome (GOLD analysis project Ga0070682, IMG submission 64668) | Corn rhizosphere microbial communities from Kellogg Biological Station, Michigan, USA - KBS C6-3L metaG | ecosystem: Host-associated > Plants > Roots > Rhizosphere | place: USA: Michigan...
AGCCAATCGTGACGGGCTCGCCGGCACGCAAACTCTGGCGACTCGTGTCAGTGCTTGCCTCCGTCGGACCGTAAGTGTTGATGATTTGCCGACGCCCACGAGTCCAGGGTTCCACTAGCGCATTCGGGAAAGCTTCGCCGGCGGGCACGACGTAGCGACACAGCGGATACGGCAGATCCACTTCGGGAGTTGAAGTCAGAGTCGTCAGCAGAACCGGCGGACAGAAAAGCGCGGTGACTTCCGCGTCGCGAAGAACAGCAACCAGATCGGGTCCTGATCGAACCTGGTCCCTCGTTAACATCACGACGGCGCAACCCGAAACCCAGGCGCTGTACATTTCGGAAATGCTCCCGTCATACCCGAGAGATGAAGTGAGCGAAGTAGCGTCCATGCCGGGGATGAAATCAAAGTAATCGGCATAGCTCAGGGCCAGGTTCACGTACCCTGCATGTGGGCACTCCACGCCCCTTGGCATTCCAGTGGTTCCACTCGTGTAAAAGATGGCGGCGAGCCGTTCGGTGGGATCATCCAACCAGGTCGGCGACTCTGTTCGGCGTGTTGCTTTCGGCACGGTGAGGACGTCGAGCGTCGGCAAGTTGCGGAAGTTGTTCTGTCCTCGTGTTAGCACGACCACCGGCTGTGCGTCGTTAAGCATGTGAGTGAGCAATGCGTCGGGCAAGGTCGTATCGAGGAACATCAAGGTACCCCCGGCCTTGAGAATGCCGAGGTGTGCCGCCACGATTTGCGAGTTGTCCTGTGACATGGCAACGGCCACCACTTGATCCGGGCCAGTGAGCAAAGAAGAAAGCGCTGCGGCGATGTCTTCCGCGCGCGCGTCAAGCTCCGCGAAGGTTAGCGACTCTCCAGTGTGCGGAATTTGTAAGGCAACGAGATCAGGAAATCTCGCGGCGGAACGACTAAAGACTTCGGTGAGCCACCTGATCCCTTTTTGGTGCGGCACATTCGCCAGATGATGGTCGCCGAAGACTTCCGTCAAGCTGTATGGGCAGGTGTCGAGATCTTCTCGAGCGTTACTTTGCCCCGCCGAGAGATATCGTCGCCAGGCGATAAAGGTCAGGCCGACGAAAATCGCGACGGCAGTTATGGCAATGATTGCTGCCAAAGGCTTCCCTCACCATACGCATCAATTCGTGGGTGATGCTTTGAATTCTCTCTGTGCGTCCTTTGTGCTCTGTGTCTCCGTGGTGAACAGAGTAAGCAAAGGCTCACCACAGAGGCACAGAGGACACGGAGATCTCACAGAGAAACTGAAATAAGGCACCACTGATTCCTACGTATGTTTATTCAATAAATTGCAGTCCCGATCGGGTTCGCGAAACTAACGGTATAGAAATTTTAGTCTCGACTTGGCCAGCAATCGGTCCGCTCGATACAACTCTCTTACAGTTGCGAGATCACAAGTCGAAGGCACACCGAGCCCGTTGTCGCTGTCCATAGTCGGAAAGCGATTCATTACCGTCTGTTTCCTTTTGCAAGTTCTGCAGTCCGAGAGCCCAAGTCCGTGTGCCAGCTCGTGCACCATGAAGCCTTTCAACGCCTTCGACGTGGTGATACCGAAGTCCAACTCAATCCATGCTGAAACCAATTCGCCGTCTGCCTCAGAAGTCGGATAGAAGAACGCGTAATGGCTCCTGTCCCACCTGTAGACCTCTTTTCTTCCGACCGTGAGACAGCCGCGACAATCCATCCAAATATCAGTCTTTCCGGCATCCGTGAACCGAACTCCGGAGCCGTTCTCCTGCCCGGCAGCGGTCCATGACGCCATCGCTTCCAACAACGCCGAGCGCTGCTCCGGCGCAAACATGCCGCGAACAAAGAAAACTTTTACTTCGGTATCAGTCGGCCAGTGATAGGGGCCAATTGGAGGAGCGGTACGGTTTGGAACGCACCGGCGGGTCGACTTAACTTTGCTTCTTGAACCACTCGACCTGGGTTCTAAACTGATCGATCTCCGAAAGCGTGCTTTGGATTGATGGACAGCCTGGTATTGAGGCTCCGCAAACTGCGCGACCCGCTGAGCCGAAGGTCCCAGGATGCATAGCGGTAGTAAAAAAATGATCATCAAGCGCATGTCATCTCATTTCGCTGCTTCGCTTTTTCGGGGCTTTCAATACTTCGATTGCGTGGGTAATCAACGGATCGATACCGGCTTCGATGTCCGACCTGGTGTTTAAGAGCTCGATGTCCGCCGGTACACCTTTGCCTTCGTAGCAGATCATGTCGGCCGAAAAGTATTTCTGATACGACAACGTGTAGCGCCAGCCATTGGGAAGTCTCTTCTCCAACTGATATGAGAAGATGCCATTCGTGTGTTCGCCAACGATCGTGACGTAAGGTAACTGCTTGATTGCCAGCGCAAAGGCTTCTCCGCCACTAAAAACAGAATCGCAGGTCAGCAGCACGATCGCTCCGGTGAATTGAGTTTCACCTTCCGGTTCGATGTGCCAGGTCTCGAGTGGGGCGAAGGCATCTGAACCTGGGCCAGTCTTGGTCTGGCGGTGAAAGGCAACTCGCCTGCGGTCGCAAAACCGATTGATGATCTTGATCGCAATGTCATCGTCTCCGCCCGGGCAATCACGAATGTCAATGATCATGCCGTCCAGGTCTTTGAAATCACGTCCAACCTCGTCCAGGGCCGAGGTTAATGTTGGCCGTTTAATTCCTTCCAGTTCAAGGATTCGTAAATACCCGAATGCCGGCGACCGACCGTAGCGCAGCATCCACGCCTTAGTGGGCTGAGGTTTAGCGAAACCGTTGGGCGATGAGGTTCTTTGCCGTCGTTTCGAATAACTGCTTGATCTGTTGGCCGTTCGTGAATTCCTGCCAGAATCTTGGCGTCTTCTCTGGCGTAAAGCGTTCTTTTATCTTCGCGGTTAGGGTTACATGGCCATCGTTCAATGGCGCGAGCAGGCGGCAAAAGATATCGAACAGCTCATCATCATTTGTCTCGCTCGTGACCTCAGCCCGGTAAGTTTCATACTGCTGTTTCCAGTCGACATTCCTTACTTCGAAAAAGGGATAACGGTTATTAAAGGTCTGCCACAGCTCTTCGAAATTCTTTTCCGGGTCGCGATTGAGCATGCGATACCAAAATTATTTCTTCATCGGCTCAGTCGAAATAGCGTTCCAACGTTCCTTTGCGACGAATGTCCAGAGTCACGCAGTGTGGGCCACCACCGAGCAACTTTGAATGCCGCAGCTTAAGCGGAATCACATCGAGACCCTCGCGCTCTAAAAGTTTTATTAGCGCCGGTTGATTGCGATCGACGACGACCAGATTCGGACTGAGGCTGAACGAGTTCATGTCGATCCAGTCGCTGCCAATGCACATGGACAAGTAGTCAGGGTCGTGCCGGTCGGTGTTCTGCATCGGCGGGCTGTAGATCACTTTCCATTGCTTCAAAATCTTTGGCAGGCTCTCGTTATTGAGACGAGCAGGATTCGCCAGGCACAGGCCAGGGCGTAAGGCCACCAGGGTGGAATCGATATGGCTGCCGTAATAAACATCTTTGAGGAAGTGGATTCGATATCTGTCACCCAGAATCGATTGCAACCAGCGTCCACCCAGTTCGTTACCTGTGGCGCTGACGAGGTAGATCAAGTCCTCCCCAAAACGCAGAACGTTTGCAGCGTCAAACGCCGGCTCATGATTGCGCGGTGTGGGTTTTTCGAGATCAACGCCTTCGAACAGTGAGTCCAAAAGCATGGGCTTGGGGGCGCTAAGCCACTTTGCGCCGGCCTTCATGTAGTCAATCAGCAAGGTGCGATAACTAAACGTTTCCTGAGCGCGGCTGCGGATAACATTGGGTGTTTCGATGATCCGGTCGCCAATCACCAACAGCACATCGCGCGGACAATAGTTGTAGTAACCTTGAGACTCCCAGTTGATCGTGGAAAACTTTGCCTCGTGCGACCAGGTGTCCGGACGCTTAACGGTTACGCCGCAGCCTTCCAGGATTTCGGCAAACTCATTCAAATCCTCTTCGGTCTCTTCAATAATCCTTTGCGGAAAACTGCCACGCGGAATTTCGTTCAGTGAACGATCGGGAAATTCTGCAAGCTGCGTGCTTGGGTCAGGGGTGGGAAATCGGGCATTCAACGGATTGCCGACAATAACCTCTTCCAGTGGATCCCATTCGTTGCAGCTCCACACGCGCGACGTTTGCGCAGCCAGGAGTCCATCGAGAGGACTGCCCGAGACCAGTTCTTCGGGTTGATTCCATCCGTTGAGATTCCCTATCGCCGACATCAGTCAAAACCCCCCAACTCTCTTGTCATTCGTTCGTGGGTTTAGTCTTCATTTCGTGTGTGTTGGTGGATGAGTTTTCGGCGCTTACAAAAGCCATCGACTAAGAAACACGAGAAGAACAATCACCGGGAAACCTTTACCGCTCTAAGTTTCACCATCGTGCAGAATTGCTAAAGAAGTCATTTACTTCGATAGCTTCGCCGGAAGCCTTTGCTGAGGCGAGGACAAAATTGCCGACGGCAACATCGAGCACACCCAGGCCAAACGGAGAAAATATTCGCGCTCTCGAATGATCGAGTTCGAATCTCTTCTCGAGCACATCCACCAAACTGCCAGAGACAAAATTTCGATTACCCGTTTCCATTTCGGTCAAATGCAGCGACGTTCCAGCCTTCAAGCAATGGTCGACATCATCGACAATGTTTTGCGATGCGAGAATCACGTTGACGCAAATGTCACGCAGCGACAGATGCAAAACGGTAGGAGACTGCGCAAAAAGCTCTTCGTCGGTAAGATAAGGATCCAGTGCAGTGGTAGTGAAAAGTATCAGAGACGAGCCAGAGGTAGCGTCTTCCAAACAGCCCTGAATTTCTGCCGTCAGGTTGCACTGATCTTGTAGCCACTCACTGAAGTGCTCAGCTTCACTGCGGTCCACATCGTACAAATTGATCCGGCTGAACTGCCAGTTTCGAAACAAGAGCCACTCGACGGTTGTGCGCGCGATTATCCCGGTTCCGATTATTGCCAGCGTTCCTTCGAAGGGTTTTGGAGAAATGCATTCCGCTGCCAGTGCGGCAGAAGCGGCAGTGCGCGTCGCGCTAATTAACGATGCCTCCAGGCAAGCGACTGGATAACCGGTCGAGGTGTCATTCAGGATCAGGACAGCGGACGCTCGAGCCAGGTTGGCGGCTCTGTTTGCCGGAAAACTCGATATCCATTTGATGCCGCTTTTTCGAATCTCGCCGCCGACGTAGGCGGGTAAGGCAATGAAGCGGGCGTTGTGATTACCCGGGTAGCGGAGGAAGTAACTGTCGGGATTCAGCGTGCTTCCTGAGTCGTGAAGGCGATAGGCAGCCTCCACAACATCGAAGATCTGTTTCTTGTTAGCGTCAATTACACGTTTAACGACAGGGCCCGGCACGACATCAAATATGGGAGCGGGTGACACGTTTTTATTCTCAATGCCCGACTCAGAATATCGATGCACCGGTCCTATCGATCACTGACTCTCCTGGACGTTCAATCTTTCGGCGTCGTCAATCTGCTGCGACAAACGCATACGTTTGCTTTAGCCCGATCAGTTCAGGATCAGGAGTGTGTTCAGACTTGATTGCGTGGTCGACCCAGATCGGATCGTAGACAGTATCCAGATACTTCTCACCGAGATCGGGTGAGATGGCGACAATCACGTCTCCAGGCTGGAACTCGCCGGCGAGTTGTTTTACAGCGGCCAGAACCGTTCCAGTGCTTCCGCCAACAAGTAAGTGATAGTCTCGAACGAACGAAAGACAAGCTTCAACTGTTTTCTCTTCACTTACTTCTACAATTCTGTCTGGCTTGGCAAGGTCGGCGAGCTTTGGTCTGACACTGGTTCCAATGCCGGGAATGTTTCTCCTGGCAGGCTCCCCGCCGAAGGTGACTGAACCTACCGGCTCGACGGCGACAACTTTGATCTTCGGGAACTGCAGACGAAGTCGCTCTGAAACTCCGGCGAGCGTGCCGGTGGTCCCGGTCCCAACAAAAATCCAATCGACCCGACGGAATTCGCGCGCGATCTCGTCGCCGGTTTGTCTGGCATGAACATTCTTGTTGGCTACGTTTGCGTATTGATTGAGCCAGATCGCGTTGGGATCCGACTTTAGTATTTTAGCGATCCGCTTTAGCCTGCTTCCCAGGTATCCATTCGCGGGGTCGCGCTCGTCGACTACTATCACCTTGCCGCCGTAGAGCTCGATGCCTCTGATAGCTGAGCGATTAGCGTTGGGATCCGTGACGCAAATAAATTCGTAACCTTTGATCGCGCATACCAGGCTCAGAGCGAGTCCCAGATTTCCTGATGACGATTCGACTAACACCGTTTCATGTGGCCGCGCAACGCCCTGGCGTTCCAGGTCCTCGACCAGCTCTATAGCGGTCTTAATCTTGATCGAACCGGTTACATTGAAACCCTCCAACTTTAGAAAAACTTCGTGACGCCCGGCGAATGCGGGCAGCCGGTAAAACAGATGACGAAAAATAAGGTCTAAGGCGGACTTGATTATCATCTTCAGATCCGTAATCAGAATTGCCAGCCTGTTTCGGGAAACAAGATTAAAGGAGTTTTAGCTGGTCAGAATGCTTGTCGGTAACTGTCACTTCTAACAGGTAAAGAGTGAGAGCGGTCTTCGCATTGCCAATTGCCGATTGCCGATTGCCGATTTATTCAATCGCTAATCCAACAATCGGCAATTGGCAATCGGCAATGCCTAGTCCCCGCGTTTCACGCTGTAATCCAATTGTTCCAGTACCGGAGTCCAGCTCTTATCCGGATTGAAGCGCTCCATATTTTTGAAGTATTCAAGCGTTAGTGGCCCGAGATCTTTTTCATAGACCACGCCGTCCTGGCTCACCATGAATGACTTGACTCCGGTGTTCTTGTATTGCGCCGGTGAAGCGAGCAGGGCGAAGCCGCCGATCATCACGCCCTTGATTACGTAATCCAGTTGGCCTAGCGGCGCGGCCCGACCCTGACCTTTCAGAACTTTGAAGTAGTAACCGTGATACGGTTCGGTGCGGCTGTTGTAGCCGAGAGCGATTGCCGCCGCGACCTTTTCGCCGATTGGTCCATCCCAGGTTCCGTCAGTGTTTTTCCAGGCCAGGCCATCCTTTTGGCCGGGTGTGCTGATGATCCGTTGCGCGTACTGGTTCACTTCGTAGCCGGCGCGTTTCCTCAAAGCATAATCATGTTGCGCCTCGACATAACCGCGACAGATTTCAATCGCGTCTAATTCGTTGCGCCCAATCCGGCGCAAGAGAATTTCTCGCCGGCCACTCTTTGTATCGAAGAACCAACTCGCACCCGTTTTGATAATCGGGACAGGAAACGGCCAATCCTCTTCGCCGACGACCATCGTCGCGCGGTTCTTGGCTTTGTTTACCTCAATGCTCAGCTTCGCCCGAGCCTGCGCAGCGAACTCTTTGACTTTCTCACCGTCACGCGCCGGCTCGCCGGTGTGGATGATGTCGTAGCTGTCAGGACCGAGGACTTGCATCAGCGCGGTCTCGTCATATTTTTCAGCCGCGTCGATAAGTGAATTGGCGGCCTCTTCAGGCGTGGCAAATCCCTTGCTCGTGGCAGTCTGGTTTGTCTGCGCGCCGGCGCCAACTACGAAGATCAACGCCAGGGTAAACAGCAGGGCTGCGGTCATGACTGTCGCGTGCAGCATTTGCCAAAACCAATTTGAAGTCGTTGGGTTCACTATGGCTCTTTCTTTGTTCATGATGTTTACCTCCTGCGGCCGCCGCCGCCACGCATGCCACCACCGCCACGCATCCCGCCGCCGCCGCGCATGCCGCCACCGTATCCGCCTCGGCTGCCGCCCCAACCGCCCATGCTGGAGGCGCCGCGACTGCTGCTGGACCGAGCGCTGCCCCCGCTGAAGCCACCCGACCCGCCGCCAAATCCGCCACGATTACCCATTGAAGAGGTGTTGCCAACACTGCGATTACCGACGCGATCACCGCCGGCGCTGCGGTTGCCGGTTCCTGCTCGGCTGAAATCTGCAGACGAGCGACCCGCAGCGGCGCCACTCCGCTTGCCAACTCCACCGCGATCGCCGACTCCTCCCGGGCGCGTGGTGCTGCCGAGATTTCCGCCTTGCCGGCCCAGGTCTCGCTGCGCGCTTCGCTGGCGGTTGTTCATTGAATCACCGCGCGTCGTGCCGCCGAATCGGTTGGCGGTATTGCGATCACCATAAGGAGCACCACCTCGATGGGCCGGATTGTGTTGCCACTTGTTGCCGGCGCCGCCGACACCGCCGACACCACCAACACCGCCGACACCGCCAGGACTGCCTACACCGCCGACGCCTCCGACACCGCCAACACCGCCCGGACGGCCCACACCTCCGACACCGCCAGGACTGCCAACACCGCCGACGCCACCAACACCACCAACACCGCCAACACCTCCGGGACGGCCCACGCCGCCGACACCACCAACACCACCGACTCCGCCGGGACGGCCGACGCCTCCGACACCGCCAACACCACCGGGACGGCCCACGCCTCCCACTCCACCGACACCGCCGACTCCACCAACACCACCGACACCTCCTACTCCACCAACACCGCCGATACCACCCACACCACCGATACCACCCACACCGCCGATACCACCGACGCCGCCAGCGCGAACGAAGTTGTTAGTCCGGTTGATGTTGATGCTGCCGCCCCCCCAGCCGCAGCCCCAACCCCAACCGCCGCCCCACGCAGCACCGAGCACGAGTCCAACGCCAAACGTAATGGCGCCGGCCGCAAACAGCGCGCCGGTTCCGTAATACGGCGGATACCAGATTGGCGGATAGGGGTAACCCAGCGGTCCCCAAACGTAAGCCGGGTTGTAAGACGGCACGTAGACCACCTGGGGATTCGCTTGTTCAATCACGATCACCTGCTGGTTCTCAACCGTTTGTTCCTCGACCTTCTGTTGTTCATTCGACACCAGGGCTCCTGTGCCTTTTGCCTTCGCGCGCATGCGCTGGATGGCGTCCATCACCTCAGCCTGCTGCGCCAGAAACGCATTACCAAGATCCGTGGTCCACTGAATGTCATCAGCCAGCCGTTTCACCACGTCGGGCAAGGGCGCCATCGCCTGAATGCTCGGATCCCAGGTCTGCTTCTGGACCGCGTCCGTAAGCTTTTTCTGGTCCTTGGCGATCTCCGGATTTTTTGCGAGCCACTGCTGAAGCTGAACGATCTCCAGCGGATAAGTCGCTGCTGCGAGCGTCTGGGCTAATAACGGATCCGGATAGAGCGCAATCGGCGCGACCAGCGCGTCGAGTTGCTCCGCCGGAATCTTTACCGCTGGCTCCGACTCATCCGGTGCTTTCGCCTTTTCCTTTTCCTGTGGCTTTGCCTGTTCCTGTTGGCGCGGGCGTAATGAAGCCGACGCCAGGGCCTGCGGCGGCACGAGTAAAGCAATGCATGTCACCGCCACGACCCATTGCATCGCCTGCTGAATAAACTTTTGCGGTAATGTTTTTTTCATCTTAAGCCTCTATCGACAGGGCAACGCGCACGGTCCGTGTGCTCCCTTGTGACTCAGTTCAAATGTGCGGCTTCCCAACTCCGCACCTTGCGCCGCGCTTCATCGAAAAGCCGTGCGTAGTTTCCTATCCTTACCTTTTCGCTGGCGTCGGGGGTCAGCAGTTTCCAGAACGGTTCGTACTGGTTGAAGACCTTGAGATACTTTTCCTGGTTCGGTGGGGCGACTTCGTCGGTACCGAAGAGGAATCTCTCCGGATAGCGATTCACCAGATCGGCAGTCAGTTTTGTCGACTCCGGTGTGGCCACGATGTATTTGGCGACTTCGTCCCAGGAGATATCGAAGAAAACATTCCGTACGGCCGGATTCTTAAGGCAGTTTTCGACTATGGCTCGCTGGTCTTTGATCGGGCGAACCACTCGGCCCACGCCAATGTGCGCCCAAATGAACGTGGCATTTGGATGTCGCAAGAAGAGTGCTTTCATCTGAGCACCGTAGGCTGGCTCAGCACCTGCTTTCGGAAAGGGAACATCCACGTCGTTGTGGATCAGAATTATCAGTCCGGCCTCGGCAGCAAAATCGATTAGTCGATCGAGGGCCGGATCCTGAAGACTGGCGACTCCGCCCGCAATCTTTGCCGAGACAAATTCCTTGTGGATGCTGAATTCTCCGATTCCCGTAAAGACGCCCGGGAAAGTCCGCAAGACGCGCCGAATATGATCGGCGGCATACATGTCTGTGGGATTAAAGCCGGTGATCATCGGATCAAAGCGGGCCTGTTCTTCCTTTGTCAGCGACTTGTAGGACATCGCGATCCAGGCATCGGTAAATGAGTAGTAATAAAGCGGAGCGTCTGATTGCAGGTAATAAGTCGGGGCCCGATCGCCATCCACTCGATAAGACCACTGTTGCTGGAGCGGTATACCAAACAGGGCGACACGGCCCACTTTGTCGCCCATGATTTTCAGCAGGTCGTGAATGTCTATGCCTTCCTGAATGTAGTTGGTGAGGTGGAAGTGAGAGTCGTTGAAGAGATAGCTATTTGTTTGCGCAGGGCGAAGATTTGATTGGGCGGCAAGAGGGATCGACAACGCGATCACGCTGAAACAGAACCCCAAAGCCTGGCGCAAGTTCAGTTTTCCAAAACACCGGTTCATCTGCTGAATCCTCAAAACGCAAGCTCCATGCTCGAATGGAATACCCAACCTTTTCCGCCAACCGGGTAGGGAACTGAGGTGTAACCAACCGGAGATTTGTAGAGATAAAGCACTTCATTGTTCCAGCGGACCACTTTGTTCCTGAAGGGAAAGTAATTAGTGCCAAAGCGAAAATCCCACGGTTGGCCGTATTGTCCGAATATTCTTGAATGGCCCAAGTAGGCCTGCAGCTTCTGCGGTACAACCATCGCCGCGCCTTGTAATTGAAATGCGTGATCAAACAGCTGCGCCGGCACCGTCTGCAGCTGCGTCGCCGTCAGCGGTTCGAGGAATTTGAAATTATCCAGCCAGCGCCAGAAGTACTCTCCCTCAACTGAAAAGCCGCGGTATTTGAAGCCACCATCAATTGTCGTCATCCGATATCTCGCGTCGGAGATTGTTACTTCCGGCCCAAAGAGGTTTGGCGTGAAGATTACAGAGCCATCCGACAGCCTCAGCTGCGTGTTTTCAAATTGGTCTGAGTCAGGTTGGCTCTCTTTGTTTTCGCGACTGTGACTGAAGTGCAAAGCGAGCCGCGTGGAAAACTTATCGTGGTGTTCAAAGTCACCCCATCCTTGGCCACTGAAACCCTTTTCAAAATCTCCGGTCGGAAACCACATCAACGCGCCTGAAAAAGTATTGATTCCGTTGTCGAGCCGGCTCGCCGGTACTCCCAGCGTGCTCATGTTGTTACCGAGCATCGCCTGATACTTGATCCGCTTCGCAACTTGCCCGGTGGCCCAAATCCCGGAGGTGTACGAGGGCCGCATGAATTCATCGGCTATATGCCGGCTATCCACATTCATCCAAAAAGGAAAGTTACCCTCGACACTGCGTGTGCCGGGCAGTGATCTAATGCCGCCGCCTAATGTGAAGTACTTGTTGAAGGTGTATTGCAGATTTCCGGCCAGCACTACCTGAGCGCCCTGGCCCTGGTTCGCATTCGAAGTCCAGGCATAAAGGAAGTAGCGCAGTTTAGGATTGAGGATCCAACCGAGAAACTTTATTTGAAGTTTTAGTAGTTGAAGATCCTGACGATTCTTAACGCTTTTCGTGTTACCGAAAGCATCAACGTAACTTTCATCGAGCCCGAGTTGGTTCAAGTAGCGTACGTACGTATAAATGCTTACGTTGAGATCACCGTACTCTGTGTTGACTAACTTAAAGCCGAGGTTTGGCGTATAGCGCGGACCGAGGATCTTCTCGTCTGACTGCTGCGGCCTTGTCGGCGCGACCGGTGTTTCGGGAGGAGCTGCTTGATCTTTGGCAACCGCGCCGACTGTTGGTTCAAGGGGCAGGGAATTATCTATTCCAGGTGACGGAGTGGCTTGTGCCGCCTCAAGCTTTTCCACACGTTGCTGCAGACTGCGAATAAGTTTCAGCAGTTCTGCACGCTCATCATTCGTGAGCGGGCTGTGCTCACTCGGGGCCGCGGAGGTTGGCGCCTGTTCCATTGGGCTCTGAGCAAAATTTGCGGTACTCACAACCAACAAGTTCGCCACCAGCAACGCTACGCGCAGCGTCAGGTTATTTAGTCGCCTCGCTGTCGTGTTGCGAGAAAGGCTTGGGGTCATCCGCGTCACCTACAATTTAATGCTTGTGGACCTAGTCGCCTTTTAGTCCAACTGAACGCGGGGAGAACAAGTTGTAATCGAGTCTCTCGGCTACGTATTCGATCACCTTCTGGGCCTTGACGCTATTGCCGGCGTCGTCCAGCCGTGGCGAAAAGACGGCGATCGCACCTTTACCGGGCACGATCGCCACAATGCCACCACCGACTCCGCTTTTTGCGGGCAGGCCTACCTTCCAGGCCCAGCCGCCGGAGCCGTCATACAAACCGGCCATCGTCATGGTTGAGAGAATGTAAGGAACGTTCTCTGCCTTTATGACCTGTTCGCCAGTGACGGGATTCTTGCCGTTGTTTGCGAGGGTCGCGCCCATGCGAGCAAGTTGGATCACGTTCACGCCGACCGAACACTGCTTGGTATAGATATCGACGGATTCAAAGGGGTCGGCGTAGATGCGCTCATACTTGGCCAGCAACATGGAGAGGGCTTTGTTGCCAGCGTTGGTGGCCGCTTCCGACTTGTAGACCTCATCGATCAGGGTAAGCTTTTCACCCGCCGCGCGACTGTAAAAGTTCAGAATCTTGTTCCACTTTTCGTTAGCATCTTTCCCTGCGATCAGACTCGTAGTGGCGATGGCGCCGGCGTTCACCAGTGGATTACCGGTGTGAGTTTGCATGTCAACCACAGCGGGTACTGAATTGAAGGCCCTGCCGGTTGGTTCACTGCCGATGCGATCAAAGACTCTGCTTGCGCCCAGTTCTTCCATTGCCAACGCGAGCGTATAGACTTTGGAAATCGATTGGATCGAGAAGGAATAATCGACCTCACCCATCGAGATCACCTGGTTATCGGTACTGACCACCGCGACTCCGAACATGCGCGAATCCACCTGGGCGAGAAAGGGAATGTAATCAGCATTCTTACCGCTGGTATCACTGCGGAACTTTTCGTAGGCTTCCTTAACCACGGCCTCAACCTGTGCACGGCTGGGCGCAACCGGACTCGTCTTCTGGCCACGTGCCGCAAGCGGCAACGTTACGAAGGTGGTCATAAAGGTGGTCACGATAAACATGACGACCAGAAACTTTGTGTGTGCGTTTCTTATGAGCATGGACCTTTTCTCCGTCGGGATTAAAATGCTAACAACTAGTTCGGTCTGGCCCTTCCGTGTTTTTTTCAGAACTTAAACTCTTTTGAAAAGTTGTACTTGAACGAGAACTGCAGGTGGACGTCTTCAGACGAGAAGCCATCTAAAAAGTTTTCGCGCCGGCCCCAGATCAACTCGCTGCCCACCATCACATTACTGACCGGGTAAAACAGGATGTTTCCTGAGCCATAATGACCACGACGAAACGCGTCTGGGTTCTGCCCGTTGGAGTTCGAGATGTTTATCATCGAGTAGCCGATCGAGCTGGCCCAACGCTCGCTCCACTTATGGTCGAGATAGGCCATTACTGCGGTTAGTGGTAACGCCACGCCTCTTATTGGGGGATTGCTGCCCGCTTGAGTTCGTTCGATACCGACATCAACCGGCGCGTCGTTCATGTAGTTCTGGATGCCGTTGCCATAAACAAACGAGAATTTGCCGGTGTTGTTAGAGCCAAATTTCAGCACTGAGGTGAGGCCCAGTCCGGCGCCCGTCGCGCTGCCGCTTAAGTCGACGCCGTCATCGACGGTGTCTTCCCATTTGATCCTTCGGACTATGCCTGATGCCTGGAAATGGCCCCAATCTCGGGTGAACCTGACATTGGCTGTGATGTCGGGAAGCGGAAACCTGGGCTTCACGCCCTGCAACTCGATGCGGTCCGCTGCCTTGCCGATGTCGGCACTCGCTCCAGGACGCTCAACACCGATCGTTAACGAGTTCCTTCCCTTGAATGGCATCCACCGGAATTGCACATTGCGATACCAGGCAATTCCGTTCGGACCCCAATACTCATTCGTGTTTGGGAACACATCGGGATCCACAAAGTTGCTCCAGTATTGTCCCGCACCGAACTGGCCCATCTCGCCGTAGGCGTGTCGCAGGCGAAAGGTTGTTTGACCAGCATCGACGCCGGTACCGAACAGTTCGAACTCAAATATTGTCTTGAGCTCGCCGTACTTGGTTGGCGTGGACGACTTGGCGCCAAAGCGTGACTGCCTGACGCTCGTATAGAAATTTCCATTCGGCGCAAATTCGTCTCTGAAAGCCGGGAGCTTCACGGGACGAACGGTGTCAAACCAATCAGGATGGGCTTGCTTGAACTGATAGCCGGCATCGAGCATGGCAAATCCATAAACCGTAAAGCTGCTTTCGCCTGGAGGGTTGTCTGGCGATCGTGGTGCGGTGGCTGTTGTCGTCGTCGCCGCCGCCGGCGCTGAAATCAATTCACCAGTTGCCGCGCCTGGCTTCTTCGCCTCATCGATGGAATGAATCTGCGCTTTGAGCTCTTCCACCGTCTGTTCGAGTTGCTGCAATCGATCCTTTAGTTGTTGAACTTCCGCAGTGGGCTTCTGCGGTTCCTGAGCCTGCGCTTGCAGCGATACCGAAGGCAGCAATAGGAATGTCGTTATGAGCAGCGTGAAGCCGAGAGCGATGGCTAACTTCGGTCGTTGATTCGTCATCTTTAATCCTCCAGTTTCGAGGCAACGCTAGGTGAACGTGGCGCCGGTCAGATGAATGAATCGTAAGGTGGGCCAGGAAGGGTCGGGAACTAGCAAAACTTACAGGTTGCGGAAGACAGTGGGCAGTGGGCGGTGGGCAGTGGGCAGTGAACAGTGGCCAGTGGCCAGTGGGCAGTGAGCAGTGAGCAGTGAGCGGTGAGCGGTGAGCAGTGGGCAGTAAGCAGTAAGCAGTAGGCAGTAGGCAGTAAGCAGAAACGTCCCATAGCCCTCTGCCTACTGGTCGCTACCCACTGACCACTGCCCACTGCCCACCGCCCACTGCCCACTGCCCTTCACCCTGTAAGTTCTAACAGTTCTCGCGTGTTGAACTTCTCCATACTCTTCATCAATGCAGGATGGTCTGAACCATACGACCTCTTTGGTGCAATCCAATATCCATATCTTTGTTAACTTGATTGTGAGGTAGCTTTGAGCACGGTCATAAAAAGACTCGTCGTGGCGACCGCAGGAATCGACAAACTCCCAAATGAGACTCACCTGCATCTTCGGAATTACATGGGCAAATCTGGAGCTCCGAAATATTCGGATTACGCCCTGGTGCGGACAGCCGCTCAGGGCGGCATGATGGCGCTTGGCACTTTGTACGAACGCCACCACCGCCAGGTCTATTCAGTTTGTCTACGAATGACGAATAACTCGGCCGAGGCAGAAGATCTGACGCAGGAAGTGTTTATACATCTGGCGCGCAAGCTTGCTTCGTTCAGAGGCGAAAGCCAATTCAGTAGTTGGCTGTATCGCCTTACGGTGAACGTGGTCCTGATGCATTTCCGGCGCGTGCGCGTTCGTAGAGAGCAGCTATTTGACGATTTCGAAAATCAAGTCCCAGCCAAGCCGCGGCAATCAGCCGGAGCACAAATCACCGACCGAATCGCACTGAATTCAGCGCTGGCAAAGTTATCCAATGGCTGTCGAAAGGTATTTGTTCTTTTCGATGTTGAGGGCTACAGCCACGATGAGATTGCGCATTTACTGGGCTGTACAACGGGCACGACGAAGTCGCAGCTTCATAATGCGCGCCTTAAGCTACGACGCCTGCTCGCTGATTCTGTTAACTAGAAATTCAGATAGATCAATCAAAGCAAGCAGATAGATCAATCAAAGCAAGAAGATTTTCCATACATCATTTTCCATTTGCGGACCTGCTTCGCAGGGCTAAAACAGAAAGACAGTTCGATTAAGCCAGACTACAGTTCGACACTCTTCCCAGTGACAAACACGTCCGCACCGAGCCAAACGCATCTCCCCTCACGGGAAACGGTTTTGTTTGATTAGCCCTGCGAAGCAGGTCCGCAAATGGAAAATGAAAAATCAGAAATGATGTATGGAAAATGTTCCTGGGAATTCGACGTTGTGTCCAGAGTCAGCGTGTTATTTCTTCAGCCCTGCGAAGCAGGTCTTTAAATGGAAAATGAAAAATTAGAAATGATATATGGAAAATGTTCCTGGAAATCTTCAAGCCACTCGATCATTTCTTCATTCGCGGCGGATAGTTCTTAAATAGTTTTGCAGACGCCTTATTCAGATTCTTATTAATCTTGTTCGGATCTTTGCCCGAGCCCAGCGTCTTGGTGGCTGCGCCGCGCCAGATCTGGTTCTTAGTGCCCACATCGTAAATGTCTACATTCAGCGTGCCGATATTAATCGTTGAGCTCGTAGTTGTAGTTGTCGACATGCCACCGTAGCCGCCGTAGCCGCCCCAACCACCCCAGCGGCCGTAACCCCATCCGCCGCCCATGTCAGTGCTGTAGGAGTTCCATTGTGTCTGCTGATTTACTGCGGCCTGATAACAAACATAAAGATCCGCAGCTTCACTATCCGTTTTGGTTAGACCCTTGAGTGCCAGTTGCGTGTCGACTGCTTGCATGATTTGGCTATCGAGAATCTGATTGGGATATTGAACCTTCTGCACTTTCACCCACTTGTAAGTTCTGTATTTAGAGAAATCAGTTCCCGGCATGAAGTTATATGTCACTTTTTGAGCGCTCGCGGAAATACAGCACAACAAAAGCACTGCTGCGGCTACGCCAATTAGAAACGTCCTGCTCGATTTCATAGATCACCTTCCAGCTGGAATTGTTTATGGCCGGATGTTAACGCCGGCACATTCTGATAACGGGTTACTCCGACACGCATGCCATTGCTATTCGCGACGCATATCGTTACGAATTAATCTGCCGAATGCGACAGCGCACAGAATCGCGCACAGTATTGCAAGTGGGACCATGACGCGGGTAAGAATGAAAAATAAACGGTCGGGGTTCGGATTCGTTTTGATAGCCACTGTGGTTGCGTGTTGCTGGTACACGTTCGCCTGAGCAGTGTTGACCTCAGCTTCCAATCGAGTGCAAGTAGACTGCAATTGCTCTAGTTGAGCGATCACACGGTCCTTTTCAGTTTGTAATTGACGCCGGCGGGACTCCCGCAACTCTTCCGGACGAGTTGAGCCGAAGCCATTGAAGTGACGCTCGATGTTCTCGGGTCTCAAGTCGAAGTTGAGTTGCTCTAAACGAATCGTTAGCTCGGCCTTTCTGTCCTGAGCGTGATGCAATTCCGTGCGCAGTTCATCGAGCCTTCGATTGGCGTCAGCCGTTTCCTGGGCAGAAACGGATGTCACATAACTGGACACCAGGACAGTTAGCAAAACGAAAACAAGTTGGTACTTCATTCGGGACACTTCCTGCTTCATTTATCCAGGCGCGGCGCAAAACCTCCGCAATGCTGACAACTGCTACAGCACTTTGCCGCCAATCAACCCTGTCAAAATTGCCAGTGTGCCGGACTTTCGAACCGGACTAGGCTCACGCCAGTGGGAATTGGGCCCACTAAAACGGCAGGGCTGTAGCCGGCCTTTGTTGACCCACAACCGATAAATTTTAGAAGGAGAATCGACATGAGAACCAGAAATTCCACGGTGGTGCTGCTGGCTCTGGCCTTTGTGATAACGCTTACGACCGCAGCAGGTTCCGCGGCACAAAACGCCAGCAATGCCACCGCCGTGCGGGTGGCGTTAGGTGAGAAGCAAAAGGTTCAAGGCGTGGTGAGTATCCGCAACGGAGATTCGTTTAGAGTACGCGATCCTGCTGGAGCCGAGACGACAGTTCTTTTGACCTCGAGTACAGATGTGACTTCCCACGGCAGAGGGCTGAGAGGAAAGAAAGACTATCCGGTGACCTACATCATGCGTGGCCTGCGTTTGCAAGCGCAGGGCAGGGGCGATGCCGACGGTAACCTCGTCGCTGATTGGGTCCGGTTTGATGAGCAGGATCTGCGTTCGGCACAGGCGTTGGAACAGACCGCGGAACTTGCCGTTGACAATGAGGCAAGGATCGCAGCAGCTGAGGCCGCCGCTCGCAAGGCCGAAGAACATGCGCGGATCATGGCGGGACAGATCGCCGAAAACACGGCACTCGCCACTGATGCCAGGGAAAAGGCCGAGGCGGCACAGCGAACAGCCGATCAGGCTTTCAAGGATGCCGCGCTCGCCAACAACCGGATCAACGGACTCGATGATTACGACACGATTCGTACCATCTCGGTCCTCTTCAAAGTAAATAGCAGCATTCTTAACCCAGCCGCGAGGCAAGCAATCGATGAAGCAGCAGCCTGGGCCAAAGGTGAAAAGGCCAAGGGGAACGCCAATGGCTGGTTGGTTGAAGTCGTGGGATTCGCCGATACGTCCGGCAATACGGCAAGAAATCGCGCACTCAGCGAACGACGCTCAAAAGCCGTAATCCAATACCTGGTCGGTGTTCATAGCCTGGATCTGCGCCGGCTCGTGCAGCCCTTTGGTTTTGGAGAATCGCGGCCCGTGGCGGACAACAAAACCGCCGAAGGGCGCGCGAAAAACCGGAGAGTTGAGATCCGCGTTCTGCAAAACAAGGGCATCGCCAACAAGGGAATCGCTACTACGACCCCTTGAAACGCAGTCGATACCGCGAGCAAATAGCGCACTGCAAACGCGACTGACCCTGGCGCCTACCGGGTTGCAAAGACGTCTGACCGTGGCCGGATCTCAAGGGACTTCCGGCCACGGACGTATTTACGACAGCTCGTCCGCCAAAAAAGTAACCTCCAATCAGTTGCGCAGTTTCACACTTCTTAGTCTTGACCTCCTGACAACAAAGATAGGGAGATACGCATTCATGTCAAAACTGCCCGACAGTGAAATCGAACAATGGGTACTAAGAGAAATTGACTTAACGACCAGAGGGTCGCGAGAGATTTGTGTTCTCTCTCATAACGCCGTGGTCACATTAAGAGGAACCGTCAAAAGCAACGATCAGAAGTGGGCTATTGACCGCGCGGCACAGATTGCCAAAGGCGTCCTCTGTGTAATCAACGACATAAAGGTCGAACTGTTTGCGAAGAGTTCAGCGACTGACGTTAAAGAAAAGTCAGCCTGGAAGAGACGACCGAGAATTCCTCCTCACCCCCCGGCCAATGTGCAGTCGCCCTCGCGCCGTAATGTGAAGTCAGCCAGCGGGCAATAGTCCCTTGTTTGGAGTACCGCCTTCAGGCGGGTTTTTAGTGATGAAAATCAAACTACCCGCCTGAAGGCGGAACTCCAAACAAATCATGCGACACTTGTTCATCTGCACCCTGCTCTGCACTCTTGCGATACCAGCTCTCGCTCAAACTCCGCGTTCACATCCGCGCGGGGCCAACCGTTTGGATGAGGCCAGGAACTCAGCCGAGGTGACTGACTGGGCAAATCGTGTCACGTCGAAAGACCCGAAGGTCCGGACGGTCGCCCAAACCGCACTTGTCCATGAGGCGGAGCGTTCGTTGCCTTTGCTGAGACGATTCCTCAACCGCCGCAATGAAGACTTGCATTTGGAAACTTTTAGAATTATCCAGCGGATTGGTCCGCCGGCTATTCCGCTGCTGGTTGAACTGCTTCGGGATCAAAGAACGTCGTTGCGGCGGGGTGCCGTTAACGAATTGATTGACCTCGTTCCCGATACCGAAGGGATTCAACCGGCATTGAGACGAGCGTTGCGAGATGAGGATGCAATGGTTGCCGGCGATGCTGCTCGCGCTCTGGGCGCTTTGGGCGAGAGGGCCCGTGCTTCGGTACCCGCTCTGGTCACGACTCTGTCGCATGAGGACGCTTACATTCGGATTTATGCGGCGGAGGCCCTTGCTTCGATTGGTCCGAAGGCGAGCCCCGCGACCAGGGAGCTCGCCAGAGCTCTGCGCGATCCGATTCCCGGGGTGCGATGGGCGGCGGCTGAGGCCCTCGGAAGCATTGGCCCGGCGGCGCAGTCCGCTGTGCCGCAGTTGATCGATGCTCTGAAGGATGACTTCCTTTATGTGCGTATCTGCGCGGCTGGCGCGCTGGGAAGCATCGGTCCTAAAGCGAAGACGGCTTTGAACGCACTGAGAGCGGCCGCAAACGATCCGGCGCTGCATTACGAAGCGGAGTGGGCATTGAATCGAATCGCCGGCACGGAGTATCGGCCTGGTAAGGCGGTCGTCTCACCTGTAGCGCTCGCAGATTCCCTCGCCCTCTCATCCGAGACCACCTTGCTCCAACCAGGCAATCCTCCGTCTGACTGGGACACGGCCACCGGGCGGAACATCGTTTGGAGCATCGCACTGGGGAAGGAGAGTTTTGGCCGTCCGGTGTTGGCCGGCGATACGGTCTATGTAGGTACCGACAACTCCAGACACGTGAACCCCGCCGTTCAAGAAGAGTGTGGTGTGCTGATGGCGTTTCGGACGACGGACGGTGCGTTCCTTTGGCAGGACGTGGCTCCGAGAGTGGAGGCGCGCGGCCTGCGAGATTTCCTGCTGCCTTCGACGACGAGTGCGCCATACGTGGAAGGGAACCGTTTGTACTATGTCACCGCCGAGTGCCAACTCCGTTGCCTCGACACGCATGGATTTCGCGATGGCGCGAACGATGGCCCGTATCGCGACGAGGTTTCCCAAGACAACACCGCAGCCGACATCGTCTGGGAACTGGACATGGCCCGCCTCAGTGTCTATCCGCACGAAGCCTGCAACAGCGAAGTGTTGCCCGTGGGTGATCTGTTGCTCGTCTCTACGTCGAACGGCCAGAACGAAGGCCATACGCGCGTTCCTTCGCCGCGCGCGCCCAGTCTAATCGCGGTGGACAAGCACTCGGGCGAAGTCGTTTGGCGCGCCATCGGCGCAGGCGATCAGGTTTTGCACGGCCAGTGGTCCAGCCCGGTGGCGGCCAACGTTAACGGACGGATTCAGGTGCTGTTCGGCGGAGGAGATGGCTGGCTACGCGCTTACGATGCCAGCTCGGGTCACGAGGTCTGGCGCTTTGACGGCAACCCGAAAGATGCTCGCTGGCTTCCGCGTCCCGGCGTGCTTTCGCGAAGCTCAATCATTGCTTCACCGGTCGTTGCTGACGGCCGCGTCTTCATTGCCATGGGCCAGAGTCCCGGGCACGGCGACGGGCCTTCGCTTGTTTATGCAATTAGTCCCAACGGCCAGGGAGACGTCACTGAGAGCAGACTCCTCTGGACTTCTCGCGCGGTCGGTCGCGTAGTGGGAACACCGTTGGTGAAGGACGGTCTGCTGTACATTGGGGACCTGGGCGGAACAGTTCATTGTCTGGACGCGGTAACCGGCGACGAGGTCTGGAAGCACGAGACGAACGAGGCCATCTGGGGCTGCATTCAGCTCGCCGGCGACCGGCTGTATGTTGGAACCGATGCGGGCAACATGATCGTCCTTCGTGCCGGACGGCAAAAGGAATTGCTGGCTCAGATCGAGATGGATGCTCCGCTCTATTCGCGTCCCGCGGTCAGTGGCGACGCGCTTTATTTGGCCTCCGCGAAGCGGTTGTACCTCATCGCGACAAAGCCGTGATCCTTAAAAACGGAAAACGGTAGTTCGCTCAAATGCGGCTGCGGACACCGCGGACAACCCAATCAAGTAGCAGCGTGTGAACAGGTGCTACCCGGTCGCTACCGCTCCCGGTTCTGAATTTGTGTTTGGCTGCTAGCGCGGTACAGGCGGCTCAGTATCGTGGGTCGGCTAATTCAGA
>Ga0070682_100000599_pt1 | contig 21932 bp, 21 predicted proteins | sample KBSC63LmetaG_FD_64668 | JGI IMG/M metagenome (GOLD analysis project Ga0070682, IMG submission 64668) | Corn rhizosphere microbial communities from Kellogg Biological Station, Michigan, USA - KBS C6-3L metaG | ecosystem: Host-associated > Plants > Roots > Rhizosphere | place: USA: Michigan...
GATTGTTTGGCTGGTCGCTACCGCTCCCAGTTCTGATTTTGTGCAGCAGCGTTGCAGGGTTCCAACGTCACTTGCACTTGCGGTCAACGGGCGTCGGGCAGCGTGAAACATACTACGTTTCAACTGAAAGCCAGACGCAGGTGCGTCAACTATGTGATTGCCCTCCCACAGCTATTCATATATCTGACTCACCTCGTGCGATAGTGCCGAGCAAAAGTGTCAGGGTCGCCAGACAAAATCAGAACTGGGAGCGGTAGCGACCAGCCCAGGACTCAAGCTAAAACGCGTCGCTTAGGTTATGAACCAAAACAAATGTTTCCCTTTGCTTGATTGTTTGGCTGGTCGCTACCGCTCCCAGTTCTGACTTTGTGGAGCAGCGTTGAGCAAACCTCCTCCCAGAAGGAAGAGAGTAATCCTATCCCCTTGTTAGCTGCCGATACTTGATCCGATGCGGCTGTTCAGCCGCGGCGCCCAGTCTCGCTTTGCGATCTTCCTCGTAGTCAGAATAGTTTCCTTCAAACCAGAAAACTTTACTGTCGCCTTCGAACGCGAGGATATGCGTCGCGATGCGATCGAGAAACCAGCGGTCGTGTGAGATGACAACCGCGCAGCCGGCGAAATTTTCCAAAGCCTCTTCGAGCGCGCGCAGCGTGTTGACGTCAAGATCGTTGGTCGGCTCGTCGAGCAGCAAAACGTTGGCTCCTTCTTTCAACATCTTCGCGAGGTGCACGCGATTGCGTTCGCCGCCCGAGAGCATGCCTACTTTCTTTTGCTGATCGGAACCGGAAAAATTGAAACGACCAACATACGCGCGCGAATTTACTTCTCGTTTACCCAGCAGCAGCAAGTCCGTGCCGCCGGAGATTTCCTCCCAGATAGTCTTATTCGGATCGAGCGTGCGACTCTGATCGACGTAGGCGAGTTGCACTGTTTCCCCCAGACGAATCGTGCCGCTATCTGGTTCCTCCTGCTTAGTGATCATGCGGAAGAGAGTGGTTTTGCCCGCGCCGTTTGGCCCAATCACGCCGACGATGCCGCCGGGAGGAAGTGCAAACGTCATATCCTCGACCAATAAATGATCGCCGTAAGCCTTGCTGACTGCTTCCGCTTCAACCACGACGTTGCCGAGTCGCGGCCCGGCCGGGATGTGAATTTCCAAATCCTCGCGGCGTTTCTCGGAGTTCTCCTGCAACAGCGATTCATAAGCATTGATGCGCGCCTTGCCTTTGGCGTGACGCGCCTTGGGTGACATACGGATCCATTCGAGTTCGCGCTGCAGTGTCTTCTGGCGCTCGCTTTCGGATTTCTCTTCGCGCCGCAGACGCTCCTGCTTCTGTTCGAGCCAGCTCGTGTAATTTCCTTTCCAGGGAATGCCCTGGCCGCGATCGAGTTCGAGTATCCAACCGGCCACGTTGTCGAGGAAATAACGATCGTGCGTCACCGCGATGATTGTCCCCGGATAATTCTGCAGGTGATGTTCGAGCCACGCGACCGATTCGGCGTCGAGGTGATTGGTGGGTTCGTCGAGCAGCAGGATGTCGGGCTTTTGCAACAGCAGCCGGCACAGAGCAACGCGGCGTCGTTCACCGCCTGACAGGACGGCAACTTTGGTCTCGGGCGGCGGACAACGCAATGCGTCCATGGCCATTTCGAGACGCGCGTCGAGATCCCAGGCGTCCTGATGATCCAGGAGTTCCTGAACTTCGCCCTGCCGTGCGAGCAGCTTGTCCATCGCCTCGTCTGACATTTCTTCGCCAAACTTCGCGTTAATCTCGTCGAACTCCTTCAGTAGGCTAACCGTTTCCGCGACCGCTTGTTCGACCACTTCGCGCACGGTGCGGGAGTCGTCGAGCAATGGTTCCTGTTCGAGGTAGCCGACCGTGAAGCCGGGAGAGATCACGGTCTCGCCGTTAATTTCCTTGTCGACGCCCGCGAGGATACGGAGCAGGGAAGACTTGCCGGAGCCGTTAAGACCGATTACGCCAATCTTCGCGCCGTAGAAGTAAGAGAGATAAATATCTTTGAGAACCGGCTTCTTGTCGTAAAACTTACTGACGCCGACCATCGAATAGATGACTTTATTTGGTTCAGTGGACATGGGAAGAATTTCGGATTTCGGATTGTGGATTTCGGACTCCAGGATCGGTCAACAGATTACACAGATTACGCTGAGAAGGAAAAGCGGCGGAGAAATACCGTCTCACGACTGACGGGGATTTCTACAAGTCCGGCTCGAAACGCAGAGCAGCCTGGCTTGCCAGTGGTCTGAATACTGTCTACTCTGGCGGCCCGAATCTGACCCCCGCTCATCAACTGGAGACTCAAATGAAGCTGCAATCTCTAGCGCTCGCCGCGTTGCTCGTGATCGCGCCGTTTGTGCAAATCGCGAAATCGCAAGCGCAAACCGACGCCGGCAATGCCGCCAGAATTAAATCCGAAGTTGCTAAACGGATTGCCAACAAGAAAACGCACGTGAACGTGGTGCTGCTCAATGGCGATAAACTGCGCGGGCGCATCGAAGAAGCAGACGACGACAGTTTCGCTGTACGGCAGGACAAAACTAACCAGAAAATCGAACTCAGCTACACGGACGTTTCGAAAGTGAAAGGTCAGGGACTGGGAACTGGAGCAAAGATTGGACTCATTGTCGGCGCTGCGGCAGTGGTGCTCGCCGTCGTTGTAGTGGTGGCTATCAAAAACTTCGATCCATTTGAGGGCGGTATCACTGCTCGCTAGTTTCAGGTTCAGACTTGAGGTTCAAATATCAGTTTCCAAACCTCGAAACAAAGGAAATTCTGAGGATGCAGTGAGGTCAGTACCACCACGCGGTAGCGGGTGGGTCTCCTGATTGCCGATTGCCAATTGGCCTTGGGCGAAACATCAATCTGAAATCGGCAATGGGCAATCGGCAATCAGGAGACCCACCCGCTACGGCGTGGTGGTACTGACCTCATACAGCCACTGGCCTCATTCCGGGGGCGGGCGCTATGCATTACCTGCATGTTTGGTCAGTCAATTATATTAATTACCTTTAAGTTTCTTCCCTTCGATCAATAACCCCGCGCTGAGCGAACTCAGCAGCGCGAGTACGGCGCAAACGATATTGACCTGCCGAAAGCCAATGACAAACGATTCATTGATTGCTTGTTTCAACAGACCTGCTTTCGCCGGATCGGCTTCTTTGGGTATCTCCGCTGCGGCTAGTCTGTTCCGCTGCTGATCGAGCGCCTGCTTCAAGTTTGCATCAACCGGCAAGTTCGGGAGTCGTCGATCAAGCTCGGCGTTGAAGCTGTGAAGCATCACGATTCCCAGCACTGCAATCGCTAACAACCCGGCGACGCGCGACACAGCGTTGTTGATTCCCGAAGCTACGCCCGCGCGATTCTCTTTCACGGCGTTCATCACCGTCGTTGTCAGCGGCGCCACACTCACCGCCATGCCAAGCCCAAGCACTACCACTGCCGGAAAGAAACTCCCCCAGTAGCCGCCGCCAATTCCTGGCAAAATGAACAGGAAAAAACCGCAGGCGGCGACTAGCGGTCCAACCATGAGCGGCAGCTTGCCGCCATATTTTTTGACAAGACCCCCCGACCAGCGCGAGAGAACAAACATGATCAATACGAACGGCAACAAAGCGGCGCCGGCGGCTGTAGGCGAGAAGCCCTGCACCTGGATAAGGTTGAGCGGCAGAAAGAAAAACGTGCCGCTGAGCGCCGTGTACAAAAAAAGCGTTAGCAGATTCGCGCCGCTGAAGTTTGTTGACTCAAACAATTTTAGGGGCAGCATGGGATTGCCCGACTTCTGTTGCCGGGCTTCGACAATCACAAACGTGACGCCGAGAACCGCGCCGCCCCCCAAAGCCGCGAGGATGATCGGATTCCTAAACCCAAGCCGTGACGATTCGAGCAGTCCATAAACAATCCCGCCGAGTGCGGCGGTGGCGAGCGCGGCGCCAAGCCAGTCGAGTTTGCCAGACTCTTCATCGCGACTCTCAGGCACATGCAACGCCACCAGCAGCAACACGATTAGGGCGAGCGGGATGTTGATGAAGAAGGCGGCGCGCCAGGAAACGTGTTCGATTAACCAGCCACCGAGCACCGGGCCGATCGCCGCCGTGATGGCGGTGAATCCGGACCAGGTGCCGATCGCTTTGCCGCGTTGCTCTTCGCTAAACGACGCGCTGATGATCGCGAGACTTCCAGGCACCAGCAACGCACCACCGACCCCCTGCGCGGCACGCGCGATAATCAATTGATTGACGTTGCTCGCCAGTCCGCACCAAACGGAGGCGAGCGCAAACACCACCACGCCTACCGTGTAGATTCGTTTGCGACCGAAGTGATCGCCAAGTGAGCCACCGACCAACAACAATGCTGCCAGGAACAAAGCATAAGCTTCGACCACCCACTGCACGTCAACCACGGTGGCTTTGAAATTAGTTTGCAGCGCCGGAAGCACGACGTTGACGACGGTGCCGTCAATGAAGACCATGCTGGAGCCGAGGATGGTGGCGGCCAGAATCCATGGTCCCGCAGCTTTTTTGCTCGAAGACTTTGCAGCGGTCATTGTGTTGGACCGACGTTGTACTACGTTTAGGATCGGCTTATCAATGAGGACGTGGCGTGAATGATGATCGGTTAGTGTGTTTTCATCTTCCCGAACAAAACCACGAACCACGAGATGTACTATTCGTCGTCCAACAGTCTCGTTGTATTTTCAGTAACGCTGGGTGGTTGCGCTAACTCGGCCGTTCTCACTCGCTGTCCGGAAGCTGGTGACGACCAGGTATTTGTGGGAGAAGGCAAGGCGTGACTACTGAAAGCCGATCTTATCGCAGCTGGCCGTTTGGGTTCTTTCTTGGCAGGAGTGGAGTCGTCACCAAAGATTACGTAATACAGCAGTGTCGCCAAACCCATCGCAAAGATGGTGAAGGGGATGATTAGCGGTTCACCGGCATCCGCTGAAATGGCGACGCCGAGAAAAAGCGGAAATAACGCGAAGCTGAGAAACAGGATTTTGCCGCCGCGTCGAATGCCTCTGCGCTTCTGTGAGATGGGGCGGGGCGCAACCGGTTCGTCGTGCCGGGCGAGAAATGCAGCTCCGGCTAACCAATCAGCAAGCCCGTCGATCGGCAATCCGCATCGTGAACAAAACCGCGTCGTATCTGATATCTGCTGTTGACCGCATTTTGGACAGAACATTCAAACCCCCGAATATACTTCTATGATCAAACCGGTGATTACGCCAAGCGCGAATCGTAAGTTCCCGGTCAAAACAAGCTTCGCTGCAATACTGACGGTGTGTTACTGGGTCGACTAATTCAGAACCGGGAGCGGTAGCGACCGGGTGAGTCCGACGTTTGCTAACCCAGATCAAGGAAGTGTTTTTGCTTGAGACTGGCGGCTGGTACCGGGTCGCTACCGCTCCCGGTTCTGAATTAGTCGACCCACGTAAAGTAAATTCTCATCCTTAGTCCTCAGCCGAGAAGGGAGTGTTACAGTTTATCGGGCGGCACGCCTTGCGCGATCGCTTTATCTGCCAGCGCTTTCATTGATTGCTCCAGTTCAGAGGGTGGACGCCGCACCAGCCGCCGGCCGATTCCAGGTTCTGTGCTTTCGAGCAGCATGAAGCGATCTTCCCAGGCGATCTTGAATGGCAGTTCTGGAATCGGAGTGCAATCAGTGCGCGGCTTGGCTTCAGATAAAAGTACTCCCAGATCGTTAGCGGCAGTCACTCGTGCGGTCATCTTCGGCATAGGCATATTCGGCGCTGTGGCAAATCGTTTAAGTATTGTTTTGAGAATGGACGTGTGATCGAAAACGACATTCTGTTGACTGCCGTACGCGACCTGTCGGCCGACCCACGGCGAAACCACCAACGCCGGAACGCGAACGCCAAACTGCCTAAACTCCACACGATCGTCCGTCGCTCCCCACCGGCGCGGCGAAACGTGATCGTAAAAGCCGCCGTGCTCATCGTAGACGACGACCAGTAGCGTTCGTTCCCACTGGCTCTTCGGCCCGTTCAGCAAGGCGTTGTAAACCTTGCGCACGAGGTTCTGGCCGTTAGCGATATCGTGTGGCGGATGGTCGTCGTTTGGCGGACCGGGATAGAGCAAAGTTCCGAAATCAGGATCAATCCACGATACGTTCGCGAGTGTGCCTTGCTGCGCGCGTTCGTAAAACTTATTTACCTTGTCAATTTCCGTAACCAAGCCCTGATAGCCTTTGATGAACCGCAGTGAAGCGATGTCGTGGGAATAGTGTCGCCAGCTCACGGTCTTCGGCAAAAATTCATAAATCGGCTTCACCTTCCAGCCGCCTGTCAGGAGTTTGCTGGTTGGCAAATTGTTCTTCTTGCCCCCAGATTCGCCAGCGAGGGAGTACATGCGATTCGGCTGGGTGGGGCCCGGAACCGAACTAAACCAGCGGTCGCAAACGCAAAATTCTCGTGCGAGATGATCCAGACTGGGCACGCCGCCCGCGTCCTGGTAAGTCATCACGCGCTCCGGCTTTTGCGGCGTGGGTTTGAGGCTCGCGAAATCTGCAATGAAACCGGCGTTGTTGTTATCCAGTTGCGCGTGCACGTTGTCCCAATCGTGATTGGGATCGGGTGAGAACGAGGATTCGCCGCTTGGCTGTGGCTTGTGCGCGGTGCCCTTCGGATATTCATTGGTTTCGTTCCCTGTTAGGCCATCGACGTCGGCGCGCTTAGCCTTGAGCTTGAGGTAACCGAGCATGTGATCGAAGGATCGGTTCTCCAACATAAGAACTACGATGTGATTGATTTCTTTGAGACCGGACATGTGAGTCCTCCTTCGTGTGTGAGAAAGGTATGGAGTGTGAAACCCAAGAATGCGGAATGCGATCAGCCGTATTGCTGGCGATAAGCCGCGACCGCCTCAATCGCGCCTTCATGCATGCGTTCCGGCCGCACATACAGCCAGTGCTTTTCAAACTCTTCGTCGGTTAGAGTCGTTTGCGAGTCACGCTCCTTCGCCTTTAACCACGACTCCGCCCATTTCCTGAGCTCCGAATCCTGGTTGAGCGCTGTGCGGGCGGCGTGCATGTTCAGTGGTGTAGTCATTGGTAACTCCGAAGCAATGTTTATAGCAATAAAGTATCTACGCGGTGCGCATGCACCTTCTGCTCGCATGGTGACCACGCGAACACTGTGAACCGTCCATCCTGCGAAGCGACGAGGGCCAGCGCGTCCTGCTGCTCGTACACGAACTGTGCTGCCGATAAATGCCGCGTGCCGCCGTTCTGCGCCGGGTCAATTGTCTCCGGCCGATCTCCGACCACTGGTTCAGTGATAATTATCTGCTGCCCACCCTCGAGTCGCGCGATCTTCGCGCCAAACGCGAGCACTTCATACTGATCGTTGATAACCGTAGCGCCGTCCACGGCCGTCAGACCCGCTACCGTATCCACCGCGCGGCGCACCGCGGCGTCCAGCCAATTTTCGTTTGCCTCATCCACTTCGAGTCGCATCAACTCTGCGAGTGCAGAAAACGGCGGAGTGACGGAATAAAGGATCGGGTGAACGATTGACTGCCGCCAATCGTCCGACCCGGTAGGTACGACGAGCAATGAGCCGCCATGTCCATGGGCCCGCATCGAAGCCGCAAGCTGAACATGCATATTAAACTTGTGTTCCCACGAGCCGGGCGAAGTGAAGGGCAGCAACGCCGCGAGCAGATCGGGACAATCGGGCAAGCTGGCGCCGTGCTCATCGACAATCTTTATCTGTTCGCCTTTCAGGACGGCGACGTTCGCAAACTTTCCGAAGCCGGCCATGCGCCGGTGCTTGATGACGAGCAAGCCGGGCTCAATCACTTCGAGTACAAAACAGAAACTCGGAACTTTTCGCGTTGCTCCCCACACCTGAACGCGGCCGCTGTCGGGATTGCGAAAAACACCGAGGTGAACTCCGGGACGCTCAACGGCGGGTCCGAGCTTAGTCAGAACCTTGGGCGTAAGATCGAGTGGTCGTTCGAAGATTAATGGCTGCGGTACTTGCTCAGGAGAAAAGAAGGCGAGTGTGATTTTCGGTGACCGCCCTTCTTCCTTACGCAGGCTGGCCCAGAAAGTGGTGTCAAGCATTTGCTTGATGGCCGCACGGTCCGGTACTGGCGCCACGCCGTCCTCACCGCGGTCGATCGCAGCGGCGATGTGACGGGCAAAATGCTCTTCGATCGTCGACGCCACCGCGCCCGCAGCACGGTAAGACGGTTCACGAACTTTGTCTGAGATTTCGCTGGTCATCGAAAATTTCCGTCATTCCCAGAGTGGGTCGACAAATTCAGAACCGGGAGCGGTAGCGACCGGGTACCGATTCGTAGGGCGCAATGAACGCTTTCATTATTACGGAATTCCCGACGCATCCATACTCAGAGTGGGTCGACAAATTCAGCACCGGGAGCGGTAGCGACCGGGTACCGATTCGTAGGGCGCAATGAACGCTTTCATTATTACGGAATTCCGACGCATCCATTCTCAGAGTGGGTCGACAAATTCAGCACCGGGAGCGGTAGCGACCGGGTACCGATCCGTAGAGCGCAATGAACGCTTTCATTATTACGGAATTCCGACGCATCCATTCTCAGAGTGGGTCGACAAATTCAGAACCGGGAGCGGTAGCGACCGGGTACCGGATTCGCAGGGTGCAATGAACGCTTTCCTTCATTACGGAATTCCGACGCATCCATCCTCAGAGTGGGTCGACAAATTCAGAACCGGGAGCGGTAGCGACCGGGTGCCGATTCGTAGGGCGCAATGAACGCTTTCATTATTACGGAATTCCGACGCATCCATACCCGGTCGCTACCGCTCCCGGTTCTGAATTTGTCGACCCACGTTAGTGCATACGGAACGGGCCGCCGCGTTCTTCAGGTTCAAGCTGCGGTCGCGTTGAATCCTGTACCACCTCATGCATCTCTAACACGTTCGTTTGAAAGAAGGCATCCTTCGGCAGCGTGCCAGACTGCGCGTGCCCTTTCACAAACTCATCCGAGCGCACCCAGTTAAGAAAATCCTGACGGCTGTTCCAAAAAGTGAACACCACATACGGATCCCCTTCGTTCACCGGACGCAGCACGTGGTTCGAAATGAACCCCGGCATTTTATCAACCAGCCCGGCGCGCTCGCGAAACCTCTGCTCAAACGCCTCGCCGTATTCCGGCTTTACATAGATTCGGTTAGCTACAGAAATCATTGTAATTGAAGTTTGGAGTACCGCCTTCAGGCGGGTTTATAGCACAAACGACGAAGGCCCGCCTCGGTGCGGTAGCCCGACAGTTATCTTGATCTGTTGAGTGCCGGCGCCCAGAGCCCTCCTTAACAGTCGGCCTACGGCACCAAACTTTAGTCACCAACCGATGGCTTCGTCCGCAGCCGCTTGATTTCCGACCGTCGAGCCTTGGCTTCGAGCGCTCGATTCTTCACGGACTGCGGCACGCGTGTCGGCGTTCGTTCCGCCGGACGATAATTCAGCTCCGCTATTTTTTCGCGCAGCTTCCGCAGACAGATTTGTTTGTTCCGATGTTGACTGCGTTCCTGCTGAGAAGTTACCACAACGCCCGAAGGAATGTGTGTAAGGCGCACGGCACTTTCGGTTTTGTTGACGTGCTGTCCACCCGGGCCGCTCGAGCGAAAAGTTGCCACTTCACACTCGCTCAGTAGTGCGTCATCCGATTCCGGAAGGTTGATTATTTCGCCTTGCTCGTCCATTCAGTTAAGCGTTAGCCGAGCGGCCGCAGTTTCCAGCGGCCGTAAGCGACAAATGCGCACAGCAGTCCGCAAATAAAAGGAACGAGGGCGGCGCCCACACCGTCACCCATAATCGTAATCACCACCGCGCCGACCATAATAATGAACAAACCAGCGGCAGCGAGCGGCGTTAGTTCAGTGCGCTTGCGGAAGATTCCCGGCAGCAACAGGCCGAGCGCGCCAAGAACTTCTACGACACCGAGAAACTTGAGAAACAAACCAGGCAACTGAATCTGATTCGGTGAGCCCATCGCGGCCATCGCCTCCGGCGATATCACCAGCTTTGTGCCCCCCGCAAATAAAAACATGAGTGCCAGTAACACTTGAACGATCCACAGGGCAATGTTCATTTCATTCTCCTTTATATTCAATGCCGCGTTAGCGTTTAGTTTTTCGCGCGCGTGCTTCGTTCTCGGCGACGCGATGCTTAACGAGTTTCCTTACGAGTGTCGCCGGCAGCGGCTTATTTGCCGGGAAGCGTACAGTGCCCTTCGAAGTCTGATAGGCACTGAGCTCATGTTTGTACGTCATTATCGCGGCGGCGCCGGGAAAGAAACTGCAGTGATCTTTAAAAGCCGCAAACCACACGAGCACCCGACCATCGAGTTTGAATGCCGGAATCTTGTAGCTAATGACCTCCTGCGCTCGCGGCGCGGCGCCCCGAATCTGTTGACGAAGTTTCTCTAGCGCGGCACGTGCATCTGCCGGCACCGCAGTTAGGTACGCGTCTACTCCGCTAACAACTGATGAGTTGTCCTGTTCAGCCATTCGTTTTCCTTAACCTGGCTTTGCACAACCTCATGACGCTGAGGTTTGGAACGGTTCGTTCCTCCAGGGCGCCAACGGCGCGAAATGTAAACCATTATTCCCCGCGGCGGCGCGGTCGAGAGTGGCGATGTCGATCTTTTTCATCTTCATCATCTCCGCCATTACTCGGTCAACCTTTGCCTGGTCCTCATCCTTTAGATACTCCATCAGCTTCGTCGGAGTCACTTGCCACGAAAGTCCGTACTTGTCTTTCAGCCAACCGCATTCCACTTCCTGCCCGCCATCCGCGGTAAGTTTTTCCCAGAAGTAGTCGACTTCTTCCTGCGATTCACAGTTGACCATCATAGAAATTGCTTCGGTGAATTTGAATGTTGGGCCGCCGTTGAGGGCGCAGAATGTCTGACCGTTCAACTCGAACTCCGCAACCATTACCGAACCTTTCGGTCCCGGACCTGTGTCTCCGTAATGGCTGCAGCGGATCATCTTTGAGTCTTTGAAAATGGAAACGTAGAAGTTCGCGGCCTCTTCGGCCTGATTGTCGAACCACAAAAATGGCGTAATTTTTTGCATGGTTTTGCTCCCTGGCTGTTTGTTCTCTTTGCGGTTTCTGGGTTTGGAGTACCGCCTTCAGGCGGGTATTTATTTGCTTAACTATAAAAGCCAACCTGAAGGCGGTACTCCCAAACTCTAGCGTTACTCCAACCCTTTCTTAAGTCCCAGGTAATGCTCGCGTTGTTTCGGCTCAAACTTTTCTATCGAATAACGCAACGCTGTGCGGGGCATCGTGGCGGCATGACGGTCAAGAAAACTGCAAAGCCGCTTGTAATCTTTATCGCCCGCGGTTCGCAGCATCCACCCGACTCCCTTATGAATCAGATCGTGCTCGTCGTTAATCAGAACCTCGGCGATCTTGAACGTGTCGTCGAGATCGCCCTGCTTGATGAACGGACCGGTGCCGACAATCGCCGTGCGACGTTCCCAAATGTTTTTTGAACGCGCCAGCTTGTACAGAATGTCGCGCGGCTTGTCCATCAGGTAAATACCAACGATGTACAAGGCGCCGAGATCGACGAGGTCCCAGTTGTTCACTCGATCGTGACGCCGGATGTAAAGATCAAATAACTCTTTGCGCTCAGCGTCGGACGTTTTCTTGCGCCGCGCGCGTTTGCCCATAATGCTGATCGCGCCCGCCCTCGCTTCGTGAATCGGGCTGTCCATGAGTTTTTCGACTTCACTGAGCGGCATTTCAATGAACTCTTTCGCCAGCTCGAAAAGCTTACCCATGCGAACGCCGACGAACCTGTCGCCTTCGCCATACTCGCCCTTGCCGGACTTGAAGTAGCCCTTAGTCTTTTCCGCCACTTCCGGCGAGCCGTGCGCTTTCAACGCTTGAAGAAACTTTGCTGCGGTTGGCTCAGCCATTTTTCTGCTCCTATAGCTAATGCCTCAACCAGATTCCCGTTACGGCTGCCGTAGCGGCCCAGGGTGTAACGCAAACTGCTAGTTTGCGTGGGTTCGATAGCCTTCAAGGGCTCTCAGCAAACTAACAGTTTGCATTACAAAATTAGGCACTAGCTATGCGCCGGGTAGTCCGCTGATTTCCAGCACCGGGCGTATTTCAACGGTGCCGAACCGCGCGGGCGGAATGCGTTCGGCGACGCGCAGTGCTTCATCCAGATCGTGGGCTTCGATCAAGTAATACCCGCCGAGTTGTTCTCGTGTTTCGGCAAAGGGGCCGTCCGTAACGATCGACTTCCCATTACGTACCCGCACACTTGTTGCGGTGGCAACGGGGTGCAGCGGACTCGCGTCAAGATATTGCCCACTCGCGTTCAGATCCTGCGCCAGATTCGCGGACTCCAGGTAGCAGTGTTCGCGCTCAGCGTCGCTCAACGCCTCTTCGTCCAGATAAACCAGCAACATGTATTTCATGAAGTGTAACTCCGATCATTTGGTTTTCAACAAGGCCCACACGGGAGAAAGAGGCCTCAGTTTGATGTCAGATAAGCGTTAGGAAACTCTGATTAAGCTCATCATCAGTTGTATTTCCGTTAGCCCGTGGAGCGGAACCCCAGGATCCGTGCGATACCAGGTTCCAGCCCGCGAAGCGGCGACAGCCGATTTATTACCGACGACAAACTGAAGTTTGTCGGACATTTTTTTGAAAGTGGCCAACACTGACGGTCAAGCGACTGGCCGAATTTCGATTGCGCCCATACGGGCCGATGGGATTCGTGCGGCAATCGCGGCCGCACTTTCCGCATCGCTGACATTGACCAGAAAAAAGCCGCCGATCTGTTCGCGCGTCTCCGCAAACGGACCATCCGTAACCATCGCCTTACTTTCGCGAACGCGTACGGTGCTGGTAGCGGTTGCCGGCTGCAGTTGCTCACCAGCGAGGTATTGTCCTTTTGCCTGGAGCTCTTGAATCAGCTCGCGATACTCGCGGTAAATCTGCTGGCGTTCAGCCTCGGTCAGTGCGACCCACGATTGTTCGTCGTGATAAATCAAAAGCATATATTTCATTCTTTGTGCCTCCAGCAATAAGTCGAACGGCGGCGGCCCGGATCGACACTACGACGGAAAATTTTTATGATGAGCGCTCAAATAAATTTTTATGCAGTTGGGACTGCGGTCGTCTCGCTCGCAATCGGACGGGCAAACGCCAAATTGAATGGTTCTGAATTCCAATGCCGTGGTTGACGCAGTCTACCACTCGGACTGGGGCCGAATCGTAGCCACTCTGATCGGCCAGTTTGGCGATTTCGAGTTGGCGGAAGAGGCGGCCCAGGAAGCGTTCACCGCCGCCGTTGACCAATGGCGCACTGATGGTGTGCCCGATTCACCACGCGCGTGGCTGGTGCAGACCGCAAAGTTCAAAGCCATTGACCGGCTTCGATATCGTACCCGCACTAAAGAAAAGCTTGAATCATTCGCCGAGTCTGGCTTGATTCAAACGGTTACCGAGCCAGACTACGAGGCCGAGGAAATAGCCGACGACCGTCTGCGTTTGATCTTCACCTGCTGTCACCCGGCGCTCGCGCCCGACGCCCAGGTGGCGTTGACGCTGCGCACGCTGGGCGGCCTGGAGACTGACGAGATCGCGCGCGCGTTTCTCGTTCCGCCCGCAACCATGGCCCAGCGCCTGGTGCGCGCTAAGCGAAAGATTCGTGACGCCGGCATTCCTTACAAAGTGCCTGACACGAAAGACCTGCCCGAACGCCTCGCGGCGGTCCTAACCGTCCTCTACCTGGTGTTCAATGAGGGCTATCTGGCAACCCGCGGCGAAGCTCTGTTGCGAGCGGATTTGTCAGCCGAGGCAATCCGGCTGGCGCGGCTCGTTAGAGAATTGATGGCTCCGCAGCCTCCGGCCGAAACCGGCGGATTACTCGCGCTGATGTTGTTACACGATTCACGACGAAGCGCGCGTCTTGATGCGGCAGGCGACATCGTTGTGCTCGAAGAACAGAACCGTTCACTTTGGAATCAAGCACAGATTGCCGAGGCTCTCTCGCTCGTGCAGGAAGCAATGCGCGCTCACGATGGTCACGGGCCCGGACCTTTCGCGATACAAGCTGCGATCGCCGCTGAGCATTGCAAGGCCGCGCTGGCCGACGATACTGATTGGAAACAAATTGTCCGGCTCTACGACGGGCTGCAGCAACTTTCACCTTCGCCCGTCATTGCGTTGAACCGCGCCGTAGCAGTTGCCATGGCTGAGGGCCCGGCGCCGGGTCTCGTGTTAATCGACGAGCTGGCGACGAGTGGTGAACTCGAAAACTATCATCTGCTTTACGCCGCGCGTGCTGATTTATTACGACGGCTTGGAGAAAATGAAGGCGCGCTACAGAGTTATGAGCAGGCTCTGGCGCGTGTGACTAATGACGGCGAACGGCGCTTTCTCGAACGCCGTATGCGTGAAGTGCAGCAGGTCAGCGCCGGCGCAGCTCATTAGAACGACAGACGAACAAAGGGGAATGATGAAAAGACTTTTCTTCGCAACCACAAAATACACCGTAGCCATGGGCCTTTTGCTGATGTTGTCAGCGTTTTCGCTTTACAGCCAGGAGATTGAGCCGCCGCGAGCTATTGATGTGTCTGAAGCGGCTGGTTCACAAATCATCGACACCGCATCCGCAAGCCGTAATTCGCTCCGCCGTATGTTTCCAACAGTGACTTCGATCGGAACCGGAACGCGGACCGCTCTTACTGGGACCGCGGGCGTCCCGCCCGCATCTCCCCCGGCATCCCAGCGCCCGCAAACCAGGGATGCGGGACAAAAGAATGCTCCCTATGTCTTTCCCACCCACTCCGAGCGCTCATGCGGTTTGTCAAAAACACAGTCGGACCATTCCGGCTTGCTCGCACTGCGATCGCGGCTGGCATCGATCAGTGGCGTGATCACCCAGAGGAATGGGAACAGGGAAGTAGTGGCTACGCGAAGCGCTTCGCTTCCAGCTTTGGCAAGAATGCGATTCATCAGAGCGTGACCTACGCGTTGGACGAAGCGATGGGTCTGGACACGGGGTTTCGGCGAAGTACGCGGACGGGCTTTTGGCCGCGCGCAACCGATGCGCTATTGGAGAACGTCACTTCGCGCAATCGTGAAGGCAAGCGTGTCGTTTCGGTGCCGCGATTTGCCGGTGTGTACCTGGGCGCGATCATTCCTTACGAGACCTGGTACCCGTCACGCTACGATTTCAAAAGCGGGCTCCGCAGCGGCACCCGGACACTGCTGATCGATTTTGGTTTTAACCTCGTGCGTGAGTTTTTGATTAAGTTTTAGGAATGCAAAAACCCTCAATGGGTTGCGACTGCTTCGAACCAAGGGGGAATCATCTTGTTTTCCAAACTGCAACTCTACTCGCTAGCCTTCCTCTTTTTCGTCGTTACCCCGTCGTTCGGCCAACAGGAAGTTATCAACCGCGCGACTCTCGGCATCAGCGACTACAGGGCGAAGTTCAAAGACCTCACCGCCGAAGAAGAACAGACAGTCGAAGAGTATGACGACAAGGGCAAACTCAAAAAGCAACGCCGGATTGCGTCAGACTTGTTCATCTATCAGTCACAGCTTGATCCAACACAAATGGTCGAGTATCGCGATGTGAGGTCGGTTGATGGCAAGGAGATCAAAAAGCGAGATGCGCGGCTCTTGAGTCTGCTGAACAAGTCAGCCAGGGCAGATTCGGTGAAGAAGGAGCTCGACCGTATCAACCGCGAGGGTGCGCGGTATGATCTTCACTATAGTACGTCCGGCATGACGCTCAACCAGGGGTTGCTGTTGAGCGAGAATCTTCGCGCGTTCTTTAAGTTCGAGCTCGCCGGTCGTGAGCAGATTAACGGACACGATGCGATCGTGCTTGAGTATCAGCAAACTTCCGCGAATCCAGACATCGATCTGAAGCTCAACTCGCTGCCATCTGCGTTGAAAGGCGCTGGGACGCGTTATCGTGGACGATTATGGTTAGACGCTGAGACGGCCCGGATTAGAAGGGAAGTGCGAGAGACGATGATTGAACATCCTTCGCTAACCACTCCTCTCCTGCTGATGAGATATGAATTTGACTACGCCGACAGCCGCTTCGGATTCTTAACTCCGCAGCGGATTGTGATTAGCACCTTCAACAACGGACGAACCGGCGCCGACAAAAAGCCTGAACTGTTGCTGGGAGGAAAAGTGACTTACACCTACGGGGCCTTCACGCGCTTCAACGTGGACACTCCTGACGCGACGGTTACGCCTCCGCCGCAACCGTGATGCCGAGGCAAAAATTCTGCGCTGAACGTTTTCACTGTTAACAGCAGGGCAGTTAAATACGTCTTTCCTTTTACCGTCCGTCTTTCAGACTACTCTCTCAAAGTACGAAGGAGTCATCATGAAGTTCAGAACGCGAGCGTTAGTAACCGCAATTCTCGTCACCGCTATTTCCGTTCAGGCGACCGGTCAAAATCCTCAACGATCCGATGCCGAACGTATCGCGCGTCTCGAAACGCTCCTCGAGAACCTGCGCCAGGAGCTCAAGATACCCGCTTACTCCGCAGCCATCGTGAAAGATCAAAAAGTTATTTGGGCGCGCGGGTTCGGCTACGCGGACGTCGAGAACAAAATTCCCGCCACCGAACATACCCCATATCATCTCGCGTCCCTTACCAAGACGTTTGCTTCCACGATCTTGATGCAGCTGGTGCAGGAGGGAAAGATCAAGCTCGACGATCCGGTTTCGAAGTATGGCATCACGCTGCCGAGCGACGGCCTCATCAGAGTGCGCCATCTGTTTTCGCACACCTCCGAGGGAAACCCGGGCGAGCAGTATCGATACAACGGCAACCGCTATGCAGAACTGGACAAGGTTATTCAGGTAGCGACGGGAAAGTCGTTTGCCGAACTTTTGATCGCGAACATTCTCGACCCGCTCGACATGAATGAGACCGCGCCCAATGTTCCCCGGATCGTCGGCACAAAATCCCCGAGCGGCGCGAGTCCCGCTGCTGAAGAGGAAGTGAAAGCCGCGGTGATGGACATCTTCGCCGGTTTCAATTCCGGCAACGTTGAACAGATCACACGCCGCCTCGCACCAGGAAACAATCAGTTCCAGGGCGAAGGCGGATTCTTAACGTCATTCCTCGATGCCGCCGAACTCCGTGGCGCTTTCCAGGCGGGCTTCAAGCTTAAGTTTGACGTGCAAAATCTTGAGGCCGCGGTTTATGGCGACAGCGCCGTCGCCACTTTCTTTATGAGTGGGACCGTTACGCCACCCAACGGCCCGGTCCGCCGCGAGGGTCCCTGGAGAAGTTCATTCTTCCTGAACAAACAGGACGGGATTTGGAAACTCGTTCATTCTCATCAGTCGGCAATGGACCGTGGAATGATCACGACCAGGCATCAGCAAAGATTCGACGCGGTCGTTAAGACTCTGGCCCAACCCTATGCGCTTGATCGCGAGTTTAAGATTACAAAAATCGCTTACCCGCAGAGCTTCAGCGTTTCCGCAGGATTGATGTCCACCGTCCTTGATATGGCGAAGTATGACATTGCGATTGATCAGAATAAGTTTCTCACTAAAGAGACTCAGCAACTCGCGTTCACGCCTACGCGTTCAACCAAGGGTGAAGAGCTGCCGTACGGTTTGGGATGGTTCACGCAAAACTACAAAGGCACGAAGCTGATTTGGCATTACGGGTACTGGACCGGCAACTCGTCGTTCATCTTGAAAGTGCCGGAGCGAAACCTGACCTTCATCATCATGGCCAACTCCGACAATCTCAGTCGCCCGACCGACCTTGGTTCAGGCGATGCACTTAGCTCTTCCGTGGGCATGGCGTTCCTGAAGACGTTTATCTTCCCGGAGAAGTTTGGCGAGACTCTACCTGAGATCAATTGGAACGCGCCTGTATCAGAATTGAAGAGCCAGCTCAAAGCGTTAGCGGGAAAGTCTTACGCGGATCTCTACCGCACCGATCTGGTTACAAAGTTTCGCGTCAATCAAAGCGTCGGACGCGCAGCGGAAGCAGCGCAGATGATCAAACTGTATGGGGAAGTATTTTTGAAGCCGCTCCCTGATGACCTGGCGGCCCTGCCGATGATTGCGCAGATCGTGCAAGTGGTGGATAACGAAGATAAGACTGTCACGTTTAGTCTAAAGGACAATCAACAGGTGCGTATTTACGCGGCGGGCGAGGGGCAGGGAGGCCAGATGTTTGATTACGGCTGGATCGAAAACGCCGACACCGGTGCTCCCGTTTGGCGCATGGAAGCACCCTCGACTACTCATGCAGGCGGCGCGGGTAAGAACCGCAAGGTGGATCAGGTGATTACTTTGCCGGCGGGAAACTACAAGTTGCGTTACAAGTCAGACGATTCTCATTCTTTCGATCACTGGAATAGTCTGCCGCCCGATATTAACTTTTGGGGAATTGCGGTTTATAAGAAATAGATAGCGCTTCATGACCATGAAGTCAGTACCACCACGCGGTAGCGGGTGGGTCTCTTGATTGCCGATTTGCAATTGCCGATTGCCGATTGGCCTGAGGCGAAACATCAATCTGAAATCGACAATCGGCAATCGGCAATCGGACCACCCACCCGCTACCGCGTGGTGGTACTGACCTCATGGGCGCCGTCACCGTTCTGCTATCCAATGCGTATGACAATGCCGCCTTCACTTCTTAAATAGTTTTGCGAACGCGTCGCGAGCACTGCTCGGAGCACCTGAGGACGTTTCGCGCTCCACAACAATTCGAGTCGCGAACAGCCCACACTCGTTGCGCCCGTGTTTGTTCAGTATCCGTGCCGGAATCGCCTTATTACATTCGAAGCGCGCCCCTGGATCGAAGTGTGTGCACTGGCGGCAGCTGTGAAGGTCAACCTTGCACTTTAGGCAGGAGCTGTCGAAGTTGATGCTCGACGGTGTCTTTGTTCCACACGCAGTGCACTTCGACGCCTCACCAAATGCCATCATGCGCGGCGAACGCGGTCCCTCGCGATCCTGGGGCTTTGATTGCGGCTTAGGCTTTGCTGGGGACTCGCGATCGTGGTCCATATACCCGCGCTGCCGATATTTGCTCATCGCTAATTCTCCTCCACCAGCGTAGTTGTTGTTGAGCCTCCCGCGCCCTTTTGCTTCGCTAACTCCTTGCGAAAGGCACCCTCCCGTTCAGCGCCGACTTTGGAGTGCGGTGACCTGTCACCGCTTTGCTTAGCGGCGGCTTGACGCCGCGCTGTCTCAACGAGGTATACCCTCGAATAGGCTGCGACAGGTCACCGCACTCCAAAGCGAGATCAACCGTGCAACTCGACCTTCGCATCGACCCGCGGAGGCGCCACGCCCCGTGTCGCCACTTTGCTCTCAACCACGCGCGACGCAAACCCCAACACGCCAATCACGATCGAAACGATCCCCAATGCAGTGGTTAGTCCCGGACCACACGCCGGACACCCAACGCCACCGGGCGTAATCATTAACCCACCAATGATCATGATCCACGCCCAGGCGAGCGGGCCAAGCCACCTCAACCATTTCTTCTTCCCGATTTTTAGCGCGCCCGGCCAGATAGCCGAATACACACTCGGCAAAGCCTGCGCCTCCACGGCGTTCCACGGCGCATCGTCGTTGGGTGGCCAGACGTCCGGCACGGCTGAAAGATCCAGGACGTAAATATCGTTGAAAGGCAACGGGCGCGGTGGTCCAGCCCAGGGTATCGTCGTGCGATTGACCTGAATATGAAGATGCGGCTGCGATGAGTTTCCCGAACTGCCGGCCAGACCGAGGAGCTGTCCTCGCGTGACCGCCGCGCCCGTGCCATCTGCATTTGGACCAGACGTGAGTGCTGGATTCAGTGTGCCAGCCTGAAAATGCGCGTAGAGCGCCAGGTCGTCGCCATGCTGAATGTAGAAGTGATTACCTTCGACCGGATTCGGCGTCGGGATCGGAAGGTTCGGAGGCGTGTTAGCAGCCATACCGTCCAGAAACTCGACTACGATGCCATCGGCCATCGCATAGACCGGCTTGCCCCACATATAGTAATTCTCGTTTTTGGTGTTATCGGTTCCCGGCACGGATGTCGGCCAGGAATTGGTGGAGGAATCAAACGCGCTCATGAGCAGATCGTAGGCGAACAACTGCGTGCCGCCACCAGCCGCTGCGTGCGCCGCGCTCATTCCGGTCCAAAACTCGCCATCGCCGAGATCGTCGGCGCGGGCAGGGAACGCATAACCACCGTCGGTCGCCGGACTCTGGTATTGGCCCAGCGTCACGTCCAGTTCCACCGGATCGCTGAAGTTATCGAAGGACAGTTTGAGCTTGACTGCTCCCGGAGCCGGCACCGGTAGGATGATGTTTTCAGAAGGTCCTAAGAAACCGAAGTACCATTTTCGCGTCTGTGACGGGTCGAACGGCAGATCAGCTACGATAGGCGCGGCGCTAACGCTCGGTGGTCCTACAAACGAAACCTTTACCTGATTCAGATGGACGGATGCGGCTTCATTGTTAGTGATCGTCAGTACGAGGGAGAACTGGCCGTTTGGGAAGTCATTCGACGATTTTGCGGCCAGGGCTCCGTAGACGAGCGAGCCAGCCTCCGCAGGCTCGGCGGTAACAGTGAGATTCGGTGCGCTCATAGTTTTCCTTTCTTCGTGCGCTCAAAGTTTTCACTTTGAAGGGTGGTGTGAAAAACGGGCCGCTCTAACTAACAGGGAACTAAAGGTAGGCGGACTTTGTCACAAGGCGCCGCCGCTTGTCCATCCTTTGCGGGCGCCGCGTCGTGCGCGAACACGAAGGACCACTGCTCTGGGGTCGGTGAGGTCAGTACCACCAAGCGGTAGCCGGTGGGTCTTCGCATTGCCGGTTGTCGATTGCGGATTGCCGATTGTCGATTGCCGATTGCCGGTTGCCGGTGCGGGTTGTCGATTGTGGATTGTAGTTTGGCAACAGAATCAATCGGAGCTAGCGAACGCCGGCATTCGGACCGCGCGCGTCCCGCCCGCCCCTCGTGATTACTATTTTCGCGCTTCGCGGTATCTGGGACCGCGGGCCTCCCGCCCGCACACCGTGATTACTATTTTCGCGCTTCGCGCTCAGTGCGGGCGAGACGCCGTCGCGCAACCCAACTGCGTGCGGTGGACTGGAGCGCAAGCGTCCTCGCTTGCGTGTTATCACAAGCAAGCGGCAACGGAGACGGTTGCGCTCCAGTCTCACTACTGCCCACTGCCCACTGCCCACTGGCCGTTTTGCCAACGCAAATGGTCTCGCGGATCGCGAAAAGAAAATTCCGAACACCTTGAAGACCCGCTTTCGACTCGGTTCAATGAACAAGATGTTCACCGCGGTCGCCACCCTTCAACTCGTGCAAAGCGGCAAACTCGATCTGAAAGCACCCTTCGGGAACCACCTGACCGACTATCCGAACAAAGACATTGCTTCAAAAGTAACTGTGGACCAATTGCTCTCGCACACCGGCGGTACGGGCGCCATCTTTGGTCCTGAGTTCGAAAAGAATCGTCTTCAACTAAAAACTTTGCAGGACTATGTGAAGCTCTACGGTATCGCGGGCCGGAGTACGCCGCCGGCAGTCGTTGGCAGTACAGCAACTACGGTTTTCTTCTGCTCGGGGTGTTAATAGAAAAAGTTAGCGGTCAGAGTTATTACGACTACGTTCGTGATCACATCTTCAAGCCGGCAGGAATGACCAGCACTGGTTCCGAACCTGAAGATCAACTCGTGGCGGAACGAAGTGTTGGCTACACGAGATTTGGCGGGGCTGGCTTGCGGCCCAACACTGACACACTGCCTTACCGCGGAACCTCGGCCGGCGGTGGCTACTCCACGGTGGAAGATTTATTGAAGTTTGCAACCGCGCTGCAAGCTAGCAAACTGCTCGATGCCAAGCACACGGAAC
>Ga0070682_100000601_pt1 | contig 21900 bp, 19 predicted proteins | sample KBSC63LmetaG_FD_64668 | JGI IMG/M metagenome (GOLD analysis project Ga0070682, IMG submission 64668) | Corn rhizosphere microbial communities from Kellogg Biological Station, Michigan, USA - KBS C6-3L metaG | ecosystem: Host-associated > Plants > Roots > Rhizosphere | place: USA: Michigan...
CCCGCGCCACCCGTCGAACCGGCCGCGCCCGTCGAACCGGCCGCGCCCGTCGAGCCCGCCGCGCCCGTCGAGCCCGCTGCGCCCGTCGAGCCCGCTGCGCCCGTGGTCCCCGCGCCGGCCATCGCCGTCGTCCCACCGGAGCCCGTCATGCCGGCGCTCCCTGTCGTTCCCGCGCCGCCCGTCGAGCCGCCCGCACCGGTCCTTCCTGAAGCGCCAGGCGTGCCTGCCATGCCCGCGCCTTGGTCGTTGGCCCGGCCCGTCGCGTCGTCACCGCTCGAGCAGGCGATCCCTACGGCAGAGCAGAGCGCGATGAGACCGGCGACGCGCAACCGGCGGGAATTACCAAGCATGGACCATCAGCTTGCGTGAACGACTCGTCGGCGGCCTCGGCGCGCACCTTCGGAAGACACTGTCGCGAGGGGCCGCGCGTTGTACTGCTCAATTCGCAAGCGACCTGTGGGGCAGTGGCGCCTCAGCGCCGTTGCCGTCGACACGAACGATGAGTGCGGCGTGACAGCGGCAGGAGCGGTCAGACACAATATATTGCTTGACCATTATATAGCCGTAACGTTATGTATTGCTCGTGCCCGCGCAGCCCTCGTTGGACGCGACTTTCTCGGCCCTCTCGGACGCGACCCGGCGCGCCATCCTCGCGCGCCTCGCGCAGGGAGAGGCCACGGTCAACGAGCTCGTGGAGCCTTTCGCCATCTCGCAGCCGGCGATCTCGCGCCACATCAAGGTGCTCGTCGACGCCGGCCTCGTCGTCCAGCGCGTCGAGGGGACGAAGCGCCCCTGTCGCTTGGCCGCGGGCGGCCTTTCAGCGCTCGACGAGTACCTCGAACGGCTGCGCCAGGCCCTCGATCGGAATTACCGACGTCTCGATCGAGTTCTCTCGAGCTCGCAAGGAAGAAAGGATCGCTCCCCATGAGTCAGCTGGTGTTGGAGACCGAAGGCGACACGTTCATCGTCGTGAAGAGGCGCTTCGAAGCGCCTCCCGAGGCGGTCTATCGCGCGCACCTCGACCCCGAGATCCTTCGCGAGTGGCTGCTCGGCCCCGACGGCTGGACGATGCCGGTGTGCATCAACGAAGCGAAGCCCGGGGGCAAGATGCGCTACGAATGGTCGAACGCCGACGGCCGCAGCTTCTACCTCACGGGTGAGATCATCGCGCTCGAGCCACCGCGGCGCATCGTTCACGTCGAACGCATGCATCTGCCGGACGCCACGCCCGACAACCACGTCGAGACGACCTTCACGGCGGACGGCTCGGGCACGCTGATGGTCATGCGCATGAGTCTTCCCGACGAGAAGACGCGTGCGGCCATGCTGGCGACGGGCATGGCACGCGGCATGGAGACTTCCTACGCGCGCTTCGAACGCCTTGCGGCCGGGAGGGCGGCGCGATGACGCGCCAGAAACCGAACGACACGCGGGCCAGAGTGAACCTCAGCATCGACGTGCCCGATCTCGAGGCGGGGCTCCGCTTCTATGCGAACGTGTTCGGGTTCGTCGAGACGGCGCGGCCTTTCCCGACGATGGCGGTCCTCGACGCGAACAACGTCACGGTGTGCATGCACGCGAAGCCGGCGGGCACGAAGAGCTCGACGACCGGCGCCGAACTCCGGCACTACGAGCGCCATTGGACGCCCGTGCATCTGGACTTCGACGTTCACGATCTCGACGCCGTGCTCGAGAAGGTGCGAGCCGAGGGCGGAGCCGTCGAGAACGAGTTCCGGACGCAAGGTCCGAAGCCCGTCGCGTTTTGCAGCGACCCGTTCGGCAACGGATTCTGCGTCATCGGGGAGGGATGAGGGGTCGTCGAGGGCCGCACAACCTGACTATGCTAGGATGACCCGCAGTATGACGTGGGTCCGTTCGGTGCTGTGGGTGGGCGCGCTCGGATGCGCTGCCTTCGCGTGCGGACGTGACCGGAGCAGCGACGACCATGCTGCGGGGGAAAACGGTGCGCCGAACGCAGCCCGCAGTGGCGATGCGGGCCGGACGGCTACGAGCGGGACGGGTAGCAGCCTACCTGGCGGCGGCACGGCGGGGACCGCGGTGGATGCGGGGGGACGCCCGCCAATGCCGAACGCGGGCGCTGGTGGTGTCGCCGTCGCTGGCGCCAACGGTGTCGCCGGCGGGTCCGAAATGCCGACGGGTGGGTCGACGACGCAGGCTGGCGAAGGTGGGCAGGGCGGCGATGATGAAAGCGCCGGTAGAAGTGCAGCGGGAGGCGGCGCAGGAAAAGGGTCGTCGAACGGAGGAGCTGGCAGTGCCGCGGGCACGCCGGCCGAGGTGTTCGATCCGGATCTGCCCGTGCCGACCCACGACTGTCGTACCGACACGTCGAAGGATTGCGTTTCGCTGGCCGGAACCTTCGAAGGCACGCCCATCGATCTCTTCACTGAATCGGAAAAATGCGGAGCGGGTGGTGTTCACTCGGGGAAGTGGGTGATCGGCTGCGATCACGTCGGGATCAACTCCGCTGACGTGCATGTGGTGCTCGATGTACCGATCATTCGGCCGGGCTCTTTCAGCGCGAGCATGCAACCGGGAGACGCCGCTTTTGCGGACTTCCAGTTTTATGCGGTCGGGTTCAATAAGACGGTCGCGCTCTTTGCCGGCAATTTGGTGAGTGCGCAAATCGCGGGAACGGTGGTGGCCGACGACAGCTCTCCCACTTACCCGTACCGGGTCGTGAGCGGGACGTTTCACGGCGTGTGGGGAACACCGGAGACTTCCTGTCTGAGCGTCGGCAGCACGGCGTGCGCCACCGCGGAGCTCAACGTGACGTTCAGCAGCCGCACGCAGTACGGCACGTGCTTCGCCGCCACGGACTGCACGTTACCCGAGACTTGCGACATGGTCGGCCTCTACTGCCGAGACCCCAACTAGCCGGATCCTCAGCGCCCAGCGCCAAGACCGTTTCCATCGCCGGCGATGTGCTCGAGCTCAGCGCGAGAAATTCTGAGCGGCCCAGACTTTACCCGATGACGTCGTGTAGAAGCCGCAGGCGACCTTGGTCATCGATTTGCTCGTCATGTTGATGTAGTGGCCGTGATCCTCGAAGCATTGGCCGTTGCACGGATCCTGCGGGCCGGGGCCTTCGCTCCACATCTGCTGCAGACACAGGGTGATGACCTGCGAGTTCGACGAGTAGCCCGGGCACTCGTTTTGTCCGCCCGATCCGCTGCTGCAGATCTTGTCCTCGAAGCCGGCATGAGCGACGTTCTGCATGGCGTCGTACTCGGACATCTGATCGGCACAGGCTTCGCCCTCGGTCCAGCGGGCGAGCGCGGGTAGACACGCACACTGCGTTCGGAACTGATTGATGCGATCGACGCAATCTTGATGAATGTCGTCGCTGAGCGGGGCAGCCGTCAGCGTGCAGTCGAGGTTCTCCACGCAAGCTCCCCCCGCACCGGCGGCCGGGGCTCCCGCCGAAGACGTGCCTGCCATGCCGGAAGCGCCGCCACGACCTGCAGTGCCGCCGCGACCGGCAGCGCCACCCGACTGTCCGCCACGACCACCGGCACCGCCGCGCGACGGAGTGCCGCCGTCGTTCGAGTTGCGGCCCGCGTTCGACGCGCCGCTCGAGCCTGCTCCGCCCAAGCCGCCACCGTTCGTGGAATCCCCACCGTTCGCGACTCCAGCGCCAGGCGAGCCGCCGCTGCCGGCGCGACCGCCGACCCCCGCGCCGGTGCCACCCGCTCCACCCGGACTCGACGTGCCGCCGGTGTTCGAACCAACCTGCCCGGCAACGCCGGCCGCGCCTGCTCCGCCCGTGCTCGTCGTGCCACCGGAACCGAGCCCGGGATCGTCGGTCCCCGCGCTCGTACAAGCGAGAGCGAGTACGGCACAACCGAGCCAGCTCACGTGGTCTTTCATCGTGCCCATCATCTATCCACTGTAACCGCAGCGCTCGTGGAGCAGCCGCCGGATTCCTCGAGCAGTTGGCGTACCGGCGCCATTTCCGTCGACGTGGAAAATTCGTGCAGAGGTCAAGTGCCCGGGTGGACGGGTCACGAGCTCAGGTTCGCGACGATTTGCTCGGACGTATCCCAAAGCTTGCGGGCTAGCGCTGGGTCTTCGGCGTCGGCACGCGGACGGGCAAGGTTGCAGTCGGCGAAATACTGACCCGACACGGAGGCGAGCTCGGGACGCGTCGCGACGTACACCTCGGTGGCCGCGCCCTCGGCGACGTTCTTCAACGCGAGAGGCCCGAACGTGCCGAACACGACGGACATCAAGGGGTGCATGTGCCGCTGGAGCTTCGTGCGGATGACGCCGGGGTGCACCGCGTTGGCGGTTCTTTCGCTGCCGGCGAAGCGGCGCGCGAGCTCTTTCGCGAACAGCAGGTTCGCGAATTTAGATTGGCCATAGGCCGTCCACGGAGCGTATCCCTTCGAGCCGTCGAGATTGTCGAACTGGATGCCCCCCTTCGGCGCTTGCCGATGCGCCGTACTGCTCAGCACGACGACGCGGCCACGCGAGGAGAGCGCCTCGAGCAACCCGGTGACCAGCATGAAATGGCCGATCTGATTGGTGAAGAACTGGAGCTCGTAACCGTGGGCCTTCTGTAGCTCCGGGAGCGCCATGACGCCGGCATTACAAATGATGGCGTCGAGCCGCACCCGTTCCTGCTTCAAGGCCTGGATGCAGCGCTCGATGCTCGCCGGCTCGGCGAGCTCGCAAGCGAGTGGCAACGTCGCTCCACTCACCGCCGCGCACGCCTGTTCCGCCTTCTCGAGCGTGCGCGCCGTTCCGACGACGCGCGCGCCGCGCAGCGCGAGCACGCGCAGCGCCTCCTGCCCGATGCCGGAGCTGCAGCCGGTGATGAGCACGGTTCGTCCTGCGAGCGACATGCCCTCGGTCACGTCGGCGGCCGTGGAGGCGTAGCCAAAACCGCTCGCTCCCCGCGGTGCGAGCATCCCGTAGATCGACATCCACGGTTCTCTAGGCCGTGGCGCCCGAAACGCCAGGGCCGGCGGCTATCTTCGCTCCAGAATGCGCACCAGCGTCGTCGCAAGCACGACGAGCGAGGTGGGCTTCTGCAGGACCTCGCGAATGCCGAGTGCTCGCGCGGACTCGAGCGTGCTGCTCTCGAGGTGGCCGCTCACGAGCACGATCGGTAGCGTGGGGTGCACGCGCAACAGCTCTCGGGAGAGCTCGAGTCCGTTCATGGCCGGCATCGACAGATCGGTGAGCACCGCGCCCACGTCGTGCGGAGTCGCGCTCAAGAGGCGGATGGCTGCTGCCGCGCTGCTGACGCTCGTCACGCGGAAGCCGAGACGCTCGAGGCCGAACTTGGACGAGCGGGCGATCGAGTCTTCGTCGTCGACGACGAGGATGTGCTCGCCTGCGCCGCGCGGCTCCGGGGGCGAAAGGCTTTGGGCGCGCGCGGCGGCTCCGACCAAGGCGGGGAATTCGATGACGAACCGCGTGCCGCGACCGAGCGCGCTCTCCACCGCTATCGTGGCGCCGTGGTCGCGAACGATGCCGTGAACGACCGACAGCCCGAGTCCGGTTCCTTCGCCGGGCTGCTTCGTGGTGAAGAAGGGCTCGTAGAGTCGCCCGAGGGTTTCCTCGTTCATGCCCGCCCCGCTGTCCTCGACGACGAGCCGAACCCGCGGCTCACGGGAACCTTCCTCGTCGGCGACGGCTTCCACGCGGACGCTGAGCGTTCCTCCGCCGGTGCCCATCGCTTGAGCCGCATTCGTGCACAGGTTCATCACGACCTGATGGATCTGCGTGGCGTTGGCGAGGATCGGGGCCGTGGACGGCTGGAGGGAGAGCTCGACGCGAATCGCCTTCGAGAGTGACGAGCGCAAGAGCCGCATCACCTCCTCCACGACGACCGGCAACGACGTCGGTGTGCGCTCCTGACTCTGCCGGCGGCTGAACGTCAGGATGCGATTGACCAGGTCACGGGCGCGGCGGTGAGCCACCGCGACCTCGTCGAGGTTCTCCTTCACGAGCTCGGCGTGATCCGCGTCGAGACGCGCGAGCTCCGCGTAGTTCGTCGCGGCCGCCAAGAGATTGTTGAAGTCGTGGGCGATCCCGCCCGCGAGCGTGCCCAGGGCCTCGAGCTTCTGGGCCTGCCGGAGCCGCTCCTCGAGCTCGGCGTACTCGCGCTCGGCCTGGCGGTGAGCCGTCACGTCCTCGAACGTGTTGAGGATGCAGCGGCGGCCGCGGAGCTCGATCATGTCGCAGTTGCACAAGGCGACGACGGTCCGGCCGCTCTTGCTTCGAAAGTGGATCTCGAGCGCTCTCACCGTGCCATGCTCGAGCATCTGCTGTCTGAACCGCGCGCGCTCATCGGGATCGAGCCACAGGTCGAGCTCCACCGAAGTGCGCCCAATCACCTCGCTCCGCGCGTAGCCCGACGCCTTCTCGAACCCGGCGTTCACGTCGACGTAGCGACCGGTCTCCACATCGGAAATCGCCACCGAGTACGGCAAGGCGTGAAACGCCGCGGCGAAGAGATTCTCCGAATCGCGCAGCGCCTGCACGGCGGCACGACGCGCCGTGATGTCACGCGCGAACCCGAGGATGCGCCTGACCCGGCCTTCCGCGTCGCTCAGCGGCACGAGCCGCGTCTCGAAGCAGCGTGTCCCGGAGCCGAAATCGAGCTCCTGCTCGTATTCGATGGTGGACGCCGCGGCCACGCACTCGCGATAGCGTTCGACGATGGCCGCCGCCGCAGCCTCCGGCATGTACTCGTGCGGCTCGCGACCGACGATCGCCTCGAGGTCGCGTCCGATCACGCGCAGCGCAGCCGGATTGTAGGCTTCCTGGACGAAACGCCCGTCGCTCGTGACGCGCATCTCGAAAATGACGTCGGGGCAGTGCTCGAACAGCGCCGCGTGAGTCTCGGATGGGTGCGGCGGCTCGCCGATGGCAGCGGCGGCCCCAGGGTCCCGCGGGAGCGTTGGCGGCTCGTTCACGGTTCGCGCCGATCCTTACGGATGACCGCAGGGTTCTCAATAGGTCCGCCGATTTCGGCGCGGGCGCTTGCGCTGGATTCGAGTGCGGGCTATACATGCGTTCAGGTATCACCCATGGCTAATTTGCAGGCAGAAACCAGCACTCCGGCCGTCGACTACGACTTTCCCCCCGTCGCCGAGCTCGAGGTCGAGGGCACCAGCTATCGCGTGGACGCGGGCTTTCGTGGCGCGATTGCGATCTCGGAACGCGCTGCCGGCGCGTGGTCGTGGTTGCTCGTGGCCGAGGGACGTTGGGACGGCGTGAGCCTCAAGGCGAAGTCGCTCGATCGCTCTGTCGTCGTCGCGCTCGAGCGCGCGCTGCGCTCGGCCCAGTCTGACGATTAGCTCGCGCCGATTGTCGCGCACCGCTGCGGCAATTCTCCAGGGGCGGGTGAGGGCACTCACGCTTTCCCGCTCGGCGCAAACCGAGCAAGATCGTGGCGGGAGATCGTCTTGGGCCATCGCGAAAAGTGGGTTCTCGCGCTCTTGGCAATCGCGTGTGGGAAGAGCGTGTCACGCTCCGGCGTGACTGACTCTGCCGGTGCGGGGGGCGGCGCTCGGCCCGGCGCGGGCAGCGGCGCAACGGCGATGAGCAACGGGGGCAACGGGGGCAGCGGCGCGCGTGCCGGCGGCGCCGGAGTCGGCAGCGGCGGAGGCGTTGCGAGCAGCGGCACGTCAGCGGGCGGCTCGACGAGCGCTGCGGGCGGCGGCGCAACGGGTGCGGTCTCCGGGAGCGGATTCGCGGGGGGCGGGTTCGCAGGCGGCGGGTTCGCGGGCACCACCGCGGTCGTGGGCGGCGGTGCCGCGGGCTCGAGCGGGGGTGTGGCTGGAACGGCGGGCGCGGGCGTGGCTGGTGCGATGACGGATGAGGGTGGCGCCGGGGGCTCGCGCGAGTTTGCTTGCGAGGGTTCCTACGATGTTTGCGGGTGCGGCTGTTGCGGCGCGGCGATGAGCACCGGCTGCTACTACCCCGAGCACGGCGACGATCTGTCGGCGCTCAAAGCCGAGGATCAGGCGACGGCGATGAGCCCGAGCTGCGACAACGCAGGGTGCGCGAGCGGGACGCATCTTCTCTGTTGCGAGATGGCACCCGTGAACGACGTCGCCAACAACGAGATCGTCTATTTCTCGGACGACCCGAACACCTGGTTCATTCGCTCGACACCGGACGAGCATTGCACCGCGTTGATCATTCCGACGGCGAGCCTCGGCGGCAGCGTGTCCTTCGCATTCCCCGAGCAGTGGCCGATCGCGGGCGCCTCGACGCAAGACGGTACGTGCGACTCGTTCGAGCGAGCTCCCGCTCGGCCGGCGATCGGCGCACTCGGGACCCTTGTGCGGAACCCTGACTGCCCGGCCGCCTACGACGCCGACTTCACGCTATTCTTTCAGTCGGACGCCGGCACCGTCGAGGGCGTGCGCTTCGAGGGCAGGTTCCTCCCGCTTTCGAACGGCGGCCCGCTCTGTCCCTGAACGAAGCTTGAATCCCTTCCGCGCTCGCGGTCCGCGCGGGCGGTCGAGCGAGGCCTTTTTGCCTCGATGTGCGGAACAACCGCTGGGGTAGACTACCCGGGGTGTCGCCGCTGCGGGTTCTTTGGGTCGTCTACGGCTCCCTCGATCAGGTGAGCGGCGGCTACATCTACGATCGTTTGGTGGTCGAGCATCTGCGCGCGCTCGGCGACGACGTGACCATCGTTTCGCTCGAGCCGAACGCGGAGTCGCTCCCGACGCTCGACAGCGGCAACTACGACGTGCTGGTCGGGGACGAGCTCTGCTTTCGCGAGCTCGGACCGCTGTTTCGTGCGGCTCCCCGCGGTTTGAAGCGCGTGCTCCTGATCCATCATTTGACGGCCTGGGAGCATGAGCCCGGGGCGACGCGCGACGAGCTCCTCGCGCTCGAGAAGTCGGCGATCGATGCGGCGGATGCGTGCATCGTCACGAGTCGCATCACCGCCGATCGCCTGGAATCCGAGCGACTGACGCGCCGGGCGCTCGTGGCGGAGCCCGGAGCGGATCGTTTCGAGCGGCCGCCGAGCGCCGGGCAGGAGCCGAGCGGCGCCCGCCTGCGGCTCCTCTTCGTGGGGAATATCCTGCCGCGCAAGCGCGTGCTCGAGCTGGCGCGGGCGTTCGCGGAGCTCTCGAGCGAGCAGGCGGAGCTCGTGCTCGTGGGCGCCGAGCTTTCACCGAGCTACGCGCGGGACGTGCGTGCCGTCATCGCGCGCGCCGAGGTCACGGAGCGCGTGCGCTGGTTGGGCTCGCTCGATTCCGCCGGCGTTGCCGAGCAGCTGGCCCTGGCGGAGGCGCTGGTATTGCCTTCGGCGCTCGAAGGCTACGGCATGGTGCTGAGCGAGGCGCTGTGGTCGGCCGTGCCGATCATTGCGGCGCGCGTGGGCGCCGCCGAGGAGCTCGTGAATCGCACGTCCGCCGGCATCTTGTACGAGCCGGACGACGTGAGCGGCTTGGGCGCGGCGCTCGCCAGCTTCGTCGGCGATTCGGAGCTGCGCGCGAGGCTACGGCTTGCCGCGTGGCAATCGGCGGAGCAGCTGCCGCGCTGGCGCGACACGGCGCTCGCCGTGCGAGCTACGCTCTCGAAATTGCACTGATCAGCGCGGCACGGAGCGAAGGCTCGTCACGACCGCCGGCCACCACGTCGAGGCGAACGCGCGCCTTCACGTCGCGCAGTCGGCCGATGAGCTGGACGAGGGGCGAGAGCGTCGAGATGCCACGCTTCTCCGCGAGACGATTGATCAGCAAACGCTTGGCGCGCGGCGAGTGCACCCCGCGGACGCCCGCGACGAGCACGCTTCCGGCGACGCTTTCGCACGCTTTCACGAGCACCGACACCCCGGGTTGCCAGGGCTCGAGCAGCGGCAGGTGCGGCGACACGAAGTCCGCGTCCGGCTCGACCCGACCGGCCGGGAAATGCAGGAGCGCGCCGCCACGTCGCAGCCAGACGAGCGAGCGTTTCAGCGCGCGGGCTCGCTCCGACGGCGCCTCGCCCACGAACACGAGGTGCGGCGACAAGCCGGAGAGCGCGCGCAAAAACTCGCGATCCGCCGCCAAGATCAGGAGATCGCGCCGCCCGAGCGCGCGCATCAACGCGAGCGCGTCGTAGGCGCCCGGATGGTTCGCGAGCACCAGGCACGGACCGGCGCCGGGCTCCTCGCCGCTCACGCGCAGCGTGACACCGAAGCGTGACAGCGCGTGGGCCGCCGCCTGGGGAAGGCCGCACGTCGCGACGTCGCCCTCGAAGGCGTCGAGCGCTTCGCCGAGGCCGCGTGACGCGGCGTAGAAGGGGAGCGCCAACCCGCGTCGCACCAAGCGCGGTCCGCTCCGCACGCCGAGCGCCGCCACCATCTCGCGCGCCGAGAGGCTCGCGAGCTCGCGCGCGTGGGGCGTCATTGCAACGAGTCTATCCCACGCCATCGCAAAAAAATTCCGTGTGACGCCAATTTCTGGGATTTTGCGCCTGCTGCCTCCCGATCGTGCGCGGGCGTCATCATTGAAGTGCGTTGCGGGGGTCTTCAGCGAGCCCGCTGAGCGATGGAATAGTCGGCGGGTGACGAACCTGCGGGCGGGCTCGATTTGAAGGCGGTGGGGTGGGCATTGTGCCCGGCCCTCGTCGCGTGTGGCGGTGACACGGTCCCGGACGACGCGCGGGAGTCGGCGCGCTGCGTCTCCGGCGCGGGACCGGGCAGCACGAGCGAGGCACTCGTTGCCGCGAGCGACGCGACCCCCTATGCGGCGCTGTCCGCCAGGGAGCGGGGAGCGCTCGGAAGGTTCGGAACCGCGGCAACCGATGCCCTCTGCAGCGGCGTGCGCATCGCTCCAAGCTGGGCACTGACGGCGGGACACTGCGCCGGGCCCGAGCGCACCGTGTTCTACGGAGACGACGGCGGCGTGCAGGAGGTCACGGCGTGGCTCGTGCACCCGGAGGTCGACGTGGCGCTCGCGAGCCTCGGAGCGGGGGACTGCGGCACCTTCCTACCCCTCGTGGATCCGGAGCGCACCCCCTCACGGCTCAGCCGCGCCACGCTCGCCGGCTACGGGCTCGACGGCGAAGGCGAGCTCGGTCGCCTCGGATTTCTGGTCGAAAAGGTGGTTTCGGTCACTCCCGACGCCGTGGAGGTGAGTGGGTTCGGGGCGAGCGGCGCGTGCGTGGGAGACTCGGGCGGGCCGTTGCTCGTCCGGGACGAAGCGGGGCGGGTGGGGGTACTGGGCGTCCTCTCGACGGGAGCGGCTTCGTGCGTCGAGACGGACCACTACCTGCGCGTCGAGCCGCTGCTCGCGTGGCTCCGCGCGCTGCTCGAGCTTCCCGAGGCGCCGGACGCCTGCGGGGCGATCGACGCGCGCGGCCGATGCTTCGACGGGCGCGCGGTCTACTGCGAGGACGGACGGCTTCGAAGCGACCCCTGCGATGCGGGAACGCACTGCGGCCTGGCGCTCGACGCGGGAGGGTTTCGGTGCGCCGCCGAGCCGCTCTGCGACGGCGACGCGTTCGGTGCGTGCGACGCGTCCGCGGCGATCCGGTGCGACGAAGGCGGGGCAACCGTCACGCCGTGCGACGTGCTCGGGCGCGAGTGCGGGTACGACCCGCGCACGGGGGTTGCCACATGTCGCTGAATCGAGCCCTGGGAGCAGGACCGTCGCTCGCGCTGCGCGCCTGCTCGAGCTCGAACCGGCCGCTCACCTGCGCGGACGCCATCGAGCTCTGCGGGTCGTGCTGCAACGACGAGGGCGAAGGCAGGGATCCGTTGCTCGAGCGGCTCGCGCTGGCGTTTTCGAGCGATCTGCTGGGCGCCACGCTGCCGGCGGTGGCGGCTCGCCTCGGAATGTCGTCTCGAAGCTTGCAGCGACGCCTGCGTGAGCAAGGGACGTCGTTCAGGCTCGAGCTCGAGGCGGCGCGCATCGAAGAAGCAAAGCGCCGCATGCTGAGCTCGAACGTGACGCTCACGACGATTGCGCTCGACGTGGGGTTTGCGTCCGTTCAAGGGTTCGGGCGTTGCTTTCAACGCAGCACCGGCCTCTGCCCGCGCGCGTGGCGAGCTGCCACGGCTGCGCTCGTGAAGGCGGAAAATGATCAGCCGGATGGCGGGTGCGGGAACGCGGAGCGCGGCAGCTGACGCCTAAGGTCGTGCTTGGGCCTTCGAGCCCTCTCGAACCAGGAGGAGTTGCCACATGTCATATCTCACGCGTTTCATCACGGTTTTCGCGACCGCCACCGTGATCGGGTGCTCCGCAGCGGAAGAGCCGAGCGTCGCGAGCAGCGATAGCCCGGCAGAGACCACCGAAGGACAAGTTCTGAACGAGCTCACCGTCGCGGGCGAAACCATTCAATTCCTCGAGTACCAGGCGGACGGGGACCGCCCCGTGTTCATCCTGCACAACACGGCCTCGGCCTACGTGAAGCAGACCATCCTCGATCGGCTCGAGTCGGAGGCGGGCGGGCTCACGTTGCTCGAGACGTTCCTCGCGCTCGCTCCGGCAGGAACCGCACCCCACGCGGATCTGGAGCGACTCCACGACGAGCAAGTGGTGGCCCTCGGCCGAGCGGACGCGAGCGTTAAGCGCGTCGCGTTCGACGTGAACGCGCCGGTCGAGAAGAGCGCCGCGGGCTGCGACAACTGGGCGAACTTGAACGCTTTCCCCGGCAATCCCTGGGACAGTCAGTTCAACAACAATGCGAACATGCCGAACGGCGGCAACGTCGGGCGCCTCTGCCGTGCGATGAACGGCCTGCCCGCCTGCGACCGGCTCAGCACGCAAGGCCAGCTCGTCGGCATGTGCAACGACGGGCCGGGTGCGGTCATCGTGTTCGACGAGTGGCGGACGAACTCCCAAGGTTGGAAGCGCGACAAGTTCAGCATCATCGTCGATCCCGGCCACCAACAGGGTTGGCGCATGGCGCCGACGAACGACCTCTTGAAGACGCAGGTGCTCGGCATCACGTCGACGGACGATCCGGACTTCATCACCCCGGCGTATTACGTTCGCGCACGCGCCACGACGTTCTGAGCGATGGGCGCGCCGCGTCACGGCGGGATTCGACGCCGTGACGCGTCGCCGGGGAGCTCTTACGGGCTTCGCTAGAGGGACTTCAGGTACTCGACGAGATCCGACTGCTCGCCGGACGACAGACCGAGCGACAGCGCCGTGTCGTAGTGGGTCACGACGGCGGCGAGCGTCGCGGCGCTGCCGTCGTGGAAGTACGGTGCGTTCTTGAGGAGCCCGCGGAGCGGCGTGGTGCGGTAGAGTCCCGTCGCGCTGCGCGATGCCGTGAGCGGCTCCATGCCGGTTTCCGCGGCAGCGTGCAGCTTGGTGGCGGCGTCGGTGAGCGTCGAGCCTGTGTGGCAGGTGCTGCATTCGGCGGTGCCCGTGAAGAGGGCGGCGCCACGCGTGGCCGCGTCGGCGTCGAACGCGCCCGCGGGGACGGCGGGTTTCAGGAGCGAGACCTCGTAGTCGAACAGGGAAGGGAGCTTCGGAGTCACGAGGTCCCGGTCGTAGATCACGGCGACATCGATGCGCGGATCGAAGAAGACGCCCTGGCCGTGCATCTGCGTGACCGCGACGTACGCGTTCCAGTACGAGACCGGACCGTCGCCCGTGAACGTTTCGAGCGGTACGCCCGCGAGCCCGTAGATCGACGGAATCACGACGGGGTGGTTGATGCCGTCTTGGTTCCAGCGCGGATCGTAGAAGCCGGGGCCCCAGCTGTTCAGCACGTCGAGCGCCGCCTGGTTGCCCGCGAGGCCGGGCGACAGCGCGATGATCGCTCCGGGATCGAGATCGCGATTTGCCTGGCCGTCGATGCGCACACCGATGCCGGGCATCACGGAGTCGTCGACGTTCGAGTGACAGAGCGCGCAGGTGATGCCGACGCGCGTGAGGTTACCTTCTTCGTCGACCGTCCCCTTCACGCCGACGATGGCGTCGAGACCGATCAACGCGAGCGTCGTCGCAGGCGAGGTGAGATCCGCGCTGGCGAGAACACCCGCCGGCACCGCGTCAGCGTCGACCTTGAAGCCGAGTCCGAGCGCGGTCGTCGGATCGAGCGCTGCCTGAATCGCTTCGTTGATGCGAAGCGTCTCCGTCCAGAACACGTCGTCGCCGAACGTGTCGTAACGGAAGACCTGCTTACCGTCGAAGGAGGTCGGATCGATCAATTGACCCGTCTCGCCGCCTCCACCGGACTCGCCGCCGGCCGCACCCGTGCTCGAGCCCCCCGTGCCGGCGTTCGAGCCGCCGCTGCCGCCCTTCGAGCCCCCCGTGCCCGCTTCGCCCGCGTTTTCCAGCGCCCCGGCGTTGCCACCCGTGCCCGCCCCGGATTTGCCGCCGCGGCCGGCTGTTCCGCCTCTTCCGGCGTTACTCGTCCCGCCCTGGGTACTCTGGCCGGCTTCACCGGCGAGACCACCGCCGGTGCCACCTTTCGCGCCGCCTTTGCCGCTCGCGCCGCCCTTGCCGCTCGAACCGCCGTGAGCTCCCGAGCCGCCCTGCGCACCCGATGAGGTCGTATCGTCGTCGTCGCTGCTGCATCCGCTGAATGCGCAGAGCGAAAGCGCCCCGCAGACGGCGAGTGCGACACCCGGCCTGAGCTTCGTTCCCCAGTGGGAATGGATCAGTGCATGCGTGGAACGCGAGATTAAATGGGACATGGCGCTCCCTCCTTTCCGGATGCGTGAGGCACCCGTGAGGCGGCGGTTGGATGCATGTCGTGCGCCACTGGCGCGGGCAGACATCTCGTTGATCGATGAATGATTCGAGCAACTGAGACGGCAGGTACGACAAAGGTTCCGAGGGACGCTTCGAATCTTCGAATCTTCGAAGCTTCGAAGCTCGAAGGCTCACGCGCCGCTCGCGGTGACGCTCGCGCGCGAGGCATCACGCCTCGTGGCGTCGCTTTGCCCCTCCCGCCGTGCGAGTCGATCCGCTACGCGTGTACCGCGCGTAGTGCTCGCCAGCGCTGTTGGGCGTCTTGCGACCACGTCTGCTTCGGGTCGTAGAACGCGTCGAAGGCGCGCGCGTCGCGGGGCAGCACGACCCACGGCTGCTTGGATTGCGTGTAAATGTGGACGTCAGGCGGGCACGCGTCCGGGTTATCGAGCGTTCCGACCCGCACGAAGCGGACGCCGTCTCCGGATTGGGGATAGTTGGAAAAGACGGCGATGCGACACGTCGGGCAGCGCTGGATCTTCTGGCCTTTTCCGCTCGCCGACGGCGTGAGCACGACCTCGAGCGCGGGCCCCGTGAGTCGAACGCGGTCCGCTTCGTAGAGCGCGTTGAGCACGAAGGCACTCCCGGTCTCCCGTTGGCAATAGCGGCAATGACAGCAATGAACGATCATCGGGCTGCCCACCACGGAATAGCGGACGGCGCGACAGCTGCAGCCTCCCTCGAGCAAGGCGTCGGTCATGCGCGGACGCTAGTGCAGCGCGGGGGCGAGCTCAACGGGAACGGAACGAGCGGTGTCCACACGCCCCGTCAACGGTGAACGGCGGGGACCTCGACGCCGTGCGTCGCCAGTGTGCGCACGACGAGCGTCCCCAGCGTGACGCCGGCGAACGCACCGATCGCAGCGAGCAGCAGGGACGTGGCGAGGGGCAGCGGCCGGCGCGGCGCGGGAGGGCGCCGCTCGGCGGGCGGATGCCCCGCCGCGTGGATCGGGGCAAACCAGGGCGAGAGCTCTGGGGCGTAACCTTGGATGTGCTCGATGCGATCCACGACTTGCCGCCCTTCCGATGAGGCAAAGCGGCGCAGCGCTTGGGCGAGGTCGTAGACGGATTCGAAGCGCGCTGCGGGTGACTTCGCGAGACAGCGCTCTACGATCTGTTCGAGCTCGTGAGGCAGGCGCTTGCCGAGCTCGCGCGCCGTGGGCGGCCGATCCGCAGCGATCGCCGCCATCAGCGCGGGGGTATTCGCCGCGTTGAACGGCGCCGCACCGAGCAACAGCTCGTAGAGGATCGCTCCGAGCGCCCAAACGTCGCCCTCGGCGGTCGCCTCGAGCGAGCCGCGCAGGCGCTCGGGGGCAGTGCAGGCGAGCGTGTCCCAGAGGCGGATCGATTCCGAAAAAATCGCCGTGCCTTCGGTCCAACGCCGGAGCCGGACCCAAAAGGGATCGCGGCGCAACGTCGCGGCGCTGCCGAAGTCGAGCACCTTGGTCATGGGTCGCCCGTCGGGACCGAGGGTCATGAACAGCGTGGACGGGCTCAAGCTACCGTGTGCCATTCCGTAGCGGTGCGCTTCGGCCACCGCATGCGACGCTTGCAACACCAGATCAACCGCTTCGGCTTGCCCGAGCACGCCGCGCACGCGCAAGATTTCGCGCAGCTCCGTGCCCTGGTACGACTCCGTCACGAGGTACGGCAAGCCGCGCTCGAGGCAACCCGAGTCGACGGTGCGCGCCGTGTACTCGCTCTCTAGCTCGCCGGCGGCACGCGCCGTCTGCAAGAACCGCTCGACCGCGAAGGGCTCCGAGCACGCTTCGGGAGCCAGGTATTTCAGGAGAAAACGCCCATCGCGGCGCGCATGTCGCACCTTGACGAGCACCGAGCTGCCCATCTTGCCGACGACGCGCTCCACCACGTACTGGTTGAGGAGGATCTGCCCGGGCGCGAGCTCGCTCTTCGCCAGTGCCGTCGAGCGGTTTTGCGTCGAATCCGGGGACTTTCGCGGCAGCGGCGGCGGTGCCGCGCTCGTCGCGCGTCGTGGCGGGGGAGGCGGTGTGGGCCGCGTCGACGGCGGGGGCACGGAGCTCGGCGCTGCCTTCGCGCGTCGCGGCGGCGGTGGGGGGACCGAAGGCGGACGCGGTGCCGCTGCGGGCGCGGCAGGCTGCGGCTCTTCGGTCGCGCGGGCGGGGAGCGAGCGGCTCGACGCGGGCGGACTCGCGTCGGGCAAACGCACGACGGGCAGCCCGACTCGGAGCAGAGTCGTCGCAAAGTCGTGCTCGCGTTCTTCGAGGAGAAGACGTGCGAATGCCACTTTCGGTCGCGTGAGTCGCTCGGCGGGGTTCATGCGCGCGCGAGCCTAACCGAGAGCCAGGAGGCCGCTCGTCAAAGGTTGGCTCCGATTGTGTGGCGTTTTGAATATCGGTGCGTGAAGCCCGCCCGCTCTGCAACCGGCCTCGCGCGAAATGGCCACGCGGCCATCGTCGTTCCGTCAGGCAGATGTTTCCAAACGAGCACGGCCCGGGCGGACGAGCGAAAGCGCGCTGTGCCACGCTGCACGCGCCGCGGGCACGAGGCTCACTCTGCCCGCGCCGTGAAACGTCATGCGCCGCGAGCCGTTCGAACGCGAGTCCGAGGAAGCTGGCGAGCGCTGGGGCTCGCTCGCCGATCTGATGAGCGTCGTGCCGGCAGACGAGCCTTTGCCGTTGGGCATCGGCGTGCTCGTCGTCGTGCGGATCTGTGAAGGGCTGCAGGCGCTGCACGAGCGCAGGGGTGGAGGAACGCCGGGGGGCGGTCTCTCGCTGGAGAACATCGTCTTCTCGCCAGCCGGGGCGGTCACGTTCGTCGAGCTCGGGAACGAGCAGACCGAGCCCGGTGCCGCCGTGCTGTTCCTCGGCGCGATTCTCTATCAGCTGACGACGGGGCTGCCTCCGGCTTCGAACCTCACTCCGGGTGAGGCGATCGACGGCTATCCGCTCGGCCTCGAACGGGTCGTGCGGCGTGCGCTCGAGCCCGAGCTCGCGGCACGCTTTCGAGACTCGGGTGAGCTGCTCGCCGCGCTGGTGGCGGTCTTCCCCGGTTACGCTTCGGACGCGGAGCTTGCCGAGCTTCTCGATGAGCTCGCGAGCGAGCCGCGCGCATTTCCGAGCGAGCCCGTCACTCGCCCCGCTGCCCGCGACCGCTATCCGACCCTCGATTTCATGGCGTCGTCACTTTCGGACTTCGATGACGGAAGACCGAGCACGCTCTCGCCCGCGAGCCTCGCGACGCGCAACACGCGCCAGTCGCCAAGAAAGCTCGATCAGCTGTCGCTCGCCGCGGGCGTGATCGCGTTCGCTGTCGCCTTCGGTGCGACGCTCGTAGCGTACGTCGGCGGCACGCAGCGTCGCGCGGCTCCGGCATCGGCAATGTCGTCCTCGAGCCTTGCGCCGCCGCACTTCGCGAGCGCTACGCCACCGCTCGGAGACTCGCCGAGCGTTACGCCACCGCACGGAGATTCGCCGAGCGCCGCCTCGACCGGCACCACGCCTTTCGGCCCGCTTCGCGCCGAAGCTCGCGCCGAGCCGCCAACGAGCGTAGCGGGAGCGCGCGTACCGGAGCCGAGGCCCGCCGTTGCGCGCGACGCGCCGAAGACGGCTCCGCGCCAACCCAAGCCTGCTCCGAGTGCACGCCCCGTCTCGAAGACCCTGAACGCGCTTCGTCGCTACGGTATCTAGAGCGACGAACGGTTTCCGTCCACGCGACGCGCACAGCCCAACGCGGGCGGCGAAAAAATCGCTATCGCGCGCGCGAGCGGCGTACGTTACTGGGCAGGAAGTACTGGAGGAAGTACAACATGGGCGACTTCACGAACTGGGGACACCTGGCGGAGCGCTATCGGACGCCGCGTCCGCGCAAGCTCCTGGCGCTCGACGGCGGTGGGATCCGGGGCATCCTGACGCTCGAAATCCTGCGCGAGGTCGAGCGCCAGCTCCGCACCGAGCTCGGGCAAGGCGCGAGCTTTCGTCTTTGTGATTACTTTGACTACGTCGGCGGCACGAGCACGGGCGCGATCATAGCGGCGGGGATTGCGTGCGGCATGTCGATCGAGGAGCTGACCACCTTCTACACGGAGGCGGGGCCGGACATGTTCGCCAAGGAGCGGTTGCTCCGGCGGCTCAAGAGCTTCTATCGCTCCGAGCCGCTCGCGGAGAAGCTGACGAAGGTGTTCGGGGAGCAAACGCTGCTCTCCTCCGACAAGCTTCGGTGTTTGCTGCTCGTGGTCACGCGCAACGCGACCACCGATTCGCCGTGGCCGATCAGCACCAACCCGGACGCCAAGTACAACGCCCCGGGGCGAGCCGACTGCAACCTCAAGATCCCGCTCTGGAAGCTCGTGCGGGCGAGCACGGCGGCCCCCATCTATTTCCCGCCCGAGGTCGTCTCCTGGGACGCGAACGACGCGGACAAGACCTTCGTCTTCGTCGACGGCGGCGTGACGCCCTACAACAACCCCGCGCACCTCCTCTATCGGATGGCAACGCTGCCGGAGTACAGGCTCGGCTGGAAGCGTGGCGAGAATGACCTCTTGCTCGTCTCCGTCGGCACGGGCGCGGCGCCGAGCGTCGATTTGGACATCGTTACGGATCGGAACGCCGTGACGAACCTCGCGGGGCTTCCGTCGGCGCTAATGTACGGGGCCATGGTCGACCAGGACACGGCTTGCCGCACGATCGGCCGCTGCGTCGCGGGTGCCGAGCTCGATCGCGAGCTCGGCGACCTCGTGGTGCGTGCGCCCCTCGGCCAGGACCAAGGACGGCAGATGCTCTACGCGCGCTACAACGCCGATCTGAGCGTGAAGGGGCTGCTCGATCTCGGGCTCGGGGAGATCCCGTCCGAAGGCGTGCAGCAGCTCGATGCCGTCGCCCAGCTCGACAACCTCACGCGCATCGGGCGCGCGGTGGCGGCGAGAGACGTCCACCTGCGCCAGCAGTTCGGCGACCGCTGGATGACGCTTTCATGAGGCGCGCGTTCATCGTTCGGCCCTTCGACACGAAGGAGGTCTCGCCCGGTCGCAAGGTGGACTTCGACCGCATCGACCGGGAGCTCATCTCACCCGCGCTCGCGGAGCTCGGGATCCACGGCCGCACGACCGCAGACATCCTCTCGGCGGGCGAGATCCAGGGCGACATGTTCGAGCGCCTCGTCACGGCCGAGCTCGTCATCGCCGACATCTCGATCGCCAACGCGAACGTCTTCTACGAGCTCGGGATCCGCCACGCGCTCCAGGATCGCCACACGGTCCTGATCAAGTTCAAGTTCGATGGCCAAAAGCCCATCTTCGACATCGCGACCGACCGCTACATGCTCTTCGATGCGGACGATCCCGGGAAGTCCAAGGACGAGCTCGTCCAACGGATCCGGGCGACGCTCGAGGGCAACGAGGCCGACAGCCCGGTCTTTCGCTTCCTTCCGTCGCTCGTCCCTCAAGAGCGCGAGCTCTTCGTGAACGTGCCACTCGAATTTCGCGAGGACGTGGAGCTCGCCGTGAAGAAGCGCCACGACGGCGACCTCGACTTGTACGCGACGGAGCTGCGCGAGCTCGACATCCCGTGGGCGAGCGCCGGCCTGCGTCGCGTCGCGGACGCTCAATTCAAGCGCAAGGCCTGGGAAGCCGCGCGCGGGACGTGGGAGTCGATCCGCGAGAACAACGTGCTCGATCCGCTCGCCAATCGCCGGCTCGCGACGATCTACGCCAAGCTGGCGAAGCCTGACTTCGACAAGTCCGATCAAGCCGTCGCCCGTGCGCTCCCAGGGGCGAATCCGGAGGTCACAGCGGAGCTTCTCGCGCTTCGTGGCAGCAACGCGAAGTCGCGCTGGATGGCGGACTGGGTTCTCGAGCCCGAGCCCGCGGTCCGCCGAAAAGCCGCGCTCCAAAGCCCGCACCTCACGATGGCTTTCCAGGAGTATCGCAGCGGGTTTTGGGGGTATCTGAACAGCTACTACGCGGGAATCAATGCGCTCGCGCTCTTGAAGATCCAGCTCGACCTTGCCCAAGCGTTTCCCGACGTCTGGAGCTCGAGCTTCGAGTCGGACGATGCGGCCACTGGGGCGCTCAAGTCCGCCCAGGCTCTTTTCGAGCAGCTGAAGCCCGCTGTCCGCGTCTCGATCGACGCGGCCAAGGCGAAAGGCGACGCTTGGGCGGCGGTCAGTCTGGCGGACTACGAGTGCCTCGTTTCGACAAGGCCGGGCTACGTTCGGTCGCTCTACGAGTCCGTGCTCGCGCAATCCGACGCGCAGCAGCGTGATTCCGTCCAGCGACAGCTCGAAATTCTAGCGCGGTTGGGTGTGGCGTCCGACAATGTCGCCGCTGTGCTTCAGATGGCCAGGAGCACGAGCGACCTGCCTCCTACGCGGCCGGCGGTCGTGATCGTCTTCTCGGGCCACCGCGTCGACGCTCCCGACCGCAAGACGCCGCGTTTCCCGGCGCGTGCCGAGGCGCTCGCGCGCACGATGATTCGCGACAAGGTGAGCGCTCTCGTGCAAGAGGCCGGCGGGGCAGCCATGGGCTACGCGGGGGCGGCCAGTGGCGGCGATATCCTGTTCCACGAGGTCTGCGAGGAGCTCGGCGTGCCGACGACCGTGCTGCTCGCGGGACCACGCACGGACTACGTGCGCGAATCGGTCCAGGACAGCGGCCCGGACTGGGTGCGCCGTTACGACGCGATCGTGAAGAAGCACGGCGACGCCGTGCGCTATCTGACGGACGATTTGAAGCTCCCGCGCTGGCTCCGAAACGTCCCGACGTTCGACATCTGGGCGCACAACAACCTGTGGACGCTCCATACGGCCTTCGTCCACGGCGCCGAGAAGGTCGTGCTCGTCGCGCTGTGGAACGGCGAACGGGGAGACGGCCCCGGGGGCACGGAGCACATGGTGGGTGAGGTGCGGGAGCGTGGCGGCCGCGCCGAGATCCTCGACGCGAAGCGGCTGCTCACGGCGGTTTGAAGCGCCCGGCCCCCCGTGAGCGACTTGGGATCGCTCGTGCGAGAGGCCCATCGCTGGGACAATCCGTGCTAAGTTGCTTGGTCGTGCGGCGACACTCGCAGGGTCACGTCGGATCGACTGGTGCTCGGCAGGTGGGAGCGATGCCCAGGTTCGTCGCAGCGATTCTGCTCGGAAGCTTGCTGCCGGGCTGTCCGCTGTCGGACGCTTACTTCGTCGATCCCAACGCCACGCAGGGCTCGGGCGGCGCGGGAGTGGACCGCGGCGGC
>Ga0070682_100000602_pt1 | contig 21893 bp, 10 predicted proteins | sample KBSC63LmetaG_FD_64668 | JGI IMG/M metagenome (GOLD analysis project Ga0070682, IMG submission 64668) | Corn rhizosphere microbial communities from Kellogg Biological Station, Michigan, USA - KBS C6-3L metaG | ecosystem: Host-associated > Plants > Roots > Rhizosphere | place: USA: Michigan...
GTTTTATAAACGAATTTTCCGGTTTCTGAAGATAAAAACCGAACGCAAAGAGTATAATTTCCAGGGTCTATATTGGCCAGCCTAAATGTTTTATCATTTTTAATAGTAATCCATGAGCCATCCTCATTATCTGAAAGTTTTGCCTGCAGATAGATATTTTCCAGATCGGAATAGTAAGGAATGTCTATATAGACTTCTGCATTCTTATAACCACATTCAAGAAAAAGGTTGTTGTTCAGTTGAATCATTTTCCCTTTTATTCTTGCTCTTTCCAGATAAATACTTTCAGACTTCGGATAATAGGTTTTTACATTTTCCGGATTAAAAAATACAAACCCCTCCATGGACGGAAATACAAATTGCCCATCTTTCAGCTTATGAGCACAGGGATTGGCACTTCCGTTGAATTCATTATTTAAAAGACCTTGTTTTTTGGTATAACGATAATAAGTGATGACTCCCTTCATCGTTTTCATGTACTGCAGAAGAGTATTTTTATTGACTTTAAACAGCCCGTTATCAGAAGAGATCCATAAATTGGAATGTTGATCTTCCAACAGATAATGAGCATTAGCCAGAAAATTATTTTTATCGGAAGGAACTCTTACAGCTTTCTGAGCTTTTATTAAATAAATCCCTCTGTTGTAAGTAGTAAACCAGGTATTCCCGTCTTTTGTCCTGATAATTTGTTTTACAGGAAGACCTTTTCCAATCTGCTTTATCATCCTTTTCAAAGGAAGAGAATACACGTAAATTCCTCCACTGCTTCCCAGATAAAGAAGGTCTTTATCATATCTGAACACCGCATCTATATTATCTTCACATGGAATAATTCTTTCAATTTTTTTAAAATTATCATGACTAAACAGATACAGATAAAACTGATTTTTATCTACGATGGATGCAATATAAAGATCTCCATTTTTATAAAGCCCATCAATCTCTTTGTCTTTAAAAGCAATGGAATCATATTTTGTAAATCTGGTATTCTTATACCGTACATGAATAGAATTATTTTCCCGGTATATCAGATTTCCCGCATTATCTTCAAAGATATATCTCTTATCATAAGATTGAGGGGCAAAAAATAATCTTTCTGAAGTATTACGGGAATACTTTATTCCCTCCTGCGTCAAGACAGAATTATCCCCGTAAGAAGTTGCTGCATAGCAGACCTCATCCTGATAAGACAAATTTTTCCTGGAAACTGAAAAATCTGATAAGCTCAATATCTTTAGTCCATTAATAGAACTTCCGATATATAGTTTTCTTGCAGTCTCATCATAATACATAGCTCCTGAGATATCTTTATCAATATCCTTGTATTCTAATAAAAAAGTGAGTTTTAGTTTACCTCCAGAGTATTCACTTCTGTATATTTTACCATGGTGAATCATAAAAACCTGTCCGGAAATCTGCTGCCAGTACATTCTGGTTTCAGGGTCTGTATAGATAGAAGGAGCTTCTATTTCTGACAATACACCTCTGTACAATTGGATTATTTTCTTTCTGACCGGATCACTGATGAGTACATATTCACCATGAACAAATATTCTTTTTAACCGGTCATAAGAAAACCCATCAGCAACTAAAGTTCTTTTCTTGCTTTTTTTATCAACGTAAACAATATTATTATTTTCAAAGTAATATTTTCCTTCATCCAATTGAACATAATAGGAATTTATATAATAAGAAATATATCTGGCAGTGATATTATTCCTTACAATTCTTTTATAGATCTTACTTTTCAAAGCACCTCCGTACTCAAATGTGTTATTAGCCGCTATCACATCCGGTCGGCGGCGGGAAATCAGAAGAACTTTTTTTTCAGAAATATTGAAAACGGAAATACTGTCTTTTTTTATATTGCCATAGAAATCTCCAAAACTTAAATTTTTAAGTTTAAAATTATTATACTGTACAAAGTTACTCCCGTCATATCTCAGAACCCTGCCTTCCATAGACAGCCAGATGAATCCATATTTATCTTTTACAATATCTTTGATACTGTTTTGAGGGAGACCGTTATCCATGTTATACCATTGAGTGGTATAGTTTTGACCGTTGATGCATAAAGAAAGTAAGAGTGAAATAAAGTAAAGTAGCTTCATTCAGTGGCCAGCGTTAGATTTATGACAAATATATTATAGAAAATTAAATTTAATGTAAAGATTTATCCACAATTATGTGAATTTTTTTCTACATAATTATTTATTAATAATTTATTGATTATAATAAATTTGAAAATCCAAATATTTGTTCCCTCATCAATGCCATGATCATCAGGCACACTAGAAACACAGCTCTTTTTTGAGCAAAAAATATGATCTTCTTCGATAGCTGAAGGAGATCATTATTTTATGATTGTTAAAAATTAAATGTAATATAAAAGGGTACTGTCTACAAAAACTCTTTCGGAATTGAAATATTATTCTTTTTCATATACTCCAAAAGATCCTGGTATTTATCTTCATATGTATCTATTCCACATTTATGCGAAATGCTGCAGATATCGGATGGCTTGATGTCTAAAATAGTTGATATTTTAGTCAGTATCTCCAAATTAATTTTCACCTTGGAGTTTTCAATATCGGAATAAGCTTTCTGGGAGATTCCCATTTCAAAAGCCATGTACTCCTGTGTAAGGTCTTTACTCCTACGGATTTTCCTGATATTTTGTCCACATACTTTCATCGTTTTTGTTTTAGTAGTTTTCGGTATATTTTAGAAGATTATCTAATAGCCTCTAACAAAGTTAATAAATACCTTTGGCAAAACATTATACACGTTACATGATATTTATTTTCAACATAGAAAAGAGTCAAAAATAAGCCTTTTTTCAGAGAAAATATCACTTCGGTAAACACTATTGGAATTTATGGAGACGCAAAAATTTAATTATGACAATAATATTGTCAGAGCATTCCTCTATGCCACCATCGCATTTGGACTTGTAGGATTTCTGCTGGGGCTTACAGCTGCATTGATGCTTTTTTATCCTGAATTACCTGAATTTTTATTCGGTACGGATGATACAACTATTAAAAGCTTAGCTTCGGGCAATATTCAGGGACTGATTAATACTCAGGGAGCAATGGGCTTCGGAAGAATCAGAATGCTTCATACCAGTGCGGTAATTTTTGCTTTCGTATGTAATTCCTTTTTCTGTGGTGCTTACTACAGTATGCAAAGACTTCTTAAAACAAGAATGTATAGTGATACGCTATCATGGATCCATTTCTGGTCATGGCAGATTATGATTATCAGTGTAGTGATTACATTCCTTATGGGAATCAACACATCTAAAGAATATGCTGAACATGAATGGCCGATTGACATTTTAATTGCATTCTCATGGATCGTTTTCGGAATCAATATGTTCGGAACTATTGCCAGGAGAAGAGTGAGACATTTATATGTAGCCATCTGGTTCTATCTTGCAACCTGGATTGCTGTGGCAATGCTTCACATCTTCAATAATCTGGAAGTTCCGTTATCTTTCACAAGCTGGAAATCTTATTCTGTATATGCAGGTGTAAAAGATGCATTAGTACAATGGTGGTATGGGCATAATGCAGTAGCATTTGTTTTAACGACCCCTGTATTAGGCCTGATGTATTACTTTATGCCAAAAGCAGCACAACGACCGGTATTCTCATACAAGTTATCCATCATTCACTTCTGGTCGCTGATCTTTGTATACCTTTGGGCCGGGCCTCACCACCTGCAATATACAGCTTTACCTGCCTGGGCTCAGGCGGTAGGAACAGGATTCTCTATTATGCTTATTGCACCGTCATGGGGAGGAATGCTGAATGGTCTTCTAACCTTAAGAGGGGCATGGGATAAAGTAAGAGAAAATCCGATTCTGAAATTCTTTGTAGTTGCTATTACCTGTTATGGTATGGCTACTTTCGAAGGACCTTTATTGGCAACAAAATCATTAAATAAAATTGGTCACTATACCGACTGGGTTATTGGTCACGTACACTTAGGAGCTCTTGGATGGAATGGTTTCATGGCATTCGGAGTGGTATATTATCTGGTTCCGATCATGTGGAGAACATCTCTTTGGTCTAAAAAACTGGCCAACTGGCACTTCTGGCTGGGAACATTAGGAATTATCTTCTATGCCGTTCCTATGTATATTTCAGGATTCACACAGGGATTGATGTGGAAACAATTCAACCCGGACGGAACTTTATTGTGGAAAAACTGGCTGGATACAGTAACTGCGATCATTCCCTACTTTAAAATGAGATTCTTAGGAGGTATTCTTTATCTGTCAGGAGCAATTTTAATGATTATTAACGTTATCAAAACGGTTAAAGCCGGTTCATTCCAGAAAGAAGTTCCTGCAGAAGCTCCTGCATTAGCCAATATCGGAAGCACAAGAAAAGAAGGCGAAGGTGTACACCTTTGGTTGGAAAGAACTCCTACTCTCCTTTCTATATTAGCTTTTATCACAATAGCAATTGGTGGATTAGTGGAAATTGTTCCGACATTGTCACTGAAACAAAGTGTTCCCACGATCACAGCAGTAAAGCCATATACTCCACTGGAACTGGAAGGTAGAGACTTATATATCCGTGAAGGCTGTAATTCATGTCACTCACAAATGATCAGACCTTTCCGTGATGAAGTGGTAAGATTTGAAGGAAAAAACGGACAGTATTCCAAAGCCGGAGAATTTATTTACGACAGACCTTTTTTATGGGGATCTAAAAGAACGGGACCGGATCTTCACAGAGAAGGAGGAAGAAACCCAGACTCATGGCACTTCAAACATATGTACAACCCAAGAATTACGTCTGCCGGTTCTATCATGCCACGTTTCCCATGGCTGATTACCAATAAACTGGACCGCGATCAGATGGTGGATAAAATGAAACTGATGAAAAATGCTTTCGATGTTCCTTACACAAAAGCTCAGATAGATTCTGCCAACCAATGGGCAGACAACCAGTCAAAAGCGATTGTACAGAGAATATATTCTGAAGCAACGGATGTAAAAGATCAGATGGTAAAAGAAAAAACAGCAAAAGGATCTGCGTATGTACCTCTTGAACAGAGAGAAATTGTAGCCATGATCGCGTACCTGCAAAGATTAGGTACCGACATTAAAACAACACAGGTACAAACTGCCAGCGTAGAGTAACATTTAAAATTGAATTGCAATGAAAACGAGAACCCCAATTTCAATATATATCGCAGCAACGATAGGTTTAACGATCATGGCCTTTGAAATGTTCGCCAGTGATTCAGGATATTTTTCTTCTCCTTTTTTCTGGGCGTTGATATTAATCGCCATTCTCCTCCTGCTGATCATGAATTCAATTGGAGATCTGGTGGAAAATGAAAATTTCAACCGATTATCAGAGGAAGATAAAAAACAATATCTGGCAGAAAAAAATGTTCCTTATTATCAGAAATTATGGAATTCGGCCTTCAAAAAACAATCCGTTACGGAAGAAAAAGATATTCTTATCGACCATGGTTTTGACGGAATTACAGAGCTTGACAACTCACTTCCGAAATGGTGGATCGGTTTATTCTGGTTCGGATGTATCTTCTGCGTAGTTTATCTGGTAGCCTTTTCTTTCACAGATTACGCCCATCCGGAAGCAGAATATACCAAAGAAGCAAAAACCATGTTGGCATCTATTGAAGAGTATGAAAAAACAGCTCCTCAGATCAATCTGGAATCTGCAAAATACAGTGCTGATAATATCGCAGAAGGCCAGGAACTTTTCAAAACAAATTGTGTTACCTGCCATGGAGACGGAGGAAAAGGAGGAATTGGTCCGAACCTTACCGATACACACTGGATCAACATGAAAGAAAAAAGTTTATTTAAAAATGTATTCTGGATGCTTGAAAACGGTTCTCCAAACAATCCTACCATGAGACCCTTCATCAAGGAAGGAACCATCACAGGAAGAGATGCTGAAAAGATTGCCGCTTACATTTACCATATCAACCAGGAAACCGCTCCTATTACAGCCGCACAAGGTGGTGCCGCTCCACAGGGAGAAGAGGTAAAATGGGAAAACGGAAACAACTAAAAAATTATTATCTATCATATAAACCATGCCAAGCCCCCTTTTCTACACTAACATTTGAATTTCATTTTTGCTAACTAACCTTTTCAACATTAAAAATGATATAAAGGGGGCTTTTTAAAAATAAATATCCATGCCTTGGTTCGTCTTACTCAACTATTCACTTGACAACTACAAACTAAAAATTCCATAATAAGACAGTCAAGGCAGGATTTTTGCATTTGCAAAGGATACCACAACAAAGACTAAATAAAATAGTATTATTATCTTTGTTAGAAACCACCTCGCATTTGAAACTGAAAATCAACACCACAAAAATTTTAAGGCGTATTGCAATAACCTTTATTTCAATATTGGTTTTTCTTACCCTGTTGATATTAAGCTTAAGGCTTCCTGCCGTTCAAAATTTCATTAAAGACAAGCTTATTGTTTACCTTGAGAAAAAAATCAAAACTAAGGTAAGCCTTGAAAAAGTTTACATCGGATTTCCCAACAGTCTTGTCATGGAAAATCTTTATCTCAAAGGACAGGATGTAGACACCCTTCTGGCAGTGAAGAAACTGGATGTAGGTTTACATATGCTCAAGCTCCTCAATTCTACAGCAGACATTACTTCAGTCAATATGGAAGGAGCACGTGCCAATGTTGTACGAAAACCGGACGGCAAATTCAATTTCGATTATATCATTGATGCTTTCGCAACCAGCGACAAAGAAGAAAGTTCTTCAAAGCCATTCATTATTTCTCTTGATAAAATCAATTTAAAAGATATTGGGGTAACCTTCAATGACCAACAATCGAGGAATGATATTAAACTATATTTTAAGTCTTTCGATACCAGAGTAAAAACTTTTGATCTTAATAAAAACAATTACGCCGTTAATGATATCAATCTTGACGGATTAAAATTAAAGCTAAAACAGGGACTTGTAGAAGAAGTTGCCCAAAAGGTTGAGAAAAAAGTAGACTCTCTTAATGAAAAGAAACCAATGAATATTGGATTGAGAGGTATTAAGCTTACTCATTTCGATATTGACTACGGTGATGAAAATACTAAAACATTTGCAAAAGTAATCTTCACAGAACTGAGCACAAAGGTCAATAAACTGGATCTGGAAAATAATGCTTTCAACGTAGCGAATGTATTTCTTTCCGGAGCAGACATTAATGCCAATCTTTATCTTCCTGCTCAGAATGCCAATCCGAAAAAGACCAAAGAACCTGAAGTTTCCAAAGTTTCCGATCAGGATAAAGCAATGAAACTTCTTTTAGGAAAGCTTGTTTTAAATGATGTAAAGGTAAATTATAACAATACCGCTATTGCCCCAACTAAACAGGGAATGGACTTCAACCACCTTAATTTTTCAAAAATGAATGTGGAGGTGAGAAGCTTTAAAATGGAGAATAACACCTTTGCAGGAACAGTAAATTCTGCAGAAATCAAAGAAGGAAGAGGATTGGATATTCAGAAATTAAATACGGATTTCGTATATGCAGAAAAGGAGGCTTATCTCAAAGACCTTTATCTTCAAACTCCAAAAACAATATTGCGTGATGAGGTTATTTTAAACTATAACTCCATCGACCAGCTGAGCTCAAACTTAGGTGCTGTGAAGATTTCGGCCAATATCAAAGATTCAAAAATAGGATTCTCTGACATTTTGAATCTGGTTCCCACATTAAGAAATACAGTTCCATTTAATAAATATCCGAACGCTATTCTCAATGTAAATGCGAATGTAAAAGGAAGCGTGAATGATCTTTTAATTCAGGATCTTAAAGTTTCCGGGCTGGATCAGTTAAGGGTAATGGCATCCGGAAAAATTAAAAATGCGATGAATCCTGATCAGTTGTATTACGATCTGAGAATCGGAGAATTTTCTTCCAGTGCCAAAACGATATTCAATCTTGTCCCGAAAAATACGATTCCTTCCAATATTTCGCTTCCTTCTCATTTCAGCATCAAAGGAAATGCAAAAGGAACAACTAAAGTAGTAAATACAGATCTTAACCTCTACTCTACACTCGGAAATGCAGCCATCATCGCACAAGTAGATATGCGGAAGAAAAATCATGAGTTATATGATGTAAAAGCAAATCTTCAGGGTATACAGGTAGGAAAAATTATTCAGAATAAAGATATTGGTCCTGTCACAGCTCAGATTGCAGCGAAAGGAGAAAGTTTTGATTTTAAAAATGCCAATGCTGATTTAAAAGGACATGTTGCCTCAGCGGTCTACAAAGGATACCGTTATCAAAATATGAATCTTACCGGAAAGATCAACAAAGGAGCTTATCATGTTATTTTAGATTCAAAAGATCCGAATGCCAGTTTACAGTTGACCGCTTCCGGAGTATATGATGAAAAAAATCCTACTGTAAAAGTAAACGGAGAAGTCATCAAGCTGGATGTCAACAAGCTTGGTTTCTATGAAAAACCGATGATCATTGCTGGAAAAATTGATGGTGATTTTACAAGTCTGGATCCGAATAATCTGAACGGATATTTAAACCTTAAAGATTTTGCATTTTCAGATACCAAAGAAGTATATCCTGTACAGGAAGTCAATCTGAAGGCTTCTTCTACTCAGGATTCTACCCAGATTATTTTCAATTCTCAGGTGGCAGATGTGGAGCTGAAAGGTAAATATAAACTTACCCAGATTTTTGGAGCTTTAACGCAAACGGTCAATCAGTATTATCAATTCCAGAAGCCGGATAAAAGTCAGAAAATTGATCCGGGACAGCATTTTAACTTTACCGCAAAGATTAAAAATGATGATCTGATCAGAAAATTTGTTCCGGATCTGAAAGATTTTGAAACCATTAATCTGGCAGGAAATTATGATGCAGATTCTCAGAAAATTGAAATTGACGGACAGATTCCGCGATTATTATATGGCGAAAACTCTATTGAAAAAGGAGCTTTAAAAGTAACGAATGAAAATCAGGCATTACAGTACAGCCTGAATGTTGCGGCACTGAAAAGCTCAAGTTTTTCTTTAAATAAAATCAATATTGACGGTGATGTTGCTAACAATACCATCCGCTACAACGTTACCACAAAGGATGAAAAAGACGCTACGCAATTCCTGATTGCCGGAAGTGCAAAATCCTTAAATGATATTACTGAAGTTTCTCTGAACCCGAATGGCTTAAAACTCAACTATACGGATTGGAACGTGGCTGAAAACAACAAAATCCAGATCAGCAACAAAGGAATTCTGGCTGATAATTTCATCCTATCCAATGGAAACAGTGAAATTGCTGTTCAGTCTGAAGCCAACAGTCCAAGCAGTCCTTTGAATATTTCGTTGAAAGATTTCAAGATTGAAACCATTACAGAACTTATTAAAAAAGACACGGTTCTGGCAAGAGGAACTATTAACGGAACCGCACAGCTTCGTGATGTGACTAAAAATATGACCTTTACTTCGGACCTGAACATTTCTGATTTAATCGTCTATGGAAGTCCTGTCGGAAACCTTGCCGTAAAAGTAAATAATGCTTCACCGAAGGTTTTAAATGCTGATATTGCGCTTTCCGGAAATAATAATGATGTAAAAATCCTTGGAGATTATAACACTTCTACGAGTACTTTCGACCTGAATATGGCGATCAATCAGCTTCAGATGAAGAGTATTCAAGGGTTTTCTATGAATGCAATTACCAATACGGAAGGTTATCTTTCAGGAAATTTAAAGATTACAGGAACTACTGATAAGCCTAATATTTTAGGAAAAGTAAAATTCAATGATGCCGGATTGGAAATTGCCAAAACCGGAAGTGATTTCAGACATCTGAGTGATGAAATAGATTTTACGAGCCAGGGAATAGAATTTGATAAATTTAAAATTAAAGATAAAGACGGAAATGCTCTTGTAGTAGATGGACAGGTTCTGACGCAGACGTACAGAGATTTCGCCTTTAACCTGAATGTGAATGCTAAAGACTTTAAAGTAGTCAATTCAGAAAAATCCAACGATGCGATTATGTATGGTATTCTTGCTATTGATGCCGGACTTCATATCCGCGGAAACCTTGATCTTCCAAAAGTAGACGGAAGATTAAGCGTGGCAGACAATACAGATTTCACTTTTGTTCTTCCTCAATCCAGCCCTACTTTACAGGAAAGAGATGGTATTGTAGAATTTGTGGATCAGGATCAGGTGGTTTTGAACAAAACAATCAAAGCAGATTCTCTTAATGCACAAAGCCGTATTAAAGGGATGGATGTGAGTGTTAATATTGAAGTCAGCAAAGAAGCAAAACTGTCTCTGATTATTGATAAAGCCAATGGTGATTTTGTACAGCTTCAGGGTGAAGCAGAATTAACAGGAGGAATAGATCCGTCAGGAAAAACCACATTGGTAGGAGTATATGAAGTGGAAAAAGGTAGTTATGATCTTTCGGTAAGTTTCCTAAAACGTAAATTTGACATCCAGAAAGGCAGTACCATCACATGGACCGGTGAGCCTACAACGGCTCAAATGGATATTACCGCAGTCTATAAAACAGAAGCACCACCTATTGACCTTGTAGAACAGCAGATCAGTGGAGAGAGTGCTTCAACATTAAACCAGTTTAAGCAAAGAGTTCCTTTCAATGCTTTATTAAAAATGAAAGGGGAATTATTAAAACCTCAGCTTACTTTTGATATTACTACAGATGAAAAAAATAATTCTGTTTCTACTAATGTAAAAGATGTTGTAGATCAGAAGCTTGCCCAGATCAGAACTCAGGAGTCCGAGCTGAATAAGCAAGTGTTTGCATTACTTCTTCTGAACCGTTTTATCGGAGAAAATCCTTTTGAAAGCGGAGCGGGAATGTCTGCAGAGACCATGGCGAGACAGAGTGTGAGTAAAATTCTTTCTCAGCAGCTGAACAATCTTGCAGCAGGTCTTATCAAAGGCGTAGATCTTAATTTTGGTCTTGATTCTTCAGAAGATTATTCCAGCGGAGAAAAAAATACCCGAACTGACCTGAATGTGGATATCAGTAAAAAATTATTGAACGACCGACTAAAAGTAACGGTAGGAAGTAATTTCGGACTGGAAGGTCAGGCCCGTCAGAATGAAAATATGACGAATATTGCGGGTAACGTTTCCGTAGATTACAGTCTTTCTAAAGATGGAAGATATATGCTGCGAGCTTATCGTAAGGATGAATATCAGGTAGCTCTTCAGGGGCAGATCATAGAAACCGGAGTTGGATTTATCATTACATTGGATTATGACAAATTCCGCGAGATTTTCCAGAAATCTAAAGAGAAGAAGCCGAAAAAAAATCAAAATAACCAAGTGGTAGAATTTAAATAATGAGTAATAAGTTCCATATATATTGTAAATATCTGTTGGTTTCCGGAATGGCATCCACTGTGGTCTCGTGCAGTAATACAAGGTTTTTGAAAGAAGGTCAGATGCTTTACACGGGAGCCAAAGTAAAGATTGAAAATGATACAATTTCTAAAAAAGAAAAGAAAGACCTTCAGTCAGCATTAGAAGCCAATCTTACTCCAAAGCCCAATTCTACGTTTTTAGGATTGCGTCCCAAGTTGTATTTTTATAATATTGCCAAAGAGCCGAAAAAAGATAAAGGTTTTAATTACTGGCTTAAATATAAAGTGGGTGAAAAGCCAGTATTATTGGGTGATGTAGACAGAGAGTTCAATAAAGATATCATTGAGAATTATTCTGAAAACAAGGGATACTTCAATGCTAAAGCTACTTATGATACCATTTCAAAGAATAAAAAAGCCCAGGTTATCTATACAGTAAGACCGGGTTCAAGATATTTGATTGACGGAGTAAAATTCCAGAAAGATTCTACGCTGGTTAATCGGGAAATTCAAAGCCTTACTGACAAAACCCTTCTTAAAAACGGAAAGCCATTTGATCTGGATGTCATCAAAGCAGAAAGGGACAGAATTGACAATAGGTTAAAAGAAAGAGGTTTTTATTATTTCCATCCTGATAATATTATTGTCCAGGCCGACAGTACGGTGAGCAAAAATCATAAGGTTGAGCTTAATGTAAAGCTGAAGGACAATACCCCGGATTTAGCAACTCAACAGTTTAGTATTGATAATGTTATTGTATTTCCAAATTACAACATTCAGGATGTAAAAGATGGAAAATACAGCATTCCGATGGATAAAGATTCTCTTTCCAAATATCGTTTTGACGACATTTACGTCATTGATCCTCAACATAAGTTTAAACCGAAAATTTTTGACAGAGCACTATATTTCAAAAAAGGAGATCTTTATAACCGTTCCAATCATAATCTGACCCTGAACCGACTCATCAGTCTGGGTGTATTCAAATTTGTAAAGAATGAGTTTATCGTATCTGATTCTTTAAGCCATAAATTTGATGCCTATTATTTATTAACCCCAAGACAAGTTCAATCGCTCCGTCTGGAAGCTTTGGGAAGAACCAACTCTGCCAACTATGCAGGTAGTGAGCTGAACCTCAACTGGACCCATAGAAATTTCTTCAGAGGTGCAGAACAATTTAAAGCATCCATCTACGGAGCTTTTGATTTTCAGATGGGAGGTGCTCAAAACGCCAATAATATTTTCCGTGCAGGAACAAATGTGCAGCTTTCGATCCCGAGAATTGTGGCTCCATTCCGTTTTCATTCTTCCAGTGAATTTGTTCCCAGAACGAATATTAGTTTGGGATATGAATTCCAGAACAGAACACAATATTATACTCTTAATAATTTCACCGGATCATTCGGATATGTGTGGAAAGAAAATGCGAGGAAAGAACATGATCTGAAAGTCATTGATATTACATTGGTATCGCCAGCAAATGTTACAGATGAATATTACGCTAAATCTATCAATAATCCTGCTATGCGACGAATTGTCGATAAGCAGCTAATTTTCGGCCCTACTTATTCTTACACCTATACCAATACCATGCTGCCAAGAACCAATACCTTTTATTATAAAGGAACGCTTGATCTTGCAGGAAATATCACAGGATTGGTTACCGGAGCTGATGTAAAAAAAGATAAGGAAAAGAAAATATTCGGTATTCCTTTCAGCCAGTACGTAAAAATTGAAAACGATTTAAGATTCTATCATAAGTTTACTGAAAAATCTTCTCTGGCTACGAGATTTATCGGAGGAATCGCTTATCCCTATGGAAACTCAGAATTTATTCCTTTCTCCAAGCAATTTTTCTCAGGAGGAAGCAACAGTATCAGAGCATTCCGTGCAAGAACATTAGGACCTGGAAGTTTTGATCCGAGAACCCTTGATGAAGGTACTTATTTTGATCAATCCGGGGATGTTAAGCTGGAATTGAATGCAGAATACCGCGCCAATCTTTATAAATTTTTAAATGCAGCTGTTTTTGTAGATGCCGGAAATATCTGGCTGCTTCATGACGATAAAAACAGACCGGGAGCAAAGTTTTCAAAAAACTTTTTAAATGAAATTGCGGTGGGAGCCGGAGTAGGTCTGAGACTTGATTTTTCTATCCTGATCTTAAGACTTGATCTCGCCATGCCACTGAGAGTTCCTTATTATGAAAAAGGGGACAGATGGGCCTTCGATAAAATTAATTTCGGAGACTCTAACTGGAGAAAAGATAATCTTGTTTTAAATATTGCCATCGGATATCCTTTTTAATATGATCAAAAATGCTAAATTTTTCTGGGAGGTTCTGAAAGACACATTTACAGAATGGAATAATTCTACTGCATCAAAAGATTCAGCAAGTCTTGCTTATTATGCTATCTTTTCAATCCCGGGATTATTGATTATTATTATATGGGTACTCGGAAATTTCTTTGGCGAAGAAGCAATCCGTGGACAAATTAGTACGCAGATCAGCGGCATTATGGGCCCCGATGTTGCTAAAAGTATTGAAGGTATGCTGGCGGGCGCTTTGATTGACAAAAAGAATATTTTCATGAAAGCCATAGGAGTTGGATCCTTGGTTTTCGGTTCTACAACTCTTTTTTTTCAACTTCAGCATTCTTTAAATTCACTTTGGGAAGTAGAAGCGGCTCCTAAAAAGGCATTGATTAAATTTCTTCTGGACAGAGCCAATTCTTTGGGGATGATTCTTATTATGGGATTTCTTTTGATGATCACCATGGTTTTATCTTCTTTGATTAGTCTTTTCAATCAGATTATTACCAGATATTTTGGTTTTGAAACCTATATGCTGGTAGAGTTTGTGAATTTTGCTGTAGGATTTGGACTGGTCATGCTTTTATTTGCTTTAATGTTTAAAGTGCTGCCCGATGTTTTGATCAGCTGGAAACCAGTATGGAAAGGCGCATTTCTGACAACTGTTTTATTTACCCTCGGAAAGTTTTTATTAAGTCTTTATTTTAACCAAGTAAAACCAACTTCAGCCTTTGGTGCTGCCGGAACCGTCATCCTGATTATGATGTGGATCAACTATTCCTGTATGCTGATATTTTTTGGCGCTGTATTTACCAAGGTTTATACATATAAAAGAGGATATAAAGCTATTCTTTCCAAACATGCAAGGTGGACTCCTGCGAAGTTGTATGCGGATAGTTTGAAGCAGATGAATGGTGAAAGTAATGATAAAACGTAAATTTGGGTTGCGGGGTTCGGGTTGCGAGATTTTGAGATTCGGGATACTTCTGATTCGAGATTATTGATATATGAAAAAGCCTCCTGAAAAATTCAGGAGGCTTTCTATTTTTACATTCTGTTTACAGTTCCGATTCCCAGTAGTCCCAACGATTTTTTGATCGTCTTCGCTGTGATATCTGAAATATTCAAACGGAATTGTTTTACATTTTCATCTTCCTGATTCAGAATTGGGTTATTCTGATAGAAAGAGTTGTAGGCCTTAACCAAATCATAAACATAGTTTGCCACCAAAGCCGGACTTAATGTTTCCGCTGATCTGGCAACTATAGTCTTAAAGTTTGTCAGCTGCATAATCAATTCTTTTTCGGATTGATTTAATTCAATATCAGCTGTTTCTGGTTGTAAAGTACCCGCTTTAGATAATAATGATTGAATACGAGCGTAAGTATATTGAATAAACGGCCCTGTATTTCCATTAAAATCAATACTTTCTGCCGGATTGAAAAGCATTTTTTTCTTAGGATCTACTTTAAGCATAAAGTATTTCAATGCACCCAACCCTACTGTTTCATAAGATATTTCTTTATCTTCTTCAGAAAGTGTCTCTAACTTTCCTAATTCCTGAGCCTTAGATTTAGCTGTTTCATACATTTCCTGCATCAGGTCATCGGCATCTACTACGGTTCCTTCACGGGATTTCATTTTACCTTCAGGCAGTTCTACCATCCCATAAGAAAGGTGGAACAACTGATCAGCCCATTCATATCCTAGTTTTTTTAGAATTTTAAATAAAACCTGGAAGTGATAGTCCTGTTCATTCCCAACAGTGTAAATCAACTTTTGAATATTGTTGTCTTTAAAACGCTCTACGGCTGTTCCCAAATCCTGAGTCATGTAAACAGAAGTACCGTCAGAACGTAACAATAGTTTCTGATCAAGACCTTCATCGGTAAGGTCACACCAGACAGAACCGTCTTCTTTCTGATACAAAACTCCTTTATCTAAACCTGTCTGAATAAGATCTTTTCCTAAAATATAGGTATTGCTTTCATATTGAACCTGATCAAAGTCAACACCAAGTCTTTTATACGTTTCATTGAATCCTTTATAAACCCATGAATTCATCTCTTCCCAAAGCGCTCTTACAGTTGCTTCTCCATTTTCCCAATCCAAAAGCATTTTCTGTGCTTCTTTCATCATCGGAGCATCCTTTTTAGCCTGTTCCTCTCCTACTCCTTGTTCTACAAGCTCTGCAATTTCTTTTTTATAGTTTTTGTCAAATTCTACATAATAGTTTCCAACAAATTTATCGCCTTTGGTATTCGTTGTTTCAGGAGTTTCTCCATTCCCGAATTTCTCCCAAGCCAGCATTGATTTACAGATATGAATACCTCTGTCGTTAATGATCTGAGTTTTGATCACATCATATCCGGCTTCTTTTAAAATCTGAGCAACTGAGAATCCTAATAAATTATTTCTGATATGCCCTAAGTGTAAGGGTTTATTGGTATTCGGTGAAGAATATTCTACCATTACCGTAGCATTTTTCTTTTCTATAGTGGAGAAATTCTTTCTTACAGATCTGAAGTTATCTACAAACAATTGGTTTTTAACCTTAACATTAAGGAACCCTTTTACTACATTAAAGCTTTCAAAAATCTCCGTCTGCTCTGTCAAAGCTTCACCTAGTTCAACCCCGATACTTTCAGGATTTTTTTTCAACTGTTTCACCAACGGAAAAGTAACAATGGTAAAATCACCCTCAAATTCCGTTTTATTTTCCTGAACTTCCAGCTTGATGTCTTTTAACTGATATACATTTAAAATAACTTCTGAAAGTTTTTCTTCTATAATATATTTAATATTCATTTCAAAATTTTGAAGTACAAATATACGGAAATAAAAAAACCGCCCGAAGGCGGTTTCTTAAAGTATTTTTATTCTTTTATATAAACTAATACAGCATCATCATTACCTGGGATTCCATCTACATTTTTAGAACCATCAACAATTTTCAGTTCAGTATCAGAGAAATCCTCGACAGTTTTCTGTGATGTTTTACTCACTCCTCCTTCCGTATAAGTAAGCGTTAGTTTACCATACATCCTATCATAAGCCCATTTCCCTGAATAGGATTCAGGTTTTATACACTCCCCAGCTCCAGCACCTGCTTCATATCTTTCATATACTCCCGAAAAGTCAGTATTAATAAGTATCTGTCCTTTTTTTTCACAAGTGGATACAGGATAGCTTTTCCCTTTAAACTCATATCGGGAAGGTTTCCATGTACCATTAACACTTACCTCTTCTGTTTTAGAATTACTCCTGTCATCATCACTGCTGCAAGAAACAATTCCCATTATGGCAATAAGCCCGATCAAAAACTTCATATTGTATTGTATAATTTTTTAAATAAGATATTCCTGTATTGCTACAGGAATACCATTTATTATTGATTTCAAAGGATCATTACATTAGTTTACGTCCCAGAAAACTTTAGTTGATACTTTATCTCCTCCAATTTTTGAAGCAGCTTTCTCAACATTAGTTTTGTTAAGCAAATATTCCTGATCAGAATACTTCATTCTTACCGGCACAGATTCTACTGTAGAATCTTCAGGATTTTCAAACACAGGGTAATTTAATCTTCTTGCAAAATTCCATGCCTGGAATCCTTTATTAAACATGGCAACCCAAGCCTGGAAACCTATAGATTTTCTCCAGTTTGAAGCATCATATGGATTTGCTGCAATGAATGTAGCTGCAGATGCGGGGGCAATACCATATTCTGTCATAGAAGCAGTGATAGCTTCTCCATATAGACCTGCTGCTGTTCCACCAACAGTAAAGCCGCGTGCTGCTGCTTCAGCTCTTAAGAATGAAATTTCTGAGTAATCCAGCAAATATCCTTGAGCGTTCTCTGTGAAAAGCATATAATCACTATCTTCTCCCATATCAGGCACTCCGTTAATATCTATTTTTGGAGAGGTCATATGTGAATAATTCACAAATGAATTTCCTTTTCCATAAACTCCTCCTTTATATGCACCTGTATTAGGCTCGTACTTTCCAGTAATTTTGTTGAATACTCTATCTGCTTTTACAAACCATCTTGCTCTTCTAGGATCTGAAGTAGAATTCATATAGTTTATCAACATTTCTGAAGGAACAAGATCATTTCTACCAGACTGTACATCTTCCTGATATACAGGATTAGCAAATAATCCTGATGGGAAAGCCGCTAAACCAAAATTATCATCCTTACTTTCGAATAAACCAGCTGCATAAGCTGCCTCAGCAGTATTTTTTGCAAATGCCGGATCAACATCGGAAAGAGTTACTGCTAATTTGAATTTTAAAGAGTTACCCATTTTTTTCCACTTAGACATATTTCCTTTATAGAATAAGTCATCAGCATATCCGGACTCTGCGGTACTAATCATTGCAACAGCTGCATCAATTCTTTTTATCAGATCCAGATAAATTGTTTTTGCATCATCATAAGGGATTTCAGAAGCTCCCGGATTCCCTGGAACAGCTTTTAAAGCTCCAAAATAAGGGACATCCCCATATGTATCAACAAGATTTGCCCATGTATATACACTGATCAATTCAATAATAGCTACATTATTGTTTTTCTTCACGGCACTTCCACCTTCATTTTGAAGAAATTGTTTAGCATCTCTAAGAGCAGACAGAACCCCTGCAGAATGCGCTGTAGCAGATCTTGAAGCCATCATTACATTATAATGGTTTCTTGGGATAGGTCTTGTTACCATATCATAGTTTGATTCATCAACATAGGTAGTTTGTGCCCATTGTTGAGTAAAGAATCTTGAGATATTATTATTAACGTTAGGGGTTAGCATCTGCGATATTAACGCCTGTTCTGCACTTGCCACCAATAACCCTGAAGGAACAATTGATGGGTGTTTTGGGTCTTCATTCAAAGATGTGATATCACGTTCACAAGAAGTGGTAGCCACAGTTAAAGAAATTAGACTTAATATTAAAATTATCTTTTTCATGCTTTTTTAGAATTTTAATGTTACATTGATACCTATGTCACGTGTTGTAGGAAGTACTCCAATAGAGTTTCCTTTTGAAGCTAACCCGTTTCCAGTTCCTGCTTCAGGATCTGCATAAGGCAAGTTTTTGTGAATAATCCAAAGGTTTCTTCCAACTAACGAAATTTTTGCTTCCTGTATAGAAGTATTGGCAAGAATTGATTTTGGAAGACTGTAACCAATACTAGCTTCTCTTAACTTAACATAAGAAGCATCATATACAAATCTGCTGTTTGGCATTCTTCTGTATCCATCTACGTTACCAAAAGTACCAGGAGCACTTGTAGGAGTTGTATTTACTTGTCCATTAGGATTTACACCTGGATTAATAACTCCAGCTGTTCTATAATCTCCTACAGCAGTCTCTTCATATAAACCTGTAGCAAGACCATAATACATATCTGTAGAGAATACATCTCCACCATGTTTGATATCAATTAAGAAACTCACAGAAATTCCTTTATAAGTAAAGCTATTTCTGATACCTCCAATCCAATCTGGGGTAATATTTCCAATTACCTGATTTGGATTTCTTAAATATCTCCCGTTAGCAGGGTCTACAACACGCTCTCCATTGGCATTGTAAACATAATCTGAACCAACCAAAGCTCCAAATGCTTCACCAACTCTTGCATTTAATGAAACACCTCCCTGATATTGTGCCAATAAATAGTTTTGGGAATCACCATATAGAGAAATTACTTCATTTTCGTTTTTAGACCAATTTACATCAATATCCCAACTAAAGTTAGAATTTTTAATCGGCGTACCATTTAACTGAACTTCAATACCTTTATTATTAATCTGTCCTGCATTTACTAGGAATGTTCTATACCCAGTCGCTGAGGAAACCGGAAGATTGATAATTTGATCAAGAGTACGCGTTTTATAAACAGCAATATCAAAGCCTATTCTGTTTTTTAAGAATTGAGCTTCCATACCAAATTCCACTTCTTTTGATCTCTGTGGTTTAAGATCCGGATTTGCTAAGAAGTATGATTGATTAACCAATCCCGTACTTCCAAATCCTCCTCTTACTCTGTAAGTATTTTCTAGTTGATAATTCACAGTTGAGGAACCTACTTCTGCATAATTAGCTCTTACTTTCCAGAAACTTAACCAGTTTTGTTTCCATAATTCTGAAAGAATTAAAGATCCGGTTGCTGAATAGTAATCATAAGTATTATTAGCTTTTGGAAGGTTTGAACTTCTGTCTACTCTATACGTTCCGTCTACAAATAATAAATTTTTATATCCGAAAGAAGCCGTTGCATATAAACTGGATGTAAGCCATTTTGCATAGTTTTCATCCGGCGGGATGATTGGACTTGCAGAGTTAGAAATTGCATACAATCCCGGAGTTGCAAGACCACCTTCTGTACTTGCATACACTGCATCACTTAGGTTTCTTCTTACATTCCCTCCTACGATACCACTAACATTTAAGTCTTCCATGATATCGAATTTATAATTAGCAAATAAGTCAAAGTTGGTCTCTGAAGTTCTTACATCCTGACGGGAATATCCTGAAGTCACATTATTTCCTGAAGCTCCAAAAGCCTGAGGTAATGAACCATTGGCCAATCTTTCTTCAATTAGCATTTGCATATTGTCGTAAGATAACTTTCCTGTAATCCCAAAGTTTTTAGAAACATCATACTTCAACTGTGCATAGCTGAATGTTCTTGTTCTGGAATCGGATTGATAATTCTGATATCTTTGGAAATATGGGTTATTCCAATAAGCAGGAGTTCCATTTTCTCCTGAAGTTCTATTCCATGTGTTATTACTGTTATTCGTTCTGGCATAAGCATCTCTTAAGTCGTAAATATCTACGTTTGTCTGCCACCACTGTCTGAATCCAGTTACAATATTATCAGAATATCCTGTTTCATTTCTACCTTTTGTATCCTGAATTGTTAAAGTTGAAAATACTGTAGCATGAAGTTTGTCTGTAAAGTCATAACTGAACTTCGCAGTTAAATTGTTTTTTCTCAAATCTGAATTTGGTAATAAACCATTGGAAAGCATATTTGAGTAAGACAAAGATATATTCGATGATTTATTTCCTTTCTCTAATGAAATTGAGTTAACATAAGTTACCGGGTTTTCAAAGAATTTAATAGGTCCGTTTTTAGCAGCTACCCAAGGAGTTGCCATCCCATAATAAGGAGATGTCGGATCGTAAGAATACCATTGGCGAACTAACAAATTAGGGTTAAACTCAGCTCCATAAGAAGCATCTTCGGTAAGTGGTACCTGAAATTCTCCAGTGTTTGGGTCATGATTGAAATATTCATCAGGATTACCATCTCCATTGGTATCATTACCGTACTGAGGTCCATAACCCGCTCCGTATCTTGACTGATATTTAGGAAAAGTAGATTTATCAATAAAACCTACATTGATGTTTGAGTTCAATGTTACTCCCCAACTTCCGTCTTGTTTTCCACGTCCGTTTTTAGTAACAATCAAAATTACACCGTCACTTCCTCTTTCTCCGTATAAAGCAGAAGCTGCTGCTCCTTTTAAAACATTTATACTTTCAATATCATTCTGATTGATATCCGATAAGAAATTTCCATAATCAAAAACAGTTCCTTTAACACTTCCATTATTTACTGGAGATCCATCAACTACAATAAGCGGAGATCCTCCTGACAGAGATTTATACCCTCTGATCAATAAGTTTGATGATCCGCCAAAGTTGTTGTTTGTGTTAACCTGAAGACCGGCAACTTTACCAGAAAGTAGGCCTGCAACGTTTCCTGTATTGGTAGTTCCACCTGTCAATGCCTCAGCCTTTACTTCTTCGGAAGCATAACCAAGAGATTTTTTCTCTCTTTTAATCCCGAGTGCGGTTACAACCACACCCTCAATTTCTTTTGTTTTAATAGTATCATTCTTCTGCTGAGCGTTCGCAACCGCTATAGAAGAAGATAATACTAAAACAAGAAGACTTGCTGTTAGTTTCTTCATATCAAATTAATTTTGTACCCTACAAATTTGTAAAACTTTCTTAATACCACAAAGCAAAATTTAAAAAAATTGCATTTCTTTTAATATTTTTAAACAAAAACAACTAAATAATTATTAAAATAAGTTAAAAAATAGATATTTAACAAAAACAAATTACTTAATTGTTAATTTCATTTAAGAAATAATAACAATCAT
>Ga0070682_100000607_pt1 | contig 21803 bp, 13 predicted proteins | sample KBSC63LmetaG_FD_64668 | JGI IMG/M metagenome (GOLD analysis project Ga0070682, IMG submission 64668) | Corn rhizosphere microbial communities from Kellogg Biological Station, Michigan, USA - KBS C6-3L metaG | ecosystem: Host-associated > Plants > Roots > Rhizosphere | place: USA: Michigan...
TGCAGCTCGTCGCGCTCGCGTTCGCGTGCAACTACAACCGAACGGCGACCCTGCAGTGGGGCGACGGTACCGACGCGACGATCTACACCACGCCGGCCAACACACAGCTCGGCAACTGGGGCCTCCACTTCATCAGCCATCGCACCGAATCGGACGGCGCCCTCGGGCAGAATTCCACGGCCGAAACGGCGCACGCGGAGATCGACATCATCCGCATGCAGACGGTCGCCGCGGGGCTGAACCACTTCCGCGATCGCGGGCTCGCCGACAAGTCGGTCGTCCTCTGGACGAACCACGTGGCCGAAGGCAACCACACCATGAAGAGCGTGCCGCAGATCATTTGGGGCAGCGGTGGCGGCTACTTCAAGCAGGGCCAGTACATCGACGGCGCGAAGGCGACCAACGGCAAGCTCCACAACATGATCATCACCGCGGCGACCGGCAACGCGTCGCCAAACTTCGGCTCGAGCGGCGGCGGCGAGATCGCAGCCGCCAAGGCCTGATCCGCCGACGCAAGGCGGCCACGCCGGTGGCGAAGGCGTAGGCGCTCACGAGCGCGCTACACGGCTCGTGGCTTGACGGCGCCCGGGCCACGGACCATACGGGCCGGTATGGGAAACGGGCTAAGTTGGGGAGTCCTCGCGGGGGCGCTGCTCGGTGCTGTCGGGGTGTTCGGCTGCGGTGCGGACGCGCCGGCGCCCACGTACTCGACGGATGTGGCGCCGCTGCTCGACGAACACTGCACGAGCTGCCACCAAACGGGCGGCATCGCACCCTTCGTGCTCACCGACTACGCCTCGGCGAAGGCTCGAGCGGACGACATCGCCGGCGCTACCGCGCGACGCGAGATGCCGCCCATGCCGGTCAACAACGACGGCTCGTGCAACAGGTACTCGAACGCACGCTGGCTCTCGAGCGACGAGATCGAGACGCTGGGCGCCTGGGCCAAGGCGGGCGCGCCCGAGGGCGGCGCGCGGGCCCCGCACGCACCGGCGCCGAAGCCTCCCACGCTCGAGGACCCCGATGCCGTCGTGGACATCGGCGTCGTGTACACGCCCGACGCGAGCCTCGGGCAGGACGATTACCGCTGCTTCGTGGTGCCGGCGCCCACGGAGGTGCTCGAGTACGTGACCGACTACGAGGTCATTCCCGGCGACTCGCGCGTGGTGCACCACGCCATCGTCTACCAGCCGTCGGGCCCCGACGCGGTCGCCGACGCGCACGCGCTCGACGACGCATCGCCGGGCGACGGCTACACCTGCTTCGGCAGCTCGGGCATCGAGGCGGAGCCGCTGGCGCTGTGGGCACCCGGCACCGGGAGCGTCGCGTTTCCGAAGGGCACCGGCGTTCCCCTCGCGGGAGGGCGGGAGCTCGTCGTGCAAATCCACTACAATCTCGAGAACGGCGTTTTTCCCGATCGCACGCAGGTCGCCCTGCGCTTCGCGCGCGAGCCGGTCATCACGGGACGCTACTGGGACGCGGCCAATACCGAAATGGTGTTGGCGCCCGGTCTGAAGCACGTCGAATCGACGGCAACGAACGGGCTCGAGCAGGCAACGACGTTCACCGTTCACGGCGCCATGCCGCACATGCACACGCTCGGACGCACGCTGCGCGTGGACGCCCACGGTACGAAGGACGCCTGCCTCGTCGACGTGGACCGCTGGGATTTCCACTGGCAAAACGCCTGGTGGTACGACCAACCCGTCACCCTCTCGAAGGTGACCGCACTCGAAATCACGTGCGGCTTCGACACCACCTCGCGCACGGAGAGCGTGCGCTGGGGCGACAGCACGACGGACGAGATGTGCATCAGCTACTTCTACGTGACGACGAGCGACGCGCCCGACCCGGTCGTCTCCTGCACCGACGCCGAAAACCCTCTCTTCGGCTCGTGCTTCGACAGCCTTCTCGACGGCTGCTTCGAGCCCGACGTGGGCGGGAGTTGCTCGGTGCTGGAAGGGACGCTCGAGTGGGCCGACGGCTCGAAGGTCGTCACCCAAGGCGCCGCCGCGGGGCTGTACGGTCCCGGCGACGACGAGGCCTGCATCGGCATCGCCAGCGCTGACGGCGGCGTCCTCCTGACGCGCGGCGACGACACGGTGAGCTACGCACAGTCGAGTGACGGCTTCCTGGTCAGCTGCCCCGACGGCAGCATCGTCACGGCGACGCCGTTCCAGGCGTACGAGTTCTCGGTCTGCCGAGGGCTCAACTGCACGCCGTAGCAGCGGAGCTAGCTGGAGGAGGGGCGTTTCAGGCGGTGGGCGCCGAGGCGAGCAAACCCTGCTTCACGATGAAGTCGATGACGGCCTCGAGGCCGTCACCCGTCTTCAGGTTCGTGAACACGAACGGCCGCTCGCCGCGCATCTTCGTGGCGTCGCGACGCATCACCTCGAGCGAAGCGCCGACGTGCGGCGCGAGATCGGTCTTGTTGATGATGAGGAGATCGCTCTTGGTGATGCCGGGGCCGCCCTTGCGCGGGATCTTGTCGCCGGCGGCCACGTCGATCACGTAGAGCGTGAGGTCGGAGAGCTCGGGGCTGAACGTCGCCGCGAGGTTGTCGCCGCCGCTCTCGATGATCACGAGGTCGAGCGGGCCGTGCCGCGTCATCAGCATGTCGACGGCTTCGAGGTTGATCGACGCGTCCTCGCGGATCGCGGTGTGGGGGCAGCCGCCGGTCTCGACACCGAGCACGCGGTCCTCGCTCAGGGCGCCGCTCCGTACGAGGAAATCGGCGTCTTCGCGCGTGTAGATGTCGTTGGTCACGACCGCCATCTGGAAGCGCGTGCGCATCGCCTTGCACAGGGCGTCGACCAGCGCGGTCTTGCCCGAACCGACGGGGCCACCAACTCCAACTCGCAGCGTTTCTTCGGGTCGAGTGCTCATGCGATCCTCACGATCTGAATAGGCGACTGTATTGGGTTTCGTGCTGCGCGCTCAGCAGGGCGAGGCCGGGCAGCGTGGCGCCGAGCTCGGTATCGGGAAGCGTTGCACCGAGCTCGATCGCCGCGGGAATGCTGGCCGCGACGGCCGTGAGCACGCGCTGCGCCGCAAGCTGACCGAGCGGGACCAGCCTCGAGAGCGCACTCACCTGGCCCTCGAGCCAGCTGAAGGCAAAGCCGGCGAGCAGCGCGCCTTCCGGCACTGCAAAGCGCGCTCCCGCGAGCGCAAAAAGCGCCGCGTGGGTGACGCTCGCCGAGCTCGACCACGGCGCGGCCTCCGACACTCCCTGATCGACGAGCAGCTTCGCCAGAGCGCGGCCCAGGTGCTGGTCCTCGAGCCTTCGCTCGGCCGTCTCGCGCGACGCGAGCAGGCATTCCGACCAGCGCTCGGCCTGGGCGGCATCCCCGGCAACGAAGGCCCGGCACAGCCGCAGGAGGTACGGGAGCTCGAGCCGCGCCACCCCTTCGCCGAGCACGCCCGTGAGGAACGCCTGCGCCGTGGGCTCGCAGGTGATCGCGCGCGCTTCGACGGCCGCCTCGAGCCCCTGCGAATACGCGAAGGCGCCGATCGGTAGGGCTGGGCTCGCGAGCTGCAACAAGCGGAGCAGGCCGGGCAGCGAGAGTCCGAGCGCCGCAGCGGGCGGCAGTGTGCCTGCGGGAGCGAACCCGAAATCTCCGAGGGCCATCAGGCTTTCGTCGTGCTGCCCGCGTGCTCGTGGATCCGCGGGTGCAGATGCTCGTGCCCGTGGCTGTGGTCGTGGTCGTGGTGGCCGCCGTGGCCGCCGTGATTTCCGTACGCCCCCGCCTCGGGAGTGAACGGTGCCGTGCGGAAGGTGACCTCCGCGCCGAGCCTCCGGACCATGTCGTCGAGCACGTGATCGTGGAGGTAACACACGCGGCCGACCTCGATCTGCAGGGCGACGTGCCGGTTGCCAAGGTGGTACGCGACGCGCAAGAGGAGCAGCGGATCCGCCGCCACGGCGACGCTCACCTCTTCGTCGGCCGCCCGCACGAGGATCGTCTCGCCGTCGTCGGTGCGGAGGAGATCCCCGTCGGCCAGCACCGTGCCGCGAGGAAGGTGCACGCCGAGCTCCCGCCCGTCGGCGAGCACGGTCAGGAAGCGGTGCTTCTGGCGACGCTCGAAGTCGAGCACCACCTGCCCCGTCGGCGCGGGCGCTCCTTCGCGGGTCACGCTGCGGGCAGTTTTCATGGCTAGAAGAGAAAATAGCGCTGAGTGAGCGGCAAGCTCTGCGCCGGTTCGCAACGCAGGAGCTGCCCATCGGCGCGCACCTCGTAAGTCTCTGGATCGACTTCGATTTTCGGCAGCGCCGCGTTGTGGATCATGTCGCGCTTCGTGATGCGCCGCGTGCCCTGAACGATCACGGCACGCTTCTTCAGCCCGAGCCGTTGCGGCAGATCGGCCTCGAGCGCGGCGGCCGGCAAGAAGGAGACGCTCGTGTCCGCGAGCGCGCCGCCCACCGCGCCGAACATCGGCCGGTAGTGAACGGGCTGGGGCGTCGGGATCGAGGCGTTCGGATCGCCCATCGGCGCGGCGACGATGCTGCCGCATTTGATGATCATCGCGGGCTTCACGCCGAAGAAAGCCGGCGCGAAGAGCACGATGTCGGCGAGCTTCCCCACCTCGATCGAGCCGACCTCGTGCGCGACGCCATGCGCGATCGCCGGGTTGATGGTGTACTTGGCGATGTAGCGGCGCGCGCGGAAATTGTCGTGCGTCGCCGGATCCTCCGGCAAGGAGCCGCGCTGCACCTTCATCTTGTGGGCGGTTTGCCAGGTGCGGATGCCGACCTCGCCGACGCGGCCCATCGCCTGCGAATCGGAGGAAATCATGCTGAAAGCGCCGAGATCGTGCAGGATGTCCTCGGCCGCGATCGTCTCGCGGCGGATGCGCGACTCGGCGAAGGCGATGTCTTCCGGAATGCTCGGATCGAGGTGATGACACACCATGAGCATGTCGAGATGCTCGTCGATCGTGTTCACGGTGTAGGGGCGCGTCGGGTTGGTGGATGAGGGCAAGACGTTCGGCTCGCCGCACGCGCGGATGATGTCCGGGGCGTGGCCGCCGCCGGCGCCTTCGGTGTGGTACGCGTGGATGGTCCGGCCCTTGAACGCGGCAAACGTGTCTTCGACGAAGCCCGACTCGTTCAACGTGTCCGTGTGAATCGCGACCTGCACGTCGAAGCGCTCGGCAACGCCGAGGCAGCAATCGATCGCCGCGGGCGTGGTGCCCCAATCCTCGTGGAGCTTCAGGCCCATGGCGCCGGCCCGGATCTGCTCCTCGAGCGCCCCCGGTAGGCTCGCGTTGCCCTTGCCCAAGAAGCCCAGATTCATGGGCAGCCCCTCCGCCGCCTTGAGCATGCGGGCGAGGTGGAACGGGCCGGGCGTGCAGGTCGTCGCGTTCGTGCCGGCAGCCGGACCCGTGCCGCCGCCGATCATCGTCGTGACGCCGCTCATCAGCGCGTCCTCGATCTGCTGGGGACAGATGAAATGGATGTGAGCGTCGATCCCGCCGGGCACGGCGATGAGTCCCTCCCCCGCGATCACCTCGGTTCCGGGCCCGATCACGATGTTCACGCCGGGCTGCACGTCGGGGTTGCCGCTCTTGCCGATCGCCTGGATGCGTCCGTTCTTGATGCCGATGTCGGCTTTGACGACGCCCCAGTGGTCGAGGATGAGCGCGTTCGTGATGATGGTGTCGACCGCCTCGGAATCGCCGCGCTGGCTCTGACCCATGCCGTCGCGAATCACCTTGCCGCCGCCGAACTTCACTTCTTCGCCGTAGATGGTGCGGTCGCTCTCCACCTGGATGACGAGTGCGGTGTCGCCGAGGCGCACGCGATCCCCGACGGTCGGGCCGTACATCGCGGCGTAGGCGTCGCGGCCGATGCGCGTCACGAGCCACCTCCGAGCGGGCCCATCACGCGGCCTTGAAAGCCGTAAACCCGGCGCTCTCCTGCAAAGGCCACGAGCTCGATCTCGCGCTCCTGGCCGGGCTCGAAGCGAACGGCCGTGCCCGCGGCGACGTTCAGGCGGTAGCCGCGCGTCGCCTCGCGATCGAACGCGAGCGCGTTGTTCGTTTCGTAGAAGTGGTAGTGCGAGCCCACCTGGATCGGGCGATCGCCCGTGTTCGAAACGCGGACGCGCAGCGTGGGGCGCCCCACGTTGAGCTCGATTTCGCCTTCGGCCGTCAGGACTTCACCGGGGATCACGGGGACCTTTCAGGGGATGGGATGGTGAACGGTGACGAGCTTCGTCCCGTCCGGAAACGTGGCCTCGACCTGCACCTCGAGGATCATCTCGGGGATGCCCTCCATCACGTCGGCACGCGTGAGGAGCGTAGCGCCGTAGCTCATGAGCTCGGCCACGGTGCGACCGTCGCGCGCTCCTTCGAGGATCGCTGCCGTGATGAAGGCGATCGCTTCGGGGTAGTTGAGCTTGACCCCACGCGCCTTGCGCCGCTCCGCGAGGAGCGCGGCCGTGAAGATCAAGAGCTTGTCTTTTTCGCGCGGCGTAAGCTCCATGCGTTCCTCAAGTCGTCCAGATGCGCGGCGCCGAGGCCGGCTTGCCGAGTAGGTGACGGCGCACGATATCCCAGGCGTGGCCCAAGCAGGCGCGCGCGTCGCTCGCCTGCGCGCCGAGGTAACGGCAGACGGTCACTTCCCCGACCGTCGTCACGCCGAAGAGATCGGGCTTTCGCTCCGGCCGCACTCGCTCGCGGAGCTCCGCCGTGAGGCCGCTCGAGGCCGTGGTCGCGAGGAGCACGCCGTGAACGCTGCGCCCCGCCCAGCCCCAGGCACCCTCGCGAGCCGGGCTTTGCCCCTCGAGCAGCATGCGCTCGAGGACGAGCGGCCGGTCGCCACGGAAGAGCTCGAAGCGCTGGTCGAGGCGCCCCGTGAGGAAGGCGTCACCTGCCGCGGGGCGCCCGAGGCAGGTGAGCTCCCAGCCCAGAAAATGCGCGCCCGGTTCGAGCGAGACCAGCGTGGAGAGGCTCGCCCGTGCGCCACCGAAGGCAATGGTTTCGCCCGGCAGCCACTCGAGCACCCCGCCTGCCCTCACCTGCAGCCGGTTCGTCACCTGCGAGCCGCGCTCCGGACAGCGGTAGAGCTTGGTCGCGGCCGGCGTCGTGGCCAGGGTGCGAGCACTCGGCCCCACCTCGAGCTCGACCGTGAGCTCGTCCCCGCCGACGACGCCGCCCGGGGGATGCAGCAGGTACACGTGGCAGGTTCCGTCCGACTCCGGATAGAACGGTCGCTGGGCGTAGAGCGGCCCCACGTGCGCGCGCCGGCTGAGCGCCGTGCGAGCGCCCCGCGCCTCGAACTCCAGGCGAAGGCGGCCTCGCCAGCCCGTGGGGGCCAAGGGCGCAGGCGCTGGAGCACTCGCAGCGAGCATGCGCCCGCTGCTTACGACGGCAATTGTTTCATCCGTGCGTCGACTACAGGCCGACCTTCGCGGGGACGAGCAGCGTGAAATTCCCCGCGGAGTCGGAGTGGGTCTCGGCCACCTGGACGGCGACCGCGCCCTCGGTGGGCTGCGGCGTCACCTTACCGTCCCGCGCGAGGTACACGAAGGCGCGAATCAGTGCGGACGGCACAATCGCCTGGCTTTCGCTGCTCCCCGACGTGATTTGCCCTCGGTACACGATCGGCAGCGGAACGCGCAGGCCACCGAGATCTTTTTCCCCCACCGATTCAGCGATGGTCACCTGAGGATGCACGAGCCACGCGAACCCGGTGCCCGGGTCCGGCTCGACGCGAAAATCGTAGGTGCCGCTGTCGATTCCGAAGAAGAAGTCGCCCTGAGCGTCCACCTGCCCAAACCGGGAGCGAGGCAGGATGTCTGCTTTCGCGTCGCCCTGGTTCATGATGTTGAGATCGACGATCGACGGAGACGCGAGCGCACGCACCGTCGCTCCCACCGCCGGCGCGCCGTTCGCGACGGTCGCGGAACCGCCGAGTTGAACGGCATCGAAAATTTGAAGGGTCTTGCCCTTCTGAAGACTGGGTGACGCGGGGACGGCCCAGGTCGTTTGGGTCGTCCGCAAACACGAGGTCGAATCGCACGATGCGTCGGGCGTAACGACGACGCGGTACGTCCCGGGCAGGAGGTCGACCATCCCTAGGCCGGTGGCGTCGACCGTGACCGTGCGCGTGAAGGAGATACCGCTCGCCGAAGAGCTGGAAGGCTCGGAAAATCCCGGCAGATCGGTCGCGGTGAGCAGCACGCTGCCCGCCGCGGGCGAGGCGTCGCGGTAGAGCTCGAGCTGAAACTGAACGGTGACTTTGTCGGGCAAGGCGGCGCTCTGCCGCAGCTCGGCCGGCGGGGAGTCGCTCTGATCAGGGTCCACGCTCGTGCCGGTGAGCTGGGCAAACAACACGGGCGCGATGACATCGTCGGGGGAAGACGTGTTTGGGTCCGGATCCACGGGGGGCGTGAGACGCAGCACCGCGGTTCCGATGGGCTGCGGCTCCAGGACACCCTTCGCGTCGGGACCGTAGATCGGCACGTAGTCGAGCTTCACCGCGTACGTGTTTTCGTTCGCCGACTCGCTGATGAAATCGAGGTCGGTGAGGACACGCGGCAGCGACATCGCGTAGCTCGTCGCGGGGTCGACCAGGTCGAGGGTCCAACCGGCAGGCGAGCCGCCCTTCGGCCACACGACGTTGACGTCCAGCTTGGACGCAGCCACGAGCTTGAAATCCAGGTTCCCCGTCACGCTCTGCTTCAAAATCAAGCGTGGAGGAATCGCGCAATCCGTGTCGCCCCGGCCCTTGTCGTTGAGCGGCTGCTTCAACGGGCGAATGTAGATGTCGTAGTCGTCGGGCGGCAGGTTGGCACCGAAGGTGTAGCCATTGGGGTCGGCGACGCCGCGGTAAGTGTCGACGGGCAGACCCGGCGTGCGGCGGCTGCGCCTGAACACGATGTCACCAGGGATCTCCCCATCGGCCTCGTTCGGGGAGATGGTCTGCCCCATGCCGCGGATGAAGGTCGGTTTGCACGCGCCATCGCCGATGGGAACGCGAAGCGAGCCCGTGAGCTGCACCAAGCTCGGCAGGGCAATGCTCCCAGCGTTGACGCCACTCTGCGAAAGCTTCCCCGTGGCGGGGTAGTCCAGGTAGTGGGTGGCGCCGGAATCGGCACGCGTCACCGTGACGAGCAGCGACGAAAGGTCTCCGTGCGTGGCATGGCAGAGGTGGTCCTGGCACTCGCCCCCGCCGCAATCTTCGGTGCTCTCGCACTGGTTCACGGCCAGGTCGCTCGACGACGGCGCACCCGCCGCTACGGCGCACCCCGCGGCCGGAAGCCCGAGGCAAAGCAGGAAGCGAGCGAGCGCGTTTGCCACTACGGCATCTCGTTCGCAGTGCTCGGACACCGCGCGATCGGCGTCGTTCCGTCGTCGTCGATCGTGACGAACCACGTCACGCTGGCGAGGTCGTCCGCCGGGCCCGTGAACTGATTGGTGAATTGATCCCAGCTACTGAGGTGCGTGATGAGGAGCGTGATGGTGTGGCAAGGGTTGCTCTCGGGGAAGTCACTCGAGGGCGTGAGGACGAAGCGGACGTTTCGCTCCTGCTCGATCGTCAGCGGCTGCAAGACCTGCGAGTCGAATTTTCTTTCCCCCTCGTGCTTGTAGTCGAGGAAGAGCGCCGCGAAGATTTGCTCCCCGGCGTCTTCCGATTTGACCGTGGCGCCGAACGCCTTCGACGGCGGGATGGGCTGCCGGGTCAAGAGCTGCACCGAGCCCGGGTTCGGGTCCGGGTTGAAGATGGAGATGGGCGAACGCGAGGGCGAGCCGTATTCGGGCGCGTCGGCCACGATGCAGCCGGTCGTCTCCAGGGCTGCGAGCGTCGAAAGAGCCAGCACGGCTGACTTCCAATGCGACCTTCGTGCCATCGGCGATAAATGCCCGCGGTTCAGCCTCCCTGATAGGGAAAGGTGTGACAACCCTGTCCTGGCTGGCCGACGGATACCGGTCATCGCGCCCCTCGGGCTTCGCGCCAGCGGGTTTCAGCATATTCCGGCGCCAGCGCAAGCTGGTAGAGGCTGGTCACGGACGGGCTCTGGGCCGTCAGGCGGGCGAGGCCACCCGGCGCGCTCACGAGCGCCGGGTCGAGGCCCTCCTCGAGAGCTACTTCACGCAGTGCGACTCCCAGGTGGCCCGTCGCCAGCAAGCCGGCTCGGCGAATCGCGGTGCGTCCCTGAAGCAGCGCTTGGTCGTAGTCGAGCGCGTCGATGTCGTGGCAGAGCTCCCGCAGGCGGCGCTGCGGACGCGCGGGGATACTTTCCCAGAGCATCTCCGCAAGGTTTAGCGCAGGCCCGATGCCGCTCGCGTCGGGGCGCGCAGGACCGAACGCGAACCCCAGTGCACGCAAGACCGAGCGAGCCTGCGCCTCGGGGAGACCGAACAGCATCACGAGCTGAGGCGACGCCGCGGCGAGCATCGCGCCGAGGTGGAAGCGAAGCTCGGCGGTCTCACCCGCGACGTCGCCCGAAAGGACGACCGCCGGCGTTGCGAGCAGAGCGACGCCCACCGTGACCGGTCCCGCCGTGCGACGCTGGAAGAGCGGCGTCCGGAGCGAGCCGAGAGCGCGGGCGACACCGCCGTACGCGCGTCCGAGCGGCGTCGGCGCCATGGGCTGAACCCGTTCGAGCCCCGTGATCCCGTAAGCACCGGGGTCGCGCTGAAAGAGATGCCCCGCCGTTTCCCAGACGAGCGCGAGCGCCTCGAGCGTCGGGCTGCGCGTCTCACGGAACGCTAGCGCGCGAACGGCGTCGGACTGGCCTTCTATGTCCTCGAGCGAGGGCGGCTCGGTCGTCCGCTCGCCTCGCACGATCGACAGCACGTGCGTCACGGCGGCTGCGTACACGGGGTTCTTGTCCTCTTCGGCGGAGCGCGCCAGCGCGGCGATGAGCTCGGCGTCACCGGGCGTCAGCGCGGCGAGCCGGCGGTGGACGGCAACGCGGTCGTGCGCGCGCGTCGGATCGGAGGCGAGCATCTGCAGGAGCTCGAAGCCTGCCTCCCGCGAGCCGTCGCCGAGTGCGATGTGCAGCCGTACCTCCTCGGCGGTGCTCCCGATGAACGTGCCGGAGAGCGTCTGCTTGCGCGGGCTCGGTGGCTTGCTCGAAGGCGCGGGCACCGAGACCGGCGATTCGATGACCGGAGTAGGCGCCGCGGGCGGGACGGTCGTTGCGGTATGGGCGGCGGGGTCGTTCTGGACGCGCAGCGTCGTGACGAGCGGAACGGCGGCACTTGGCGCCGCCTCCTCGTCGTCTTGCTCGAGGACCACGTGCTCGCGAATCAGCACGTCGCTCAGCGGATCGAACGAGGCGACGACCTCGGGGCCGCCGTCCGGCGGTACGGTGCCGGCGGGCAGGCGTTGGGCGAGCTCGGCGCGGATTCGCTCGAGCGCCGCTCGCGCGGGCGGCTGAGTTACGGCGTCGGTGATCGCGATCTCGAAGTAGCCCACCGAGCGCTCGAGCTCACCGGCTCGGCGCGCGGCCTCACCGGCGAGGAGCGCCGTGCGCGCGCGCGAGCGCACGCCTTGCAAATCCCCTTCGAGCGCGACGTCGAAGTCGCCGAGCGCCTCGCTCGCGCGGCCCAACGCCGAGAGTCGCTCGGCACGGGCGAGCGAAAGCAAGGGACGGGGGCCGCGCGCCGAGATCTCACGCTCGAGCTCGTCGAGGCCGGGGCTCACGGTACCTTCCACGCGATCGAGCGCTTCGGCGAGCAAGAACGAGCGAAGGGCGGCCTGGTCCGGGTCCAGCACCTCCGTGATGCGCCGGAGGGCATCCACCGTCGTGCGGGCTTCCTCGATGCCGCCCGGCACGCCGGCCAGGTAGGCGAGGTGCCTCGCGAGCAGCTCGGCGTCGGCAAAGCCGGGCAGCATGCGTGCGGCGCGCGCCGAGCGCTCGAGGGCTCGCTCACGGTCGCCCGCCGCGAGCGTCGCACGCGCGGATTCGACCAGCAGCCGCGCGCGCTCGTCGGGCGGGCGCTGGGAGTGGGTGGCAAAGTCGTCGAGCGCGTCGGCGAGGCCGCGAGGGTTCTCGCGACGCCGCTCGATCTCGACGGCAAGCTCGTACAAGCGGGCACGATCGACCCAGCCGCCGAGCCCCGCGAGGGTGCGATGCGCCGCTTCGACGTCGCCCCCGTCGAGGTAAGCCTGACACGCGCGGCGAGCGAGGTCGGCCGCTTCACCGCGATCGCCTGCCTGCCCACTGCCGCGCAGCCAGAGCGGCGCCGCCGCCAACGGATCGCCGAGCCGCTCCGCGAGATCGGCGAGCACGCGCAGGACACTCAGGTGGTCCCCCGTGGCCGCCATCAGCGCCTCGAGCTCGCTCCGCGCTTCGTCGGGACGGGCCAGGCGTTGCTCGAGCACCGAGGCGCGCCTGAGTCGCAACCGGCGAACGTCGTCGACGCGCCCGGCCAGCGCCGCGCGACGATCCAGCAGGCGAGCGACCGCCTCGTAGTCGCCGCGCCGCTCGGCGTCGCGCTCGAGCGCGACCAGGGCCTCGGGCTCGTTGGGGCTCAGGTTCAGGAGCTCGGACCAGCGCGTCAGCGCGGCGGCCTCCTCGCCGAGCAATTCGAGCAGCGGCGCAAGCTCGCGCAACCAGGCAATTTCTTGCCCCTGATCGGCGCCGGCATCGAGCAAGCAGCCGAGTGCCCACGCCTGGCGCTCGCGATCGTCGGCCTGGCGCGCGACCGTGGCGACGTCGCCGAGCATGCCGACATGGCCCGGCACGCGCTCGAGCGCGGAGCCGAGCACGGCGAGTGCCTCCGCCGGTCGGCCGCGCGCGCCGATCAGCGCCGCGAGCTCGGTCGCGATGCGAACGACTCCTGCTTCGGGCAACTCGGGCCGTTCGAGCTCCCGCGCGAAAAGCTCCTCGACGTCGTCACGGCGACCGGCGTGCGAAAGCAGGGCCGCCGCGCGCTCGAACAAGACGTCGCGCTGCGCGGGCTCGATGTCGACGAGAGCGCGGGCTCGTCCGAGCGCTTCCAGCGCCTGGGGCATGTCTCCCGCTCGCTCGGCAGCGTCGATGAGATCCATGATGAGCTCGAAGCGGCCGCGATCGGGCATCGCATCGACGACCAGGGCGATCAGCGATGGATCGCCGGTTTTGCGCGCGGCGGCCTCGGCGCGCTTGAGGAGTGGCGCGTTCTCCGCATCGCGCTGCGCGGCGATCACGAGCAGGCGCGCAGCCGACGCCGGATCGGAGGCCGACTCGGCGACGGCAGCGCCGAGCTCGAGCAGGGGCGACCCGGCGCTCGCGAAGCGCTGCCCACCGATCTCGACGAGCTTCTTCACGAGCGCGGACGCAATCGGGGCGCGCGCGATCGCGGAAGCAAATGGCACGAGTCGCGCGAACTCCTCGATGTCACCGTCGCAAGCGGCCGCGCGTTCGATCGCCTCCACCGCGAGGACGGCAGCGTCGAACGTCGTGAGGGCGCCGAGCGCGACCTGGAGCGCGACGCGTGCGCCCTCGGGGCCCTCCACCCGCGCGAGCACGGAGCGCGCCGCCCGCGCGAAGCGCAGCTCGGCTGCGTCGCGTTCCGCGGGCTGCTCGCGAACGAGCGCGGCCATGGCGATCGCGAGCGAATCGACCAGATCGGTGTCGAAGCGCACCGAGAGCGCGCGCAGCAGCACGTCCACGCGCTGCCGGCGTCCCTCCTCGCTGTCGTCGGCGAAGAGCGCGGCACGCCGGAGCCAGGCCGCTCCGTGCTCCGGAGAAGCACTCCGCTCCGCGACGCGCTCGATGGCGCGCACCATCTCGCTGCGCTGCTCGGCCTTGTCGGCGAGCCGCGCCAAGGTGACGAACGCCACCCCCTCGGAGGGAACGGCCTCGAACGCACCGACCGCGTGACGGAGCGCGCGCGTGGTGTGGCCCCGCTTTTCGAACTGGCGCGCCGCGCGGTAGCGCACGGCTCGCTCGCCGAAACAGCCGAGGGCCGCCGTGGCGAGCCGGTCGTAGAGCCCATCGAGCGCATCGAGCTCGCCGTCGCTCGCCGCACGTTCGGCGACGGCGATGGCATCGCTGCGCGTGGGGTCGATCTCGAGCGTGGCGCGCGCGTGCGCGAAGGCTTCCGACAGGCGCTGCGTTCCGAGCGCGATCGCGGCAGCGAGCCCGTAGTAGCGCGCCGCTTCGGGCGTGTCCCCACGCCGCCGGGCATGCTCGACCAGCCTGTCGAGCGCGAGCGACTCCCCCGCGAACGCCAGGAGGTCGCTCGCGAAATTCTCGGCGCCGCGCTCGCCGTCGAGCGCCGCAGCGCGCTCCCAGGCGCGCAGCGCTCCCGTGCGATCGCTGGCGAGATCCCAGAGCGCGGCGCCGAGCTCGCGCCACGCGGTCGCGGTTCCCCGGTGGTCGGCCTCGGGCAGTGCGCTCAGGACCTCGGCGCGAGCCTGCAGCAGCGCAATCTCGCCGTCGGAGGTGCGGGTGGGCAGCGCGGCGTCGACCTCGGGCAGTACGTCGAGCGCGGTCGCTCCTTCGGCGAGCGCTCGGGACAAAGCGTGGGCCGCGCCGTCAGCGTCCCCCGCAAGCTTGCGGCGGCGCGCCAGGTCGAGCAGCACCGGGCCACGCTCGCCGCCGAGCGAGCCGGTCGCGAGCCAGCGCTCGATCGCGGCGATCCCGAGCCCGCGCTCGCCCACCTTGTCGGCCACGGCGAGCGCCGCCGCGCGCAGCGCTGGATCGCGAGGACCCAGCACGTCGAGCGCCCGGCGAGCGAGCGCCCCCGCCCGCGCGGGAGTGAGCTCCGCGAGCCGCTCGATGGCGCGCGCAATCACGTCCGCCGCCGGGGCTAGGCTCTGCGGTTGCGACAAGAGCCAGGCGAGCGTGTCCGCGAGGCGCACGCCGTCGTTGCCCAGCAGCGCACGCTCGACCCGCGCTCGGCCCGCAGCGAGATCCCCCGGGCGAAGCGCGCCGGCACGCTGGGCCCAGGCTGCCGCGAGCAACGGTTCGCCCAGCGCGTCGAGAATGCCGGCGAGCGCGCTCGACAGGGCGGGCCGCGGGACGACGATGCTCATCGCGCGCTCGATCCACTCGGCGCCGGCGCGGCCACCGAGCGCGGCGCCGACACGCGCGCGCGCCGCGGCCGGGCGTGCCAGCGACGGATCGGCGTTGCAAGCCTGCTCGGCAGAGAGACGCGCACCTTCGACGTCGCCCGTGCTGAGCTGCTCCTCGGCCGCCACCGCCAAAAGCACGGCACGCAGCGACGGCGACATCTGCGTCGCTACGCGGCACAACGCCAGCGCGCGCGCCCGCTGGTCCCCGCGCTGCGCCGCGAGGAAGAGCGCAAGGCTGTACGCGGGCCCATGGGCTCCCGGCTCGGACAGGAGCGGCAGGAGCTCGCCGAGCGCGCCGTCAACGTCGCCCTTGCGCCGGCGCAAGGTCGCAAGCGTGAGTCGGACGCGCGCGCGCTCCACCCCGGACGGCGCCTTGACCGCGAGCCGACCGAGCAGCACCTCGAGCTCCGCGTTCCGCCCGAGGCGGGTGAGCACGCGCTCCGCGGCGACGCCGTGGCCGCGCTCCTCTGGCTCGAGCTCGAGCAGCTCGCGCAACACCTCGAGGTAGGCGTCGGCCGAATCGGGACGCCCCGCCAAGACCACCGCAATCCGCAGGAGCGGCGCAACGCGGTCGTGACCCGTCGCGCGGCCGAGCTCGGTGCGCGCGGCGGCGAGCAGCTCGTCCTGCAGCGCGACCCGCGGGGCGAGACGGAGCGCCGTCGCGCGCAGCTCGTCCGTTTCCGGCCCGAGCACGCCGAGCCTCCCGGTCGCCCAAGCGGCGAGACCCGGATCGCCGAGTCGCTCTTCGGCGAGCACGATGAGCTCGCGCAAGCACGCGACGCGCTCCGGCTGCGCACCGAGGGCCTTCGCTTCCCCCACCCGCACGAGCGCCTCGACGAGCGGCGATTGGTCACGCGTCGTCACGCCGTGACGCCGCAACGCATCGAGCGCGGCTTCGCAGCTCGGGTCGGCCACGAGCGCGTCGATCCACGCTTCGACGGCGCGATCGGCGCGACCGAGCGGTCCGGTGTAGAGCCGTCCGAGAGCGACGCGCGCGCGGGCGCGCTCGCGGCCCGCGAGAAAATCCGAGGCGATCTCGACGCGCGCGGCGAGCAGCTCGTGCATGCCCGCGCGTTCGAGCAAGCCGTCGATGCCGAGCGGCACCCCTTCGGCACCCTCGTCGGGATCGATCGAGCCGAGCACGCTGCGCAGATCGATCTCGGCGTCGAGCCGCGCGTCGAAGGCCGCGCCGAGAGCGCGTGGCAGATCGCCGTCCTTGACCGCCTGACGCATGCGCCGAAGGTGTGCGGCGCGTCCCCCTTCGCCGAGGGCCGCAGCGTGCTCGCGCCGGATCTCGTCCGCCGCGCCCCCGCGGCCCCGCGCGAGGAGAGCGGTCGCCAGGCGTTCGGCTGCGCTCGCGTGCGCGGGCCAAATCTCGAAGGCCCGCATCAAATCTTCGAAGGCGGCCGCCTTCTCGCCCTTCGCCTCGCGTCGATCGGCCGCGGCGAGGTACCCGTCCGCGGCGAGGTGTGGCTCGAGCACCGTCGGCGCCCAAGCCGAGAGGGAGGCTTGGATCTCCAGCGGGACGGGGTCGGTCGGGTCGGAAAGCGCCGCATCGGCGAAGGCATCGCTCGCCGCACGCGCCTCTCCCGCGCGAGCCAGGAGCACTCCCATGCGCACGAGCAGCAGAGCGGCTTCGGAGCCGCCCAGGGGTGAGACGAGTGGTCGCAGCGTGGCCGCGGCGAGCGCCGGCTCTCCCAGCGTCACGAACCAGCCGGCGAGCTCCTCGCGCAGCACGGCATCCTCGCCGAGCAGGAGCGCTCGGCGCGCCAGGCGAGTCGCGACGTCGAGCTGCGTGCCCCGCGTCGCAAGCGAGCGCGCGAGGGCCATCGCCGCGGTGCGCTCGGCCGCTCCGTCGCCGCCGGACGTCTCGAGCTTGGCGAAGAGCATGGCGAGCTCGGCTCGGGCTCCGCTGCGGCGGGCCACGGGCGCACCCCACGGCAACCGCTCGAGCAGGAGCGATGCGGCCGACCGCGGACCGTCACGCCCTTGCCACTCGGGGGGCGGCAGCGTGCGACGCGCCGATGGGGCCTGGGCGTGACCAGGTGGAGCGCGATCCGGAGGCGTGGAAGGCGGCATAGAACAGCGCGGGCCCGAGCCGGGGAGGCCCCAGGACACTATAAGCGAATCGAGGGCTTGTCCGGGTGGTCGAGAGCGGACTAGCCTGGTGGGGACCGCTCGGACCTCTGGGCGGTGGAGGATTCACATGCGAACCAAGGCCCTTTCGCTGCACGTTGCCGGACTCCTTGCCGGACTCGCGGCGACCTCACTCCTGGCTGCGCCCGCCCGAGCCGCAGACCCCGTGCCGGCCAAGACGGATGCTCCCAAAGCGGACGCCGCCGCCAAGCCCGCCGCACCGGCCAAGGCGGAGGCCCCGAAGCCCCCGACCAAGAAGCAGAAGGACGCGGCTCGCAAGGCCTACGCCGAGGGCGAGAAGGCCTACAACGGCGGTGCCTACTCCGCGGCGCAAGCAGCCTTCATGCGCGCCAACGAGGCGATTCATTCGGCGCAGGCCGACTACTGGATCGCGAAAAGCATCGATCAGCAGAGCAAGACCGAAGAAGCGATCATCGCGTACCAGACCTTCATCGACAATCCCGACGCGGTGAAAGCCGGCGACCAGAAGGTGGCCGAGGCACGCACGCGCATCGACACGTTGAAGGCCTTGCTGGTGGCCGAGGTCTCGGTCGAGACCGATCCGATGCTCGCGAACGTCGCGATCGACGGAGCTCCCCAACAGGGCGAGGCGCCGATGACGCTCAAGCTCACGCCGGGCAAGCACCGCATCACGGTTTCTTCGGCGGGCTACCAGTCGAAGGACATCGACATCGAGGTCAAGGGCGGCGACCACATGAAGCAGTCGATCGCCCTCACGAAGGAGCCGCCGCCGGTCGTCGCCGCGGTGCCGCCGCCGCCTCCGCCGCCGCCCCCTCCCCCGCCGCCTCCGCCGGAGGAGCACAGCAAGGTTCCCGCCTACGTGACGCTCGGCATCGCCGGCGTGGCCGGCGTCGTCGGCACGATTTTCGGCGTGAAAGCGCTGAGCTCGAAGAACGACTTCGACAAGACTCCGACCACCGAGCTCGCCGACGATACGGAGCGCAGCGCGCTCATCGCGGACATGGCGTTCGGCGTCGCCATCACGCTCGGCGTGACGGGCGTCGTCCTGCTCACGAGCGACGACGAGCCGCCGCCGGCCACCTCGAGCGGGAAGCCGCTGCGCCGCATGGCCCGAACGCGCCTCGAGCTCGCACCGTACGCGAGTCCGACGGCCGGCGGCGCCAACGCCAAGCTGACCTTCTGATTTCAGCCGCAGCATCACGCGCGTGAGCCAACGCGCGTTGGCAGTTGCGCGCGAGTTGGCAACGGCCGACAGCGCGCACCGCCTAGATTTGCCCTGAATTCGCGCTGGCATACGCCTTGCGATGGGCGTCGGCATGACTCAGCCGATCGCGCCGCGCGCCGCCATCCGCACGTTCCTCGCCCGTTCGCTGACCACCGTCGCGCCGTTGCTGGCGCTCGCGAACGGAGGCTGCCTCGAGCGCCCCATCGCTCCGGCCAAACCCACGACGACCAACGTCTACGTCGGAACCGTAGAAAACCGCTCGGTCGACAAGGTCGACATGCTGTTCATGATCGACAACTCGCTGTCGATGGCCGACAAGCAGGATGTACTCGCGCAAGCGGTGCCGGTGCTCGTTCAGCGGCTCGTCACGCCCGCCTGTCTCGATGCCGAAGGGAAGCCCGCGGGCGTTTCGGACGACAGCGGCCACTGCGCGCGCGGAACGCCAGAATTTACCGCGGTGAAGGACATCCACCTCGGCGTCATCACCTCGAGCCTGGGCGGCCACGGCGGCTCGGAGTGTGCGCCCTCCGAAACCGACGCCCTCGAGCTCCGCACGCCCGACGACCGCGCCGAGCTCTTGCCGACGGCGAATCCGGCGGTGCGCGGCCCGATCGCTTCCTGGAACGACAGCGGGTTTCTGGCGTGGGATCCGAGCGGCACGAAGAACACTCCGCCGGGCGAGGCGGACCTCGCTCGCCTAACCCAGAGCTTCCGCGACCAGGTCAGGAAGGCGGGCGAGCACGGCTGCGGCTACGAAGGCTCCCTCGAGTCCTGGTATCGCTTCCTCGTCGATCCCGAGCCGCCACGCAGCGTGACGACACGCGAGGCGAGCGATCCCCCACGCATCGTGGGAACGCCCGGTCCCGTCAACGAAACGCTGCTCGCGCAGCGCAAGGCGTTCCTGCGCCCCGATTCACTGCTGGCCATCGTCATGCTCACGGACGAGAACGATTGCTCGCTGCTCGACGACGACGGGACGCAAGCCTGGCTCGCGGCGTCGCAAGACGTTCAGATGCCGCGCGCCTCGGCCGCCTGCGCAGTGAGCGCCGACGACCCCTGCTGCCACACCTGCGCCGCCGAAGCGCCGAGCGGCTGCACCCCGAACGCGAATGACAGCGAGTGCTCGAAGGTCAGCGGCGACGGCTACGCCGCGCTGCCCCCCGCGGAGGATTCGCCACACCTGCGCTGCTTCGATCAAAAGCGGCGCTTCGGCCTCGACTTCCTGTATCCGACGGCGCGCTACGTCGACGCCCTCACGAAGGCGACGATCCCGAACCGGGCCGGAAAGCTCGTGGGAAACCCCATTTTTGCAGCGCCAGAGGGCATGCCCCCGCGCAGCCCGAGCCTCGTGCTCCTGACGGGCATCGTCGGCGTGCCCTGGCAAGACATTGCCACCGAAGACAGCCTCGCCGGTCGCGAGCTCACCTACCTCAACGCAGCGCAGCTCAAGGAGACGGGGCGCTGGGACGTGATCCTCGGCGGCACGGACGGTCCGAGCGACCCGCTGATGCGTGAGTCGATCGCGCCACGCACGGGGAAGAATCCGGTCACGGGCGCCGAGCTCGCTCCGCCGACGGCGACCGGCGAACCGACCACGCCGAGCGGGACGACGAACCCGATCAACGGGCACGAGCAGAACATCGTGCGCGCGGACGATCTGCAGTACGCGTGCACCTTCCCGCTGGCGATACCGCGACCGTGCACGGACGCGAACGACGCTTCGTGTGACTGCACCGCCGATTTCCGCAACTACGATCGCCCCCTCTGCCAGTTTCAGGGCGGAGCGGACACGGGGGGAGTCCAGGTGGCCGCCAAAGCGTACCCCGGCCTGCGGGAGCTCTCCGTGCTGCGTGGAGTGGGCGAAAACGGGATCGTCGCGAGCATCTGCCCGAAGAACACGCAGCCCGGACCGGGACTCGCGGCCGAGGCGGACCCCTCGTACGGCTACAACCCCGCCGTCGCGGCCATGCTCGAGATCTTCAAGACGCGCCTTTCTCAGCAGTGTTTGCCGCGCTCGCTGCCGGTCGAGCGCGATCCCGAGTCTGCAAACTTCGGTCAGGTGCCGTGCGCGGTGGTGGAAGCCTTGCCCACCGAGGGTGGGAGCTGCAGCTGCGACACGACCCACGGCCGCACGCCCCTCGCCGCCGGCGACGACCGACTGCCGAGCGCCGTGCGCGAGCAGATGAGGCTCGAGGAGCGCTGCGACCAGGGCGGGCGCTCTTGCCGCGACTACTGCCTGTGCAAGCTCGATTCGCTCACGGGTCCGCAGCTCACCGCGTGCCAAAACGGTCAGGACGACGGCACGAGCTACGGCTACTGCTACGTCGATCCCGCGCAGGGCATCGGCAACCCGGCCCTCGTCCAGGCTTGCCCGAGCACGAAGCGCCGCAGCTTGCACTTCGTCGGTGAAGGCGTGCCCGCGAACGGCTCCGTCACGTTCATGGCGTGTCAGGGCGCCGCGTTCGTCGACAGCGACGAATAGCGCGAGGCCGAGGGGGTCGGGTCAGGAGAAGCGCTTGGTGATCGCGTCGACGACCTGCCCATAGTCGGGCTTGAGCTTCATCGGCGGGTTCGCGAGCTCGGCCTTGACGCCCGCGATCTCGGAGTCGTGGTAGCGGACCTTGAACTCGGTGAACTTGAGGCCGGCGGCCGTGGAGACGCACACCACGCGCTCACCGCGCTGGATGGTCCCGCGTTCGATCAGCTTGCCGAGGACAGCGAGGCCCACCGCCGTGTGCGGGCAGGTGTACATCCCGGTGCGGTCGGCGCGCGCTGCCGCATCGCACAGCTCTTGCTCGCTCGCTTGCTCGACGATGCCGTTCATCGCCTCGAGCGCTTGGAAGGCGCGCGGCGCGCTCACGGGGTTGCCGATCTGAATGGCCGTCGCGAGCGTCGGCTTGGCCTGGATCGCCTCCACGGCGCGCCTCCCGGCGCTCCACGCGCGGTACATGGGGTTCGCGTTCTCCGCCTGGGCGACGACGAGGCGCGGGTAGCGCGTGATGACGCCGAGATCCTTCATCAGCTTGAAGCCGGCGTAGAGCGCCGCAGCGTTGCCGAGGTTGCCGCTCGGCAAGATGACCCAGTCGGGGACCTGCCAGTCGAATTGCTGGACGATCTCCATGGCGACCGTCTTCTGACCCTCGATGCGCAGCGGGTTCATCGAGTTGGCGAGGTAGACGAGGCCTTCGGCGGCCAGCCGCTGAACGATCTCCATGCAGCCGTCGAAGTCGGTGTCGAGCCCGAGCACGAGCGCGCCGTGCGCGAGGGGCTGCACGAGCTGCGCCGTCGAGATCTTGCCGTACGGCAAGAGCACCACCACGGGCAATCCGGCAGCGGCACCGTACGCGGCTAGGGATGCGCTCGTGTCGCCGGTCGAAGCGCAGGCGATGGCCTTCACCTTCAGGCCCTGCTGGATGGCCATGCGCACGACGCTCACGAGCACCG
>Ga0070682_100000614_pt1 | contig 21700 bp, 12 predicted proteins | sample KBSC63LmetaG_FD_64668 | JGI IMG/M metagenome (GOLD analysis project Ga0070682, IMG submission 64668) | Corn rhizosphere microbial communities from Kellogg Biological Station, Michigan, USA - KBS C6-3L metaG | ecosystem: Host-associated > Plants > Roots > Rhizosphere | place: USA: Michigan...
GAGGTTGGGGGCAGGGGAGTGGGGGACGAATTAGGCGCTGTCGTGGGAGTGGAAGACGCCCGTGAAGAGGCCGCGGAGGCCGTGGCGCCAGGCGGCGAAGGTGAGGCCGAGGGCGAGGAGGGCGATGCCGGTGAGGCCGAGGGGGTGCGGCATCTGCACGTAGAGGGAGGAGCGCTGGTTCACGGAGCCGACGCCGAGGCCGACGAGGAGGGCGAAGCCGAGCGCGCGGGAGCTGCCCTTGCGGGCGGAGGCCATCAGCGCGAACGCGAGGGTGGCGTCGGCGCGCAGGCCGCGATCCCAAAGACCCACGGCGACGAGCACGGCCGCGACGGGAGGGAGCTCGAGGGGGAGAGCGAAGAGCGCCGCTCCCGCGAGCGCCAGCGGGGCCGAAAAACCCGAAAGGGACTGCTCCTGAAGGCTCGCGATGAGCAGCGTCGCGAGCACGAGGCCGGTAATGAGCCATGGCGCCGATTCGCGCACGCACCGCGCGAGCGTCGCCGGAGGACTGCCGTCGTGCGTTGCGTAGCGAGTGACTGACTCGACGGTGTGCGCTTGGTGAGCGTGGGCGGCGGGCGTGTGCTCTTGGTGAGCGTGGGTGGCGGGCGTGTGCTCGTGCTCGTGCTCGTGCTCGTGCTGCGTGTGCGGGGCGGGCGTGTGCTCGTGCTGCGCGTGTGAGGCGGGCCCGTGGTCGTGCTGCGCGTGCGAGGTGGGCGCAGGGTCGTGGCGGTGAGCGGGCGAGTCAGTCGGGGAGCGGAGGGAGACGAGGCGTGATGAAAGGGCCGTGCCCACCCAAAATAAGATCCCGAAACGGGGGCCTGCGATGGCCGTGCCGACGAGGGCGCCGTCGAAGCCGCGCGCGCGGCCGGGGAGGACGCGGAGCCAGCGGCCGATGCCGTCGTCGCCGAGGCGGCCGATGAGGAGCGCGACCGCCCAGCCGGCGACGAGCGCGGGGGCGCCGAGGAGCAGGAGCTCGTAGAGGACGCGGGTGAGCTCGCGGCGGAGGGCGACGAGCGCGGGGTCGGCGCCGAGCATGCTGGTGCCGACGCCGACGATGGCGGCTGCGACGTCGAGGGCGCGCGCGACGGGAGTAGCGGGGAGGTCGCGTCCGAGATCGTGGGTCACGACGTGCATGAGGAGGCCGGCGACGCCGGCGGCGATCCACGCCGACAGGGAGTGCACGAGATGTTCGGGCACGGCCGTCGAGAGCACGACGCCGCCGATGCTGGCGCCGGCGAGGCCCGCGGCGCGACCGACGGCGGCGCGCGTTCCCGCGAGGGATCGAAACGCGATCGTCACGACGGCGACGAGCGGCACCGTGTGCACGGCGAGCGCGAGGAGCACGTCGGCGTGAGCGGCGGGACCCCCGGGGAGCTCGCTGTATGCCCCCAGCCCGAGGCCGTCGCCGACGTGATGCACGACGAGTCCCGCGTAGCCCGCGCTGAGCGCCGCGTGCCCGCCGTGGTCGTGGTCGCGGCCGCGCGAGCCGACGAGGATGCGCCCCCAGCCTGGGGCAACGCTCGTCGCCGCGAAGAGCAGGACTGCTGGAGCTCCGAGCTCGGCGAGCGCCTCGGGCAAAAGGTGCGTCAGCGCGACCGTGAGCGCGGCGGCGAAGGCGAAGGTTCGCAGGGCCCCCACGCCGGGCGAGGCGCGGCTCGACCCGAGCCCGAGCAGCAAGCCGAGCCCTACGGCCAGAGCGGCGACGAGGCTCGGGACCACCACGGGGCGCCCCTCATAGCCGACCCGCCGCCCGGGAGCACCCGCCCTTCTGGCCCGCCCCTTGACGGCCGGTCGCACAAAGCTACGGTGCGCCCTCCGCACCGCGGAAACCGGAGAGGTGACCGAGTGGTCGAAGGTACCCGCTTGCTAAGCGGGCGTGGGTCAAAAGCCCACCGCGGGTTCGAATCCCGCCCTCTCCGCAACGATCTGAAGATGGTTTGAGGGGTTTGGTCCAGGCGGGCTGACAGGGTCGGGGCGGGATTCGAACCGTCTTGGCCTGGCGGTGCACCCCGAAGCACCGGGGGCTGCATGGTGGCGGGTTCGAAACCGTCGGCCCGATGACGGGACACGACGCGCGTCGGGCTGCGGATCCGCACGGATCCGCACGAAGGTCCGCGCCGCAGGCGCGGCATCCCGCCCTCTCCGCAACGATCTGAAGATGGTTTGAGGGGCTTGGGCCAGGCGGGCTGACGGGGTCGGGGCGGGAGTCGAACCGTGTTGGCCAATCGAAGGGCCACGTCGCCAATCGAGCCGCGCGCACAGCGTCCGCGCGTCCGCTCCCCGCGCTTCCGAGCGCAGGACATTCAAAAGGACCCAGGCCACGCGTCCCTAGAGAAGCTCTTGCGCGCTTCTTGCGGCCGCGGTCACCGCGGGGAAATCGTGAAGCCTTCGTTCGCGTTGCCTGCAGGGCGTTGAGCACGGTCAGTGCGTGGAGTGAGGTGAGGAGCCCGTCCGCGTTCGTGTCGCGATAGCAGGCGGATGGTACGGTCGGCGTTCATGACCAGGAGATCTCCAGACCGGCCGCCCAAGCTCAAAGCTTCGAGCGGGCCTCCGTCACGTTTCTCGCCCAAAGCCTTTCTTGCGGCGACACCCGCGACGGTGCAGCAGCTCTGCCAGGACCTGGCCGGCGAATCCTCGCGCCGTTTCGTCGATCTGAGCGGTATGCCATGGGCGGTCGTCGGGCAATCGATCGTCGCCGACGTGCGCGCGAGCGGTCACGACTTGATCAGCCTCGACGACTCAGACGGCGTCCGAACATGGCAGGCCACCTGGTATCATCCCCGCGGCACCTTCTCCCTCTTGCTCAGCTTCCGCTTCCCACGCAGCGTCGAAGTGACCTGGCAGGCCGACGACGCCATCTTCGTCGCACGAGCGTGACCCTGGGTGCGCGCCGAGTCGGAACCATCGAGAAGCGGTGCGGAAACTCGAGCTCTGAAAGAACGCGGGGCATGTCTGACGAGCCTTCGCCCGCACCGAGCTTCGAACCCGAGATCACGCCTGCCCCCACCGAGCCGGTGGGCTTCACCCGTCGCGAGATCATTCAAGGATCGCTGCTCGGCGCGGCGGCGATCGGCACCCTCGCGGCGCCGGTTGCCGCTGCGGTTCCGGCGGCGACCGCAGTGACGAAGAGCAATCTGAGTCACTACTACGTGCCCGCGACCAGCAAGACGGTGCACTGGGGATACTTCAGCAAGAAGCTGCCGCCCGTCATCAGCATCCAGTCGGGCGACTTCGTCACGATCGAGGCGGTGACCCACCACGCGTACGACGACTTCGAGCGCATGATTCAGGGCGACCCGGGTGTGGAGGGCATTTTCTATTGGGACAGCAAACGCAAAGGCGTCGATCGCCGGGGCGCCGGACCCATGGACGCCTCGCTCTTCGGGCGCGGCGCGGGAGAAGGCATGGGCGTTCACGTGTGCACGGGTCCGGTGGCGGTGAAGGGGGCCGAGCCCGGCGACATCCTCGAGGTACGCATCCTCGACGTGAAGCCCCGCCCCTGCCAGAACCCCGCCTACAAGGGCAAATCCTTCGGCAGCAATGCCGCGGCGTGGTGGGGCTTTCACTACAAGGACTTGATCGAAGAACCGAAGCCGCGCGAGGTGATCACCATCTACGAAGTCGACGCCACGGGCGAGCGCGACTGGGCGAAAGCCGTCTACAATTTCCGGTGGATTCCGCAGACGGACCCGTACGGCAAGGTCCACAAGATCATCGACTACCCGGGCGTGCCGGTGAATCACGCCTACACCAAGCGAAACTTCGGCGTGCTGAAGAACGTGCGGGTGCCGATTCGACCGCATTTCGGCACCATGGGGCTAGCGCCCGCGGAGGCCGACATCGTCGATTCGATTCCGCCGAACTACGTCGGCGGGAACATCGACGACTACCGGATCGGCAAGGGCGCGACCATGTACTACCCGGTAGCCGTTCCGGGCGGGCTCTTCTCCGTCGGAGACCCGCACGCTTCGCAAGGCGACTCGGAGCTTTGCGGAACGGCCATCGAGTGCTCCCTGACGGGCACCTTCCAGCTCGTGCTGCACAAGAAGAACGCGCTTCCGGGCACGGCGCTCGAGACCCTCAACTTCCCTCTGCTCGAGACACAGACCGAATTCGTGGTGCACGGCTTCAGCTTCGCGAACTACCTGGCCGAGCTCGGGCCCAAGGCGCAATCGGAGATCTACGGAAAATCCTCGATCGATCTTGCCCTCCGCGACGCTTTCCGCAAGATGCGCCATTTCTTGATGACGACGCAAAAGCTCAGCGAGGACGAGGCGATCTCGCTGATGTCGGTCGCGGTCGACTTCGGCGTCACTCAGGTCGTCGACGGCAACTGGGGCGTCCACGCCATCGTGAAGAAGAGCGTGTTCGCGGCGGGGTAGTCGCGGCGCGGTTCCGGTCGCGCCGCGCCGGCGCTCACGACGAATCGTCGGAAGGGGAGGGATCGCGCGTATCTTGCGCGAGGGCGAAGTGCCAACCGAGCCGTCGTGAGAGCTCGCGCAGCACGATGTGGCCGCGGACGCTGCCGCCTTTGTCGTTGAGGCGCGGGCTCGAAACGGCCACGCCCCCCACGCCGGGCACGACGGCCACGATCACCCCGCTCACGCCGCTCTTGGCCGGCATGCCCGTCGCGACGAGGTAGTTCCCCGACTCGTTGTACATGCCGCAGGTGGCCATGATGGAGACGACGATCGCGACCGTGCGCTTCGAGATGATGCGTTCGCTCCCGCCGGGTACGACGCCGCCGTTCGCCAAGAGCGCGGGCAAATGGGACGCTTGCGCAACGCCGCCTTGGAGCGAGCAGAGCGTGAAGTAGACGTGGAGCGTCTCCTCGACGTCGCCGCGTAGGATCCCGCCGTACTTCAGAAAATGGGCGATAGCGCGATTGCGATCCGCGGAAGCGCGCTCCGACTCGCGTACCGCTTCGTCGATGGGGATCGGCTCCCCATACAGGCGCTCGGCCCAGCGGATGAGCCATTCGATGCGGCGTTCGACACTGCCGGCGAGCTCCCCACACAGCGCGATGGCTCCGGAGTTGACGAGTGGGTTCGGGGGTCTTGGCCCGTGCGTCTCGAGGCGCGCGAGCGACGCGAAATTATCGCCGGACGGTTCGGAGCCGACGACCTCGAACACTTCCACGGGGCCGCGCTCTTCGAGCAACCCGATCAGCACGAGGAGCTTCGCCGAGCTCTGGAAGGTGAAACGGTGCGTTTCCGCGTCCCCCGCGAGCAGGCGCGATCCGTCGCAGAGCGTGACGGCGCCGCTCGTCAGATCGAGCGGCACGCGCGCAAGCTCTGGGATGTAGTCGGCCGGATGGCCTTGTTGGTTGCGCCGCGCCTTCACGATCGCGGCATCGAGAACCTCTTGCACCTCTCGCGGGGCCGCGCGCATGACTCGAGGCGCAGGCTAACATTTCGTTCTACCCGGCGAAGAGCCGCAAGGCGTTCGACGGCAGGCGATCCTTCTCGGTTCGCGATTGGATCGACCGCGCTCGGCTCGGGTCGCCCTGAGCGCGGTTGACCGTCTCGGTCCCGGGTGGGAAGCTTGCGACGTCAGCAGGGCGAGTGGTGACGCCCGTCGTGAGGTGATGGGTGATGGACGTCCGACTGCAGATGCCGTTCGTCGTCGGGCTCTTCGCGCTCGCATGCGGAGGATCGTCCTCCCACGGTGAAGGAGCGGGGACTGCCGGGACGGGACCAGCGGCAGGCAGAGGCGGGAGCGGTGGCACGGGCGGTGGCATGGGCGGTGGCTCGGGCGCCGGCGGAGCGCGGGCCGGGCGTGGCGGTGCTGCGGGAGCTGGACGCGCGGGTGGTGGCGGAACCGGCGGCGTGGCAGGCGGCGCCGGCACGGGGGCGGCGGGAGCCAGCGGCGGGAGTCGGGGCGGTCGCGGCGGCTCGAGCGGCTCGGGCGGTTCGGCCGGCGCGAACGTGGGAGGTACGAGCGGCGCGGGCGAAGCGGCGGGCGCGGCGGGTGCCGAAGCGGGAAGTCCCGGCGAGCTGATGGAAGAGCCCTCGAGGCAGACCGTGACGTTCCATGTCACGACGAGCGCGGGCTCACGCGTCGTTCCCGTGGCGGCGCTCGGTTGCGGCTTGTTCTCGATCGAACGCCTGGATCCCACGTCGCGCGTCGAGACCGCCGTCGCCAACCCGTGCGGTCCCTGCGCGACCTGCCCGAATCCGACCCCCGGCGTCCTCGTCGTGCACGAGATCACGCCGGATGATTTCGTCGATATCTTGTGGGACGCGCGTGAGACGACGGTGGTGCCGGAGAGCGTGAGCTGCGGCGGCGGAGTCTCGGTGAGCTACGATCGGCCGATCGCCGCGCCCGTGCCGGCCGGCCACTACGCCGCGCACCTCGCCAGCTTCACGAGCGCTCCGTCGGACTGCAATTCGGGCGGCGTCTGCAATCCACCCATCACGACGACGCAGACGGCGCTTCCGTACACCTCGCTCTGCACGAGCGACGCGCCGGTCGACGTCGAATTCGAGCTCCCCGCGACGGGGGACGTGACCGTCGCCGTCTCGCTGCCTTGAGGAAGGGTGGCGACGGCACGGGCCACGCCAATCAGCGGTATTCGATGCTGAGTGCCTGCGTGAAGAGTCGTGACAAGTACTTTTGATCGACGTCGCCCGGCGCATGGAGCTTTTGGGAGCGCACGTATTTGGCGGAGCCGGTGAGGGCTTGGCGCGGGTCGTCGAGCATGGCGCCTGCGAAGAAGCCGAACTGTAGGTGGTCGCGTTCGGCGTGGATGAAGGCGATGGGTAAGCCGTCGAGCTCCCAGCAGGCATTGCCCCATTTCACGGTCTCGACGAGCTTCTTCGAGACGCGCGCCGCGAGCTTGCGCAGTGGGGCGACCATCTTCGCGTGCGGGGCGGATTGAGCGTCGAGCCAGGCGTCGAACGTCGGATACGACACCATCTTCGACATCGACGTTTTCGCGGCTTTCGCCTGCGGTGGCGGCGCCTTCGGGCTCGTCGTTTTCGCCGCCTTCGCGCGCGACGTTTTTGTGTTGGAGGTTTTCGCGCGCGACGTTTTGGTCTTTGACCGGGCGCGCCGTTGAGAAGCTTGCTTCATCGGCGCGGCATGATGGCAGTTTCGGCTAGCCGTGTCGCCTCGCGGCGACCGCGATACCGAGTGGCGCGACGAGGATGGCGAGCAGCGCCGCCTCGGAACCGCAGCGGAGCGCGATAGCCGAAAGGACGAGCGGGGCGAGGGCGTCGAGCGGGACGAACGCCGCGGCGACGGCGTTGACGAGTGCGGGGCGTCCAGGGAGGGCCGCATACGCCCGCGCCGAGGCGAGCGGGTGCAGGGGACTCGTGCTCGCTCCCAATACGAACGCGCCTGCCACCGCGGCCGTGACCGTTTCCGCGCAGGCGACGGCGACCAAGGCAGCGGCCGCGACACAAGCTGAAACGAGGAGCACACGCCGTGAGTCCAGGCGCTCGATCCACCGCTCGAGCACGACGAGCCCACCGACGAGCCCTACCGTCCACGCCCCAACGACGACGGCGCGAGCCATGGCGGATGCCGCTTCGAGCCGGACCATCACGAAGGCGATCAGCACTTCGTCGAGCAAGGAGGTACCCGACACGGCGAGCGACCAAGCGAGCAGGGAGCGATTCGAGAACGCAAAGCGGAGGGCCTCGAGAACGGGCGGCGTTTCGTCCTCGTCGGCCGCGCCGACGGGCAGCACGTCGAGCGCCTTCGACGTGCCGTGAATGAGCGCAAGCGCGAGGGCCGTCAGTGCCGCGAAGCCGATGGCGTGACGCCAGCCGAGCCCGGTCCAGGCGAGGGCGCCGAGCAAGACGGGTACGGAGAGATCGCCGAGCGCGCCGGAGAGATTCAAGCGGGCGAGGGTGCGTTCGCGCTCGAGCGGACGTGATTCGACGAGCAAGCCCTCGGACGCCGACAAGGCGCAGCCGCTCGCTGGTCCATAGAGCGCGAGGCAAGCGAGCAGCACGCCCAAGCTGTGGGAGAGCGCGGCCCCGAGCGATGCCGCAGCGAGCACCGTGAGTGCCGCCGTCGAGAAAACGCGCACGGAAACGCGTTCGCTGAAGGCCAAGAGCGGCGTCTCGACGAAGACCGCCAAGAGATGAAACGCCGTGATGATGCCGCCCGCGACGAGCGCGCCGGGCAAGCCGAGCTCACGCGCCACGTCGCCCGCGCTTGCCGGGAGCACGCCCGTCGCAAGCTCGTCGACCCAGACGACGGCAAACAGCGCCAGCGCGAGCCGGCGCGAAACCCTGACTCAGATGCGCTCGGTGAAGTGCATGCGGATAGTATGGCGAGGTTTTGGTCGCCTCGGCAACGGGATTTAGGCCGCTCGCTGCTCGCCCGCGCTCGCCGTGAGCGCGATGAGATCGAGGCGCAAGCGGGCGGCGCTCTCGGGCCTGCTCTCCGGTGATTTCGCGAGACAACGCAGGATCAGCGCTTCGAGCGCTCGCGGCACGAAGCGACCGGTGCGACGCGAGGGGGAGGGCGGCACCGTGTGCAAGTGGTGCGCACACACCTCGGCGATCGTGGCTCCGCTGAACGGAGGCTCGCCCGTGAGCAGGAAGTACCCGAGTGCGCCCAACGCGTAGAGATCGCTGCGCGGGTCGATGTGCTCAGGGTTCAAGATGGCTTCGGGGGCGAGGTAGAGCGGTGTTCCCACGACACGTCCCGCGCCCGACTCGTTCGACTCGTGGGCGCCGAGCTCCGCGGTGAGGCCGAAGTCCAATAGCTTTGCGACGTCTCGGTCGCCGCCGGATTTGCAGAGCATGACGTTGGCCGGCTTCACGTCACGGTGCACGAAGCCCATGGCGTGTACCTCGGCCAGCGCTCCAGCGAGCTGAGCGAGCAGGTCCGCGACGCGGCTCGGCTCCTGTGGCCCGTCGCGTTCGACGAGGGCCTCGAGATCGACGCCCTCGAGGTACTCCATCGCGAAGAACGCCACGCCCGACGCCGTGTGCCCGTGGTCGTACACAGCGACGGTGTTGGGGTGAGCGAGTCGGCTCGTGAGCTCGGCCTCGCGCTCGAGGCGTTGCCGGCGTTCGCGATTATCCCTGCCGGGCGCGAGGAGCTTGATCGCCGCCGGGCGACCGAGCTCGGTGTGCGTTGCGCGGAACACGACGCCCATCCCGCCCTCGCCGATCTTCTCGTGCAGCGCGTACGGGCCGACCCGATCGGTCGCCGGACGCGGCCGAAAGAGCCTCCCGAGCCAGGCGCCGAACCGGCCCGTAGCGCTGCTCTGGCTCGTCGCCGCCAGCGTCGCTTTCCTACGGGTGCCGCTCCGGTCCGCCATCGCCTTCGTGATGTGAAGATACGGAACGCCCCCGCCTCCGACCCGAAGTCTTCGGCCAGCGCGCAACGGCCGCCGGTGAACGGCGACCTCGAGTCGGTGATTGCTGTGCGCGAGAAGGGGCTCGGAGCGGCGCGCCGGATCGGCCAGTCGCTCAAAGGCCGGAACGCGTCGACCACGCACTAGCGAGCGCTATTCAAGCGCAGGATGCTGGACATCCACGGAGAGTCCTTCTGCATGAAGAAGTAGACTTCCACACCGTCCTCCTTCGACGCGCCAGACCGCAGCCAACCATGGCCGAAGCCGGCTCCCCACTCACGCAACAGTGCACCATCGAGCGCGCCGCCCAGACTGAATGATTTGCCGGAGATTCGGATTGTGCCTTCCAAGACTTCTGTGGTGACCTTGGCGCCCGACGCGCGGGTCACGCCAAGCGCCGCTTTCCCACCCGGCAACACACGCAGAGTAACGTAGACATCACTCAGGAGAGTCAACCCCGTCCATTCTCCAGCAATGGTGCGCTCATCGACCGGGACCGCTCCGGCGAACGCGGTTTCTGTCGCGGGCGGCTGACCACTCCACCCCGCCTGCGAGAGGGCAGCACTCGCACACTCATACATCGCCGCGAGACGAGCAAAGACTGCTTCGCGGCGCCCCATGAGCACGACACCGTCGAGCTTCGCCGCTGAGACCTCTTCGCCCGCCCCTGGACGATCAGTCTCGCTGATGGTGGCGTCGCCCCCCTGTCTGTTGGGACGAATCCTGCCGTCGATTGAGACCCGTAACAGCGGAGGACGTTCCTCGACGCTGGCGACCCTCATCGCGCCACTTTGCGTGTCCCAGCTCGCTTCAGCTGGAAACGTCAGTACGGACGGCCTGCCGCCCCCTGGGTCGCGATATCGGTCAATCGTCGCGGCCCCACTTTGACTGTTCGCGCCAACTCCCCAAAACATGAGCCCCCAATGATTGACGACGACGGCGGCCCAATCCGGAGCGGCCGAATCGTTCGACGCCGGCTGGACACCCGGACACGCTCTCGTGAGCTTGCTTACCGTGGGAGGCGGCCCGGCGTCGCCGGTCCCAGCTCCTGTCGCCCCAATCGCATGTGCGCAGCTAACGACAGCGGCACTCAGGAGAACGATCGCGAAGCGGACGCTCATGGCATTGGCAACCAGGGAGAAATGAAGGCCTGCTTCAAAGCTCCCGACGGTTCGACCCACATCACGTTTAAGGACGTCCCGTCGAGGTTGGCGGGCCACCCGCCTGCCTTGAACGTCGTTATCGCTCGCCCGGGGTGTCCAACGATGTTCGTTGCGTCCTGAGCCGACGGATGGGGGCTGTGGTACCAGTTATGCGTATGATGGTATTGCACGGGCGTGTCGCCGCCTTCAAAGGGATCGTTGTGCTCACGGAAGCCGACACCATCACCATTGTCAATGCCTTCTTTGGCGCGATCGAGGTGCATTTCCCCCGTTGGCGATAGTGCTTCCGTATCGCCCGCCTCATGACCGACGATCCTCGAATAGGGTCCGCGTAGCCAAGCCCATGATTGCGCGCGCCGCGCAATCTCCTGCGGCACCCGAGACGCATCAACGCAATCGACGAAGTTGCAATTCAAGTTAGGCGACAGCGGCCCGGGCTTCGGGTTCGCCAGCGCCGAGCCAAGATTCGCTGACTGGCCTGCCGCTTTGCCGGCGGCCGCCTGCAACGCTTCCCTAGCCAATGCCGACGCCGCCGGACCCGCAACATTCTCCGCCGCAAGACCCAAGCCGCCGGGCCCGAGAGCGCTGCCGAGCGCCCCCGCGGCGAATGCAAATCCCACAAACCCGACGGCGATGGCGGCGCCCTCCTCGGGTGAGAAAGAGAAATATCCGCTCGGATCCGAGGCATTGATTGGATCGTTGAAGACATACCCGTATCGATTCAGGCCCTGAGACCAGAAAGGATTTTGAGAAATCGGATCCGGACTCAGGAACCGGCCAGCAAACGGATCGTAAATCCGTCCGCGCATATCGATGAGACCAAGGTCGCGATCATGATCTTGCCCCGTAAATCCTGCGCGAGTAGCCGTAGGGTCGGATGTCGAAAGCCCAAACGGATCGAAGGCCTGCTGATTGGCTGAGCTGCCGTCGTCGTAGCTCACCGTGCTCACGGTATCGATGGCGTCGCCGTGGAAGTACAGCGTCCGCTCGGGCAAGCCGGCCTTGCGCACTATCTCGCCAATGACCCGGGAGCCGACATAGAGGCGGAAACGCTCCTCCTGTGTAGTGCCGCCAATGCTCGCACGACGCTCGTAGCTGTTCGCCACGAAGTGGACCACGACGTCCGTGTCACGTCGCACAAGACGCTCCTGGTCCGCGCTGTACTCGAAGCGCGTGTCCTCACCACCGGTGGTGATGTGATCGGGAAGGTTAAACGGGGTATACGTAATCGTCTGCGTTCCGCCCGGGACGTCCGGCCCGCTGCGGTAGGAGACATTGCCACTCGCATCGTAGTGGTAGCTATTCGACTCTACCGTGTCGATGAGATGGGGCTGTGTCGGGAGGTAGGCGAGACTGTCCAGCCCCTTCTGGACTATGTTGCCATAGTCATCGTAGTGATAGTAGGCGAGGTTCGGTGGGCCGCCTGCCACCGATCGCGTCGAAGTCTCGAGACGCGCGAGGAGGTCGTAGGTGTAGTTGTCGGTCATCGCCGGCACGAGCGCGCTCTCGCGCCGCTCCACCTGGCCGTTGTCGTGGCGGGTGTACGTCAGCGCCTGAACATTGGTCGAACCTTGCGTGGTGGTAATGGTGTTTAGCCAGTGCCGCGCGCCGTCGAAGCCGTTCACCGTCAGCGCGTCGTTGCCGAACGTTTCGTGTTCGACGCGATAGCCCCGGAACGCTTGACTCATGTGCCACAGCGGGACCAGGGTATTGTTTTGCTGTCGCTTGAGGTCGGAAAGCAGGCCGGAAGGATCATAGCCGTATTCGACCGTGACCCGGGGAGCGGCACCAAGGTCCGGGTATCCGACATGCAACGTCCGGCCTAGATCGTCGTAGTCGTAGTCAATTGAATAGGCCACCCCGTCAATGGTGTAGGTGGCTCGAGAAAGAAGGCCTCGATTGTTTGCGGCCACGGGCTCATACGTGTAGTCAACTCGCTGACCGGCAGGGTAGGCGGTCGTCGGAGGAGACGTCATCGCCGTGAGACGGCCGACGGCGTTCGACCCCGAATCGTAGTCCCAGGTGGTAGAACCTTGATCGTCGGTCACGCTAGTGACTCTGCCTAGGTCGTCATAGAAGAATGTACGGAGGCGTGCTGCAGGATCCTGGGTCGTTTTCAGCTCGTCAAAACCGTTGTACGTATTGCTCGTCCACCCGGTGTCGGGGTCGTAATGCGACTTGAGTCGCCCGTAACCGTCGTAGAGCTGGCCGTGCACAGGCCCTGAAAATGGAGCATCGGGCGCTGCGTTCTCGTGGAGCCCGCCAGCTCTCCCGAGACCGTCGTAGACATAGGTGGTAACGCGCGCCACACTGTCGAAGTTATTGCCGTCGACGTTACGCAGAACGTGACCGCTGCGGTCCGCGACGACGACATTGCGGTGTTGGGACTCGTCAATGGTATTGACAATGTCGACGGCGCAGGCAAAGGAATATGGGTTTCTAACGCAATCGATTTCGCTGAGCCATGTTAGATGTTGTGAGTCGAGCGTGTTCGTGCTCGCGTACTGCCGTTGGGCATAGGTGCCGTCGGAGTGCTGGAGAAGCGTGAGGCGGTCGAGGCCGTCGTACTGGTAGGCGGTGAATGCGTCGCTGCCGTCACCCGACGTATGCGGCAACGTCGTCCCTGCAAGTCTTCCTCGCGCGTCGAAAGCCCTTTCCTGAACGACCTTCGCCCCGTCGAAGCCGTCTGTGGTCGTGCGCACGACGCGACCATGGCTGTCGAGCTCACGGACGGTGCTGCCGGTGTGCGTCGCAGTGGCGCCTTGGCGATCGACTTGCACCTTGGTGCGCGGACGGATCGCACCCATGGGGGTCGTCGGGTCTACGTTTTCTGTCGAGTAGGCGTAGATGGTCGTCCCACTCTGATCGATGGTCTGGGACAATAGCCCCAGACCATCGTAACTCCGCTGAATGGTAATGCCGTTCGGATCGCTCACCGTGGTGGGGGTGCCGAAGTAGGGATCGAAGCGTACCTGGGACGTTTGATTTTTGGGGTTCGTGATCGTTTGCGGGTAGATGTGGTCGTCGTCGTACGTGATGAAGGTCGTCCGGGACGCTTCACCCGACCTTACTGATTCGACGATCTCGTATGGGTTCCCGTACTCGTCGCGGTGGTACTCGGTGCGGTGGTACTCTTGACCGGTATCGTCAGGAGAGCGCGTGAGCGAACTGAGGACGCCGTCCTGATAGTCGGGATCCCAGACCTGCACCTGGTTGTCTCCCACGAACGCCTTCGTGGCGGTGATGGTGATGCGGTCGGGGTTGGCGATGAGCCAATTGGTTTCGTCGGCCGTGACGGGTGCCGTCGTGTGGGTGAATTCTCCAATGTCGCAGCTCTTGTTCCTGTCGTAGACGTTGCCGTAAGTATCCGTGAGGAGCGTCTCGAAGCACGCGGACTCGAACGGGCCGTCCTCCGGGCCGAAACTCGGAGAGTCGTAGATTCGCGTCTCGGTTTGGGCGAGCTTCGGGAAGGGTAGATTTGCCGACGAGAGGCCGGCATCCCAACTGTTGATGGTTCGCGTGCGGCGGACGTGGCCGCCACCGGGCTCGAGCGGCGTCGCATCGTCGGAAACCTGTTGCGTGACGGTCACCGTCCTGGCCATTCCAGTCAGCGGATACACGTAGGGGAAGTAGGTGTTATCCGGGTTCAACTCGTGGCCGTTCATGTCGTAGCGAGCGGGCGGCTCGTACTCGGTGACCGTCTGGCGAGCCGTCGGAGGGAACGGACCACCGCCGAAGGTCTCGCTCTCGGTGATCTTGTCGAAGCCGAGCCAGCCGTGGCCCGTTAGGTTCATTCGGCCGTTTTGGTACTTGTACGATACGCCACGCTCGGGCGACGCCGTAGTGCCGTCCTGTTCGACGACGCTCTCGTTATAGCTCGTGACGAGGCCCGTCATGCGCTTGAGGCAGGTGTCGGGCCATTGGGTTCCCGAGCAATCGGAACTGTACGCGTTGGTCTCGTCGTAGCGGATCGTGACTTGGTTGCCGACCCCATCGACGACGCTCGTCAGGAGCTCCGTCCTCCCTGGGATCCCATAGAAGATCCCCTGATGACCGAAGAGGTCCGTCGCGCCGTCGCCGTCGACGTCAGCAGCCAGATCGAACGCGCCGTTGACGAGGTTCCCCCCGGGTATCTGGAGGTGGATGTCGGTCAGCGGGGTCGACCCGACCGCGGTCATGTCGCTATTGAAAGTCACGGCCTGGTTGATATTGTCTACGTTGCTGATTGACCAATTTTCGACGAGGTCGTCGTTGCCGTCGTTGTCGTAGTCAAAAACCGCTGTCCGGCGATGCTTGTAGCCGGAAAATTCCGGCGCGGGGTGAGTGAACGTCCGCGCGACGAAGCCCCCGTTGCCGGTATTGATCCACAAAACGAGATTGTGGCCATCGACACGCGTCACGTCCGCGAGGCCGTCGCCATTGTAGTCGCCGATGGTCATGCCCTGGCCGTAGGCGGACTGGCCGACATCCGGCAACGAGAGAGTCTCCCAGTGAATGTACCCCGGCGTGTAGCGCAGTACCTTCCAATCGGGCTGGGAGGTGTCGCGGGCGATAAGGTCTTGGGTGCCGTCACCGTCGACGTCGAAGATCGTGTGCGTCGAAGTCGCGAGCCCAGCCGTGCCGCAGATGGGCAGAGGGTCGCCCAAGCCTCGCGCGATCTCGATCGGCTGCAAGAAGTAGGGCGACGCGATATCGCCGGGCTTGTTTGCAACCCTGAGCTGAAGCTCGAAATGGTCCGCGTCCTTGCAGTAGAGAATGTCTTGCAACGAGTCGCCGTTCACGTCGAACATGATCGGCGGTGTCCAGTTGAAGATGTCCCTATCGAGCAGCACGACGGATTGGGAGACCCCGGGATAAGCCTGGAACCGCGTACCATCCCACGTGGAAATGTTGAGGCCGTTGGCGTTGCCGCCACCGCAGACTCCGGCAAGGTCGTCCTTACCGTCTCGGTTGAAGTCCAGGAGGAACATGGGCATCCCCGCCGTGCACGGGAGCCCGGTCACGTTGAGCGCCTCAGTCGGGGGGCTCGGCGGCCGGTCGCCGGTCCCCCGGAACAGGACGTCGTGCTCGGTGACGACCGGCTGCGCAGCGAGGGATCCGAAGAAGACGGAGCTTCCGATGGTCCAAACGAGCCCGACGACGGCGCCAACGCCGCCTGAGATCGCGCCGGTGGCGACGGCAATGTCGATGCCGACCTGCCCTGCAATGTCTCCTACGGTCTGCCACGCGGCGAGCGAACCGTTCGCCGGCACACCGTCGACGGTGAGGTATTGCTCGAGGAAATCGCTCTTGCCATCACCGTCGACGTCGAGGCGCGCCATCGATGAGAAGTCCGTGAACGGGTACGACTCGCTCTCGAAGTGATTCGTGCTGGCGACGGAGTAACCGAACTTGGTCGCGGGCTTACAACGGAGCTGCGACTCCCCTTCGCACTCGCGTAGCTCCTCGAGTTGGCTCGGAGGGGCGTCCCGGTATTTTAGCGAGTAGTTTCGGACGGCCGCGTTGTTGACGTACGTCGTAATCTGCGAGAGCCGGTCGTTGTAGAGCGAGACGAGCCCGCCTTGCGCAAAGCGAAAGCTCGGGTCCGGACGAGTTTGGTACGAAAAGCGAACTTCGCGGGTACCGGCCGTCTCATTGCCCGCACCGTCGTCGTGCCCCGTATACGCGACCCTCGAGGGGCGAGCCACGACAGGCAGCGCTCCACCGAAGTCCTGTTGCGTGTTGGCGGGATTCTCGTAATTGATGAGGATCGTGTTGTGCGACCGATCCTCCACCTTGCTGAGCAACCAGGACCGCCGGACATTGTTCGGGGCGACAATGAGGGAATCACACGAGCGTCCATAGGTGAGGATGCGCCCATCCTTCGTCCACACCTTGAAGTAGTCGGGGCCCTGCTCGTTGTCGTCCGCCTTCGGGCCACCAGCGACCGCGCGCTGAATGTCATGACCCTCGACGTAGGAAACGATCTTGGAGAACCCGTCGATGGGTGTGTGGTATACGACGCCGTTTGCGCCGTACGTGCCGCTGCCCACCTTCCAGAGGCGCTTCCCGTCGAGACAGAACTTGTCCGACGAATCGTTCTGGATGGGAGTGGCGCCACCGTCCAACGCGTGAATGCGCGGGCACCGGGCGATGGTCGAGAAACCTTCGACCCGCCAACCGAGCCCGGCGTCCCCGTCGAGCCGTGAGCCGACGTAGTGAAGGCTGAGCGACGGCTCGAGGCCGGCGCGACCAGGCGGAACCACGATCGGAATCGAGTAGTCCGCGCTGCCCTGTGGCGTGACGTTGAAGTAGCCTGGGGTCGCGCCAACGCCGAACGCAGCGGTCCGAGGCAGGTCGGGGATGGCCGTGCCGCCGGGGCCGGTGACCGGCGGCGTTTCGTTCGGCGTACGGCACTGGCCGCCGCCATCGCAGAACATTCCCCCAGCGCACTCTCCGCAGCTCTGGCCGCACACCGGATCGGTCCCGCACTCCTTTCCGTCGCAGTTCGGCGTGCAGAGCGGACACTCGTCCCCGCAGACCGCGCCCGGATGCCCGCACAGTGGCGGACGCAGAACGGCCGTGGCGCACATGGACTCACGACATACCCTCGGCGCTTCCGGCGGATTCGGCGGCGGGCAGCTTCCCGCGTTCTTGCAGACGACGGGATCCGTGCACGGGCCCTCGTTGATGTCACAGACGCCAGGGCAGAGGTGACCGCAATGATCACCCGGGTTCTCGCATGTTGCCTGCGAGCAGTCCGGCGTGCAGATGCATACTGCGCCGCAAAGCGAGTCCGCCTGACCGCAATACGCGGGGTCGTTGCTCGGGCAGATAGGCGGCAAACAAACGTCGGGCGAAGGCGAGCCGAAGGCGGGACCGAGGTTCGGCTTGCATTCATCGCCCGGCGGGCAGGTGCTCGACGGATTGTCGGCGTCGCACCCCGTCACGCAAGAGCAGCTCTCGCCGCACAGGCTGCCCGGGCTTCCGCACTCGGTGGGATCCACTCCATCCGCACACGCTGTAGGCCAGCACACGCTCCGGGCGCGACTCAACCCTAGGCAGCCACCATTGTGCCGGCCGCATGCCAGCCCCGCGCCGCAATCAGAGTCGCTTCCGCAATCTTGGCCGACCCCCTGCGAGCCGCATTGGCAGGTCACGCCACAAGCATCGGGGGTACCACAAGCAACCGTCGTGCAAGGCGTCGGACAAGCGGTGCATACATTGCCCTGGCAGAAGAGCCCGCCGGCACACGGAGCATCGGGGTCACACACGCCGCCGGCGCCGCCGCAGGGCGCGCCGCAGCCGTTGTCCTGCCCGGCAACCTTGCCGTCGCAGCTCGGGTGGCAGGCGAAATGGAAGCCGCCCCATTCGGCTTGTGCGTAGTTGTGGAATGCAGCGACTGCGGCGTCGGAGATGGTGCCTGAAACGACGGCGAGCTCCGCAAGATGGCCATTGAAGAGGTTCGGAGAACCGGTAAGGTCGTTCTGGGCGCCGATCAGGAATTCGGTTGCGGTGATCGGACCGACGTTGGTGGGATCTTCGGACTGTGTCGTCGTGCCGTCGATCGTGAATTTGGTGAGACCTGCTGCGTATCGCCATACGAGAACGTGAGGATCGCTCGCGTTCACGGTTTGCGTGTCCGGGAAGGTCTGGGTCGTCAGGTAGTCGTCGAACCGCGTCAGACTGAGGAGCGAGTCGCTGCCCGACGCGTTGAGCTTCAGCGCGACAGTGCTGGCTCCGTTCGGCCGCGTCCACCAAGAAGCCAGCGCGGCGTTCTGGCTCGATACCGAGCGCACCACTGCTAGCACGCTGAATGCGTTGTCGATCCCACCTGGCACACTGCCGGCCCAGTGGTCACGGCGAAGTACGTGCGAGCCTGTGAAATGAATGGTGTCCTTCCCCGGTGCCCAACCGTCCGTCGCTAGTGGAGGGCGCCCGTAGTAGAACCCTTCCAACAAATCGTAGCGGTTCTGGCTCCGATCGTACCAAGTCGAAATGCCACCGTCAGTGACTACGACCTCGGCGGCACCCGCGTGGTACCAGCCGATCGGCGATAGCTCGCCAGGGTTGCCCGCTGGGGGAACGGAGCCGGTGCACGTGCCGCCCAAGCAGTGGTCGCCGTAGGTGCTCGCAATGGTGTCATCGCACCGCGTCGTCTGAGGTGTCGGATTACCGTTTGCGTCGACGCAAGGGTCGATGCTCCATTCGGTGGGTAGCCCGCCCTGCCACTCCTGGCGCGCATACTCCATGAAGCTCTGGACATTCTCTTCCGAGATGCTGCTGCCGACGATGACTAGCTCCGACAAGTCGCCGGTGAAGATGCCGGTGGGAAGCCCGCTGCGCGCGCCGATGTAAAGCGGCATGCTCGGCAGGTCTAAGACCGAAGGGAAAGCCCGGCTTTCGGACGTGGTACCGTCGACCGTGAGCTTGATCGTCTCCGTCTCCGTCTCCGTCGGCGGGACGTAGCGCCATGCGATTGCGTGCGGCCCGGTACCGAGATCGTGGGGGCCCGAGAAAGGTTGCGTCCAGACGAACTCATGATTGCGCGTGAGGTCGGGTAAGGTGACAGCCCCGTTCGCTCGCAGGCCGGCCCAGAACACGCCACCGCCGTTCACGTCCCACCACGACGCGATCCCGGAGTTCTGCGGTCCGGTCGGGCGAACGACGGCAAGCACGGTCATGCCGGCGTTCAATCCCGCAGGAGGGCCGGACCACGGGTCAACGACCATGATTTGAGACCCAGTGAACCTCAGCGTGGGTTTGGTCCCCCACGTGTTGGTATGAAACTCTGGTCGCGAGTACATCGACGCCGCGTGCGCGTGGCGTCCGTTGCCCGACTGATCAAGCCAGATGTCGACGTTGCCGTTCGTGTCACGCTGAACGAAGTCGTTCGAATCAGCGGCGACGTAACGAGCCAACGGGTTGAGATTCTGAGGCGTCCACCCCGGCTCGAGCGCGTGCGTTGTCTTCGCCGTGACCGCTATTTCACCCGCCCCCGACGGCGGATCGGCCTGACTGCACCCCATCCACGCGGCCGCCGCCGCGCCCATTGCCCAAAGAACTCGGCTGCCAACTCGAGAACCCGACATTTCGACCTCCCGTGACCCACCCCAAGCCCTAACGTGCGGGTCGAAAGGCACCTTATACGCATCGCGCGCACCGATCAATCACTCTCTGGGTAATGGCATGGATGGACTACGTAGGGTGAGTGATGACGGAAGTGCCTAGGAGAAATCTGCTGCCCGATTGAATGCCTCTGACCACATCGGCAACGCGTCGCGCGACTTCGAATCAGTCGTACGATTGAACCCAGCGCACGAGACAAAACGCCACGGACCATTGGGTTCGACGCGCGAGCACTACTCACTCGCAAAATTCAACCCGCGCGTGAAAACCCTCGCCCTCAGCAACGCGCACGTCACCGTGCGCGCACGTTTCGCTTCCGCGACGTCGCTGCGTGGTGGCTCGCAGCGGCGCCGGGCGTTCGTCGAGAACTCCACGTGCGTAGCGCGCATCGGGCCGCGAGCCGACACGCGTCGAGCGCCCCGACCCACTATTTCACTATGCGCGAGTGCTTGCTCGCGCCGGCGCGTCTCTCTAGCATGCACGTCATGTGGATGAGGCACGGGCACCCACTGCGCGGGCTGTGCCGGCGTTTGCTCGTGAAGATCTGCGAGGAGAAGCGCGCGCACCATCCGCCGAAGCCGCTGCCTCCCGGGGAAACCGCGGACGAAGTGCACCTGAACCAAGCAGAGCTCGGGCGCCTCGTTCAAGAAGCCGCGCTGAGCCTCGGCGCGCCTGCGGACGGCGACCAGCATCCTAGTCGCGTGCTCTGGCAGGACCAGGGCAGCGAGCTCATCGTCAACCTGTCCGGCGTTACTGCCCGCGCGCTGCCGGGGGTGATGCTGCTCGAGGTACCGGTGCACTGCGATCAGGTGGGGGACAGCGTGATCCGCATGGCGTTCGCCGTTGGCAACGATCAGCGGCCGGCCGGTATGGTCTCGACGACCGAGGCACGGCCACGCGGCCCGGCAGCCGTCGTCGACGTCTGGGGGGACGCGCTCGTGGCGTTTGGATGGCATTTGGTGCTGAAGGTGGCCGAGGCCGTCGCAGCGGAGGTCGGTATCGATGAGGAGGGGGACGAGCTCGTGTCGGCGGCGCTGACGGCGTCGGGCGTCGGGCTCTCGGTGCTGCCGATGGCGCGTCACGTGTTCACGCGGAAGCTCGATCCGGTCGTCGAGCAGCCGCTCGTATTGACTCGGCCCGCCCCGTATCCGCCACATCCGCCACGACAGGTCCGAGGACGGCCATGACGCTGGCGGTGGGGGACCTGGGGCCGATCAGCGATCTTGCGATCGCGCTCGGCCTGTTCGACGACCACGGGGAGCTTCGCCCGGGCTGGTTCTCCGATCCCGGGACGTACCTCCGCAGCGTGCTGTCCGACACGGCTCAGCGCGATGCGCTCGTGAGCTTCCTCGACGAGGCGCTCGGCGGCGACGAGCGCACGACGGGGCCCGACGGCTTCACGTGGCTGCCGCTGTTCGTGAACGACGACCCGAACGTCGGCGTCTACCTCGTGATCGACGACGCGCCCGCCACGGAGGTGCGACTCGGCGTCGGCGTGCGCATGGAGACGACCGGCCCCGACTCGAAGACGACCCTGCACGTGCCGCTGTTTCGCGCGGCCAAGACGGGCGCGGTCGATCCGTTGCTGCTCGGCGCGCCCGGCGGGGCGATTCGCTTCGAGACCGATCTCGTCATCGATGCGAGCACCCCGGCACCGGGCGAAGCTCATCTCGGCGGCATCGGGCTTGGTTTCCGCGTTCCGACGGCGGCCGGCGACGGCGACGCCACGCTGTCGCTTCGGCTCAAGGATCAGCAACTCCCCGGCACGACGGGGCTCCGGGACCTCAGCCTCTCGGTCGACGATCCGAGCGAGCTCGAGCACCAGATCCTCGACCTCGTGCTCGGGGTCGTGCGCGCGCAGGCGGAGGCTCTGCCTCCCGGACCGCTCACGGGGCTCGCGGGCATGCTCGGCTTGCTCGAGAGCAGCGCCGTGCCGCCGATGCCGCTCGCGGATCTGGCAACGGCGGGCGCGGAGGCGATCGCGACCTGGTTTCGTGCCGTCATGGCGAGCGCGACGACGCGCTCGGCTTGGCTCGGCGAGGTGGCGCGGCTGCTCGGCGGCACGGCAAGCGTCGTGGGCGACGAGGTGCGCTTCACGTTCGGCAGCGCAAGC
>Ga0070682_100000615_pt1 | contig 21697 bp, 17 predicted proteins | sample KBSC63LmetaG_FD_64668 | JGI IMG/M metagenome (GOLD analysis project Ga0070682, IMG submission 64668) | Corn rhizosphere microbial communities from Kellogg Biological Station, Michigan, USA - KBS C6-3L metaG | ecosystem: Host-associated > Plants > Roots > Rhizosphere | place: USA: Michigan...
AGAGATAGCGGGACATTATTACCTCAGTGAAAAAGACATGCTCGCGGTGTATATAGCAGCCTGGTTTCATGATACGGGCTATCTTTTCACCGATGCGGCACATCACGAAGAGAAGAGTGTGGAATTGATGAAGGAATTCATGGCTACTCAATCGCAGGATGAAAAGCTGGTGGAGAAGATAGGGGAATATATCATGGCAACACGTCCGCCGCATCAGCACAGCAGCCTGCCGGAGCAGATCATTTGTGATGCCGATACCTATCACTTCGGCACAAAAGACTTTAAAGAAAGCAATAAAAAAGTTTGGGAAGAATTCAATCTTAAAGGCACCATCGTAGACGAAAAAGAATGGGCGGCCAAGACCCTGGAATTATTGAAGCATCATCACTACTATACAAAATATTGCCAGGATCAGTTGGAAGAAAAAAAACAAAAAAACATGAAAAAGATCAAAAAGCATTTGGAGGAGCACGAAGAAGTTGCGGAAAATGGAACAACGACCAGCTTGTCTGAAATGCATAAAGATAAGAGTGGCCTGATGTCGAAGGGTATCCAAACCATGCTTCGACTTACATCAGAGAACCATCTGAAGCTGAGCGATATGGCCGACAGGAAAGCGGATATTTTGATCTCCGTAAATGCTATCATCATATCGGTGATATTGGGTGTCTTGATGAGAAAATTGGAGGAAGTACCTTATCTGACCATACCCACCGTGATCTTTTTATTGGTTTCGGTAGTAACTATCGTACTCTCTATTAGCGCCACACGTCCGCAGATAAGCGGTGGAACGTTTACACAACAAGATATATTGGATAAGAAAACCAATCTCTTATTCTTCGGAAATTTTCACAGGGTAACTTTGGATGATTATAATACCGCAATGAAAGAAATGATGCGTGATACAGATTATCTCTACGATTCCCTGATAAAGGATATTCATACATTGGGCATGGTGTTGGGAAGGAAGTATCGTTTGCTGCGGCTTGCGTATAATATTTTCATGATCGGCATAGTAGTTTCTGTGTTGGCTTTTGGTATTGCCGTTTTCTTTTTCCATACAAGCACAGTCGGTACCATTACGCCTGCTACGGGATCGCCATTTCAATAAACAGGTATGCTACAAAACAGGGATCTAAGCTGGTTGGGATTTAATTTCAGGGTATTGCAAGAAGCCTCAGACAAGACCGTGCCCCTGTATGAAAGAATGAAATTCCTTTCTATTTTTTCGAGCAACCTTGATGAATTCTTCAGGGTGAGATACTCTTCGATCGTCGCGTTATCAAAACTGAATGAAAAGACAAGAAAGAAAGCAAGCATGGTGGCTGCAGATGATATTGCCGAAAAGATACAGAACGAGATCAACCGACAACTTTCCTACTTCGGTGGGATACTTACACAAGAGATCATCCCCGGACTGCAGCAAGAGGGGATATTTTTTTATTACGACACTCCATTGAGGCCCGAACATCGCGATGAAGTGAATGAGATTTTTCTTTCAAATGTATTGGCGTTCATTCAGCCGATATTCTTAGAAGGTAATACCGATAAGCCGTTCATGCCTGAAAATAACCAGCTTTATTTTGTGGTAACTTTAAAAGAACCCGACCAGGGTTTGTTGAAACAGGCTATCGTGAATATCCCTTCCAACAAAGTGGCGAGATTTTTTACATTGACACCCATCGACGAAAAAGAGTACGTGATCTTTGTGGATGATATTGTGAGAGAGAACCTGCAGCTACTTTTTCCCAAGCTGGAAATATTGAGTGCGTACAGTTTTAAATTCAACAGGGACGCAGAACTCAACCTTGCAGATGAATACAGCGGCGACCTGCTGAATAAGATCGAAAAGCAAATAAAGAAAAGAGATATAGGTACTCCTTGTCGCTTCCTTTACCAGAACGGTATGCCACACAACCTTCAACTGTTCCTGGCGGCGGCTTTTGAGGTAAAATACGAAGACATGTTCACGGGAGGACGATATCATCATCTCAGCGATCTTGCTTCTTTTCCTTCGTTTAACAAGGATCTTTATTTTACCAAATTCAAACCACTGGCTGTAACTCAGTTTGCCGGCGGAGATATTTTTAAGGTCTTAGAGAAGAGGGACGTGTTGCTGCACCTTCCTTATCAATCGTACAACCCGGTATTGTCGTTCTTCAACCAGGCTGCCGTGGACGCCGACGTAACCGATATCTATATTACTTTGTACAGGGTAGCTTCGGAGTCGCATATCATCAATGCGTTGATCAGCGCGGCGAAGAATGGAAAAAATGTAACTGCATTCATTGAATTAAAAGCAAGATTCGACGAGGCCAATAATATCAAATGGAGCAGGGTGATGAAAGATGCGGGTATTAAATTGGTGTATAGCTTACCACAGATAAAAGTGCATTCCAAGACGGCTTTGGTAAAGAAGAAAAGCGGCGATAGCGAAAAATCCTACGCGATCCTCAGCACCGGAAACTTCAACGAGACAACGGCTCAGTTCTACACCGATCATGTGCTAATGACAACTAATACTGCCATCGCTGAGGAACTGGTTTTGCTATTTAACTTTCTTCAGAAAGGGCATCCGGAGCCTGGAGATACTGGAATAAAGTTCAATACGCTGCTGGTTTCACAATTCAATCTTGTTGATGAGCTGGAGAAACTCATTAACGCAGAAATAAAAAAAGCAAAAAAGCAAAAGCCTGCGTGGATAAGGATAAAAGTGAACAATTTAGAAGAGCCTCGCATGATCGAGCTCTTATATAAAGCAAGCAAGGCCGGCGTACGCGTGGATCTTATCGTGAGAAGTGTTTGTTGTATTGTTCCTGGTATTCCAGGTCTGAGTGAAAATATTACGGTGAGGCGTTTGGTCGACCGTTTCCTGGAACATAGCCGTTTGTTTATTTTCGGTACGGATGATGACACAGTGGTTTTGATGGGCTCGGCCGACCTGATGACAAGGAATCTATATCACCGCATAGAAGTGTGTTTACCGGTAAAAGATCCGGCTTGCAGTAAAATATTGATCGACTATTTTCAAATGCAATGGAAAGATAGCAATAAAGCGGTGCAGCTTTTGGGGGAACAGGAATGGGAATTGGTGCAAAATGGTGTAGAGACCACGAATGCACAACAAAGTATTTATGGATACCTGAAAGAAAAAATATGAAGTCGTTAGTGTCAAATTCAAGGTTTTCCGGCGTGGGAAAGTACAGGGTGCGAACCATCCTGTCGATTGCTATATTCTGGACACTCATCGACACTGTCACCATCATCTTGCTAAAAACAGGTAACACCCGAAGCCCGTTTCGGTCGCTTGCCCTGAGGGAACTGGCAGTTTTTTGCATGAGTTGTGTGATGGGTTATTTATTTGTGTATACATTAAAGCACGTATTAAGAAAACAATCGGTCTTTATCAATTTTGTTTTTAAAAGCATCGTGCTGCTTGTAGCTGCTTTCGTGATGAATTTTTTGGTTCACTATGTTGATGCGCTGTATATGGGCAAGGGTACAAGACATGCCTACGAATTTTTTTATAATGAGCTAAGCGATACACGGTTGTTGATCCAGAAAATATTATACTGGCTGATCCTTTTCATGATCACCCAATTGTATATTGAGATCAATGAAAAATATTCTCCCGGTGTATTCCTGGATATCATTTTGGGTAAATACATGCAGCCGAAAGTGGAAAAGTGCATCGTCATGTTCATTGACCTTAAGGATTCAACAACGATCGCGGAGAAATTGGGGCATGAGGAAAATTTCAAATTCATTCGAGACTTTATTTACCATGTTTCGCTTGCATTGATCGAACACGGAGGCAGGATCTATCAATATGTGGGAGACGAGGTGGTGGTATCCTGGCAGTTCAATAAGAAAAATATAAGAAGGTGCATGTCTTCCATCATTGAAGCCCGTAAGAACCTGCAGGCGAATAGTGAAGAATTTCGCAGACGATATAGTATCGCTCCCGAATTCAGGGTGGGTGTTCACATGGGTGATGTAACGATAGGAGAGATCGGGGTTATAAAAAAAGATCTGGCCATGAGCGGCGACACGATGAACACTACGGCACGCATTCGCAGCGCATGCAATGAGCTCAATCAGAAATTCATTATGTCGAAAGATTTTATGGAAAACAGCGAACTCAAGGAATGGCAGGGAGAAAGTTTGGGTGTGGTTGACCTGAAAGGGAAAGCGAATGGGATCGAGTTGTTTTCATTGAAGATATAGAGATAATAGACAATTGGCAATTTGCAATAACAATATGCAGCTTCAATTGCCAATTGCCGATTGCACATTGCCAATTTAGCATTATGATCAGGAAGGTAAAAATAGGCGTTAACAAACTCTCCGGTGCCATTGCAGTTGTGTCGGTTGAGCTGCTCATTTTGTTTATCGCTTTCTTTATTTCGCTGGTATTATTGATCCTGGTCATCAGGAAAATATTCTTTATCAGGCAAGAGACCTTCGACTTCCGTGTCTTCGACTATCTCCTGCAATTTATCACACCAACCAACACCGCGGTGATGAAGTTCTTTACGATCTTCGGGTCGCATCTCTTCCTCATACCTGCGTATTTGCTCCTGATAAGTTATTATTTCTTCATCCGTAAGAAAAAATGGTACTCCATTAAGATGCTGACCGTGGCATTGAGTAATTTGCTCCTGCTATTTGGGTTGAAATTTTTCTTTGATCGCCCACGCCCACTTATACCATTGTTGAAACATGTACCTGGACTAAGTTTCCCCAGCGGACATGCATTTATGAGCCTGACTTTTTTTGGAATAATCATTTACGTCATTTACCGGGACGTGGCCAATAAGTGGGTGAAATGGATATCCATCTTCCTTCTTATTGTGATGATCTTCCTTGTTGGTTTGAGCAGGGTTTATCTTCGTGTGCATTACGCCAGCGACGTGATAGGTGGATATTGCTTTGGCGTGTTAACGCTGATCATATTGTTTGTGATGCTGGGGCAAATAGAAAGGTATAACGAGAAAAAATTACCTGCACGGCTTAATATTACAGAGCCTGAACAAGGAGGTGGTAGGTAACAAGAAGTTTGCCCCCATCCCCTAAAGGGGAGTTATTCGAAGACTCTGCATTTTTCAAAAATGGTACAATAAGAGCGCATCAAAGGATTATACCCCAAGTTCCCCCTTAAGGGGCGGAGGGGGTTACAAACTTCTATTCCCATCAAAATTCTCCAACTCTTTCGATACAGCATTCAGGAAAGTAGAACCCAATGCGCCATCGATGATCCGGTGATCATAACTTAAAGAGATATACATCATGTGGCGAATGGCAATACTGTCGCCCTGTGGTGTTTCAATTACCATTGGTCTTTTTTTGATAGCGCCAACGGCCATGATCGCAACTTGCGGTTGATTGATTATCGGTGTACCCATGATACTTCCAAAAGTACCCACATTAGTTAGTGTGAATGTGCCACCTGTTGTATCATCGGGTTTTAATTTGCCGGTTCTTGCTGCATTGGCAAGATAATTTACCTGCTTGGTGAGTCCTACCAGGTTTAAACGATCGGCATTTTTTATCACGGGAACGATCAGGTTGCCACTGGGTAATGCAGTAGCCATGCCGATGTTCAGGTCTTTCTTTACGATGATCTTATCGCCATCAACCGAACTGCTGAGCCATGGATATTTTTTAATACACTTCACAATGGCTTCAACAAACAGCGGTGTGAACGTTATCTTTTCGCCTTCTCTTTTTTCAAAATCTTTTTTGATCCTTTCTCTCCACAACACAAGATTGGTCACGTCGCATTCGGCAAAACTGGTTACGTGCGGCGAAGTATGCTTGCTGTCGACCATGTGTTTAGCGATCAGCTTGCGCATGCGATCCATTTCGATCACTTCAACATTGCCGGTATAGGTTACAGGTAATTGATCGTTGCTGGCTGGCCGTTGTTCGCTGGCTACTGCCTTTTGTTCGGTCGTTGCCAACACAGTAACTTCCGGCTGCCCACTGCTGACTGCTGACTGCCCACTGCCGACTCCCGACTGCTGACCCCCGACTCCCGACTTGTTACCTACATAAGCCAAAATATCCTTCTTACTCACTCTTCCATCCTGTCCTGTGCCGGGAATATTTTCCAGCTCAGCCATGCTGATCCCTTCCTGTTGTGCAATATTTAAAACGAGCGGAGAATAAAAACGGATCGCAGATTTAGTTGATTCCCCAGATTGCACAGATTGAGTAGGCTGATACGGGATCTCTTCCACTACTCTTGCATCTTCGTAATTTGATTGTTGTGGAGGAGTTGGTTGATTATCTGTAACAGCAGCATTGGCACCCACTCTTATTTTTGCGATCACGGCGCCGATGGGCACTACGTCATTCTCATTAAATAAAATGCTTTCAATAACTCCTTCGGCGGTAGAAGGCACTTCGCTATCCACTTTATCGGTGGCAATGTCCAAAACAGTCTCATCTTGTTTGATCGCATCGCCTGGTTTCTTGTGCCATTTTAAGATCGTGGCTTCCATGATACTTTCTCCCAGTTTCGGCATTACTAGATCAACTACGCTCATCGTTATTGAATATTTTAAATTGAGTATTTAAATTTTTGTTACCAGTCTCGCCCGTACGGGATTCTTTGCTCATCATCGTTGTGTCACTTCCCGATGCTCATCGGGATACGGCAGTGCAGATGGCAGCATGGAGCAGTATCTTCGTTGAACCCGCCAAAGGTATTAAGAATTCCACAAAGTTGCTCAAAGGACCACAAAGCACACGAAGCCTCTTTGTGGTACTTTGTGCCTCCTTAGCGTATCTCTGTGTCACATTAATTTGCCGCAGGCAACTATCCCAAAATGAACTTCCTCAACAAATTCATCGCATTCGCCGCCGTTAACTGTATATTCCTCGTCCTGTCGAATCTGAAGGCTAATTTATGCGTTTCAATTTTCTGCTGATCGCCAACAGCAACCCACACCGTTCCCACGGGCTTGTCGGGCATACCACCATCCGGACCCATTATCCCCGAAACCGCGATCACATAATCCGAACCGATATTTTTCAAAGCGCCCTTCGCCATTTGTGTAACGATCTCTTCACTCACTGCTCCTTTGGATTCAAGCGTTGGCTTATCCACCTGCAATAGGTCCTCCTTTGTTTTGTAGGAATAACTTAAAATGCTGCCATCGTAGAATTTTGATGAACCGGGAATTGTAGTGATGAGATGTGCGATATATCCGCCCGTGCAACTTTCGGCGGTACACATGGTCTTGCCTTTTGATACCAATAATTTGCCCAGCACATTTTCCAGCGCCTCATCTTCATTTGTCACCAGGTAATCTTTTACCAATGATTGCAAGGTTGCAAAACGCTCGGTCACTTCTTCCTCGATCGCAGACTTGTCAAAGCCGGTAGCTGTTAATCGCAAGCGAACCATTCCATAATTGGGCAGGTAAGCGAGGCGTATGTATTCGGGAAGCGCTTCTTCAAAACCAATGATCAGGTCCGCCAAAAAACTTTCGCCAACGCCTGCTGTCAACAATGTTTTGTGAATGATCGTAGATAATTTAAACTGTTTTTGCAGCATCGGTATCACGTCATCCGTCATCATGCCTTTCATTTCATGAGGAACGCCCGGCATGCTCACAAACACTTTTTCGCCCTTCGCAAAGCACATTCCAGGTGCTGTGCCTCTTTTATTTTGTATTACTGCGCAGTTATCCGGAACCTCGGCCTGTGACAGGTTTCGTTCTATGATCGGCCGCTTGAGTTTGCTGAAGATATTGATCACGTTTTGTTTCGCTTCTTCATCCACTGTCATCTTGCCGCCAAAATATTTGCAGAGCAATGGTTTGGTGATGTCATCGGCGGTAGGACCGAGCCCACCGGTAATTAAGATGATGTTTGCATGCCGTTGTTCCTCATCCAGCGCCTTAATGATTTCATCGGCCATATCACCTACCGCCACGCGACGAACCACGGGAATGCCCGCTTTGTTCAGTTCCTGTGCCATCCAGGCGCTATTGGTGTCGATAACCTGCCCAATCAGAAGTTCATCGCCGATGGTGATGATGGTAGCTTGTGTCATGTTTATCTTTAAAAGAGTAATTTTAGTGCAAGATAATGCAACACATGAAAACAGTTTATTTGTTAATTGGTTTAGTGGCTAGCTCCATTTCTTTTGGGCAGAATATTGAATCAAAACTTTCCGGTGCTATCAAGTCATTGCAGACCGACGCTCAATTCAAACATGCAATATTGAGTATGTATGTTGTAGATAGTAAAACAGGAGCTGTCGTCTTCGATAAAAATTCGCAATTGGGTTTGGCGCCTGCAAGTTGCCAGAAAGTGGTGACGAGCGCGAGTGCATTTGAAATACTTGGGCACGACTATCAATACAAAACAGTAATTGGTTATAGTGGAAATATCAAACAGGGGGCACTTATCGGTGATCTTTTTCTTGTGGCCTCGGGAGATCCTACATTTGGTAGTTGGCGATGGCATGAAACAGATACTAATGCTGTAAATCAAAAGATCATAGGAATATTAAAGGCTAATAATATTAAAAGTATCGACGGCCCGATCTTAATCGATGAATCTAAATGGGCAACACTGGCAACACCAAATGGATGGACATGGGATGATATCGGAAATTATTATGGAGCAGGCGCAAGAGGATTCAACTGGTATGAAAACCAGTTTGACATCATCCTTAGGCCAGGAAAAAATATTGGCGATCCCGTAGAGGTTATCGGAACGCGGCCCGAAATGGGGTTCATAACACTTGTCAATGAACTGAAAACGGGTGCGACAGGAAGCGGCGATAATTCTGTAGTTTATTTGCCCGAAGGCACGCCGGTTGGGTATCTGCGTGGTACCATACCTGCCGGGAAAGAGAATTTTACTATCACCGCTGCAACGCCATATCCAAGCAGCCCTTTTTATAAAACATTAGGAATTTTTTCTGGTAATAATGGCATAAGGATGGGAGGAGGCAGAACATCAGGCAATTTTTCAATGTTAAACGAAAAAATGCCGTTGATGACAGCAACACTGGCAACAATAACATCGCCTCCACTTGACAGCATCAACTATTGGTTCCTCAAAAGAAGCGTCAACCTCTACGGTGAAGCACTGGTGAAAACCATCGCCTATGAAAAAACAAAGTTCGGCTCAACAGATACCGGCCTCAATATCATCAAGGATTTCTGGAGCAATAAAGGCATAGAAAGATCGTCATTACACATCATCGATGGCAGCGGACTCTCCCCGGCCAATCGTGTTACCACCAATGCATTGGTAACAATAATGCAGTACGCAAAGAATCAAACCTGGTTTCCTTCTTTCTACAACGCACTACCCGAACTAAACTCTATAAAGATGAAAGACGGTTATATCAGCGGCGTCAGGGCATTTACCGGTTACGTAAAAAGCAAAGATGGAAATGAATATACATTCTCCTTCATCGTCAACAATTTCGATGGCAGCGCCGGTACGGTTCGTGAAAAAATGTGGAAGGTGCTGGATATTTTGAAGTAAATTGGAAAGGTTTAGGAAGTTTAGAGTTTAAAAGGTTTAGTTACGAGCTCTCTACCTAAACCATCTAAACTTTCTAAACCATCTAAACCAACTCCCATGCCTGATCAAAATTTCAAAAACCACGGGCGATACATTTCTCTTTATCATTTTATCCTGCCATTAGCGATACTTGCATTGATCGTTGGCTCAGTGGTCAATGTCTTTGATCGCCTGCACCATGGTGATTCAATTTATAGCGCATCGCTCATTTGCCTGATCGGACCGATATTGGTTCTTCTTTGGTTCTATGGACGCCATTTTGCATTGAAAGCGCAGGATCGTGCCATCCGTGCGGAAGAGAATCTTCGCCATCTTGCCATCGCAGGAAGTTTGTTGGATCAGCGACTCACGATGAACCAGATCATCGCATTGCGTTTTGCACCCAATGAAGAATTTGTTGCGCTTGCTCATCGCGCCGCAGAAGAAGGTATGAAACCTGCTGAGATCAAGAAAGCGATTCGGGAGTGGAAGGCGGATCATGCCAGAGCATAATGAATAATTAACAATTAATAATTAATAATTCCCCAAATTCGAGGCTGTTTTCTATTTAGCCAAAGGAATCGAATCGAAAAAATTATTAATTATCAATTATTAATTCTTAATTAAAAGTACTTCGCCAACTTCTCCCTCAACTCCCCCGGCATCTCACACCTCTTCATCGTCCTGGCATCCATAAAATAAAGCGTGATATCACCGGTATTGAGTAGTTCATCCTGTTCATTATAGATCTCGTGATGAAACATGATCTTGTGATGAGCTGGTAATTCTCTTAGCGTCGTCTTTACCGTAATAAGGTCATCGTATTTTGCCGGGCGCAAAAAACGACTGTGTATGTCAACCACGGGCATGATGATGCCCATCTCCTCAATGTCTTTATAAGTATAACCGATCTGCCTTATTGCTTCGGCACGGCCGATCTCATAGAACTGGGCATAATGCCCATGATATACCATACCCATCTGGTCGGTGAGTGCATAGTGAATACGTATCTGGGTTTCGGTAGTGAACATGCTAGCTCAATTTGTCTTCTTTCTCATCATGCGGCTCGGTGGTATTCTTGATCCTATCTGCAAAGAACTGCGAGAATGTATTTGCATATATCAGCAGGACACAATACAAAGCAAGTTTTGCCAATTGAACGAATAACTGATGCGTACCAGGCTTCGCTGGGTTGATATCATACAGTGTATGCGGGCTCTCTTTAAAATAATTGTAAAGATTGACCAATAACTGTGGCAGATCCTTGATGAGTCCGTAAATGCCTAATACGATCAACAAAACGAATAGCAGGTCTTTCGCATTAAGTGCAAAATTTATGTCAGCGTTCAGGTTGGCTTTATTACCGATCCATGATGCCAGTTGCTTGGAGTTGCTGATGCTTAACAAAGCAAAGATCAGGTAGATTGCCAATAGCAAGATCGTTGGAATAAGACCCTCCATCGCATAACCTCCTCTGAGCCCGCCGGAAAACCAATCGAACATATAATAAAAGAAACTGGGCAGCATTTCAACAAAAAAGAAAGCACTGCATATGCCGGTAATGACAATGCTTAGTTGTACAAGGTCAAGTCGTTTCATAAGCTGGTTTATTTGATGGTACTTACTTGCCTACCATTCCATCCACGCTCGCCTTGCCTGCGCCCACTAATAATAATACGATGAATCCCGCAAGATATAATACGGCGCTTTCTGCTTTACCGAACACATCTGCTTCCAATACTTTAAATATGATCACGCACATATTGATGATCAGCGGTATGGCAGCCAGCCTGGTAAATAAGCCGAGGATAATAAATGCGCTGCAGAAAAATTCGGCAAACACACATAGCGAAAGAGATATCTTTTGTCCAAGGCCCATAAAATCTATGAACTGGCCTTGATACGTACTGAAATGAATCAGTTTATCGTATCCGTGATGTATCATCAGGCCACCAACTGCCAGGCGTAATAATAACATCGCAACGTTAAAAGATCCCGCCGAGTAACTTGTTGAAAATAATTTTTTCATTTGGATTTGTTTAAAATTTTGGTAAATGTTTTTTGATCACTGTTCAAATTTAACGGTAAAATTTCTTTTATCAATTTTTTAACAGCGATATAAAAATACATTCGTTTTGTTTACGTCAGTTATACACTTATTCACAATCAAATTGGAACGGTGTTTGCTAAACATCCATATCAGGAAAAATCTTACAACCCAGCAAAAAAAATGATATCATTTAAAACCATGTTGAAACAAAGAATAGCCTTGCTGCTTTTTGCAGCCATTTTATCGGCCCCGGCTTTTGCACAACCTTCACACGCAGTTACGGATCCTGAAAAGAAGTTCAAGGATGCAAAGGAACTTTTCGTTACAGGACAGTATGCGCTGGCTTATCCGCTGCTGGCTGAGCTCAAGGGACAATATCCAGACAATACCGCGAGCGAGCACACTTATATCAACAACGATGTGAATTATTATTACACCGTTTGTCAATTGCAATTGCAGCAACCGGCGGCAGAGCAGGAGGCCAAGCGCTTCATCGATGTGGTGAATAACGAACCCCGCAAAGAGCTGATGAGCTACTATCTCGCTAAGTTTTATTTTGTAAAAGAAGACTTTAACAATGCTTTACAATATTATGATCAGGCAGGATTGGCCAACCTCGACAATGCCGCGATGGCTGACGCGAAATTTGAAAAAGCATATTCTTATTTCAATCTTAAATTATATCAGCAAGCAAAATTCTTATTCGATGAGATAAGGCAGTTGGAAGACAACAAATACTATATCCCTGCCAATTATTATTTTGGATTCATCAGTTTCAACGATCATGAATATGATAAGGCAATGCGTGCCTTTAAGCTTGTGGAGACACAGGAAGCCTATAAAGGCGTTGTGCCTTACTATATCGCCGAGATCCTGTACTTCCAGAAAAAATATGATGAAGCACTGCGTTATGGACAAAGCATATTAGATAAGGGAGACAAATTGTATTACCAGGAGGAAATGAATTTGCTGATCGGCCAGTTATATTTTGAAAAGAAGGATTATGAAAAAGCATTGCCATTGCTTGAGTCGTATGTGAACAACAACGAAAAGGTAAGCAAGGAAGTTTTGTACGAAATAAGTTACTGTTATTACGAGGCAAAGAATCTCGACAAAGCGATTGAAGGTTTCAAGCAACTCAGCAATGAAAAAGATTCGATGGGACAAAACAGCATGTATCTTTTGGGTGATTGTTATTTGCGTACGGGTCAGAAAGAAAATGCACGGAATGCTTTTCAATATTGTGCCTATAATAGTTCCAACAAGGAGCAACAGCAAGTGTCGCGATTCACTTATGCCAAGCTTTCTTATGAACTCGGCTTCCAGGATGTGGCACTAAAAGAAATGAAAACCTATCTCAAGGATTATCCCGGTAGCGAAAATGAGACCGAAGCGAAAGAATTGTTGGTTGGACTGCTGGCTAACACCAGTAATTATTCGGAAGCGCTCGAATTGTATCAATCATTTGATAAGCCTACCGCATCCATGCAAAAGGCTTACCCAAGAATATTGTATGGCAGGTCTGTTGAAATGATCAACGACCAAAAAGTTGGTGAAGCAGATTCATTGCTAACAAAGCTGGTTGCGCTGCCCGAGTCGCCTGCCACTGCTCATGGCAATTTCTGGAAGGGCGAGATCGCTTACAGGAATAAAGATTATGACATGGCGATCAGGTATCTCAGCTTTTACCTGGAATCAGGCAGCAAAAAAGGACAGGGTGAAGCAAATGACAGCACGGCTAAATATGACCTGGGATATAGCTGGCTTCAAAAGGAACAATATCGTAAGGCGTTGGACTATTTTGAACAGGTAAGCAAATCGCCGACTGTTACATCGTCGTTCCTTGAGCAGGATGCTTATATACGCAGCGCCGATTGCTATTTCATGCTGAAGGATTTTGCAAAGGCCAACAGCATGTATGATTATGTGATCAATACGGCATTGCAACAGAGTGATTACGCCTTGTATCAAAAAGCGATGATCGCAGGCATAAGAAATTCGGATGAGAAGATCAGGATACTGAATAGTGTTACGCGTCTTTATCCGCAAAGTACGCTCGGTCCGGATGTGAACATGGAGATATCCAATACCTATATGGCCGATGAAAAATTCCGTGACGCCATTCCTTACCTCAACCTGGTATTGAATGCACCGGAAGCGGGTGGAATGAAGCCAAAGGCTTACATGAATGTTGGGTTGAGCTATTATAATATCAATAACAACAAACTGGCGCTGGAAAATTATTTGAAGTTGATCGACGAATATCCCGAGTCTCCTGAGGCAGAGGATGCATTGGGTAATATCAAAAATATCTATGTAGAAGAGGGCAGGCCGAATGATTATGTTGACCTGATGAAAAAGGCCGGCAAGAGCGTTTCAACAACTGAGGCAGATTCGTTGACCTATAACGCTGCTGAAATGAAGTACAACGCAGGCAACCTCAAGTTGGCGATCGAAGGGTTCACTAACTATATCGATCAGTTTCCTGATGGTGCATTTGTGTTGGATGCTTATTATTTACGCAGCGAGTGTTATGATAAGAACAAAGAATGGCAAAATGCGCTGCCCGGTTATGATTACGTGAACAGCAAGGGGCAGAATAAATATTTTGAAAAAGCCAGCTTTGAAGCAGCAAGGATCAATTATTTTGAATTGAAAGATTATAATGGGGCAAAGAAATATTTTGAATCGATAAGCAAGAACTCATCGAATGATGCGAGCCAGCTGGAAGCATTGAGAGGATTGATACGTTGCTACGATCAGCTTAAACAATATGCAGAAGCCAATGAGGCTGCCAACAGTTTGCTGGCCAAGAAAGGCATCAGCACCGACGATAAGTCGATCGCATTGCTTGTATTGGGCAAATCGCAGCAGGCAAATGATAATTGTAACGCTGCCATCGTTTCATTCAAATCACTTGCTGCCATCAACAAGTCGGCATGGGGTGCAGAAGCAAGATACGAGATCGCTCATTGCCAGTTTTTGGCGGACAATTTTGCAGCGGCTGAAAAATCAGCGTTGGCGGTGATCAAAGAAACCGGCTCTTATGCTTTCTGGGTAGAAAAGGCTTATATCCTGCTCGGAGATAATTTCATGCAGCAAAAAGATTATTTCAACGCCAAAGCAACTTATGAAAGTGTTGCCAAGAATTCGGTGAATCCCGAACTGAAGAATGAAGCGCAGCAAAAATTAGATAAGGCGACGGCTGAAGAGAAATCGAATTCGAAAATCAATTAAGAATTAATAATTAATAATCCAGATGACCTATCCCAATAAAAATATAACCTTGAACTTGAAAAACTTCTTATTGCCAATTGCTTTTTGCATATTGTCAACTGGCGCATTCGCTCAAAAAGACACGACGAAGAAGATCGACATCTCGTCTAACTTCAAACCCGTTCTCCGGAACCCGGTAAAGATCAATCTTTCGCCGACGCAGATGACAGGGGATTCCAGCAAACCAAGCCTGGAGTACAATATCCCGGCGCAGAATTTATTTTATAGCTACCAGGCCATTCCTATTCAACCGGTGGCGCTGGAGATGGACAGCACGCTGTATCTCGGTATGAGAAATTATTTGAAAGCCGGCTTTGGTAATTTTTCAACGGCTTATGTGAGTGGCGGATTTAGTTTTGGTGATGGTAAGAAGAGCCTGGTGAATGTGTATGCAGATTATCTTTCTCAAAAAGGGAAGATACAATACCAGGATTACAGTAAGCTTTCTCTGAAGGCGAACGGCAGTTATTTCATGCCAAAGAATGAAGCCTATGGAACTGCGGCGATAACCATGAAGGATAATTATCTCTATGGTTACGATCACGCGGCCTACGATTATAAAAAGAAGGACAGTGTTCGCAACCAATTCCAGGATATTAGTCTGAAGGCCGGTTATCGCAATACCGTTCCCACAGAATTTGGCATCAGCTATGATCCCAATGTGGAGATAAGCAGTTTTACCAACAAGAACAAATTATCTGAGAGTTCACTGGTTCTTGATGCGCCAATGAAAAAAGAATTTGGTGATGCGTTTGCGGTTAAGATCGAAGGAAAAGCAGATATAACTTCTTACACTACAAAAAACCTGATACCCAATATCAAGTTCAGCAATAATATATTTTCTCTTGCGCCTTCATTGGCTTATACTGCTCCGAATTACAGCATCAATGGCGGAATCATCCCTACATGGAACAACGGTAAGTTTGTATGGCTCCCGAATGTATATGCGGAAGCAGCGATCAAGATCAAGGGTAAGCCATTCGTGTTACAGGCAGGATGGGTGGGTAGGTACGTAAAGAATACTTTCCGCAACCTGTCGGAGATCAATCCGTTCTTAGAAACACCTTTTTCACAAACCAATACGAAGGAGATAGAATATTATGGAGGCTTAAAGGCATCGATTGGCAAACATTTTAGTTTTAGCGGCAAGGCCGGGCTGGTACATTTGACCAATATGCAGTTCTTCATCAATGATACCGCGAATGATAGCAAAACATTTATCCTGAGCAACGAGCGTAAGGTGAATGATTTTCGCATTCATGGCGACCTGAGTTATGTCAACCAGGATAAATTCACTGTTACTGCCGGATTGACCTTTAATGGTTATACCGGAATGAAAGACAATGCAAAGGCATGGAACACTGTGCCGGTGGAATTCACTACATCCCTGCGCTGGTGGGCATTTAAGCAGGTAATGCTGAAAGGAGATTTCTATGCTTTCGGTGGCGGCAACTATTTAGATAAGGGAAACCTGGCTAAATCATTCAGGGGTGGCAAGGACCTTAGCGCCGGTGTTGAATTCAAAATAAATAAAATGTTCAGCGCATGGCTGGATGTGAATAATATCCTCAACAATAAATATGAGCGCTGGCACAATTACCAGGTGTATGGATTGAATGTGCTGGGTGGGGTGAGGGTAAACTTCTAGTAGAAGTAAGTGGGGAATGACGAGAGGCTAGTAGGCTGCAGTCCCACTAGCCTCTCGCCATTCCCCACTTGCCAACTCATGATAACTACATAACTTCGTGCCTTCTCAGAATAATCAATGCACGAGCTAATTGCTTCATATCTTTTTCAAAACAAGAGCTGTCCGCTACCGGGACTGGGTAATTTATCCATAGTTACCACCGAGGCTCAAACCGATTTTAGCAATAATATTATTAATGCTCCTGTTTCTTCCATTCAATTTTCGGCTGCTGATGTTGATGCTGCGGCGTTGACGGCATGGCTTGCAAATAAAACGAATACCGATGCGCCCGAAGCGGCAACAAAGCTTGATAGTTTTTGCGGCCAATTGAAAAATAATGCTACTGCAGGTACTGGAGCAAGCCTGGAAGCTATTGGCAATTTCAATGTTGACAGTGAAGGAAATATCAGCTTTAGCCCGATAGAATTGCCCCTGCACTTTGCACAGCCTGTAACAGCAGAACGTGTTGTCCGCCAAGACGTGGAACACAATATATTGGTAGGAGATAAGGAAACCACCAATATTGCCATGACTGAATACCTCAATGAAGAAGTTCCGAAGAAAGATCGTTGGTGGATATGGGCCATCGTGCTTGGCGCAGTTGCGCTTTCTTTGACACTATTATATGCTGCAGACAAAAATGCTTCCGCTGATTTTGGCAATGCAATAAAAATCTCATCTCTTCCATGATCCATTTTCCAGGCTGTCCTGTTTGCGGCAGCGAAAATATTCAGTTTTGTTTATCAGCAAAAGATGATACCGTTTCGCAAAATGAATTTCCCGTATGGCATTGTAATGCGTGCACAGCAAGGTTTACACAGGATGTGCCTGCGGAAAATGAAATTGGAGCCTACTATGCTTCGGAGAGTTATGTTTCGCACAGTGATACAAAAAAAGGGATCGTCAACAAGCTCTATCATGTGGTGCGGCAACGCACACTAAGATCCAAACGAAAATTGGTGATCGGTGCAACGGGTGTAGCAAAGGGGGCAATATTGGATATAGGTTGTGGTACCGGCGCATTCCTTCACAACATGCAAGAAGCAGGATGGAACATTACCGGGCTGGAACCTGATGACATCGCAAGAGGCAAAGCGAAGGAACTGTATTCAATAGCTCCATTGGATCCTTCGAAATTATTTGAATTGCAACCCGGCACCTATAATGCCATAACGATGTGGCATGTGCTGGAACACGTTCACAACTTACATGGCTATTTACAAAAGATAAGTGAATTGCTTGCTCCGGGTGGGAGATTGTTCATTGCGGTGCCCAACTATACTTCTTACGATGCGGCTGTGTACAAAGAAAATTGGGCGGCATGGGATGTCCCGCGGCACTTGTATCATTTCTCGCCTGCATGCATGGAGCAACTGTTGAATAAATTCAATTTAAAATTGCTTGCCTGCAAACCGATGTGGTACGATAGCTTTTATGTGAGCATGTTAAGTGAGCAATATAAGAATGGCAAGGGCAACCTCATCCGTGCTTCATGGATCGGTTTTGTTTCAAATCTTAAAGCGATGGGAAATAAGAAGAGATGTAGCTCGGTGATATATGTGGTACAAAAAAGTCAAAAGTAAAAAGTGAAAACCCAAAAGTTGAGGAGCTTTTATGAAGGATAGACCTTCAAAGTACTAAGCTGTTCCACTTTTGGGTTTTCACTTTTGGGTTTTCACTTAAATCTTACTTCACCTCAATCTCAAACACCAACGGCCATCGCTTCCCCGTAATATACATTTTCTTTGTACTGCTGTCGTAGGCGATACCATTGAGCACATCGGTTCTTTCTGGTATAATCTTGTTGGCAAAGTACTGGGCCTTGAGATCAGGCAATGCAATTTTACCCAACACGTTTCCATTGGAAGCATCGATCTTCACGATGTCGTTGGTTGTCCAAATATTAGCGTAGATATAGCCATTGATATATTCCAGTTCATTCAGGTTACCTACAAGATCACCTTCATGTGCAACCTGTATCGTTTTTTTTACTTTGAAGCTATCAGGATTTACAAAATACAAATTGGATGAACCATCGCTGATGATCAGGTCAGTTCCGTTATTCGTCATGCCCCAGCCTTCATAGGGCCAGTTGAATGTTTTGATGGGAGTTTTGATATTGTTGATATCATACACATACACAATATGGTTCTTCCAGGTAAGTTGATAGATCTTGTTTTTAAAGACCTGTATACCTTCGCCAAATATCGAATCGGGGTATGAACGACTATCCAAAACCTTGCCCGTCGTGATATCGGAGATCTGAAGTTTTGATTCACCTTCCATGCCTGTGCCTTCATAGAATTTGCCATTGTAAACCTGCAAGCCTTCTGTGTATGCACTGGTATCATGTGGATGCTGCGCCACGATGTTACAGCTAATGAGGGGAGTTGTCTTGATTAAGGCAACTTCTGGCTTATCATCCGTGTTGATGAAGTTTTTTATAAGCAACGCGGCTCCTACCAACAAAACCAATACAGCTAATATATATTTCTTCATGCGTTTTTCGATGTAACCGCAAATGTAGGGCAACTACTCTTGCTAAGATGTGTTTATAGGGTAAAAATTGTAATTCTTTAGTTAAAAAAGGAAGCTGCAAGCCTAAGCTGTCAGGCCACTTCGAACAGCTTTTCAAAAAATCAAAAGGGTTTTGAGTGGCCAGACACCTGGATTTATATGCTTATCCCTTGTGGCTAGGAACTTGTGTCTGTTCTACGATACACCACATTCCTCTCCTTCAAATACTCCATGATATAATTAAAACAACTTTCATCCTTGCCAATGAGTTCCGGTGGGAATACTCCTTTTTCCGTAAATAATTTATCGGCCAGCATATTCAACGCAGCAGTAGCGGTATATCCCGTAGTCCTGCTCATCGAAGATGTTTGCGTTGCTGCATCATACTCATCGAATAGCTCATAACAGATGGTTTGCTCCGCGTTGCTAACGGTTATTTTCATCACGGTAAATTCCCGTTCTGTTGTGCCGAGTTTCCATTTATCAAATAATATCGCTGAGGAAAATTCCCGCGGTGAGATTTCCTGTCCCTTGAAATTCACCGGGGCTTCATCAAAGAACCCGGCGCTCAGCAATGCTTTCATCAGGTCGATATGACCGGGGTAGCGCAATGTCTTTTCTTTCATAAATGGGATATGCGGCATGGTGAATAATATGGAGCGCAATCCATCGGTATTAAAAGATTCCAGCGTGCCCACATTTTCAAAATCTACGAATTCGGCATCACTCAATGCTGGCTTTGTAACTATTGAGCCATTCTCTACATAGCGTGCGGGGCGTGTGTATTCTTCCAGCACATCCATGGGGGAGAAGGGAGCCTTGTATTCAAAAGGTTTTACTCTTTGCTTTGGCAATCCACCCACCAGGCATTCAAAACTATTGATCTGCATACGTGCATTGTGATAGCCCAATATCAAATTGCTCATGCCGGGCGCAACACCGCAATCAACTATCGCTGTTACATGATTTTGTTTTGCCAAGGCGTCCAGTTCCAGTGCGTCTTCAGGAAAGAAAGAGATGTCGACAACATTTTTTTTGCTGTTGATAATAGCTTCCAGGGCCTGGTATCCCATGAAGCCGGGTACGGCGCTGATCAGCAGGTCGAAGCCCGCCAGTAGCGTATTGTAATTGCCATAATCACTGAGATCGGCCTTGATCGTTTTAACGGCAGGTTCTTTTTCGGTAAGCAATTGCAGGGCATGGCTACTTACGTCGAATGAGGTTACGCTGAATTTTTTTGCCAGGTCAATGGCCATGGCGCGACCAACCATGCCGGCTCCTAATATTCCTATTTGCATTTTGTTGAAGTTTTGAAGTTATGACAGAGAGTTACTCAAAGTAGGCACAAAGGTTCACAGAGGTTCTTTGTGTACTTTGTATCTCTATGAATTTTTGTGTAATTACTTAAAGTAGCGAGGTACCATTCATCATAATGGAAACATAGGCAGAGAGCCTGTAGAAGTGGGCGTATGGTTGTTGTATGGTCAAATTAATTGATAGTTGATAATGGATAATTGATAATGTTTCAAACTCGGAATATCTAACCTATCCTGGCAGGAACAAATGGATCTAAAAATTATCCATTTTCATTATCAATTAATAATTATTTTTTCTTCGGATGCACCAATTTTAATTCCCCAATAATATTCTTCGCTCCGGCAAATTTATCAATTATGAACAACACGTAACGAATATCCACCATGATATTTCTGCAGATGCTGGGATCGTAGTTGATATCACTCATCGTTCCTTCCCAAACCCGGTCGAAATTCAGTCCTACTAAATTTCCATAAGCATCCAGGGCCGGACTCCCGGAATTACCACCAGTAGTGTGATTGGCGGCAATAAAGCAAACGGGTTGCCTTCCATTTACTCCATACGGTCCGAAATCTTTTTTCTTATAAAGGTCGATCATTTTTTGCGGCAGGTCAAACTCATAGTCTCCGGGTTTGTATTTTTCCATCACGCCATCCATGTAGGTGTAAAAATCATAACTAACCGCATCTCTTGCCTGGTAGCCTTTCACATTGCCATAGGTGACACGAAGCGTGCTGTTTGCATCCGGGTAGAATGCTTTCTTGGTGAATACGTCTATCTGCGCCTGCATATAAGAACGTTGTAATTGGTTGATATTCGATTGCAGTTCATTGAGCTTTGGCGATACATTGCTGGCGTAGGTTTTTAAAATATCTGTGTACAATTTGCCGGCAATATCTGCTTTGATAGCGGCTACCGCGTCTGCAGCATTTCCATTCAGCAAAGTTTTTATTTTATCAAATGATGCAAATGATGTTTGCGTGAAAACAACATTTGCCAGGGCAGCAGTGGATCCGCCATTGCTGCTAAGTGTTGATTGAAACAACGGCGATACATTTTCCGATTTTTGATCTTTTACGTACAGTTCCATCAGCGATTCAAATAGTTTTTGATCAACGACTGAACTATATTCCTTAAATGATTCTTCCAGTTTAGCCAGTACTTCGGTCTTCCTGGCGTTGTAAGTTGCTTCATCTTTTGAATAGGCGGTTATCAGCGAGTTCATATCCGCCGCAATTCCCCATAATTCTACTTTCGGTATGATCTCGTTATAATAATCTCTTGCGTATGCATAAGGTTCGATATCGGTATAAGCC
>Ga0070682_100000616_pt1 | contig 21648 bp, 20 predicted proteins | sample KBSC63LmetaG_FD_64668 | JGI IMG/M metagenome (GOLD analysis project Ga0070682, IMG submission 64668) | Corn rhizosphere microbial communities from Kellogg Biological Station, Michigan, USA - KBS C6-3L metaG | ecosystem: Host-associated > Plants > Roots > Rhizosphere | place: USA: Michigan...
GAACGCAACGTTGGTCGCGCCGACGCCCTGCGCCGACTGCCGGAGGTAAACGAGCCGGTCACCATCACGGTTCGGGAGCGCCCGGAGGAGCGTTCCGCGCAGCAGCGTGAACATCGCCGTGTTCGCGCCGATGCCGAGGGCAAGCGTCAGAATGACAGCCGCGGTGAAGCCCCGGGCGCGGCCCAGGCTGCGGAAGGATCGGCGGAGGTCGGAGAGGAGGTTCATTGGGGCTCCGTGAAGGGGTAGGCTCTACCTCTTCGTCGAACAGGAGAGCTTAAAATCGACATGCAACTGTCATCCTCAGCGAGCGCAGCGAGCTGGGGATCTACTCACCCATCCTGGCAACCAGTCAAAGACAATAGATCCTCCGGGCGCTGCGCGCCCGGAGGATGACGGTTCTACAGATGGGATGCTTCCTTATAGAAGGGGGTCTTCACCACCGTCGCGGGGACGCGCTTGCCGCGGATCTCGACGTCAAAGGTCGACCCCTCCTTGGCGAGCTCGGTCGGGACGTATGCCGTGCCGATCGGGATGCCTAGCGTGGGGCTCAGGGTGCCGCTGCAGACGCCGCCGCTTGACTGACCGCCGGCGAAGACCGGGTAGCCATGCCGGGCGATGTTGCGCTCGGGAAGCGTGAAACCGACGAGCTTCTTTTTCACGCCGTTGGCTTTTTGTTCGTCGAGCACCGACTTACCGACGAAATCGCCTTTCTTGAGCTTGACCAGCCAGGCCAGGTTGCCCTCGAGCGGCGTCACGGTGTCGTCGATGTCGTTGCCGTAGAGTGCCATGCCCATCTCGAGTCGCAGCGTGTCGCGCGCGCCGAGTCCCGCGGGCGTGACGTCGCCGGCGGCCATGAGCGCGTCCCAGAGGCGCAAAGAATACCGAGTGTCGTGATAGAGCTCGAAGCCGTCTTCGCCCGTGTAGCCCGTGCGCGAGACGATCATGGGCATGCCCGAAACTTTGCCTTCAGCGAAGTGGTAATACTTGATAGTCGACAGATCGACGTCGGTCAGCGGCTGAAGAATCGAAGCGGCCATCGGCCCTTGGAGGGCGAGCAGCCCCATATCGTCGCTGGCGTTCGTGAGCTCGACGCCGAACTTGTCGGCGTGACGCGCGATGTGCGCGAAGTCTTTGTCGATGTTCGACGCATTCACGACCATCATGACCTTGTCGGGAAAGCGGTAGACGAGGCAGTCGTCCTCGATCGTGCCGCGATCGTTCAGGATCGTGGAATAGTGCACTTGACCGATCGTCAGGGCGGCGACGTCGTTGGTTGTCACATAGTTCACGAAGTCGACGGCGCGCGGACCGCGGATGATGAACTCGCCCATGTGCGATACGTCGAACAACCCGCACCGCTCGCGGACGGCTTTGTGCTCCGCGGTGATGCCTTGGGGATACTGAACGGGCATTTCCCAGCCGGCGAACGGGACGAGCTTGGCACCAAGTGCTGCGTGTTTCTCGTAGAAAGGAGTACGCTTGAGCGTCGAGGGAGCCGTGGTTGTAGTCATGGGCGGAATATGCCGGACTGGCAGGATTGGGTCTAGTGTTCTCGTACTCACATGTCTTGCCGTTGGCTCCGCCGCGGCACAATCAGGCCCCGACACGGTGGGGGCCAAGCGCTTTGGCCACACCACAGTCGTCCCGAGGGCAACGGCGAGCCGGCGCGTCGGCGAGATCGTTTTGGACGGCCGCCTCGACGAAGCCGCCTGGCGTGCCGCGCCCCCGATCACGGATTTCACGCAAAGCGACCCTGACGATGGCAAGCCGCCGACGCAGCGAACCGAAGTTCGCTTTCTATATGATGACGATGCGCTCTACGTCGGCGCGAAGATGTACGACACCGAGGGACCGACGGGTGTGGCGACGCGCTTGGTGCGCCGCGACGCCAATTTCGACTCCGACATCTTCGACGTCGAGATCGATTCGTATCACGACCATCTGAGCCGCGCGATCTTCCAGGTCAATCCGGCCGGCTCGAAAGCCGACCAGATCGGTGTCGGCAACCAGTGCTGCGACGTGTCGTGGGACCCGGTCTGGCAGGCCGCGACGCACATCGATGAAGACGGATGGACGGCCGAGCTGCGCATCCCGTACAGCCAGCTGCGCTTTCCGCACGACACGACTCAAGTCTGGGGGTTGCAGGTCGCGCGGGCCATCAAGCGGAGGGAAGAGGCGGACGTCTGGGCCTATACGAAGAAGAGCGACCCAGGCGGTCCGTCGCGCTATGGTCATCTGTTCGGCGTACGCATTCCCGCGTCGTCGCAGCACATCGAGCTCCTACCGTACGCCGTTACGAAATCCTCCTGGATCAGCGGCGCCGAAGGCGATCCATTCGACCGGCGCGGGAAGCCGTCGATGCGTGTCGGCCTCGACCTCAAGGATCGGTTGACCTCGAATCTCACACTCGACGCGACGTTCAATCCCGACTTCGGGCAAGTCGAAGTCGATCCGGCAGTCCTCAACCTCTCGGCGTTCGAGACATTCTTTCCGGAGAAGCGGCCGTTTTTCGTTGAAGGGTCGCAGGTCTTCGGGTTTTCGAACATGTCGTGCAACTTCTGCGACAACACGCAGGACATGAACGCGTTCTACTCGCGGCGCATCGGCCGGCCGCCGACAGGAGCGTCGCTCGCTGAACAGAACTATCAGTTCGCCGACGTGGCCGACGCGACGACGATTCTCGGCGCGGCCAAGCTCACCGGCCGAACGTCGCAGGGTTACACGCTGGGGCTGCTCAACGCCGTTACCGGACGCTCGAACGCGAACGTGATGACGGCGGGCGGTGTCCGCGGGAAGCAAGAGGTCGAGCCGCTCGCCGACTATTTCGTCGGTCGGGTGAAGCGCGACTTCATGAACGGTGACCTCGTCGCAGGCGCCGTGGTGAGCGGCGTCGCGCGCAACATCGACTCCACGTTTGCGCCGCTGCTCGCGCGGCACGCCGAGTTGATCGGGCATGACCTGTTCTATTCGACGCCGAATCACGTCTACAATGTTCGAATGCAGGCGTCGGTGACGAACGTGTCCGGCGATCCGCGGGAGATTCTACTCCGACAGCAGTCCAGCGCGCGTTACTTCCAGCGGCCCGACCGCGGCGCCGGCAATGGTGGCTTCTTCTCCAATCGACTCGACTCGACCGCGACGTCGCTGAGCGGGGGCGGCATTTACGCGCGCGCGGGGAAGGACAACGGTTTCACCTTCGGCGAAATCTCCTTCGACACCCGCACACCGGGCTACGAGTCGAACGACTACGCCTTTCAGACACGCGCCGACTACATCTTCACGAGCAGCAACTTTGGTCTGAACTGGACGAAGCCGACGAGTTGGCACCATGGGATAGTCGCGCTGGCCGGCGGTCAGTTCATTCGCAACTACGAGGGCGACCTGACGCAGGTTGACTATCACATCTTCGCCCAGGCTACGACGCCACAGTTCTGGAACGTGCACGCGTTCGTGATCGATTTTCCTTCAGTGATCGACGACAGGCAGCTTCGCGGCGGCCCGGCCGTTCGCACCACCCACGGCCACTACGCGAATCTCAACGTATCTACCGATTCGAGACATGCGCTCGTTGCCAATCTCGGCACGAGCTATAACTGGGACGAGGCGGGTAGCAATGCGCCGAACGTTAGCCTCGGCGTAACGTATCGACCGAGCTCGCAGGTGAGTCTGTCATTCTCACCGTCGTACTCGCGGTCTCACAACTACGCGTTCTACGTCACGTCGGTAGCGGATGCGACAGCATCAGCCTTCTATGGTTCGCGATACGTGATGGCCGTGCTCGACGAACCGCTACTAAGCCTCGAAACGCGGGCCAGCTTCACCTTTACGCCGACGATGACGCTCGAGGTGTACGCGCAGCCGTTCTTCGCCGCCGGCCGCTACTCGAGCTTCGAGGAATACGTGGCGCCACGCTCGAAGCAGGTTGCCGTGTACGGGCGCGATCGCGGGACGATCAGCGAGATTCGAGACACGACGGGGCGAATCGCGCAATACGCGGTGGATCCCGACGCGGCCGGACCGGCGCAGCCGTTCACGTTCGACAATCCGAACTTCAGTCAGCAGTCGCTGCGCGGGAACGCAGTGTTTCGGTGGGAATACCGACCGGGCTCCGTGTTGTATCTCGCATGGACACAATCGAGAGCCGCGGGTGCTGGCTTTGGCGACTTGGAATTCGAGCGCGATCGGTCAGCGCTCTTTCGGACAAAACCCGACAACATCTTCCTCGTAAAGGCCAGTTGGTGGATTCCCCGCTGAGCGACGGACACCTTTGCCATCGAGTTGATTGGTGGTTGGCGCGTTGGGGTCATTGCGTGGAGGCGGGCCGGAGAACAGCTTCAGGAAGCCCTCCTATTTCAACCTTTAAATCCACGATATGATGAACCGCGCCGCGATTTCTTTCGCGACACTCGCCGTGGGACTGGCCGCCGCGGCATGCTCGACGAGCAAGCCCGCGCCCGCACCGGCGCCGCAACCGACGAACCCGAACGCCGGCCGCGGCGGGCCCCCGCCCACCGTACCCGGGCAGGGCACCCCGGACACGACAGGGCGTGGCGGAGCGCCGCCTGCAGGCTTCCCGCCGGCCGCGGCAGCCGCGCCGCGTCCATACAATCGCGTGATCACGGCCGAGGCGAAGACCAAGACCGGAATGTTCAAGGTCCATCGCGTCGGCGATCGCGTGTACTTCGAGATTCCGGCGAAGGAGCTCAATAAGGATCAGTTGATGGTCGGACGATTGGCACGCGCGGCTGCCGGGAATCAGACACCGGGCCCGACGACGCCCGGCTTCGGCGATTACGCGGGCGATCAGTTCACCGAGCGCACCCTGCGCTGGGAGCGGAATGGCAACCGGATGATCCTGCGCAGTCCTTCGTACGCGATCACGGCAGACACGACGCAGGCGGTCTATCGTTCCGTACAGAACTCGAATTACGGACCGATCATCGCGACGTTCAACGTCGAGTCGTACGGCCCGGACAGCGCGGCGGTGGTTGACGTGACTCGTCTCTTCACGACGAACGTCCCGGAGTTCGCGGCGATCCGGAACCCGGCGCCGACGGGTGTGGACCCCCAACGGTCGTACGTTGAGCGCATTTCAGCGTTTCCTGATAACGTCGAGATCGAAGCGACACAGACGGGCACGCCGGCGGGCGGTGGCCCTGCCCTTCCCGGCGCTCTGCCTGCTCAGCGTCCGGCGCAGAGCGTCGTCGGGCACTGGAGTATCGTGCGTCTGCCCGAGCATCCGATGAAGCCGCGCTATGCGGACGAGCGTATCGGATTCTTCAATGTCGGCACAGTGGATTTTGGGACGAACGAGCAAGTGGCGAAGCGGAAGCGCTTCATCACGCGCTGGCGCTTGGAGTGCTCGGACCGCAAAGAGGGCAACCTCTGCTATCCGAAGAAGCCGATCGTGTACTACGTCGATCCGGATACCCCCGAACAGTGGAAGCCGTGGATTCGAAAAGCGATTCTCGACTGGCAGCCCGCGTTCGAGGCAGCCGGCTTCAAGAACGGCATCGTACCGGGCGAGGTGCCGGCGGAAGACGCGGATTGGTCGCCGGAAGACATTCGGCACACGATGGTTCGGTGGCTGCCATCGACGGTCGAGAACTCGGTCGGTCCGAGCGTGCAGGACCCACGCACGGGTGAGACGCTCAACGGGTCGTCGATGATCTTCCACAACCTGATCGAGCTGATGCAGTACTGGTATTTCACGCAGGCATCGCAGCTCGACGCACGGGCGCGGACGATTCCCTTCCCCGACTCGCTCATGGGCAAGCTGCTCGAGTTCGGCGTCGCGCACGAGATCGGGCACACGCTTGGCCTGCAGCACGACCAGATCGGCAGCTCGACCTATCCGGCGGATTCGTTGCGCAGCCCGTCGTGGACGCACCGCATGGGGCACAGTCCGAGCATCATGGACTACTCGCGCATGAACTACGTCGCGCAGCCGGAAGACAAGATCCCGCTCGACGACATCCTTCCGCGCGTCGGACCGTGGGACAAGTACTCGATCATGTGGGGCTATAAGGAAATTCCAAATGCCAAGACGCCCGACGACGAGCGCCCGACGCTCGAGGCGTGGTCGCGGATGCAGGACACGGTGCCGTGGTATCGCTTCTCGGGCGGCAACGCGTTCGGCGGCTACGGCACTCTGAGCGAAGCCGTCGGCGACGCCGATCCGGTGAAGTCGAGCGGTCTTGGCTTCAAGAACATCGCGCGGGTGATGAATTACGTCGCGTCCGCGGGGACACGGAAAGGCGACGACAACTCGCTGCTGCAAACGCTCTACGACCGCACTGTGGGCCAGTGGGCGACGGAAGCCGCGCATCCGGCGACGATGATCGGCGGCGGCACCGTACAGTACAAGTCGGGAAGCCAGCCCGGCGCGGTTTACGTCGCGCTGCCCAAGGCTCGCCAGAAGGCGGCGATGAAGTTCCTCAACGACAGTGTGTTCAAGACGCCGACGTATCTCATTCATCCCGAGATCGCGTCGCGCGTCGAGGCAGGCGGCATGCTCACGCGCGTGGGCAACGCGCAGAACCGCGTGCTCGCCACGGTGCTGCAGGACCAGCGCCTCAACCTGCTGATCGAGGCGCCGGCGGTCGCGAAGAATCGCGACGATGCGTATTCGCTGGCCGAGATGCTCGACGACTTGCAGAGCGGAATTTGGTCGGAGCTCAAGTCGGCGTCGCCGAGGATCGACGCGTATCGCCGGTTGTTGCAGAACAACTATCTGACACAGGTCAACAACAAGTTGAATCCATCGGCGGCGCAGATTGCGCAGGTGCAGCAGCTGGCGGCGCTGGGGTTGAACATCCAGCTGTCGTCGGAGGACACGAAGTCCGAGCTGCGCGGTGAGCTGATGTCGCTGCGGCAGCAGGTCCGCGCGGCGATCGCGAAGGCGGGCGACCGCGAGACGGAGTTGCACCTGACGGGTGTGGATCACCGCATCGGCGACATTCTCGATCCGAAGCGATAGCCGTTTTGGGTGCCAGCGAGCGCGAGGTTGTCTGATGGTGCGGGCGGCGAATCGATTCGCCGCCCGCGTTTTTTCGGGGCAGACATTGCATCTGTGCTGCCGCGGAATCGAGCTGGCTCAGGTGTCACGCTACGTTCCCGTCGTCCTATCGGACAGCGAAGTTCGGGCGATCGTGGGACACCTCACCGGTGCGCCGCAACTCTGCGTGACGATCACGTATGGCAGCGGTCTTCGATTGTTGGAATGCCTTCGGCTTCGCGTGAAGGACATCGATTTCGACCGGCGAACACGCGTTGCAGCTGAACTGGGGCGTTAGCTGGCGCTTGATCGTTGGAGCTGATCCACGTACGTTCGAGCAGTTGGTCCACGCGCAACCCGCTGACATGTCGATGGCATCGTCTCGTGCCCTGATGCGCCTGCTTACTGCGGCGTTCCTGTTGCTTCTCGCGAGCGACACGAACGGACGCGCGCGTATCTCGGTGCACAGCCATCACAGCTCGCACCCAGGTATCGCGACGGCGAACCATAGTGCGCTGCTGGCGACGACGCCCGTGCGGAAGGACGTCGATACCGCGCCGCCGCCGTTGTTGGCGTCCGAAGCGAGCCTGCACGACGGCCAAGTTCAATCCGCGCCGGGGCCGACTCGCGATTCCTCGTCGTTGTGCTTGTTCGAGCACACGACGGGCCAAGCCGCCCGACCACCTCCGTTCCAGGCCTGAAGTCCGACGGAACGATCGCAGGCACTCGCGTGCCGCGCATCGCACTGTCCGCGAACACGTCGCGGCAGTGAATCTCTCACGTCCGAACTCTCAGACTGGAGCACCCAATGTACGAGTCATTTCGCTGGCCGTCTTGCGTGAGGCCCCGCATGGATCGCAAGCCACTCTTTGTAATCGTTCATACTCTGTTGTCGCTGATGATCTGTCTATGTCTCGCTTGCGCCACACGCCATGAGGCTGGCGCGCCATGCCCCGCCATCGAGATGAGCGCGGTCGCGGATACGCAGACGGATTCCACGAAGACCGGCACTCTGAACGACACTACGACAATCCTGATGTCTCGGACTCCTCTGGTGGCTACCGGCGATATCACGGGCGCCACTGCGTCGCAGACCGAGGGCCAATGGGTTCTCAACTTCACTGTGACCGATGATGCGGCGAAGCGCGTTCATGAATTCACCAAGGAGCACGTCGGCGGAAGCCTGGCCCTTGTTGTCGACGGGAAAGTCCACGGCACGCCTCGAATCGCCGATGCGATCATCGGCAATAGATATAGAATCGACGGCTTCAATCGAGCAGACGCGGAGCGGCTGGCGACCGCGATAAGCAACGACTGCCGTCGCTAGACGCCGGCGGCCCCGCCCAGCGCGGTAGAGTCTGACGCGGACCAGCCTAGTGGGTCGCAGCTGTGGCCCACGGCTGGGCCGCGCAGCTTGAATCCGGAACGCTACGTTGGGCGTCGCACCCTATGCACTGTAGTCCGCTGAGGCTATGACGCACGAGGACGTATCGTGATATGGCGGGGGAAGCTCCTGGCGCCGAAGCGCCAGCTAACGAGCGCTGAACCTGACAGAGGCTCGCTCTTGATTGGTGCGGGCTTCGCCCGCACTCTTATTTAAATCCTTTGCAGCTTAGCTCGGCGTTAGATGGCGACCAGCATTGACGCATGGCAGGTCCAGATGGATAGCACACGCGCGATTCATGTATTGGTCTTCGACGGTTTTGCCGATTGGGAGCCGGCTTACGCCCTCGCGGAGTTACGGCGCTGGGGGAAGCGGGCTGTGCGCGTCGTCGGCTTCACCTCAGCTCCCGTTGTCTCGATGGGCGGGCTGCGAGTGTCTCCCGACATGACGCTGGATGCGGTCGGAGTTGACGACGTCGAGCTGTTCTTGATGCCGGGTGGTGATATGTGGGAGAACTCGACCTATCCACGCGCTGCTCTCGAAACCCTGATCGAGCGACTCGTCGAAACCGAGAGGCCCGTGGCGGCAATTTGTGCGGCCACGCTCGCGCTCGGACGCGCGCGTGTGTTGGACGAGAGACGGCACACCAGCAACATGCGCAGCTATTTGCCGACGCATGTGCCGGAGTATGCTGGCGCCTCGCACTACGTCGAGGTCGCCGCTGTGCGCGACAAGCACGTGATCACCGCGAGCGGGCTCGCGCCAGTTGACTTCGCGCGAGAGGTTTTCGCCGAGCTGAAGATCTTCGGCGCGGCTGACGAGGCACTCTGGTATGCCATGTTCAAGGAAGGCCGACTCCCCGAAGCTGCCATCTAACGTGCGTTGCAGCTGCCAAAGGAGCTATTGATGTGCGCGCTGCGCGCGCACTCTTATTTGAATCGGGGCGTTAGGCGGATCCAAGATTCCAGAACCGGATGACCATTCGCATCGCAACGATCGTCATGGCGTGCACTGCCGTCTTTTCCATTGGGTGTCACAGGTCCGCCAGCCCGGCGATAGTGCCAGTACCCAGTGGTCTTGACAGCGCTGGCGAGGTCCGTTGGCTCACCCAACAGCGCGCCAAGTGTCGTGGGCGGCTGATCAAACTTCTTGATGAGGGAGGAGCGGCCCGAGATTTCGATTCCGTCGTCACGGGCGCCACGGTTCGATTCCGCTCCGTACTTGCCGGCGTCGAGTGTCGGCCCTGACGGTCGGTGTGGTCCGCCTGGCCATCCAACGAAGCTTCGGCGCGTTGAGAAGAGTCTCGGTCCGTCGCCGTCGCGACCATCCGCCCAACACGCGCTGCAACTGACAGGCACGAGAACTAAGGAAGTCATTGCGGTTGAGAGCCTGTACTACAATTCTTATCACGACCAGCGTGGCGCCCGTTGGGCCGACCGCCCGCGGCTGAGCTGGGGCGTTAGCCAGCAACAAGGCTCCGCACAGCAAGATGTCATGCGCCGTCAACAGTCGAGCTGAGCAAGTGGAGGCAGGTAGGATGGCTCTCGTGTCAACGGACACACTGAAGGCAATTCTGAACGCGTTCAACGACCACGATCTCGACGCGATCATGCAGTTCTTTGCCGATGATTGCTCGTTCGATATGCCGCGCGGTCCGGAGCCTTGGGGGGCGCGCTTCGTCGGTAAAGCAGCGGTCCGCCAAGCGTTAGCGACGCGTTTCCAAGGTCTGCCGGACGTCCACTACGGCGAGGATCGACACTGGATCAGCGGCAACTTCGGCGTGTCGGAGTGGCTTCTGACTGGTACCGCGCTCGATGGGCGGCCAGTCCGTGTGCGTGGATGCGACCACTGGGAGTTTGAGAACGGCAAGATTCTCCGGAAAGACTCTTATTGGAAGCTCGTTGAGATGCGCGCATGAGTCTCGTGCAGTCTAGGGCCAGCACAAGGGATGGATCTCACGTTCCGCTGGTGAGTCGGCTTGAGCGCACCCATCCGAGAAGGGGAAGCCACATCCGCGCTGTCATGCGATCCTCCGTGCGCATGTGGTCGAGTACCCAATAGATCCAACATCGAACGCTGAAACTCGGGCGCTATGCCGGATCCCCGCTACATGATCAAGTCATTGAGTGTTTTGATGCTCTTGGTTCCGTCGCTCTGTGCTCGGGCCCAGAGCGCCCGGATTGGCTTATTCATGGATGCCGTCCTCGGAGCTGGGCCGCGGACGCAACAAGCCGGCACCGTCTGGTTCCGCCCAGAATCCCGGCTGTATGGTCGTGTCAGCGTCGGGCTCACGACGCCGCTTCGGGATCGCGTTGCCGCTGTTTTGACGTTCGATCGCGCCGGCGTGATCAGCCTGCCCGCGTACGGGGACGGGTGTCTAATCGCCCCTGACCGCAACGGCTGCGCACAATACTTCTGGTGGCCTGCGGTATACTCTGCAGGCGTGGGGTTGCGTGGCCGCCTCGGCGACGTCGCGCAGGTTGCGGTCCTCGGTGGCGTCGGGGTCACGCGTGAACCGAGCCGGTTTGTACGAGGGGACGTTGAATGGCGCGTCACGAGGCACGCGGCTTTGGTCGTTGGCGCGGAGCATCGTGTAGCGCGTCGAGCTGACGGAATCGATTTGTGGTGGAGCCCGATGTTCGGCGGCATTCGCTTGCGCTAAGTCTGGCTCGGCCACCATGCGGCATAACACACGCTGCAACTGGCGGGCGCGAGGCCGAAGCGTTAGGCGACACTTGGCACACTGTCTCGTTCGCACATCGCTAAGCGGTACGAGACGCGGCATCGGACGCCATCTGATGGCGTTGGCGCTGGATCGCGCGCCGCGAGGAAAGGCGGCCTTTGGCGCACGGCCCCAGAGCGTCGCGTTTTTCGAACACATCGGCTGCCGTCGTGCACTCACTGGCTTCGTAGCAGCCGTCGACGTGCAATCAAGTGTGGGTGAATCCCGATGCGATTAGGTCCTCGGCCGCTTTCGAGAGACGACCGTCCTTGGTTGGAACCACCAGTGCCAGCAACAGATCTTCTGGTTCGATCAGATGCGCGCCTCGACCTTCTGCGACTACTTCGCGCGTCCAGTCTTTTCGCTTCTCGACCGAGCCGTACGCCCTCAAGCGCAAATCATGTTGCGTCATAAATGATAGCGTTGTATTCTTTATCATGACACATCAAGGCATCGGCGAGTTCGAGCAGATGGTGCTCCTCGCCGTGGCGCACCTGCGGGATGAGGCCTACGCCATCACCGTCGTCGACGAGATCGCGCGCCGCACCGGACGCAGCGTCGGTCGCGCGGCCGTGTACATCACCCTACGGCGGCTCGAGGAAAAGGGATTCCTCTCCTCATGGCTGGGTGAGCCGATCCCCGAGCGCGGGGGCAAGGCGCGGCGCTATGTGAAGCTCGAGGCGGCGGGCGCGCGTGCGCTGCGCGACGCGCGGAGCGCCGCCGAGCGGATGTGGCGCGGGCTGGACCCGGCGTCGTTGAGGACGCGGTGAGCGCCGCGCCGACTCGCACTCCGCCTCGCGTCGCGCGGGCGCTTCTCCGCTCGCTGCTTCCCGGCGACGTGCGCGACGATGTCGACGGCGACCTGCACGAGCTCTATGCGAAGCGCCGCGCGGAGCGCGGCGCCGCTGTCGCCGTGGCGTGGTACTGGCTCGTGATACTCTCCTTCATCATGCGATTCACCTTCGATCGTCTCGCACGCGCACTGCGCAGCCTGGCCGCCGGCGAGGCAGCGCCATCCGTCCTCGACATCAAACTCGGCGCGCGGATTCTCGCGAAGTCGCCCGGCTTGTCGCTGGTCGGCGGACTTGGCATCGCCGTCGCTGTGGCACTCGCCGCCGCGGGCTATGCGGTCGTGAACTCGTACTTCTATCCCGATGTGCCATTGAACCAGGGTGATCGGCTTGTGGCGCTCACCAAGTTCGACAACCAAGCGCGTCGCGAAGAGGAGCGGCTGCTGTACGACTTCCTCGCCTGGCGGCGAGAGCTCCGGACGATCACAGACGTCGGCGCATTCCGGACGATCCGTCGCAACCTGGTTTCAGAATCGGGACAGGGTGAGCCGATCGCGCTCGCCGAGATGACCGCGTCGGGATTTCAAGCCGCGCGCGTGCCGCCGTTGCGTGGACGCGCTCTCATCGACGCCGACGAGCGGCCGGGCGCGCCGGCAGTCGTGGTCATCGGTTACGACGTGTGGCAGTCTCGCTTCGCGCGGGATCCTTCCATCATCGGGCGCGATCTCCGAATCGGACGCGAGACACATACGATCGTCGGTGTGATGCCGGAAGGCTTCGCCTTTCCGATCAGCCATCAATACTGGGTGCCGCTTCGCATCGATCCGCGCGCCGTCGTCGCGCCGGGAACGGGCCCGAGCCTGAACGTGTTCGGCCGTCTCGCGGCAGGCGTGACAAGGGAGTCGGCAGAAGCGGAATTGAGAGTCGTCACTCGCCGGCTCACGATCGGCGGAGCACCGGAGCTCGCCGCCCTGCAGGCGCGTGTTCTTCCGTATACCGAAGTCTTCATGCATGGAGAAGTGGGCGGGAGCAACGAGACCATGGCGACGCTGAGGTTCCTGGTCGCGTTGTTCCTCGTGGTGGTCGCCATGAACGTCGCCGTCCTCGTGTACGCGCGGACCGTCATGCGCACGGGCGAGATCGCGGTACGCACCGCGCTCGGCGCGACGCGCACGCGAATCGTCGCCCAACTCTTCGTCGAGGCGTTCGTCCTGTCGGGGCTGTCCGCGCTCGTCGGGCTCGGCGTCGTCGCCGTGGGTTTGCGGATGTTCGATGCTGCACTGGTCGGCATTCTCGACGGCGAGGTTCCGTTCTGGATGCACGCCGGGGTATCGTTTGGCACTGTCATCTACACGTTGGCGCTGGCGGTGCTTGCCGCGCTGATCGTCGGCGTCATCCCGGCGCTGCGCGCGACGGGCGCAAAGCTGCGCGGAGCGATGGGCAGCCTCGGAAGCGGCGCGAAGGCGCAGCTTGGCGCGACGTGGACGGTGCTCATCGTCGCACAGGTTGCGATCACCGTCGCCGTCCTTCCGCCGGCGCTGCTCAAAGGTTGGGAGATGGTTCAGGAGGCAAGCCGGCCGGCGAGCTTCACGGCCGGGGAATATCTCGCGACGCGATTCGTCGTCGAGTCCGGCGCGGAGCCGGCAGCGATCGCGAGCGAGAACGACGCAGCGGCCGCCGACACCGCTCGGGCGATCATGCACAGACTCATCGCGCGGCTGGCGGTCGAGCCTGGAGTCGCCGCGGCCAGCATCACGACGGGTGCTCCGTGGGAAGGAATCGGCGCGACGCTGGAAGCGGATGGCAGAGTGACCGAGGCGAAGCGCGCCGTCATCTTGAACGTGGACACGAGCTTCTTCAGGCTGTTCGGCGCGCGGATGCTCGCTGGCCGTGCGTTCACGGCGAGCGACGTGCCACTGCGTTATGTCGACCGTCCGGTGATCGTGAGTCGGAGCTTCGTCACCGAGGTTCTCGGCGGCGGACAAGCGGTTGGCCGGCGCGTTCGCTATCAGAGTCTCGGCAAAGATCCGCGTCCCTGGCTCACCATCGTCGGCATCGTCGAGGACTTTCCGACAGCGATACGCAATGCGAGCGAATCGACCAAGCGCGGCGCGCGGATGTATCAGCTCGCGATGCCGGGAGAGTTGAGGGACGCGTTGCTCACGATCCGGCTGCGTGGGGGGGGCCAGACGCCCGAGACGTTCATGCCGGCCCTTCGGCGCATTGCGACGTCAGTCGATCCGATGCTGCAACTCTCGCATATGAGCACGTACGACGCGATGTATCGCGATTACACGAAGGGCGGCACGCAGCTGGCGCTGGTCGCCGCGCTCGTCACCGCCGTCGTAATTCTTCTGTCGGGGGCCGGAATTCACGCGCTCATGTCGTTCGCCGTCAACCAGCGGCGTCGCGAGATCGGGATTCGCGCGGCGCTCGGCGCGCCGGCCAGCCGCATCCTGAAGAGCGTGCTGACCCGCGCGACGCGACAGCTCGCGCTCGGTCTTGGCATCGGTCTCGTCGTGACCGTCGCGATCAATCGCGTGAGCGGCGGCGCGATGATGAGCGGGACCGGTCTCTTGCTCGTGCCCGTGACGGTAGCGTTGATGCTCGTCGTCGGTCTGCTCGCGGCTACAGGGCCTGTTCGGCGCGGGCTCCGCGTCCAGCCGACGGAAGCGTTGCGTGCCGAATAGTCGAGGCGGCGTTAGGGCGCCAATCGATCTCCTACTTTCGCAACCCGACATGCCAGGACCCGCCGATGCGTGGGACACCTCACTGCAAATGCGCCATAACGATCGCTGAAGCTGACAAGCGATCTATTGACGGCCTCGCTGCGCTCGGCTCTTATTGACTCGCTTGCAGCTTCTGTGAAGCGGCGCCCCGCGTCAAGTGCCATGCGCACTTGCCGTCGTAAACTCTGAATTGTCTGCGCGTCCTCGTCCCGACCAGCGCCTCGCGCACGGCGAGCTCGGCGCGCACATGGCGCCGCGCCGCCGACAGGCGATGCGCGCACCGATGCGCTCCCAACCGGCACGCCTCCATCAGTGTCCGCGCGTCCCGACGATCCGTCTTCGTCCGCCGTGACCGCGTCGCGTATATCGGCGCGAAGTTCGGATCGACCACGATGACCTCGTGGCCCAAGTTCTCGAGATGGCGCGCGACCCACTCACTCTCCGTACTCGCCTCCAGCAGAATCCGGGCGCGCGGACGCGCCCAACATGGCGGTGAAGCGCTCGCGGCTCGTCACGATGCGCAACTCGAGCGTCCGGCCGTCGTCCTGCCCAATGCAGAGTTGACTCTCGCGCTTGTGCAGATCGAGTCCTATCGTATCCATAGCGGCTGGCCTCCCGGGTTGTGCCTCGTCGCGAGACGATGAGCACGTTCTTATTGTGTGGGGCGAACCTTGCCACCACGTCGCCGTGGAGGTCCAGCCGCTTCATACCAACTAGCTCGGGCGCTAGGTTGGCACGAATTCCACATTAATGAAGAATGATCCAGCGCCGATTGCGAGGACTGTTTGCCGTGATCACGGGCGGTGCCGTCACCGGCGGGATCGCTGGCGCGGTATTCGGCCTGATCATCTTGCTAGCGCCTGGACCCAAGGTGGTCACGATCCATCCTCAGTTTCCGGGCGCCATCGTTGTGCTCCCCGCTCTCTTACTGGGCCTCGCGGGCGCAATCGGCGGTGGTGCGTTCGGGACTCTCATCATGCTGGCCGAGCGTGGCCGTGGCGTTGAGGCTATCCGAATTCGCCGCGTCGCGTTGTGGGCTGCCCTTGCGAGCGCCCCCGCGATACGCCTGGTAGGATGGTCATGGACGACAGTGGCGCTCGGAAGCATCGTCAGCGCGGCAATCGGCGCCGCGGCAATATGGATCGCCAAGCGTGGTCGGACCGGCCCAATGGCCGTCGAGCCGAATGCGCCGCCAACCTAACACGCCGCAACTGACCGGCGCTCCAAGCATTGCGGTTGTCGTCTATCACGATCTTCTCATCATCCATCACAACGCGCATATTGCGCCGGCCGTCCGCAGCTGAACTTGGGCGTTGAGCGGCGGCCGACTGCTTTCGATGGGCAAGAATTGGCATTGCACGCCACTATTTGCGGTGGGAGGCATATGACATCACGAGCTGGGCAACTTCGAGTGGCGGCATTCGTCGTGATGAGCCTCGCTGGCAGCGGCTTTCGATCGGTCAGTGGCCAGCGCCCCGGCAGTCCGCAGGATCCTGACCCGGCGCACGTCGCGATCATTGGCACCGACTACGCGTTCGTTCAACTGCCAACCACGCTTGCGGCCGGTCCGACGCTATTCTCCTTTGAGAACCGAGGGAGCAAGCGGCACGAACTCAGTATCGCCCTGCTCAAGTCAGGAGTTCCGGCCGAGTCACTCCTGGCAACGGCCGGGCGACTCGCGTCTCTCAGCTCGCGCGCCGTCTCGGACTCGATCGTCGGCATCCTGATCGCACGGCCCACAGAACGGAGTGGCGGACAGTTGTATGTGCGTCTCATCGCGGGGCGCACATACATCGTCGTCTGTACGCTCCGAGATACGCCGGACGCACCTCCTCACATGAGCCTTGGAATGGTTGGCAGCTTTCAAGTTCGCTGATGCAATCGCGCACCGATGGCCATCCACGACTTGGCGTGCGCGCCGCAACGAGTACGGTTGCCCATAAAAAGATGAAACGTCTAATAGACGCCTTGGAGCTTCTGGCCGTCTTCGCGGCGGTTAGCGCCTGCTCGCACGGGCACCATACTCGATTGCCGCTTGGTCCGGACGCCGCGGTTCCGCGCATGATACCGATCGGCCCTGCGGTCAGTCTCGAGGTCGTCGATTGGGGCGGTCGTGGCGAGCCGCTGGTCTTCCTCGCGGGTCTCGGGAACACGGCACATGTCTTCGACGCGTTTGCCCCACAATTCACTGACCGCTTTCATGCGATCGGCATCACGCGTCGCGGGTTTGGCGCTTCAGCCGGCGCGCCGCCGCCTGACAATCTCGACACGCTCGTCGCCGATGTCGCGGCGGTGCTCGACTCGCTCGGACTTGGGAGGGTCGTGCTCGTCGGGCACTCGATCGCCGGCGAAGAGATGACGCGATTCGCCGACCTGCACGGCGCGCGCTGCGCGGGGCTCGTCTACCTCGATGCAGCGTATGATCGCTCCGGCATTGACACACTCGCCTCGAGGCAACCATCCGCACCGGCTCCAAGGATCGCCGCGGCGGATACGGCGTCCTTTGCCAGCATTCGCTCTCTTTATGCGCGCGTGATGGGCGTCGAGGAGCCCGAGTCAGACATACGAGCAACCGAAAGATTCGACGCGGCGGACCGCTACCTAGGCTCAGTAACTCCGAACTCCCTCAAAGCGCGCGTTACTAGTGGGAAGCAGGTGGCCCGGTATGAGAGGGTCCGCTGTCGCGCTCTGGCCGTTTACGCCGTAGCCGACTCCGTGGCCGATGTGGTTCCGTACTACCAAGAGCTTGATACCGCCGGGCGCGCGCAGGCCGAGTCGCTGTTTAGGTTCGTGCAGGGTGTCGTCGCCGACTCGCGGGCCCGCATCGCTCGGTTGCGGCAGTTTCAGATCGTCGACGTACGTGGCAGTAACCACCACGTTTTCTTGCACCATCCGCGCGAGGTTGCTGAAGCGATGCGGACGTTTCTCGGGACAGAGTCGGCGTCGCCGCGCTCTAACCACCGTTGAAGGTGACGAAACGATCGCAGCATCTTACGGGATGGGCTTCAGCGCGCTTATTGCTGGCGTAACACATTTCCCCCGGATCCGATGGCTATGCGAGCGGTGGCGAACTGGTTGATGCGCGCGGCGACCTTGGTGGGGACGTTCACTCCCCTCCTCCATTCACAAGCCTCACGCGATAGCGCCGGTGTTCTCATCGTGGAGAACGCGCGGCCGGCCTGGAACGACAGCGAGCGATTGTTCCTCGCCGCGACGCCGCGCGTGATGATCGGCAACACTACTGACTCAGCATACCGCTTTCGACAGGTCCGAGGGGTCATGCTGTTAACCGACGGTCGGATTGCCGTCGCCGACGGGGCGTCGCTACAGCTGCGACTGTTCAGCTCACAAGGACGGTTTCTGTCAGCAAGCGCGGGCAAAGGGAACGAGCCCGGGCAAATCCTGAACATGAACTGGGTTCGCCGTCTGAACGGCGACACAATCGCGATCAACGCAGCCCCCTCAACGGCGGCGCTCTATTCGAATGCGGGACAGTTCGTGCGTACCGCGGTGTTTGCGCCTCGTGCAATGCCGCCCGCCCGATCGTCCCTCCTGGTTGCCCTGCTGCAAAGCGGATTGGGGGTCGTCACGCCAATGCCGGCTGTTACGCCGCACCCGATCGGGTCGCGATGGACAGAATCACTTTCCCTCAGCCTCGTGACGGATTCCAGCAGTACACCCCGCGAGCTCGGCACACTTCCGTACCTGGAAATGGAGCAGGTCAGCTCCGGGCCAACTCCGATATGGCTTTCGTCAGTCGGTGTGGTTGCCGCAACCGACGACCGCTTCTACGCCGGTTTTGGTAATCGGTACCAGATTCAAGTGTATGGGAGTGACGGGAAGCTGCGGTCGATCATTCGGCGGGCATGGACGCCCACGCCGATCACGGCCGACGACTGGGAGCGCTGGGTTGTGGAGTGGTCGAAGTTGTGGGTACGGACGACTGGCGCGGAGCGCGAGCGGGATATCCAGAAAGTACGCGAGTCGCCATGGGCCGAGGAAAACCCAGCGTTCTCGCAGTTCATCGTCGATCGCGGTGGCCGGCTTTGGGTGCGCGAAGCGCATTGGCAGGACGCGATTGCCGCAGGCTCGCTCCTCGATTCACCCGCCGTGCCGAGCGTGTGGTCGGTGTTCGATTCACGTGGACGTTGGCTCGGCGACGTGAGCATGCCGACAGGCTTTCTGCCATTCGAGATCGGAACGGACTACGTGGCGGGCATCCTGCGAGCCGATGGCGTGAATCACGTGACGATCTACGGGCTGAGTGCCCGAGGCCGATGATGGCGAGACAGTCGCCAGCTATGCACGTGGTAACTGCATGAAGAGCACACTTCTCACCGCGTTGTGCGTCGCGATCTACGGCTGTGGCGGCGGCGACAGTCCGACGATTCCGACTTCAGATGCGGCCATTCGCGGTTCCATTCGCGGCCGCGGCGATCTGGGCTCGATGCTCGTCGTCGCCTCGGCAGCGGATTCAACGTCGTGCGATCCGAAGAGCCGCGCGCAGGTTCAGCTTGGACACGCCCCGATTCTATTCCGGTCAGGGGGAACAGCTTCGGCCTCCAGCCTGCAGGTCGGCGTTTTTGTGTCAGTATGGATCACGGGCCCCGTTCTAGACACCTGTCCTGCAATAGTCACCGCTCAAGTCATCGTGATCGAAGACATGGGCAGTTGACGCTCGTTAGGCGGACGCTAGAACACTGCTCACGCGGGCGCTTGACGTCTATCAGAGAATGCGTATTCTCAGTCATCGGTTGCTACCCGTTGACATCTCGTTACGATGGGAGGTCGTATGTCGCGTCCTCGCAGCCTGACTCTCGGCGGCGTCCTGTTCGCCCTCGCCGGTATCTCGGCCATCAGTTTTCATGCGCGCACGACTCCGTCAGTATCGACCCGCCAGATTATCGCCGTCTACTTGGGCACCGAGGGCACCGACGCTGGAATGGTGACGATCGTTCGTGATATGAAAGCTGCGCTGTCACACCAGACGGCGGCGACGAATCGTGAGTTCATCGCTCGAGGTGTTTCGCTTGATCCTTCGGTTGACGGCGGTATACGGCACCTGGCACTGCTTGGTCCCTTTGATGAAATCGCCGTCGGCGGTAACTGGACAAACTCAGCCGTCATCCGGTATCTCGGCGGCGATATCGGGGCGACTCGCTCGACAGCCATTCCTCAACTCGTGCTGCTCGAGCGCGACGTGAATCAAGCCGGAGAAAGACTGCAAGTGAGCCCGGAACGCGAAATCGCTCGCTTCGTCGGCACGAAGGAGATCGGTGATTGGGTTCACCGCGGCGCGCCTCTTCCGTAAGTGACGACACCATTCCTGGTTCGACAAGTGCTCTTGGCGGCGGTTGTATGCGCGGGGCTGTTGCCGGCTCAACGATGCGTCCAGACGCCCTGGCGCTGCCGCCGCCGATCTCGCGCGAGCCGTGCTTCGGCGCTGTCTCGGCTGACACGCTTTTCTTTCAACTCCCATGGCGACCGTTCAGGTCCGTTACATTGTGGATGACATCGAGGCAGCCATTGCATTCTATGTGACGCACCTTGGCTTCCACCTCGATCTGCATCCGGCCCCGCCGTTCGCCATGCTGTCGCTCGGCGATCTGCGGCTCGTTTTGAGTGTGCCGAATCCGCGCGGCGGCGGTGGACAACCAATGCCCGACGGCACTCCACAACGCCCCGGAGGCTGGAATCGATTTGCCGTGCAGGTTCAGGATCTCGCCGGCACCGTGGACCGGCTTCGAGCGGCGGGCGTCCCGATGCGCAACACCATCGTGGTCGGTGTCGGTGGCAAACAAGTCATCATCGAGGATCCCGCCGGCAATCCGGTGGAATTGTTTGAGCCAACCATCGCCGAGGCGCGTCTCCCGGATTCTTGAATCGGGGAATGCGCAGCACACAAGCCCGCGGACAGCCACACATCTATCACGCGCATGAGCGAGTCGCCGCCGCAGGATGAGCCGCAAATCAAGTGTCCGCAGTGCGGAGCACCAGTCACCAGAACCAATTCCGGCGACTTCGAGGCGAGTGGCCCCCAACGGGTCGAATTCATCTGTCCCAACCAGCACCGCACGACCGTCGTGCTTATGGAGATTGACGACGATGATCTCGACCCAACCGTATAACGAACGCTGAACCGGGACACAACGCGCGCCATCGAGGACGATGGCGCGCGTCTGACTGGCTCCTCAACCCTTTTTATAGGTAGTGGTCGTCGTGACCGGCGAACCACCGCCCCGACCAGGGTTGGTCGACTCGACAATCAAGTTGCCGGCCTGGTCCAACGACAGTGACATCGTCGTTTCGCGAGGCGTCCCGTTGAACGTCATCGACGTGTGAATGACGAGCTTGCTGCCGACCCACTTGGCCTGCGAGACCTGGTCGACGCTGTTGCCGCCCATGGTCATTGTGTTCTTGCTATCGGAACCGTCGAGGTTGTAGACGCTTTTGATCTCGCCCGCCTGGGTCGTGCGCGTGACCGTGAGAGTTTTGGCGTCCTGGCTGATCGTGACGTCCGGTCCAAGACCACCCCGTCCACCGCCGCGGCCGGTCGGCGGCGGAGCGTTCGGGTCCACTACCATCGTCCAGTGACCCGCCAAGTTCGCTCCTTGCGCGGCAAGGAGATTCGGGCCGGCCAATATCGAGGCCGCCGCGAACAGCACCGCAGTACGTCGCATACGCTCCTCCTCGTTCGGGAATGCCCACAAGGCCGCGATCGCGGCCAGACGAGAACACTCGCTCTTCCGCAATTGCGTCACCGCAACAAGTGCGCTTGGCGGCCCCTGCTGCCTATGCTCCAGCGACCCCGACTTCAGCGCGGGCATGCTCGAGCGCGCTCGCTAAAGAGCGCTGAAGGTGACAATGCGGCTGTGGAAACGAGGCATCGCGCCGATTCTGCGGCCCGATCCGAACGTTCGTATCGCCCTTATTTTTTCTTGTTCGTCGTGAACCGAAAGGGCAGGCTCACCCACGCGGCGACTGGCCTCGATTCCAGTCCAAGCGTACGGGCGGGGTCGAAGCGG
>Ga0070682_100000617_pt1 | contig 21645 bp, 21 predicted proteins | sample KBSC63LmetaG_FD_64668 | JGI IMG/M metagenome (GOLD analysis project Ga0070682, IMG submission 64668) | Corn rhizosphere microbial communities from Kellogg Biological Station, Michigan, USA - KBS C6-3L metaG | ecosystem: Host-associated > Plants > Roots > Rhizosphere | place: USA: Michigan...
CGGGCGCCTTACGGGAAGCATTGGTTTCTGGTATTCGCGATTGAGACATGCGCGTCCTCGATCTAGCCGAGTTCTACTCGGAGCGCGGTGGTGGGGTGCGCTCCTACTTGGATCGAATGCTCCAGCACGCCGGGGCGCTGGGGCACGAGCTCGTGGTGGTGGCCCCCGGCCCGCGCGACGAAGAGACGCGCGTGGGGGAAGGCGGGAAAATCGTGCGCTACGGCGCGCCGCGCATGCCGTACGACCCGAGCTACCACGCTCCGATCGCGATCGCGCGCATGCGCTCGCTCGTGCGCGAGCTTCGGCCCGACGTGCTGCAGCTGTCGAGCCCGTTCATTCCGCTGTGGGTCGGCGCTTCCCTCGACGTACCGCTGCGCGCCTACGTGCATCACGCCGATCCGATCGGCTGCTACCTCGCGCCGCTCGTCGCAAAGCACCGCGCGGCGCGGCCGCTCGAGAGCGCCGCGTGGGGCTACCTCCGGCGCGCCACCGAGCGCTGCGACGTGACGATCGTCGCCGGCCACTGGCTCGAGCGCGAGCTCGCCGCGCACGGTTGCCCGCGCGTTCGCACCGTGCTCTTCGGCATCGACCACGAGCAGTTCTCGCCCGCCAAGCGTGATGAAGCGTTTCGGCGCGAGCTGCTCGGTCCGCTCGCCGGCGAGCCGGACGCGCGCCTCTTGCTCATCGCGGGCCGCTTGGCGGCGGACAAGCGCCAGAGTCTCGCCATCGAGGCGCTCGAGCTCGTCGCGAAGAAGCGCCCCGTCGGCCTCGTGCTGCTCGGCGACGGACCGGAGCGAGAGCGTCTCGAGGAGCGCGGCCGCCGGCTGCCGAGCTTCCGCTCGTTCCGCTTCACGCGTGATCGCGCCGAGTACTCGCGCCTGCTGGCGAGCGTCGACGGACTCGCCCACGGCTCCTTGTGCGAGACGTTCGGCTTCTTGCTCGCCGAATGCCTGGCTTCCGGCACGCCGCTCTGCGTGCCCGATCGCGGCGGCGCCGCAGACCTCGGCGACGGCGGTCACGCCGAGCGTTACCCAGCGTTCGGCGGTGCCGGAGCCATGGCTCACGCCCTGGAGCGGTTGCTCGCACGGCCGCGCGCGGAGGTTTCGGCACTTGCTCGAACGCGCGCCGAAGGCATCCCGAGCACTCGCGGCCATTTCAGCTCGCTGTTCGGCACCTACGCGGACCTGCTGGCCGGCCAGGCATGACTGTTGCAAAATCACAACACCTGGAGTGGTATTTTTCGCCCGCACGATCATGGATCCGGGGTGATGGCTAGCGGCGGCAAGAGGGGACAAGACAGCAAAAAATCTGGAAGTTACGGATGGTTGCGTGAGCTTCCTGGGGCACAACGTTCAAAGTGGCAAGGGTATCTTCAGCAAGAACCGTGCGACACCCACCCACATAGGCCGGCCAGACGACTGAGGCCTACTTTCCCGGGGCAATTCGGGGCGCGTGTTCGTAGTTCCCCCTCGCCGCCGAAGCGTTCAGCTCCCCCTAGCTCGGAACGATGACCCTCCGCAACGTCGCCGCCCCTACCCTGCTCTCGCTCCGCTACTCGCCTTGGTCGGAGCGGGCGCGCTGGGCGCTCGACCACCACGAGCTCGTGTACCGGCTCGTGCAGCATGAGCCGTTCCTCGGTGAGCGGCGGCTACGCAAGGTCGTCGGCCCGCGCGTCGAGCGTCCCACTGTGCCGGTCCTCGTTACCGAGGGGGAGGTGCTCTGCGACAGCTGGGACATCGCGCGCTACGCGGACAACCACGGCGACGCCGAGAAGCTCATCCCCGCGTCGCTCGAAGGCGCGATCCGCGAGCTTGGCGAGCTTGCCGAACGAACGATGGTCGAGACCCGAGGCCTCGTCACGGCGGCGCTTCTGGCGAGCGACGCTGCGCTCGACGAAAACGCTCCGCGCTTCGTCCCGACGTGGCTAGGTCCGCTGTTTCGCCCGCTCGTGCGCTACGGGACGCGCTGGTTCGCGCGCAAGTACAGCCTCGAGCTTTCGGAGCTCGCGACGCAGCGGCGGGCGCTCGCACGAACGCTCACGACGTTCCGCGAGCGCTACGGCGACCGGCCGTACCTGTTCGAGCGCTTCAGCTATGCCGACATCATCTTCTGTTCGCTGCTCCAAGCGGTGAAGCCGGTCGACGATCGCTACATTCGCCTGGGCCCGGCCTGGCGCATCGCATGGACCCAGCCGGCGCTCGCCGAAGAGTTCGACGATTTGATTCGCCGACGCGACGAGCTCTACGCCGCGCACCGGGGCCGCCGGAAAAAGCCGGAGTAGCGCCCACTGGATTTTCGCAGCGCCACTCGACGACCATCGGCTCCGCGCGCGCGACGCTCACGTCCCGATCGACTATCGTTGTGTTGCGATGCCTCGTTCCTCAGCACGGCTCGCCGCGGCGTGGCGCGCGCAGATCGCGCCCTGGCTCGCGCTCCTTGCGACGCCGCTCGCGTGCGGAACCAGCTCGCCGAGCGCCGGCAACGGTGGGACCGCGGGCGCAGCGGGAACCACCACAGCGACGGCTGGTCGCGGTGGCGGAAGCGGGCACGCAGGCGCGTTGGCAGGCGGGAGCGGCGGAAGCGGTGGCGGCGCGGGAAGCCCTCCGATAGCGGGTGCCGGCGCCGGCAATGGCGCGCACGGCGGCGTCGAGGCGGGTGGTGCAGGGTCCGGCGGCGCACCGAGCGCCGGTGCGGGTGGCGCGAGCGCCGGTGCGTCGAGCGGGCGCGGCGGGGGTGGCGAGAGTGGCGGCGGCAGGAGTGCGAGCGGCGGAGCGGGCGGGATGGGCGGCGCGCGACCAACCGTCACCGCGGCGATGGGCACCAAGCTCGTCAAGGTCAACGCGGGCGTGAAGCACCAGACCTTCGAAGGCTGGGGCACGAGCTTGTGTTGGTGGGCGAACCACGTCGGCGGTTGGGACGCGGACGCCCAAGACGCCGTCGTCGATGCGGTCGTCGATCCGGTGCAGGGGCTCGGCTACAACGTGTTCCGCTACAACATCGGCGGCGGAGAGAATCCTTCGCACGATCACATGGACCAATACCGGGAGATGCCCGGCTTCGAGCCAAGCGACGGGACCTGGGACTTTACGGCCGACGCCACGCAGCGCTCGATTCTGGGGCGCATCGTCGCGCGTGGAACGGGCGTGATCGTCGAAGCATTCTCGAACTCGCCGCCCTATTGGATGACGAAGAGCGGCTGCGCGGCGGGCAGCAGCGACGGCTCGAACAACCTGAAGGACGACGCGTACGACGCCTTCGCGGACTACTTGACGGAGGTCGTCAAACACTTCCGCGACGAGTGGGGGGTGACGTTTCGCACGCTCGAGCCGCTGAACGAGCCGAACGCGAGCTGGTGGAAAGAGAACAACGGCCAGGAGGGCTGCCACTTCTCCCCCTCGAATCAGCAGACGATCGTGAAAGCCGTCGCGGCAAGCCTCGCCGCGAAAGGCCTCACGGAGACGACGCTCAGCGCCTCGGACGAGAACAGCATCGACGACGCCACCACGAACCTCGCCACGTTCGACACGGCAGCGCTCGCCGCGATGACGCAGATGAACGTCCACTCCTACTCGGGGAGCAAGCGCAAGGAGCTCCGCGCGCTCGCCACGAGCAAGGGCAAGCGACTCTGGCAATCCGAGTCCGGTCCTCTGAACCAGACGCTCGATGGCGACCTGGATGCGGCCCTTTTCATGGCCGGGCGCATCATCCAGGATCTGCGTGAGCTCGAGCCGGAGGCGTGGATCGACTGGCAGGTCGGTGACCCCGCGCGCTCGTGGGCCAGCTTCACGCTGAGCGACGCGCAGCAGAAAGCCACGCCGCTCAAACGCTTCTACATGCACGCGGGCTTCAGCCGCTACATTCGGCCCGGCGCGACCTTCGTGGACATCGACAACGCCGACATGGTCGCCGCGCTGAGCGTCGACGGCCACGCGCTGACGATCGTGGCGCGCAACTCTGCCTCGACGAGCAGCGGCTTCACCTTCGACCTCACCTCGCTTCCGACGGTCGGTGCAGCGACAGAAGCGCGCCGCACCTCGAGCAGCGAGGATCTGGCGGAGCTGCCGGCGCTCCCGAACGACGGGTATCGCTTCGTGGCGACACTGCCCGCGTCGTCGATCACGACGTTCGTCGTGCCGATGCCGTAGGCATCGGGTCCTACGCTCGACGGCAGAGCGGCGGGTCGGACTGAGCCAGGCACGGCTGTTGCGTGAAAGCCGGGTGAACCCGCAGTGGGTTTCGGAGCACGAGGCCAATCGCCTCAGCGGGACGCCGCTTTGTCCCATCCCAGGAGGTCCCATGAATCCGATCGAGAAGGCAGCTGCGAAGATGGCGGGCAAGACCGCGAACGTCGAGGCCCGCTTCAAAGGGCTGGCGGGCGTTTTCGCGAAGCTCGCGGAGCAGCATCACGAGGCCGGCGCCCTGCTCGCGAGCGTCGAGAAGGCGACGGACCACACCAAGCGGAGCGAGCTCTGGCGCCAGATCCGCAAGGAGCTGCTCTCGCACGAGCAAGCCGAGCTGCTCGAGATCTACCCCGTGCTCGAAGGGTACGCCGCGACGCGCGACATCGCTCGGATTCACGCCGAGCAAGCCGGCGAGCTCGAAGAGCTCATCCGCCACGTCGACGCCGTCGCGGTCCAGTCGGACGCCTTCCGACCCGCCATTCAGCGCTTGATCGTCAAGGTCAGCGAGCACGTTGCCGAGGAAGAGAAGCGATTCTTTCCGCAGGCGCAGCAGGCTTTGGGCGAGGAGCGCGTGAAGAAGCTCGAGAAGCCCTTCCTGGAAACGCAGGAGCGAATGAAGGAGCGGCTCGGCTAGCGTCGAAAGGGCGATCGGGCCCCGGCACCGCGCGTGTCACGCGGCGCCGGAGCCCTGAGGCGGGCCGATCGACGAGCCTCCGCTCGGGGAGCCGCGACACGACGTGGCGCGATGGTGCGCGCGTGACGCGGATGCCGTCCCCGTTACTAGTCAATCGGCCTGACCGGCGGCTCGTCCACGTAATCTGGCAAGCCCGGCTCGATCGGGATGGGCACCGGCACCTCCCCGGGACCGGGCGCGGGCAGCGGGTCGGGATCGGGCGACGGGCCCGGGGGCTCCGCCGGAGGAGTCGGATCCGGGGGCATCACCATGTCCACGGGGGAGCGCACCGAACGAGAAATCAGAATCGACATGCAGGCGGTCCGTAGCAACCATCGAGCCAGCACACTGCGGCAAGATGCAACGATCCCACGGTCCTCTACTCGCGGAGGTCGTTCGCCTGGGCCCGAGCCTCGGTCAGCTCACGAATGAACTGGAGCACCGCGGGGTGCGAGGCGCAGACGCGTTGGAACTCCGCCCGCGGCAACATCAGCGCGAAGGAGCGCGTGAGGCAGCGCACGTCGGCGATGGCGGTCGTCTCGCCGAGGAGGGACATTTCCCCGAACACGGCGCCCGAGCCGAGCGTAGCCAACAAGCGCTCCTCGGCGCCGTCGTCGCGACGCACCTCGGCCGTCCCTGCCAAGAGCACGAAGAGGCCGGGCGAGCGTACCCCTTGCCAGATCGCGAGCGCGCCTGGCTCGATCTCGAGGAAATCGAAGCGGGCAGCCAGCTTTCGCCGCTCGACTCGAGAGAGCGACGTGAAGAGCGGGTTCGTGAGGATCGACGACTCGACGAGTCGCTCGCGGAGGAAGCGCAGCACGGTGGTGAGGGCGCGGGGCTCCTCGGCGATGAGCGCGCGAATCGCATCGAGGTCGACGGCGAGGACCTCCGTGGGCTCGAGCGCCTCCGCCGCTTCTTGGCGTGGCTCGTTGCAGAGCAGCGCCGCTTCCCCGAAAAATTCGCCGTCGGCGACGCGATGAACGGCCACGCGCTCCTGGCCTTCGGCCACGAGGCTCACGGCTCCGCTCACGACGACGTAGAGCACGTCGGCCGTGTCGCCGCGACGGTAGAGCACGGCGCCCGTGTCGAGGCTCTGCAAACGAGCGCGCCCGATCAAGCGCTCGAGGCCCGCCGGGCTGAGCTCGGAGAACAAAGGCGTGATCGGCAGCGCTTTCCGCGCGGTGCGCTGGGCACGGCCCGCGGAGTCCGGCGGGTGGACGTCGCCGACTTCGATCCGGAACATGCCGGAGGGGATTCCGCGACGGCTCGGCATGGGCTTCGAGCCGGGGACCATCTCGTTGAGCGCGCCTTCCGCGATGAACGGCAGCGCAATCGCTTCGACCGGCGGTGCCTCCGCGGGCGTTGGGGGCGCAGGCGGCGCAGGCGGCGCGCCGGTCACGAGCGGCGCCGGGGCCTTGGCTTGATCAGCGCGACGCTGTCGCAGAAGCTTCGCGAGATCGGGCCGCACGCGCTCTTCGGGAGGCTTCTGGGTCACCGGTTGCGCGCGGTCGGAGACACGCGGCGGAGCGCTGAGCACCGGGGACAACGGCAAGCCGGACACCCGCGGGAGCCCGCCGAGCGCGCGCGGGGGAGCGTGCGTGGTTCCCTGTGCCTGGAGCGCGGCAAGGCGGGCCTGCGTCTCGGTGTGCCGCGGATCGAGGTCGAGGATCATGCGACAGGCGGCGATCGCCTTGGCCAGGGCCCCACCGCGACCGTAGAGCTCCGCCGCGCGGGCGAGCGCCGCGATCTGCTTCGGCGTCTGTCCGAGAGCGCGATGACAGTCCGCGGCACGGCGCGGCCAATCGGGCTCATTCGGATCCAGCCGCTCGAGATCGTCGAAGCGTTCGAGCGCGGGCCCGTGCGCGCCTTTCCGCGAGAGCTCGAGGGCTTCGCTCTTCACTTCGCGAATCTGGTCTTGCTTCGTCCTCTTCATCGTCCGGTCGCCCCGTTACCGTCGGGGGCTAACTGACTATCGTGACTCAGAAGCGCGGGGCCGACCACGGTCGCTCCGCTGCAAGAAAAATGAAGCGCTCTCCTCGCGGCCTAACGCGGGGCCGTCCAGTACACTTTGATCCCGAAGCCGGGACGCCTGGCTCCGAACTGGAAAGCCGCATGCAGGCGATGGACGCCGTCGAGGAGGTGCCGATCGCTGCCCGCTGCGGGGTAGATGACGACCCAACCCAGATCCATGCCTGTCATCAGCCTGTCCAAGAAGTAGTCGTGCTTCCGCGCGTCCTCGGCGCCCTCGGGCGTCTTCATCCACTGCAGCCGGAGCGGGTGGATCACGGAGACCGGGGCGATGACGCTCGGGTTAGCCACGTCTTGGTCGCTGATGGTGCCAAGATCCTCGCGGTCGAAGACCCACTCGAACCAGTGAGGGTGCTTGCTCGCTTCCTCCTTCGTCTTCTCCGGAGAGCCGTCGATGGCCGCGAGCACCTGCGCGAGCGATACGCTGCTGATGAAGATCATGTCTTCCCCTGGGGTTCTTGGTTCCTGGGCCGTCGAGAGTGTAGTCCGATCCGTGCTCGATTAACCGCCACGGAACGGATTGACGACCCGAACGGTCCCGTAGCGGCGATCGTGGCTCGGCGCGGTAGCCATCACGCGTGCACTTCGCCTTGTTCCCACGCCGTGAGATCGAGCGCTTTCTTCACGCCTTGAGCAAGGTCCACGGCCTTGCCGCGGCCCCAGTAGTGCAAGAACAAGATGCGCGGCGTTTCGCCGCTCATGTGATGGTGGATCGCAACGACGTTGATGCCGCTCGATCGCAGGGCCTTGAGCACCGGTTGCAGCTCCGCTTCGGCCACCGCGAAGTCGCCATCGACGACGGCGTTGTCATCGCTGCCGGCGAATCCGGCCCAGGTATTGACGCCCATCGTCTTCCCCACCGCGCAGCCGCAACTCGCGGTGGCCTTCCGGCCCATGGTCGCCTTGAACATGCCGTCCTTCGCCTGGCCCTTCACGCCGAGAACGGCCTCGAGCTTCGCGGCATCGAGGTTGCTCTTCGCCGGCAAGGCGGGTGCTCCGAACGAGTGCCCCGGTTTGGCCCCCTTCTTCCGGATCTCGGAGACCCGGTCCATGGCCGCCTTCACGCCTCCACCGAGCGCGGCCACGGTGCCTTCTCCGCCGACGTGCATGAAGAAGACGTGCGGGGTGTCGAAGAAGAAGTGGTTGTGGAGCGCGGTTACTTCGATGCCGTGCTCGAGAAGGACCGACATGACGGGGTTCACCTCGTCCTCGAAGAGGACGAGGTCACCCATGATCATCGCTTCGGCGATGCCGCGCTTTCCCGGACTGAACGCGACCCAAGACGATAGACCCATGAAAGGCGCGACCTTCCAGCCGTCCACCGCCACGTCGACGTCCTTGCGCGGGAACGACGCCTTGACGACGCCATCCGGGCTCGTCTCTGCCTTTTCGACTCCCGTTGCATCGGCCACCGCCTTGTCGGAGACGGGCGGCGACAGCGCGGCTGCCGCCGGTGCAGGCTCGCTCGTCGCGACGGCTGCGGCGCTCGCGCGTGGGCTCGCGGTCGCCGACGGAGGCGGCTCGGCGGCTGGTGCAGCGCTCTGAACCGCTGCCGGAGTGGTCGGGGCCAGCTGCGTGTTGCCGGCACAGGCGAGAAGCAATGCCGAAAACGGAACAGCGAAGCTCATTGGCCCCGCGACAAGAACTAGTAGACGCGCGTGCATTCGTGCTCCTCCGGCCCGCAGCTTGCCTCGTCTCTCTCAACGCACAGCCAAGAGCATGTTCGCCGGGAGCCTCCGTGGGACAGCTCCTGGGACAGATTCGAGGCGCGGATCGGATTCGAACCGACGTGTGACGGTTTTGCAAACCGTTGCCTAACCACTTGGCTACCGCGCCGTGCTTGTCAGCTTCCCCCAGGTCGGGGGCCGCGGATAGTACCCCTGGCGGGCGCCCCGTCAACGGGGCATCGTGGGCCGGAAACCCCGTCAAATGACGAGCTTGTAACGATCGGGCGCCGCCGGCCACTCCCGGGTATGGCCGCCGCGCTCGCGTTCCCCATGCTACCGACGCGGAGCATGCCGCTCGAGTTGTCGGACGCCGAGCTCGCCGCTCTCGTGGCTTCGCGCGAAACGCGGGCTGAAGCGGCGCTCTTCGCGCGGTTCGCGAAGCGCGTCGAGCTCTACGGGCGGAAGCACCTCCGGAGCCAGCCTGCCGCCGACGACCTCGTCCAACAGGTGATGCTGATCGTGCTCGAGGCGGTACGGGCGGGCAGAGTCGAGGATCCGACCAAGCTCGCGTCCTTCGTGCTCGGGACGTGTCGCAACGTCACGTGGGATCTGCGGCGGGCCGCGGGACGGCAGCAGCGGCTCGAGCGCGAAACGGCGGCACTCGACGCCAGCGTGTCGCCGCCGTCCATGAGCGAGGTCGACGTGCTCCGCTTGCGACGCTGCATGGGTGCGCTCCCCGAGCGCGAGATGACGGTGGTGCGCATGAGCTTCCTCGAGGACCAAACCGCGGAAGAGGTGGGCGCCCGGCTCGGCTTGAGCGCCGGCAACGTGCGCGTGATCCGCCACCGCGCGCTCGCCAAGCTCTCGACCTGCCTCGACGCAAAGGAGGCTTCGTGACCTGTCCGAATCTCGAAACCGTCGCCGCCTGGACGCTCGACGAGCTCGACGAAGAAGCCTCGAACGCGTTCGAGGAGCACTACTTCGGCTGCGACGCGTGCGTCGAGCAGGCCGAGCGCATGCGCCGCCTCGTGAGCGAGCTCGAGGCCACGCTGCCGGCCGTGCTCACGCAGGCGCGCAGAAAGCGCCTCGAGGCCACTCAGCCGCGACCCACGAGCGTCGCGGTCCGGCCGGGCGAAACGGCGACGATTCGGCTCGGCGGCGACGCCCCGGTCGGCTTCTGGGTCATGCACGCGCCGCTCAGCGGCGTAGAGCGCGTCGACTTCGAGGCCCGCGACGCGAACGGCGCGCCGCTCTTCGCGATCGAGGACGTGCCGTTCGACGCGGAGCGCGGCGAGGTGGTGCTCGCCTGCCAGGTCCACTACCGCAACTTACCCGGCATCCAGAGCCTGCACGTGAGCCTCACTGCTACGGACGCGCAAGGCTCGCGCCCCGTCGGCAATTACATTCTCGATCATCGGTTCGAATCTCCGTAACGCTCTCCCCTCGGGCTCCACTCCCGAAAAGGAAGGAGACCGAATGACCATCACCAATCAGACGACCGGCACCACGCTCGACGAGATCGCGCCGCGCATCTTTCGCATCAGCACGCCCGTGCCGGCGAGCCCCGCGCTGCCACCGGGGTTTTCGTTCAACCAATTCCTGATCGCCGCGGACGAGCCGCTGCTGTTTCATACCGGCTCGCGCCGGCTGTTTCCGCTCGTGCTCGAGGCGGTGCGCCGCGTGCTGCCGCCGGAGAGCGTGCGCTACGTCGGCTTCTCTCACGTCGAAGGCGACGAGTGCGGCTCGCTCGACGAGTGGCTCGCAATCGCGCCGCGCGCCGTGCCGCTCTCGAGCAAGATCGGTGCAATGACGTTCGCCGCCGAAGCGAGCGACCGGATCCCCAAGGCGCTCGCGCACGGCGAGCGCGTCGAGCTCGGGAGTCACACGGTCACCTGGTTCGACGCGCCGCACACGCCGCACGGATGGGATTGCGGCTACCTCGGCGAGCTCGCTACGAAGACGCTCTTCTGCGGCGATCTCTTCACGCAGTTCGGCGACAAGAACCCGGCCGTCACCGAGAGCGAGCTCGTCGGGCCGAGCGAGGCGATGCGCCTCGCGATGGATTACTTCTCGCACGGCCCGATGGTGCGGCCGAACATCGAGCGTCTCGCGGCGTTCGAGCCGCGGCTACTCGCCTGCATGCACGGGAGCTCGTTCCGCGGTGACGGGCGCGCGCAGCTGCTCGGGCTTGCGGAAGCGCTTTCCGCGCAGGCCTGAGCCCGAAACGCCGGTACTTGGGCAGGGGGAGGTCGACGGCGTAGACTCAGCGGACGCCCGGGCAATGGGCCGCCCATGAGCGAAACCGTCGTTCTTCCGTCGTCCCCCGTCGCGGGGCAGCTGCCCGGGGACCTGATCGCGGGCAAGTACCGGCTCGAGCGCGAGCTCGGGCGCGGCGGCATGGGGACGGTGTGGTCGGCGCTGCACGTGACCTTGAACCAGCGCGTCGCGATCAAGCTCATTTCCGGCGAGCAGTCGCGCTCCGCCGACGCGCGGCACCGCTTCAGCATCGAGGCGAAGGCGGCGGCGCGGCTCCGCTCGCGGCACGTCGTGCAGGTGTACGACGACGGCGAGACGCCCAACGGCACGCCGTACATCGTGATGGAGTACCTCGAGGGCGAGACGCTCGAAGAGCGCCTCGAGCGCCAGAAGGAGATGGGGCTCCCGGAGGCAGTGCGCATCACGAGCCACGTCGGCCGAGCGCTCGCGCGCGCCCACGCGCAGGGCATCGTTCATCGCGACCTGAAGTCGGGAAACATCTTCCTCGCGCGGACCGAGGACGATGAGCTCGGCTGGGTCGCGAAGGTGCTCGACTTCGGCGTCGCGAAGGTGCTGACCGAGGTGTCGGGACCCTCGGCGACGAAGACCGGGACGATCGTCGGCACGCCGCTCTTCATGAGCCCGGAGCAGATCCGCGGCGCGAAAGAAGTCGATCAGCGCGCGGACCTCTATTCGCTCGGCATGGTCTTCTACAACATGGTGACGGGCTCGCACGCCTTCGACGGGCCCTCGTACAGCGACGTGCTCGTGGCGATCTGCACGGAAGCGCTGCCGGAAATTCGCGTGGCTGCGCCGTGGTTGCCGCCGTCGCTCGGCACCTGGTTCGACAAGGCGTGCGCGCGCGAGCGCGAGCAACGCTTCCAAAGCGCCGACGAGATGATCGAGGCGCTGCAGGAAGCCGCCGGACCCGCCTCCCGCATGTCGCGGCCCTCGAGCCCCGAAGAGATCGGCGGGCCGTCAGGAACGCTGCTCGGACACGTGCCACCACACGCGGCGCAGACCGTGATGGCGCTCGACGTGCACGCGATTCCGCACGCGTCGAGCATCGCGCGCCCCGCGCTGATCGAGGCCGGGACGCTGAAGAGCGGCGATGCCAATCCGCTCAGCGGGCCGGCTCTCGCTCGGCCGCGCGCGCGCCCGACGGACAGCCTGCTGCTCTGGGCGGTCACCGGCGTCGGTCTCGCGTGCGGCACGATGGCGCTCGTGATCGTGCTCGGTCGCACGACGCCGGCGGCGACGGACTCCGCGACCCGCACCGAAAAGGTCGCCGCGAGCCCGTCCCCGCCGCCGGCCGCGCCACCTCCGGCCGCCGTCGTCCGGTTGCCGGCGACATCGGTACCGGCTGCGACCCAATCCGAAACGCCCGCGCCCGCTGTCCCCGCTCCCGTGCCGCCTGCGCCCGTCGCCACGCCGGCCAACCCAGCGCCCGCGAGCAGCGCCGCGAGCAGCGCCGCGCGTCACGCCGCCGCGCGCCGAACCGCAGCCGCAACCCCGCTGCGCGCCACCGCGACGAAACCGGCTGCTCCGAGCGAGAAGCCGGTCTCCGCCGCGCGCGCGCCTGCTCTGCCGGGCGCGCCCGACATGGGCTTTTGACGCGCTTTTGGGTAGAGTGCCCGCATGTGGATCGCGAAGCTTCGCTTGTGGGCCGGCGTTACCGTCGTAGGTTCCGCGGCGCTCCTTCTTCCCGCCACGGCGAACGCCGACGATAGCCAGGCGGAGAACGTCGCCGCGGCGCGCGCGCTCGGCATCGAGGGCGTGCAGCTCGCCGAAGCGGGCAAATGCACCGAAGCGATCGAAAAGCTGACGCGCGCGGAGGCGCTCTACCACGCGCCGACCATCCTCGGTCGCCTCGGCGAGTGCCAGGTGAACGTCGGCCAGATCGTGATCGGCACCGAAAACCTGAATCGCGTCGTGCGCGAGCAGCTCGCCCCGAACGCGCCGAAAGCCTTCAAGGACGCGCAGGCCCGCGCCCAGAAGACGCTCGACGCCGCGTTGCCGCGCATCGGCCACCTGACGGTGCTGGTCGAGCCGAAGGAAGCGAACCCCTCGGTGACGGTGAGCAACGTCGCCGTTCCCTCCGCCCTCATCGGTGTCGAGCGCCCGACCGATCCCGGCAGCCACGAGGTCGTGGCGAGCGCGCCCGGCTACATCACGCAGCGCACGACCGTCGCCCTCGCGGAAGCGGGCCGCGAAACGGTGACCCTCCGCCTCACGCTCGACCCGAATGCGCCGAAGGAAGGCCCCCCGGTCGCTCCCGTTGCGGCCGTCGCGGCCCCGCCCCCGCCTCCCGCGGCGCCGCCTCCGGCAACGAATCAAGGGACCAAGACCGTCGCCTACGTGCTGATCGGAACGGGCGTCGTGGGCGTGGCCGCGGGCAGCATCACGGGCGCGATGGCGCTGTCCAAGAAGAGCGATCTCGACTGCCCGCAGAATCACTGCACGGGCAAGGAAGCGGACAAGCTCGACAGCGCGCGCACGATGGCGGTCATCTCGACGATTGGGTTCGCGGTCGGCATCCCGGCCGCAGCCGTCGGCACCGTGCTGCTTCTCACGGCCGGCAGCAGCTCGTCCAAAGCGGGCAAGCGCACGCCCGCGAAACGCTTCGCAGCAAGTCCGTATCTCGGACCGACGAGCGCAGGCGTCACCGGCACGTTCTGGTGACGCGCGGCAGCGACTGCCGCGCTACTTTTGCGAGCCGTCTAGATCCTCGGCCAAGTAGCTGAGGATCACTTCATCGAGCGTCTGCTCGCTGATCGCCTCGTCCCCGAAGATCGAGCGCGCGCGCGCTTCCGGTGCGTTCGCGAATTGCGCGGACGGGCGCTGCGGCTGCGCTTGCGGGCGCGGCTGGGGCGGGCGGCTGCGCGGAGGACGTACGCTCTTCGGGCCGCGCGGCGGCTGGGAGCGCGAGCGCGAGGGCAGACTGTCGAGCGTCGCAACGTCGAGATCGAACCCGTCGGCGTTCGGCGGAAGCACCGACTGCGCCACGCCGCGTAGCGCTGGGTTCGAGAGCGAGCGGCGGCGGGGACGCTCGCTCTGCGGTCGCTCGGGTGGAACGCTGCGCGGTGGACGCACGCTCTTCGGTCCGGCAGGTCGCGAGACCGCCGGCGGCTGCTCCGAGAGAGGACCGACCGCGCGCTCGAGCAGGCCGTCGAGCTCGCCGGCACGGAGCGACGTGAACATCGCCCGGTGCTGATCCTTCATGAGCGACCGCACCACCTTCGCGACGTCCCCCTTCTCGAGCTCCGGGCCGTAGTCGGTGCGCGCCGTCTTGATGATGCGCCCACCGTCCGCGAACAGGTGGGTCACGATACGCGCAAACTTGACGCCCGAATCTTCGGTCTGGATGTGAAAAATCCGACCGCGATGGCGGACGTTGTTGTTGAAACCGAGTACCGGCGGCGGCACCTTGGACAAGGGCGACAAACCTCTCGCGGGCGCCCGCGAAAATTCAGGATACCGCTATCGCTGAGCTTCGTCCAGGCGCCGCATCCCTTCGAGCAGCAGCGCTTCCGGGCTTTTATTGAAGAGCTCCTGCGGCGCGACGAAGTTCGGGTCCAAAACGAAGTCGCCCTCGGTCAAGGCGAGCATCGCGTAGAAGGCTTCCTCGCCGCGCTGGTTGCCGAAGAGCGCGTTGTAGATGGCGCCGTTGACGAAGTGGATCTCACCCGCGCCGACCTGCGCCCGGATCTTGAGCGCCCCGGTCTTCCGGCCGTGCCAGAGCACCTGCACCATGTCGGGCAGACCCATCTCGATGAGCGAGCCGGACACGCCGCGCTTGGCCCCGGCGCGCGTCGCCTCGCGATCCATGATCTGACGGAGCTTGGCGACGAGGAGATCGGCGCTCACGGGCTTCGTCAGGAAGTCGGCGGCGCCGAGACCGAACGCCTTCTGCGCCTCGGTGCCGGCGGCGCTGCCCGTAACGAAGACCCAGGGCAGTGCCTTGCCCCACTCCGCCTTGCGCGCGAGCTCGAGCAGCTTGAAGCCGTCGGTCCCCTGGTCGAGCTGGATTTCGCAGATGACGATGTCGACGTCGCCCTTCTCGAGGAACTTCACGGCCTGCTCCGCCGAGCGCGCCTGATTCACCTCGAAGCCCTGCTCGATGAGCCTGAGCTCGAGCACCGTCGTCTCTTCCGGATCCGGATCGACGATCAGTGCGCGGCGCCGGTTCGCGAGCAGGCGCTCCTTGAGATCCTCGCCCGTCACGGCGTGCTTGAAGATGTCGACCAGGTTCGGATCGAAAATCGTGCCGCGATGCCGCGCGAGCACCTCGCAGGCCTGCACGGGCCGCAGCGTCTTTCGGAACGGATTGCGCGAGTTCTGCGTCAGATCCGCGTACGTGTCGGTGATCGCGAGCAGGCGCGCGCCGAGCGGGATCTCCTTGCCGGAGAGCTTGTCGGGAAAGCCCTGACCGTCGTAGCGCTCGTACATGTGCTCGACGGCCTGGACGGTCTCGGGCGGCAGCCGCACGGCCTCGAGCAGCTGGAGCGGAGCGCTGCCCTGCTTCTCTGCCGAGGTGCGATGGCCTTCGTACTCGGCGACGTTGAGCGCCGTCAGGTGGTACGCGCCCATCTTGGCGAGGTCGTGGATGTACGCAGCCGCGACGTGCGCGGAGAGCAAGAAATCGGAGACGCCGATGCGCTCGGAGATCCGCCGCATCAACCGTCCGACGGTCGCCGAGTGACCGCGCAGCTCGGCGCGCGAATTCTCGAGCAGCGACACGAGCACGATCAGCGTCTCGAGGTACGCGTCGTCGAGCGGGCCGCGACCGCGCCCCGGCGAGGTCTTGCCCGCGTGCTCGATGTCGTTGCCCGTGAGGGTGCGCTCCCCCGTCGTCGCCTCACGGGCGAGCGACATCGTGAGGCTTTCCTCGCTCACGAGGTTGCGTTCGAACACGTCGAGCATCGTCGTGAACTGCGCGTGCGCGTCGCGGTCGAGCGCCGCGAACGCGTGAATGTCGCCGAGGTACGCCTTGCCGATCGCCGCCTTGATCCCGCGCGGCCGACCGACGAAGGCGCGCACCTCCTTCGCTCCCGAAGCGACCTGCACGTCGTTCAGCGCCTGGATGTCCCCGGGATCGGGAACGACCACGCTGAGCGTCGCCGTGGCCGCGTCGTAGAGGACGGGGAACACGTTGGCGCGCTCGGCGAGCTTGCGCGGCACCTTCGCGAGCGTCGTCGGATCGATCTCCGCTTTGGCGAGCTTCTCCGTCGAGACGAAGCGCGTCTTGTGCACCGTCGCGAGGTGCTTCAAGAGCGTGACTTCGTCGAGCGCCTTGAGGTCGAGCAACGCTTCCTCCGGCCGATCGCCGGTGCGCGCGATGACGTTGAGAACCGCCTCCTGCTGCTCCGGGGTGATGAGCTTCTCGGCGACGAGCCGCTCGAGCATGCGGTTCTTCGGGGGGGCGCCCATGGCCTGACCTCCCATTTTAGCCCGAGCCGGGCGTCGCGGACGGCCGGAACGGCGGCCGTGAGGCCGGGGCAGCCAGGGGCGCTGTCGTCGGTTTTTCCGTGCTGTTTTTTCCTATTTCTCGGGCTGTTCTTGACGTTCTCGGCGGTGAACGCTAAGGGTTCGCCCCTTTTCCAGAGCCCCCTGAGGTCGAGCCCGACGATGCAAACCCCCTCCGCGAAACCAGCCGAAGCCGCCGCCACCCGTAAGTGGTGGGTCGTCGATGCCAAGGATCAACCCTTGGGTCGCCTTGCCTCGCGCGTGGCCCAGGTGCTCGCCGGCAAGCACAAGACGAGCTACACGCCTCACGTCGACACGGGCGACTTCGTCGTCGTCGTCAACGCTTCGCAGGTCAAGGTGACCGGCAAGAAGGCGACCGACAAGAACTACTACACGCACAGCGGCTACCCGGGCGCGATCAAGAAGGAGAGCTTCCGGCATCTGCTCGTGAAGCACCCGGAGCGTCCGATCGAGCTCGCGGTGAAGGGCATGCTGCCGAAGAACGTGCTCGGCCGGCAGATGATCGGCAAGTTGAAGGTTTACGGGACCGGCGCGCATCCTCACGAGGCGCAGAAGCCGGAATCGCTCAAGGTCTGAGAAGGAACATGGCTGAAGCAGGACTCACGTACGCCACCGGTAAGCGCAAGACCGCGGTCGCCCGCGTTTGGATCGGGCCGGGCCAGGGCGCCTGGAGCGTCAACGGCAAGGTCGCCGAAGATTATTTCGAGCGCGAGACCTCGCGCATGATCGCGAAGCAGTCGCTCGAGCTGCTCGAGCTGCTCGACAAGTACAACGTGCGCGCCACCGTCGCCGGCGGCGGCCACAGCGCCCAGGCCGAGGCGCTGCGTCACGGCATCGCCCGCGCGCTCACCCGCGAAGATCCCGCGCGCCGAGGCTCGCTGAAGAAAGCCGGCTTCCTCACGCGTGACGACCGCAAGGTCGAGCGTAAGAAGTACGGCCAGGCCGGCGCGCGCAAGCGCTTCCAGTACTCGAAGCGCTAGTCGCTTCAGCCACTCGCTCGCGGTGGCGCGTGCGCTCGCACGCCGTGCTCGGAGAGCGCGGCGTCGCGAGTCGTCGACGTGCCCCGGACGAGTCGTGCAATTTGAGCTAGGCTCCGCGCGCAATGCTCAAGACCGCCATCATCGGTGCCGGCGGCTACACGGGCGCGGAGCTCGTGCGGCTCGTTCATCGCCACGCTGAGCTCTCGCTCGAGGTCGTTGCGGCGCGTGACAACGCCGGCAAGCGTCTCGATCAGGTGTTGCCGTCGACGCTCGGGATCCGCGGGCTCGGCGAGCGCGTGCTCGAGAAGTTCGAGCCCTCGCAAGCGGGCGAGCTCGCGAAGCGCGTCGACGTCGTCTTTCTTTGTTTGCCGCACGCAGCGAGCGCGCGCGCCGGCAAAGCGCTCTACGACGCAGGGGTGCGCGTCGTCGATCTGTCGGCGGACTTTCGCCTGAAGAGCCACGAAACGTACGAGAAGACGTACGGCCCGCATCCGGCGCCCGAGCTCTTCGCGCACGCCGTGTACGGGTTGCCCGAGCTCCATCGCCGCGAGCTCGTGGGAGCGAAGCTCATCGCCGCGCCCGGCTGTTATCCCACCTCCTCGATCCTTCCGCTCGCGCCGCTCCTCCGCGAACGCCTGGTCGAAACGCGCGGCATCATCATCGACTCGAAGAGCGGTGTGAGCGGCGCCGGTCGCACGCCGGGACCTGCGTATCACCTGCCGGAAGCCGCCGAAGGCATGCGGCCCTACAAGGTCGCGGGCGCGCACCGCCACTTGCCCGAGATCGAGCAGGAGCTGTCGCTCGCTGCCGGCGAGACGCTCAACGTCGTGTTCACTCCCCACCTGGCGCCGATGAGCCGCGGTATCCTCACGACGGCTTATGCACGATTACTGCCGGGCAAGACGGCGGAGGACTGCCGCAAGGCCGCGCGCGCTCTCTACGCCGAAGGGCTCGTGAGCGTGCTCGACGAGGGCATGCTCCCCGACACGCTCTGGGTGCGCGGCTCGGCGCGCGCGCACGTCGCCTATGCGCTAGATCAGCGAACTTCCACGATTATTGCGATGGGCGCGATCGACAATCTCGCGAAGGGCGCCGCTGCCCAAGCCCTGCAGGCCCTGAATGTCGCCCTGGGCTGGCCCGACGCGACGGGTCTCCCCGAGGTCGCTCAGTTCCCCTGAGCCGACGCGCAATTTCTGAACAAATCCGCCGGCGCGGCATTGCGCCTCACGGGGCGGGTGCTCGGTCACCGTTGTCGCCGGGCGGGATTCGTGAGGAATATTGGGATCGGTTTCCATGCGAGGGTCCCGCGCGCCGTTCAAGCTCCGGAGCGAGTTCCAGCCCAAGGGTGATCAGCCGAAGGCCATCGAGGAGCTCTGCGCGGGGCTCGACGCGGACCGGCGCTACCAGACGCTGCTCGGCATCACGGGCAGCGGCAAGACGTTCTCGATCGCGAACGTCATTCAGCACTACGCACGTCCGACGCTGATCATCGCGCCGAACAAGACGCTCGCGGCGCAGCTCTACGCCGAGATGCGCGACCTGTTTCCGCAGGCCGCCGTCGCGTTCTTCGTCAGCTACTACGACTACTACCAGCCGGAAGCGTACATCCCGACGACGGACACCTTCATCGAGAAGGACGCGATCATCAACGATCAGATCGATCGCATGCGTCACGCCGCGACCCACGCGCTCCTCTCGCGCGAGGACGTCATCATCGTGGCGAGCGTGAGCTGCATCTACGGCATCGGCTCGGCGGAAACGTACTCGGGACTCTTGATCGAGATCGTGAAGGGCGAGGAGCTTCGGCGCGACGAGCTCCTGCGACGGCTCGTGGACATTCAGTACGAGCGCAACGACACGGATTTTCATCGCGGAACGTTCCGAGTGCGGGGCGACGTCGTCGAGATCTTCCCGGCCTACGAGGAAGCGCGCGCGATTCGCGTCGAGTTTTTCGGCGACGAGGTCGACTCGATCCGTGAGGTCGACCCGCTGCGCGGCCGCGTGCTCGGGCAGCTCGACAAGTACTCCGTCTATCCCGGGTCCCACTACGTGACGCCGCGCCAGCAGCTGGCGCGCTCGATCGAGGGCATTCGCGTCGAGCTCCGCGAACGGCTCGAGTTCTACGACAAAGCGGGCCGGTTCCTCGAGAAGCAGCGCCTGCAGCAGCGCACCTCCTACGACCTCGAGATGCTCGATCAGATGGGGTTCGTGCAGGGCATCGAGAACTACTCACGCCACCTTTCGGGGCGCGCGCCCGGCGAGCCGCCGCCGACCTTGATCGACTATTTTCCCGAGGACTACCTGCTCGTCATCGACGAGTCGCACCAGACGGTGCCGCAGCTCGGCGCGATGTACCGCGGCGATCGCTCGCGCAAGGAGACGCTCGTCGAATACGGGTTCCGCTTGCCGAGCGCGCTCGACAATCGACCGCTCACGTTCGACGAGATGGAAAAGAACATGCGGCACGTGATCTTCGTGTCCGCGACTCCCGGCGACTACGAGCTCGACAAGACGGGCGGGGAGGTGGCGCAGCAGGTGATTCGCCCCACGGGACTCATCGACCCGGAGATCATCCTGCGCAAGGTGGGCGGCCAGGTCGACGAGCTCTACACGGAGATCAAGAAGCGCGTGGAGCGTCACGAGCGCGTGCTCGTGACCACGCTCACCAAGCGCATGGCCGAGGACCTCACCGAGTACTACGCCGAGCTCGGCGTCAGGGTGCGCTACCTCCACTCCGACATCGACACGCTCGAGCGCGTGGAGATCCTGCGCGATCTGCGCGCCGGCGAGTTCGACGTGCTCGTCGGCATCAACCTCCTGCGCGAGGGCCTCGACCTACCGGAGGTGAGCTTGGTGGCGATCCTCGACGCCGACAAAGAGGGGTTCTTGCGCAGCCCGCGCTCGTTGATTCAGACGATCGGACGCGCGGCGCGTAACGCGAACGGCCAGGTGATCATGTTCGCCGATCGCATCACCGACGCGATGCAGAAGGCGATGGACGAGACCGAGCGCCGCCGAACGATACAGAGGGCCTACAACCTCGAGCACGGCATCACGCCCGAAACGATCAAGCGCGCCATCTTCGATATGAATCCGGCGAGCGGCACGACGGACTACTACGCCGTGCCGAAGCAAAAGACTGCTGCCGCGTCGGCCGAGGGGGAGGAGGCGGCTCAGGATCGCGCCGAGCGGATCCAGACGCTCCGCCAGGAGATGTTCGCGGCGGCCGAAAGCCTGCAATTCGAGACCGCCGCGCGGCTGCGCGACGAGCTCAAGCGCTTGCAGGGCCTGAACGGCGACGCCGAGGGAGGCGCGCGACCGCGTTCCGATCCCCCACCGCGCCGCTCGGATCGCCCGCCCGCGCGCCGCTCGGATCGCCCGCCCGCCAAGGCCGGCTGGCGCCGCCGCTGATTCGTCGCCGCGCCGACACGGAGCGCGACCGGGGCGCGCCGCGCGCGCGGGCTCACGGCGCTCGCGCGTCGCCCTTCGACGTGCCGCAGATCCCGTTGATGCGCGCCACGAGCGGCGCTTCGCCCTTGGCGGCTGCGTCGAGCTCGATGCGCTTGCTGCGCGCCGCCTCGAAGTCGCCGCGACCGAGCGCGTCGGCGACGGCACGAAGCGCGGCTGCCGAGTGCTCGGCAAGCTCGCGGTAGCTCCGCACCTCGGGCGCGAGCTCGCTCGACTCGACCTTGAGCGCCGCGAGATCGGCGGCGAGGCGGTCGTAGCGAGCGGCGGTGGCAAGCTCGGCCTTCACGGTCTCCGCGGGTGTGGCGCCGGCGCGCGGCCGCTGCCGCTCGCTGTCCGCGATGAACGCATTGGCGGTGCCCGAGACGGCGCGACACTCCTGGTCGAGGCGCCCGCAGCCGACGACGACGAGCAAGGCAACCGGGGCCGAGCGGCGGCCGAACGCGATACGGAGCGCGAGGAGCGTGCACATGGCCGAGGTCGACCGAGCGGATGACAAGTATACCCTTGTAACTCTTGGGAATTCGCGGAATGGCACGCGACGCACGGCGATGCTAGCCTGGTCTGGTCTGGCCAGGAGATCACCCGTGGAGATCAACATCTACGCCGCCAAGTCGCAGCTCTCTCAGCTCATTCGCCGCGTCGCCGACGGCGAAGAGGTGGTCATCACCCGCAACGGCGAGCCCGTGGCGCGACTCGTGCCCGTCGTGCGACCGGTCACGACGCGCAAGCTCGGGACCCTGGCGGGGACGATGCGCATCGGCGAGGACTTCGATGCTCCCCTCCCCGACGAACTCCTCGCTGCCTTCGAGGGCAAAGCATGAGGCTCCTGCTCGACACGCACGCGTTGCTCTGGGCCGTGGGCTCCCCCAGCGACCTTCCTCCGCGCGTGCGCGCTCTGCTCGAGG
>Ga0070682_100000618_pt1 | contig 21613 bp, 15 predicted proteins | sample KBSC63LmetaG_FD_64668 | JGI IMG/M metagenome (GOLD analysis project Ga0070682, IMG submission 64668) | Corn rhizosphere microbial communities from Kellogg Biological Station, Michigan, USA - KBS C6-3L metaG | ecosystem: Host-associated > Plants > Roots > Rhizosphere | place: USA: Michigan...
ATCTCGTGAAGTGCGGGATAGATCCAACGAAGATCGAAGTCATTCATAATGGGGTAGACCTGGATAAAGATTCTATTGCTCCGATTGTGGTTGCTGATCCTCTTGTTGTTGGAATAGTTGGACAAATAATTCCAAGAAAGGGACATGAAGATATTATTGAAGCAATGCGGATACTGGGTAGCAATGGAGTAAACAGGTTAGTGCTGAAGATTGTTGGCAATGGAGATATTGAGTTTGTAAAAAAACTAGGGATATTAATCGAAAACTATGGACTCAAAAATAGAATTCAATGGGAGGGCTTCAAAACCACCAGGGCAGAGATCTATCGAGGCATTGACGTAGTGATCGTCCCTACACGGAATGACGAACCATTTGCATTAGTGCCTCTGGAAGCAAACGCTTTAAGTAAACCGGTGATAGTTACCAGGACAGGGGGATTTCCTGAAATGGTCATTGACGGTTATAACGGCTTTATTATCGATACTTCATCACCTGAACAAATAGCAGAATCGATTACAAGAATATTGAATGATAATGTAGCGAGGGTTGAGATGGGTCGGAATGGCGCTACACGAGTTGCCCAGTATTTTGATAAAGAAACAATGAATAAGAAAATCTTTGAACTAATTAATGCTCTATGACCGGAAATGCGCTAATGCACTATTTTAAGTACCTATTGGGGTTGGATAAACCCGATACACAAACAACTTTAAATGAACGTAACGCTATTAGTGAATATGCCGCAAATGCCAAGTGTTGCGTTGAGATCGGTGTATTTGAAGGAGTAAACACGATAACAATTGCAGAAGCGATGGATGCCCACGGAAAACTATATGCTATTGATCCGTTCTTTAAGGGCAGCCTGGGAATTTGTTATCACGAAAAAATAGCCAAGAATAGTATCCGAAGCAAAAAGCTAGGCAAAAGGGTCAAGCTGCTGCCCCTTTTCAGTTATGATGCCGTAAAGGAAGTTCCGGATGAAATTGATTTTATCTTTATTGACGGGGACCACTCTTATGAAGGTATTAAACGAGATTGGGAAGATTGGGCAAAAAAACTGGCCCCTGGGGGGATCATTGCGCTTCACGATACATCTGTTCCGGTTCATAATCCTGCAATTTCTGAATTAGGCTCTTATAGATTTTACAACGAAGTAATTGTTATGGATAATAAGTTTGAAAAGAAGGCTACAGTAGACTCATTGAATATCTTAAAAAAAATAAAATAAAATCGCGATATGGAAGAGTATTATGATGAGAAGTATTTTGATTATCAGAAAGAGCAAGGTTCTTTTGCCGCAAAAATTATGTGTCAATTTTTTCAACCTTATATTAAGCCATCTGATGCTGTGCTTGACTTTGGTTGTGGCGGCGGATTTTTGTTGAATGAATTAAATGCGAGTAATAAGTTAGGCATAGAAATAAATGCAACCGCCAGAAAATATGCCTTGGATGAATTGTCTATTAACGCGGTTTCGGCTATTTCGGAAGTAGAGGATAACTGGGCGGATGTAATTATTTCCTGTCACGCCTTGGAGCATACATTGAGACCTTATGATATTTTAAAGGAGCTGTTACCGAAATTAAAGCAAGGAGGAGTAGTAGTATTCATAGTTCCTCACGAAACAAAATATAAATATAATAGTAGTGATGTTAATAAGCATTTGTATACCTGGTCGGAACAAAATATCGGTAATTTATTTCTTGAGGCCGGGTATGATGTAAAAGAGTCAAAGGAACTAGTACATCGGTTTCCGCCGAGGCACATGAAGATTTACAAAGCTTTTGGAACAAAGGTCTTTAACCGGGTATGTAGGATTTACGGTATTTGGGCCAGGTATAGACACATGACGCAGGTAAAAATAATTGCTACAAATAAATAGAAAATACCTATCAATCGTATGGAGGGGTGTGATAATATGAAAAATGTGGTTATTTTTTTATGCGACCGAAAAGAGGATGTAAGGGAAAGACGGGGTTACACAACTGCCTTCCGCGATGCAGGCTATTCTATTGTTTTTTGTTCAGAGGCGGCTTTTTTGAAAGATATATTGCTGCAAAATAAAAGAGCTGTTTTTTGCGTGATCCACCCCGAGCCTTATGTAGGTTTTCATCCTGTTAATCTGTGGGATTTTAAGATTCCGAATATTATCATTCAATGGGACACTTTTACTATCCCCAAAAAAAGAGTTCTCGCCGCAAGGCCTTATGACATTCAGGTGATTTGCCACCCTGGTTATGAGAATTATTACAAAAGGCATGGTTGCGAAAATGTATTACTTCTGCCCTGGTGTATAGACGACCTGCTGTTAGCTGAAGTTGTCACCAACAGGTCGTTCGAAAAAACATTCGATATTGGCTGGGTGGGCCGGAGCGATGCTACTTTTTATAGCTATAGAAGGGCTGTATTGCAGATGATCAACGAAAATCACTATGGTACAAATGATACCAATAAATATTATTCATGGCACGAAATGTTTTGCGTTTTTTTGCAGAGCAAATTAGTTATTAATGTTAGTAGGGACGATCATCTTGCTGATGCGAATATGAGATGCTTTGAAGCAATGGGCTGTGGTGCACTGTTATTTACGAAAAAGCCAACCGAACTGGATGAATTGGGATTTAAAAGTGGCTATCACTTCATAGGCTATATTAACACAGACGATCTGAAAAACAAAATTGAGTATTATCTCAAAAATGAAAAGGAGAGGTCTGTTATTGCTGATAGGGGAAGAGAACTGGTTCTTTCTAGTCATACCTACAGAACCCGGGTGGCTTCAATAATAAGTTATGTAAAAAAAAACGGCGAGTTGGCGATCGACAAAAGTTGGTTCAGAAAACTTTCATCTAATGACCGACACTATTACCTTGCTTTTGGTCATTATAAAGAAGGGAATGCCAGGGAATTGTACAAGGCTATCCTCAAGGTAAACATGACTAAAAAAATCAAGTTGTTGCCTATGTTTTTGAAGCTTAAATTAAGATCATTTAGAAAGAAATATTTGTGTTTTTAAACTATAGAATCTTCTTAAATCAACGAGGTTTTTTAATGATCTCGGAAAAAATTGACCCATTGTCAACTGGTGGCATTACAATCACTGTATTTTGATAATATTAATATTTTTACTCGCAGCGTTGATTTTTTATACCGAGCAGCCTACTCTAATAATTTTCAGCCTTTTCACATTATATTTGAATTATGCTCTTTTCTGGAGAAGATATGAGCCTAAAGTGATATTTTTTGCAGTACTGCAATTTTGGCTAAGCATCACTATAAAACTATTCTATGCTGATTTTAGCGGAGTTCCCTACGTAGGCCTTTCTTCTAGTGTGAACATTGTTCAAACTACTTATCTTTCTCTAACAGGTTTTTGTGTCTTTTGCTTTGGTTTATGGCTTGCAGTAAAAGATCTGAAACTTACTAATGAGAAAATGAACGAATTGTTCAGCAGTCCTGTAAATTTCAAAAGGATTCTAATTGTATATGCTGTTGTATCGGTGTTAAATACTACTTTAAAATCATTTGTTTTTTTTATTCCGGGATTGGCGCAACTTTTTTCCGGCTTACTGCAAATGAAACTTGGGTTCCTTTTCCTTTTACTTTTTTATGCATTTAAAACAAGGAAAAATTTATGGCTTGTTCTATTCATCATAATTGTTGAGATCATTTTAAGTCTTTTTAGTTATTTCTCTTCTTTTAAAGATATCATTATCACGGCAATTGTTATCATCGCTTTGTTTCCGATCAGGTTAAGCGTACGAGAAAGTGTTTTCGCTTTCATACTTGCCGGAGGTTTTTTATATTCAATTTTTATATGGCAAACGGTAAAAGGCGATTATCGTAAATTCCTGAGTGCGGGGGAGCGATCTCAAAATGTTGTCGTCTCCCAGGAAGATGCGCTAAAAAAACTCCAGGAATTGTCTGAAAAATCAGGTAATGCGAACAAAGATGATGTATTGTATCAAACAATTGACAGGGTATCTTACATTGAATTCTTTTCTCAGTCGACCGAAAATGTACCGTTACGAATTCCTTATGAAAATGGCAGATTGTGGACAGAAAATATATTGCATGTATTACAACCCCGGATATTTTTTCCCAACAAGGAGGCTATTGATGATTCCAAAATGGTTAATAAATACGCAACCCGTAAAGTAGCTGGGGCCAAACAAGGCGCCAGTTTCAGTTTAGGATTCATGGCCGAGAGTTATATTGATTTTGGACCCTATTTCATGTTTATCCCGATTTTTTTAGTAGGCTGGCTTTTGGGTTTTATTTATAAGACCATTATGTTGCAAAGCATAAATTATCTTTGGGGATTCACAATGGTTTCATCGCTTTGGATCAACATAAACTGTAACGGGACTCCTGGGACAAAGGTACTCGGATGGATACTAATGTATTATATCGCCTTTTTATTTTTTCGTTACGTATTAATGAAGCCACTTGACAGGTATATCAGGGGCGGCCTTTATTCACAAACACATTCTGGTAATTAGTAGACACTTTTGAGCGCCATTCCAAAATTATTATTCGTTTACGATCATTTTTTTCCTGCTTATAAAGCAGGTGGGCCTATTCAATCATTGACCAATCTTGCCACAGCATTAAAATACAGCCATGAAATTTCAGTATTGACAAGTGCATTTGATCTTAATGAAAGGCAAACAATGGAAAACATGCAGGTGAATGAATGGGCAGAGATAACTGTTCTACAACATGATATTCCCATTAATGTTTGGTATGCGGGCTTACACCAGCCTACTGTTTTATCTTTTAAAGAGCAGCTTAAAAAAGTTGATCCAACCGTAGTTTACTTGAATGGAATGTTCTCTTTCCGGTTTGTAATAATCCCATTAGTGGCACTTAAGAATTCAACGGTAAAAGTGGTACTTTGTCCAAGGGGTATGCTGCAAGCTGGTGCATTAGCGGGAAAGTCATTAAAGAAGAGGGCCTACCTATCGATGCTGAAGATTTCGGGCTTGCTTAAGCGTGTGGTATGGCATGCAACAAATGAGGAGGAAGAGCGGGACATCCAGAAATTAGTTGGCAAGGGTAGTAGGATTGTCATTGCCCCTAATATTCCAAAGAAGCCACTCGATTCAGTGAGCCACGCAAAAAAGATCGCAGGTAGTTTGAGGTTAGTGTATTTATCATTGATCAGTGAAAAGAAAAACCTGTTACAGGCTATTGAGATTGTTGGAAATTCGGATTCCAGGGTATCCCTTGACATCTACGGGCCGATTAAGGATACTGACTACTGGAATAAGTGTAAAGTGGTCATTGAAAAATATCCGGGCAGAATAAATTATAAAGGTGATGTGCACCCCGAGACCGTGCAGGACACATTCAGTGAATATGATGCTTGCATCCTTTTAACCAAGGGAGAGAATTTTGGTCACGCTCTTTATGAATGCCTAAGTGCTGGCCGGCCGGTCATCACCAGTTATTTTACACCATGGAATGATCTTAGACAAAGAAAGGCTGGCTGGAATCTCGATATCAGCAATAATATATCTTCTATGGAGACGTTGGGATCAATAGCTGCGTTGGACGCGCCGGCATTTGAGTCATTTTGTGAAGGAGCACATCAACTCGCCAGTTCATATTATGCCACTTCATCGGACATGGGTAATTACCACAAACTTTTTTCTATTAACTAAAATTTCAATTTCTTGACAATTAAAAATCTCTTTTTTTTAAACAGGGCGGTGTTTATTTACCTGGCGAAGTTTGCAGGGGCTTTCTGTATACTTTATTTTGGCACCGTTGGTATAATAGGCTTATCTGCACCAGTTGGATATTACAGTCCATTCGTCGATCACTATCTCAATTTTATTCCTGCTTTACGACTCTCATTCTTGTATGGCACAAAATTCTTATTGTCGCTGTTCGGCTATGAAACATATATACCATTGAATACACAAATAAGAGTGGTGAACGGGGCTGCTGTAAACCTTGTATATACCTGTCTTGCCTATGGCGTCACAAGTTTTTGGGTAGCTTTCGTGTTTGCAAATAAAGTTTCATGGAAAAAGAAATTAGCCTGGATGATCGGCGGATCGATGTTAATATGGATCATTAATGTTGTAAGAATCAGCCTGACCCTATTGTCGAACAATGGTAATTGGAAACTTCCGTTTGGATGGGATAATCATACCTGGTTCAATATTGTGGCTTACCTGGCTATTTTTACGATGATCTATTTTTTTGATAGATCCAACAAACGAAAGTTATCATGAGTTAATAATTATGAATATTATCAATAAATTTCAACATTTTCTTTCCAGATCCAAGTGGGTCGTTAAGTTGGCCATTAAATTAAAAAATCAGTGTAATATTATTATTGGTGATAGTTTAGCCCCGGATCATTTAAGTGAAAAAAATGGCGAATTATTATTTTTGAAAACATTAGCCGGGAAAGTAAAAGTGTTTATTGACGTGGGGGCCAATAAGGGAGAATGGACGGAAGATATCTTGGCTTTAAACCCCCAGGCGGAAAAAGGAATCTTATTGGAGCCCAACCCGGGCTGTATGATGATCTTAAAAAATAAATTCGGTAGCAGCCAAGGAATTGAAATATTAGAAATGGCTTGTTCGGATCAGTCTGGAGGATCTATTTTTTTTGCTGAACCTGATGGTGGTGAGACCTCATCATTATCCAGCTCGGGCACAAATAATGCAACAAAGATAGAAGTCAGGGTAACTACAATTGATGAGCTAGTTAATGAAAGAACATTGCACCATATAGATTATCTTAAGATCGATGTAGAGGGATTCGATCTTCACGTAATTAAGGGAGCAAGCGAGACACTCAGGAAAGGAATAATTGATGTCATTCAATTTGAGTATAATAAGACATGGAGAAATAATGGATCAACGTTATACAATGCATTTTCTATTTTAGAAAGCTATGGCTATAAGACTTTTTGTCTCACAAAAAAAGGGCTCATAAACCTCGATATAAATAAGTATGGTGAATTCTATGCCTATTCAAATTTCATATCAATGAAAGAATAGGATTAGCTTTATCTTCAAATATGCCTGTAAACCTCCAATCATATAGCAATAAAGATTATAAGCCGGGATCATTGTTCAAAAGAATGTTGTGGTATTTTCTGAACGGGATGGTTTTTAAGTCGGGCATATTTCCATTTTATGGCTTTAAGCGCTTTCTTCTAAGATCGTTTGGTGCCAGGATCGGTAGGGGTGTTTTGATAAAACCGCATGTCAATATCAAATACCCTTGGTTTCTCGAAATAGACGATCATACCTGGATAGGTGAAAATGTTTGGATCGACAACCTTGCGACGGTCAAGATCGGGGCTAATGTTTGCATTTCACAAGGTGCCTACCTGCTAACAGGCAATCATAACTATAAGAGTTCGAATTTTGAATTGATGGTCTCGGGTATCAATATCGAAGATGGGGTTTGGGTAGGTGCGAAATCTATTGTCTGCCCGGGCGTCAACTGTAGGTCTTATTCCGTATTATCTGTCGGCTCGGTTGCTACCAGTGATCTTGAGGCGAATGATATCTACCAGGGAAATCCGGCTATCAAAATCAAGGAGCGTATAATTTCACAATAACTTCACACGGTCATATTCTTTTTCGATCTTACTTTGGGCAGCAAAATTTGCGATCTGGGGCTCCTATAAGAAGCCGGTTACATAATGTAGATACTGGCGCTAAGGTGCCGGAGATGTGGAAATATCTCCACGCTACTACAACCTAATAGAAGCCTTCCGGAAAAAAACAGGCATTCCTATCCTATTAAATACCTCGTTCAATGAAAATGAACCGATAGTGAACACACCGCAGGAAGCGTTGGCTTGTTATTTGCGGACGGAGATGGATATGCTGGTGATGGAGAACGTGGTTGTTAGTCGGGAGTCGGCAGTGGGGAGTGGTTAGTGGTTAGTGGGAAGTGGGAAGTGGGTTGGGCCGAATACTCAATGTTGGACGCCGGATACTGGATGGGAGTGCGGGGGTTGAGAAGTTTTTAGATATTTAGGTAAGTGGGCGAGTACGCCAAGTTGCAATTTCGGAATCAAGTATCAAAAATCAAAATATCCAGAATCAAGCACAATGTCAAACAATTTTCAAATAGCAGAAGAGCAAAAAGGATTAAACCTTATGGAGCCGGAGCTGTCGTATGAATACTATAATCCTGTAAAGAAAAATACACTTTCTTTGCAAGCGAACCCCACCGGCACAATGAAAGTCACTATTATAACTGTTACTTTTAATTCGGAAAAATTCCTCGAGGATTGTATCAATTCCGTTATCAATCAGCAATATGCGAATATTGAGCACATCGTTATTGATGGGGCGTCCACCGATGGCACCCTCGCCATTATTGAAAAATACCAGGACCATATCACTCATTGGGTTTCTGAGAAAGACGATGGTATGTACGACGCCATCAACAAGGGAATGCGGATGGCCACCGGAGATATTATAGGCACACTCAATAGCGACGATACGCTTTCTTCTCCAACGGTGATCAACGAGATCGTTAATGCTTTTGAGGAACAAAAAGTAGATTCGGTTTATGGTGACCTGGTGTATGTGGATCCCATGAACACACAAAAGATCATCAGGGTATGGAAAGGAGTGGAATACAAACGCTCGAGGTATAAAATGGGATGGATGCCGGCTCACCCGACCTTCTATTTTAAAAGAAAATTATTGGATCAATACGGATTCTATGAGACGCACTATTTTACTGCTGCGGATTACGAATTCATGGCCCGCTATCTTTTTTATTTTAGAGTAAGTTCTTATTATATTCCGAAACTTATTGTGCGGATGCGTACCGGCGGAATGAGTAATGTATCGCTGGCGAAAAGATTTCGTGCCAATAGAAGAGATTATTTAGCGATGAAGAGGAATAGGATACCGTTTCCGTTCTTTGTGTCGCTGTTGAAGCCGTTGATAAAACTGCATCAGTATAAGAAGATGGGAAGGTATAGAAATTTTAATCCGGTTTATTAGCCTCACCCCCGACCCCTCTCCTAAAGGAGATGGGAGTTATCCGACGACTTCAATTAAATTCAGACACATTTTATAAGCCTCACCCCCGACCCCTCTCCTAAAGGAGATGGGAGTTATCCGACGACTTCAATTAAATTCAGACACATTTTATAAGCCTCACCCCCGGCCCCTCTCCTGAGGGAGATGGGAGTTATCCGACGACTTCAATTAAATTCAAACAATATATTAATTCTTCAACTTGGTTTTGGAAGAATACCTTCCAAAATTATAAATAAAACAACAAGCTTAGAGACGCCGAATAACTCCCCTCTCTTTCAGGAGAGGGGTTGGGGGTGAGGCGAAATAACCAACATGTTCAATCTTTTTAAGAAAAAAAAGCAGGCTCCAGGAATCTCCTCAAGTTTTCCCATTACAACAGATATCCATTCCCACATCCTACCCGGCATTGATGATGGCGCTCCGAATATTGAAACATCATTGGAGTTGATCAAGGGTTTGTATGATCTCGGTGTTCGCAAAAGCATTGCAACGCCACATATTATCGGCGACCTTTACCGCAACACACCCGCAACCATCGGAGCTGCATTGGAGATCACCAGGAAAGCATGTGAAGAAGCCGGCATTGACATGGAACTCAGCGCAGCAGCTGAATACATGCTCGACGATCATTTCATGGAGCTGTTGCGTAAGAAAGAACCATTGCTTACGCTACATAAAAATCTATTACTCGTTGAGATCCCATATACCGCAGCGCCATACGACCTGGATGAAATGTTGTTCAACATCCTCACCGAAGGATACCAACCGATATTGGCACATCCCGAACGTTATGCTTACTATCATAAGGATATGAAGGAATATGCGAGATTAAAAGAGATGGGCTTTTTATTGCAGGTGAATTTGTTGTCGTTGACCGGCTACTACGGGAAAAGTGCTGCGAAAGCGGCGGTGTATATTTTGGATAAAGGGCTTGCGGGATTAGTGGGGACGGATATGCATCATGTGAGGCATTTGGGGGCGTTGGGAGGGAATGTTGGGGTGTTTAATAAATATTTGAAGGGAGGGATTTTCAATGACCTTGATAAATTCTAAGAGAAAATGAAGAAGGAACACGGAGGAAACGGAGGATCACGGAGATAACGGAGGGTAGTTTACTGAATTGATCTTCTTTTAGAAACTTGAACAGTGGCGGTTCAAACTCCGTGGCCTCCGTGGTTCTCCGTTGACTCCGTGTTCCTTCTTTTTACGTCCGCACTAGCGGGCTTTTTTTATGCCCATACCTCGGGGTTCTGGCATCGAAATTGCAGCCGCACATTAAAATCATCAATATGAAAAAGCTAATCATCATACTCCTGTTGTCCTTGCTTTGGGCAACATTTGTGAACGCACAAACGGCTAAGGAACTATATAATTCGGGGCTCACAAAATATGATCAACGAGATTTCAATGGAGCCCTGCAGGACCTCAATAAGGCTATAGAAATGGACCCGGGTTATGACAAGGCCTATCACAACCGTGGACTGGTAAAATACGCGATGCAGGATTATGCCGGTGCAATAGCCGACCAGGATAAGGCGATCGCGTTGAACCCCAATTATTCAAATGCATATAACGACCGTGGAATGATATCGCTGAAGCAAAAGAATTATGAGGCAGCGAACAGAGATTTTGATAAAGCAATAGAACTGGATGCTAGTTATGTGATGGCTTATAATAATCGGGCTTCGGTAAGATATATTTTAAAAGATTATAGCGGCGCAATGAATGACTACAATAAAAGCATTGAGCTTTCTCCAACAAGTGCCGATGCATGGAGTGGAAGGGGATTGGCGAGGATCGCACAAAGAGATTATAATGGCGCCATCACCGATGCCAACAAGGCGATCGAACTCAATCCTAATTTAGCTGCGGCCTATGTGAGCCGCGGTAATGCCCGCTTTGAACTGAATGATTATGATGGTGCACTGGGTGATTATAATCGTGTGATCGTATTGCAACCTAACAATAGTAATGTTTATTTCAACGTGGGAAGATTGTATGCGGCACGAAAAAGTAGTGATGATGCAATTCGCAATTATCGTCAATATATTTTATTGGAGCCGGGTGAGTGGACAGGATATAAAAACCTTGGGGATGTATATTATTCACAGCTAAAAAATTATGATAGCAGCCTGTACTATTACAAAAGAGCTTATGGTATCAACAAGAGTGATAAAGAGCTGTTGCAAAATTATGGATACACTTTGTTGAAGAAAGGATATACGAATGATGCTATGGCGATGTTCAATGCCCAGGTTGCTTTATTACCTGATGATCCATGGGGATATTATAATTTGGCAGCAGTATATAGTTATAACAAACAGAATAGGGAAGCGATAGCGCAGCTGACGATCGCATTGCAGAAGAAGATGACCGAACTGGGATATTGGGAGACCGATCCGTATTTGAATAATCTGAGAGTGACGCCGGAGTTTGGGGTGTTGGTAAGAGGACATTTTACGCCGAAGGAAATAAAGGAGCATCCGGGGATATTTGTGGTGGTGAGGTAGGGAGGAAAAGAGGAAAAGGAGTTGGGAACACGGAGTTAACGGACACTTCGACTTCGCTCAGTACCACGGAGTACACGGAGATTTGAACCGCCACTGTTCAAGGTTCTAAAATCACTTCAAATAGTTGGGTGCTTCTCCGTTTACGCCGAAGGAGATAAAGGAGCATCCGGGGATATTTGTGGTGGTGAGGTAGTGGAAGAAAAGAGGAAAAGGAGTTGGGAACACGGAGTTAACGGAGGACCACGGAGTACACGGAGATTTGAATCGCCACTGTTCAAGGTTCTAAAATCACTTCAAATAGTTGGGTGCTTCTCCGTTTACGCCGAAGGAGATAAAGGAGCATCCGGGGATATTTGTGGTGGTGAGGTAGGGAGGAAAAGAGGAAAAGGAGTTGGGAACACGGAGTTAACGGAGGACCACGGAGTACACGGAGATTTGAACCGCCACTGTTCAAGGTTCTAAAATCACTTCAAATAGTTGGTCTGCATCTCCGTTGCCTCCGTGGTCCTCCGTTAACTCCGTGTTCCTTTCTTCCACTACTCCTCATCCATAATAATTATTTAAGATCCTTTTCATCCCATCTTTCAAAACCAATGCATGAAAATTGAATAGCAAACCCACTTTCAGGTCTGCAAATTTCAAGTGAGTAACAACAATCGCTTTGTGGATGTCGGTTAAGCAATCAGCACATTTTAGTTCAACCAGGATCTTATTCTCGACCATAATGTCTGCCCGATAACCGCAATCCATTCTCACATCTTCAAAAACAACAGGGATAGGAACTTCAGTTCTTACCATCAATCCAGCTTTTCTTAAACGATATGCTAAACATTGTTTGTACACTTCTTCCAATAGACCTGGTCCTAAGGTTTTGTGAACATAGATCGCTTCTCGGATGATGATGTCTGTAATTTCATATTCTTTCATACGGATTTTTGGCATAAAGGAATTAAAAGCATGTGAAAAATGAAAGAGAAAAACACCGCGGGAGAAGAAGAAAATTCACACGAGATTTGAACAGTCGATGTTCAAGTTTCTAAAATATACTCAATTAATTGGACTGCTTCTCCGTTGTCTCCGTGCTCCTCCGTTATCTCCGTGTTCCCTGTTATCATATAAACCATAACCTTTATGTATATCCGAAATGTTTTCCACAGAAACGAATAATCGATATTTATCAGTTAATTTTGCCCGCGAATATTCCGATCGTCAGATCTTAATAGGAATATCTAACTGCTAACCTATTTGTAAAAGCTTATGAGAAAATTTTCTACTCTTTGGTGTGTACCCAATTGGTATGTACATTCTATAAATTCCCAAACACTAACAGCAAATCGCAAAAATATGATCCAGAAATTATTCGTGCGTAGCCTTTTGTCCCTTGCAACTTTTATGGTAATGTCGTTTGGCTCCTATGCCCAGACCATTAATGTGTATCATCCCAATGCATCTCCGCAGGTTGGCTTCAGCCGGGCAATAACTGCGGGTACAACTGTAGCATTTCCGGCTTACCCGGCCAATGGTAGCGGGCCTTGCACTATGTCTTTTGCAATTCATAATAGTAGCGGGCCAAATCTTGTACCTGCGGCTATCACTATTACCGGCGGAACAAATCCAGGTGATTTTGTAGTAACTTCAGCGCCCAGCCTGCCATCGATCCCTGCAGGTACGAGCACCACGGCAAATGCCTCTTATTTTACTATCACATATACGCCTTCTACAAATAGTGTGGAAACAGCGGTTCTTACTATACCAAGTAATGCAACCAACATCCCGAGTTACGTAATTAATCTTAAAGGCCCTGGAAGGCAACTGTATGGTGCCAAAAATCCGCCTTATGGAACCTCAACAATAACGACAACACCGGCAAACCCTATATCATGCATCAGTGCTTACGGGATCGCCTCTCCATGCATGGGACGTGCAGGAGGATTAACTTACAATATTTCAGCGGTTCAACTTGCGGGAAGAACGACAACTTATTGGGGACCGGAAATCTCAAAAGATGGTAACCTGCAAATGATGCTGTCGCTTAATGGCAATTTTTTTGGAGATAACAGTGATCTTACTACGCCAGCATTGGTTACAAGCGACAAGGAGGTGTTTACTTTTGACCTCGCAGCAACAAATACTTTTGGCGGCCTCGCTGCCGGATATGCAGTGCTTACAGGAACCAGTACCAGGTTCACAGGAAATTTCGGCCGCGTTACCAGCGGAATACGTATTATTTTAAGGGCCACGCAACCCGATGATGTGACCGCACGCCCCTTATTAGACCCTACTACTATTGGACTTTCAGAACAGGTTGGTGGTTTGGTGCAATTAACAGGCTCAGGCGATAATTTTCATGCTAATTATAAAGTAGAGGCATTTGACCCGCATACCGGCACCTGGAGACCTTACCTTGATTATTATGATGATAACTCCTGGTACCAGAACAGCTGCGGCGTATGTGCATTTTTAACGACAGGTAGTGGTTTTTACTGGAACGATCTTGCACCAAAAAATACTGCGAATAATCCGCTGATCGTAGCAGAAGGAGGAACAGGAACTATCCTGACTCCGGCAAACATGAATGTTTCCGATGACGAAGACCTGCCAGGATTTCCTAACCGGATCACCTACAATTTCCTCTCCAGTCCAATTCTAAATTTTAGTACAGGGGTGATGAAGAAAAATGGTGTTGTTATGACACCGGCAACAACCTTTACCCTCCAGGATCTGCAGAATAACCTTATAACTTATACACATGATGGATCGGAATCGATCGCCGACCAGTTCCAGTTCCAGGCCAGGGACAGCAGAGGGACATTAATGAATGACGGAAACCCCGCTAATACCAATTTCAGTTTTGGTATTCTTATTACACCTGTCAATGATCCGCCTGTAACACGGGATACATCGTTTACGGTTTCCGCCCGTATAGGCGCAGCTATAACAAAGAACCTGGTCGTTTATGATCCCGATCTCCCAGGAGATCCAATTACCTTTACCATAGTAACCGGACCCACCAAGGGAATTATAACCGGCTTCAATTCTTCAACTGGCCAGTTTACTTACACTTCAAATTTCGGGGCGCCAACCACGGATTTCTTTACTTTTAAGGCATTCGATGGTACGGTCAACAGTAACACTTCAACTGTGACCATTAACCAGGTAAATACTTTACCGGTGACGAGGGACACTTCGTTCACACTTTCTTATTTAGTACCAACTTCTATAACAAAGAACCTGGTGGCTACAGATCCAGACCTTCCTGCGGATCCAATTACATTTAGTATTGTAACGCTGCCAACAAAAGGAAATATAAGTGGGTTCAATGCTTCTACCGGGCAGTTTACCTATACAACCTCATTTGGAGCACCTACCACGGATTTCTTCACTTTCCAGGCAAATGACGGTGTAGGCAATAGTAATATTTCCACTGTTACTATTAACCAGATAAATCTTCCGCCAACCACGGTTAATCAAAGCGTAGTAACGGTAGAGGATATATCTGTATCCGGCACATTAACAGGAACCGACCCTGAAGGTGCGAGTGTATCTTTCGTGAAGATCAAGGATCCTTTGAAAGGAACGGTTACCATTGCTGCCAACGGCAATTTTACTTACACGCCTAGTCTAACAAAGTTCGGCGCTGATTACTTTACTTTTAAAGCCCAGGATCCAGGTGGAGCACAGTCAGTAGAAGATACTGTTTTTGTGAGGATCATTCCAAGGCTTGATCCGGGTGATATTCTTGTACAGGACCAAACTCTTGTGCGTTTGTATGATCCAGTAACGGGTCAGGACACGGTCATTACAAAAGACCAGGGCTTAACAAGTGGTGGCGGCAATCCAGGCGGCCTCAACCTTGCTTATAAAAAAGGGACCAGCATTTTTATGTTTGATAAGATCAGTGGTTTGATAAAAGCTGATCCGCTTACAGGAATTCAATCGCCGGTTTCAGCCCGCAGTAATTTTGCAGGTTCAAGCCCTATTGGAGGTGCTTCGGGAATACTGATCGATAATTCCGGAAATATAATACTTGCAGATGGCGCAAAGATCGTAAAGGTCGATTCAACTTCAGGTGCGGTAACAACTTTATTCACCGGAGGTTTAATAACTTATGCCACAGGTATTATTTACCTGGCTAATGGCGACATGATCGTTACCGACGCTGGTTTGATACTTGGAGGAACGAGCAGGATATTGCGCATAACTCCTGCCGGGGTTCAATCGACCATTAGTGTTGATCCGGCCGTTGTGTTGCCACTCGACCTTGCATTGATCGATCAAAATAATATCGTTGTCTCTGATGCAGCTGCTTTTGCAGGTCCACCTAATGTGGATCACATGTATAAGATAAATCTTACTACAAATGTATTAACTCCACTCACCAGTGGAGGCAACCTGGCCGCACCATCAGGTCTCGATTTTCGTTTAAATAAATTATATGTAGTTAATGGAAACAACCAAAAATTACTTGATGTAAATATTAATACAGGCGTTCAAACTGTTTTACCAGGTTCTGCTCTCAACAATCCATGGGGATTGATGATCGTACAGGACGTTTGTACCCTTGACACATGGGCTGGTACTGTCAGCACTGATTGGTTCAATGCATTAAATTGGTCCTGTGGAACTATTCCTGCGGCCAACACAGATGCAACGATCCCTTCAGGAACGCCATTTTCTCCGCTGATCAGTGGAGGTGCTGCCCAGGTTCAAAATATAACTATTCAAGCAGGTGCTATTCTTACCAACAACAGCACGTTAAATACAAATGGTGGAGGTACAATTACAAACAATGGAACTTACAAAGGGTCGGGCAATTTTACCGGTTCACTTTATAATAATAGTGGCGGTATCGTGTCGCCAGGTAATTCACCAGGATGCACAGCTTTCGCTGCCGGTTACACGAACGGAACGGGAACAGAGCAAATAGAGATCGGGGGTACAACTGTATGTACACAATATGATCAACTGCAGGTAACAGGAACCGCGACGTTGAGTGGTACCTTGAATGTTGTATTGTTCGGAGGATTTACGCCTTCAGCAGGGCAGAGTTTTACAATAATGACTTCAACTACTTTAGTTGGCACATTTGCAACCATTAATTATCCGGCTTTGCCTGCTGGCCTAATATGGGGCATTCAATATAATGCACCCGTTGCCGGAAGCGTTACGCTGAATATTATTGCATTAACAGCAGCCACCGGTTTAAATTTTGACGGGGTTGATGACAGAGTTTCAATTGGAACACAGCCTGTATCAAACATTAATAATTTTACGTTTGAAGCCTGGGTGAAAACTTCCTCAGCTGCCAACCAGGCTATCTATGCGGAAGGACTGGCCGGTAACAATAATCCCATGTTCTCTCTCATTAAACAATCTTCCGGATTCGAGATCGTATTGCGCAATGCATCCAATGTAGGGTTGGTTGTGTCGGGTACAACAGGGTCTGTACCGCTTAATACCTGGACACATGTGGCTTTTGTAAGAACATCTGCGACCACAGCAAAATTGTACATAAACGGAGCGCTGACAGATAATTTTACGTTTGCAGATCCAGGAGCAATACCTGTGAATGTAGCTAATTTGGGCGTTCGACAAAGAGCTGGATTTGATGGTTATTTTAATGGCAGCATGGATGAGGTCCGTATTTGGAACCGTTCTTTATGCCAGGCAGAGATACAGAACAATATGTCTTGCGAGCTTAACCCTGCGGGACAAACGGGGCTTGTATCACTGTATCACTTTAACCAGGGCTTTGTAAATGGAGATAACACAGGTATAAATACTTTAACTGATAACAGCGGGAATGGTAATACAGGCACGCTAAATAATTTTGCATTAACAGGAGCCACTTCAAACTGGACTACAGGAGTAGCTGCCGGAACTTGTACCTTATTTGTTCCTGCCCCCAGGTTTTATGTAAATGCAGCAGTAGCTGCTAGTGGTAATGGTTCCAGCTGGGCTACGGCCTTCAAAACAATACAGGAAGCATTTACCGGTCCGGGATTTTTATGTGGCAATAAAGAAATATGGGTTGCAAAAGGCACGTATTATACAACGACCACAACCGACAGGAATATAAGTTTTGTATTGCCTGATGGTGTGAAGTTGTATGGCGGTTTTGCCGGTGGTGAGGTAACCACAGCCGGAAGAAACTTTGTTACAAACGAGACCATTTTATCAGGGGAGATCGGCGTAGCGGGCAATGCGGATAATAGTTATAATGTTGTGCAGTCGTTGTTCCTGACAAGTGCAACCCGCATAGATGGATTTACGATAAGAGATGGCAATGCAAACGGCAGTTTCGCGCCACAAAATGCAGGCGGTGGCATGTATGTGCGTTCGGGTGATAACAATCTGACGATAGAAAATAATGTCTTCAAAAATAATAATGGTGTTTTTGGAGGAGCTATGTGCTTGTTGACTTTCAACCCTGGTATGGTAAACAGTATCCGACACCAGTTGATCAACTGCAGCTTTACTAACAACACTTCTACTTATGTAGGAACAGGTATCTATATTCAGAATACAGCTGGAGGCATCTGCGATCTTACCATCAACGGAACTACTTTTACAGGTAATTCCGGAGCCACTTATGGTGGAGCATTATATGGAAACTTTGGAACCAACGATAAATTAAGCATCAGCAACTGTAATTTTAATGGAAACAGTTCGACCAATGTTGCCGGTGCTATTGGTTTTCAAAATTCCGGTGGGGGCGTCGTTGATCTGAGCATTAACGGATCGAATTTCGATAACAATACAGCGGTATATGGCGGTGCAATACTGTCATTCTTAACAAACCCAGCTAAAGTTGTAATTACAAATTCCAGTTTTTCCGGCAATATTGCTACTAATTCGGGCGGGGCGTTATACCAAAATAACGATGGGCAGCTCACCGCGATCAATTCTAAATTTGTAAATAACCAGGCGAGTGGAGCTGGCGGAGACGGCGGTGGCGCTTTAGTTCTTTTTAATGGTGGAATTGACCTCGTAAACTCTACGTTGAATGGTAATACCACGGCCAGCACTTCTGCCCCGGCGAGTAATAGTGTATTGGTTGGAAGCGGGACCGCAAACATTAAGAACAGTATTATTTGGGGCAGTGCAGCGCAGCATATCCAAAATGCAGGTACGATCAATTATACCAATAGTGATGTGAAAGGAGTTGCTATGACGGCGCCTAACATTAGTATTGATCCGCAATTTGTAAACCCGGCAACAAATGATGTTCATCTGCTTGGATGTTCACCAGCGATCAACGCCGGAAGCAATGCAGCGATACCTCCCGGAATAATAACCGACCTTGATAATAATCCAAGAATATTTAATGGAATTGTTGACATGGGTGCTTATGAGTACCAGGCCAATTCGACGGGGCTCGTCGCAGGGTTTAATATTTTGTCCGCTGCTGTGCAGTGTCTGAATGGTAATAATTTTGCATTCAGTAACAGCTCCACGATTGCTACGGGAACTATCACCAACTACAACTGGTCGTTTGGAGATGGAACTACATCAACGGCTACAAGTACCACACATACCTATTTGACTGCCGGAACTTTCACGGTTAAACTGGTGGTGACGAGCGACAATGGTTGTAAGGATAGCATAAGCAAAACGGTAACGGTTAACCCTAACCCGAATGCAGTTGCAACACCCGCATCACAAACAGTTTGTTCGGGTGCCAATATCACAACAATAGTGATAAGTGGAAGTGTTGCAGGTACAGTATATAACTGGACGAGGGATAATGCAGCTATTGTAACGGGTATTGCTGCAAGTGGTGCCGGTGATATCAGCGGTACGCTTACCAACACTACGAATGTTCCGGTAACAGTAACCTTTACCATAACGCCTTCTTATACCAATTTGGCGGTGACATGTACGGGTACGCCCATAACAGCAACCGTATTAGTTAATCCGGCACCAGATGTGAACCAGCCGGGTAACCAGGTGGTATGTAATAATACATCAACAGCGCCGGTGAACTTCTCTGGTACTGTAGCGGGTGTTACTTATAACTGGACGAATACTGCACCCGGCATTGGGTTGGCAGCAAGTGGCACGGGCAATATAAGTGCTTTCACAGCAACGAATCTTACGAACGCACCTGTTACTGCTACTATCACGGTGACACCAACAACCGGTGCAGGCAACAAGGCCTTCATTCCAAATTTCGGAGCCAATGTCGTAAGTATCATTAATACAACTACCAATACTCTTGCAGGTACGATACCCACCGGTGCTAATGGTTATGGCGTTGCAGTAACACCAGACGAAAGCAAGGTGTATGTGACAAATAATGGATCAAGCACGGTCTCTGTGATCAGTACGGCGACTAATTCGGTCATTGCAACCATCTCTACCGGGGCAAATAAACCAAGGGGCATCGCGATAACGCCAAATGGTAACACAGCCTATGTTACTAATGATAATGCAGGCGGGGGAGTGGCGGTGATCAATACGGCAACGAATACGATCGTTACTACGATACCGGTAACAGCATATGAGGTCGCCAGCAGTCCGGACGGCACGAAAGTGTATGTATCTAATTCAGGTACGGGTGCAGTGGACGTTATCAGTACAGCAACTAACACAGTAATTGCCAACATAGCGCTGGGTTCTATTCCATTGGGTGTTTCGGTGAGCCCGGATGGCAGCAGGTTATACGTTGTCCAACTGGCGGGGAATAAAATTGCGGTGATCAATACTGCCACGAACACACTAATAACGAATGTAAATGTTGGATCCAATCCATGGGGAATAAAAGTTAGCCCGGACGGAACGAAGGTATATGTAGGCAACCAGGCAAGCAATTCAGTTTCCGTTATCAATACTGCAACAAATGCAGTAGTTGCTACCATACCAGTTGGTAGTCAACCGGGAGGAATATCTTTTACCCCTGATGGAACTAAAGCTTTTGTAGCCAACTGGGGTTCATCGAATGTGTCTGTGATCGATCCTGCAACTAATGCTGTAACAGCTACTATTGCAGGGATCGCATTGCCATACGCGATGGGTTATTCTATTATAGCAAGCCCTGTTTGTACAGGCACGCCAAAAACTTTCACGATAACAGTTAATCCAACACCTAATGCAGTAGCAACACCGTCATCACAAACAAGATGTTCAGGTGTAGCGATACAGACAATCGCATTGACAGGGAATGTGGCAGGAACTGTTTATAACTGGACACGTGATAATGTAGGAACAGTGACAGGTATCGCAGCAAGTGGAACAGGAGATATCAGCGGAACATTAACGAACACCGTCAACATTCCGGTAACGGTAACATTCACAATAACGCCAAGCTATACCAATGCTGGTGTAACATGTAATGGTACACCGATAACTGCAACAGTGCTGGTTAACCCAACACCAAATGCAGTGGCAACGCCATCATCACAAACAAGATGTTCGGGTGTAGCTATACAAACAATTGTAATAACAGGTAATGTAGCAGGAGCGGTTTATAACTGGACAAGAGATAATACAGTTGCACTAACAGGTATCGCAGCAAGTGGTGCTGGTAATATCAGTGGTACTTTAACCAATACAACTACCGCGCCTGTAACAGTGACCTTTACTATTACACCAACAGCGAATGCTTGTCCTGGTGCGCCGATCACGGCCACAGTGTTGGTTAATCCAACACCGACGGCAACCGCTACACCATCTTCACAAACGGTTTGCTCTGCAGTACCGATCGTTCCGATCGTGCTCAGTGGCAATGCAGTTGCAGGGGTGGTGTATAACTGGACAAGAGATAATGTGGCGACAGTAACGGGTATCCCAGCAAGTGGTGCTGGTAATATCAGCGGAACGTTGACCAACACAGTTAATATTCCGGTAACAGTAACCTTTACGATAACGCCAACAGCTAATGGTTGTGCGGGTACATCGATCACCGCAACGGTATTGGTTAATCCAACACCTAATGCAGTAGCAACACCATCATCACAAACAAGTTGCTCAGGCACAGCGATACAAACGATCGTGCTTACAGGAGCAGTGAGCGGAACGGTGTTCAACTGGACAAGAGATAATACAGTTGCGGTAACAGGTATCGC
>Ga0070682_100000620_pt1 | contig 21599 bp, 14 predicted proteins | sample KBSC63LmetaG_FD_64668 | JGI IMG/M metagenome (GOLD analysis project Ga0070682, IMG submission 64668) | Corn rhizosphere microbial communities from Kellogg Biological Station, Michigan, USA - KBS C6-3L metaG | ecosystem: Host-associated > Plants > Roots > Rhizosphere | place: USA: Michigan...
CTCTCCTCCTACATTCACGGGGACGATCCGGACATCATCCACCGTGGCGTGTTCATCGCTCAGCGCATCCTCTGCGTGGAGCTGCCGCCGCCCTCGCCCCTCGCCACGCCCCTGCCCGAGCTCGAGCCGGACATGACCAACCGGGAGCGCACCGAAAAGGTCACGGGGAAGAACACCTGCGGCGAGAGCTGCCACGCCGCCCTGATCAACCCGCTCGGCTACGCCTTCGAGAACTACGACGCGATCGGCAAATACCGCACGATGGACCACGGCAAGCCGGTGGACTCCACGGGCAGCGCCGAGCTCGACGGCGAGTCGAGGGACTTCGCCGACGGCATCGAGCTCTCGCATCTGATCGCGGAAGCGAAGCAGACCCATGACTGCTACGCGCGGAAGATGCTGACCTACCTCCACGGTCGGAAGGTGACCGCGGAGGAGGCGCCGATGATGGACTACTACGCGCGGCTCTCGCGCGCCGGAATGGTTTCCCTCCGCGATCTCGAGCTCACGCTCGTGACGAGCGAGGCGTTCTTGAATCGCCTGCCTTGATGAGCAACGCCATGAAGAACGACGCTTCTCACACGAAAATGCACCGCCGGATGGTCCTGCGCGGCGCGGGCGGCTTGATGCTGGGGCTGCCGCTGCTCGACGCCTTCATGCCGCGCGGCGCCGCCGCCCAGGCGGCCGTGCGGTCGCCGTTCGTCATCATCGTCGTGAACGACAACGGTGTCGTGCAGGCGGGCGTGACGCTCGACGGCAACAGCGAGCCCGAGAAATTCTGGCCCTCGGCGGTCGGTCCGCTCACGACGGCGAGCCTGCTCGCCGACAAAGCGACCCGCACGATGGGCGAGCTCTCCGACTATGCGGACCAGCTGCTCGTGGTCCGTGGCGTGAACCTTCCCTACAGCTCGACCGGTTGCTCGCACTCGGCGGCCGACGCGCAGCTCCTCACCTCGGCGAAGATGAGCGGCAGCAGCACCAACTGCCTCTCGACGGGGCTGTCGGTCGACACCGCGATCGCCAAGGCGAAGAACCCGCCGGGGCGGGATCCGCTCGTGCTCCACGGCGGCATGTTCTCGCCGGGTGGAACCGGCTTCGACATCCCCGGCTACGTCTCCTACGTCGCCCCGAACCAGCCGCGCGCCTACATCGACTCGCCCTACAAGGCTTACCAGCTGATCACGGGTGTCGTCGGCACGAGCGCGGGCGGCGACGACGCAGCGACCCAGGCCAAGCAGCAGCAGGCCGCACGCAGCCGCGGCATCAACGACCTCTTGCGTCCCCAGATCCAGGCGCTGCTCGCCCGGACCGATCTGAGCACGAGTGATCGCACGCGGCTCGATCAGCACCTGACGGCGATCCGCGACATCGAGGGGACGATCGCGACGACGACGTTCACCGTGCCGGACGACGAAATCGCGGCGATGAAGCAGATCGATCCGAAGCCGTACGACCAAGCTTCGTACGAGCAGCGCATCAAGCTCAACATGCGGCTCATGGCGTTCTCGGCTGCAGCCGACTACAGCCGCGTCGCCGTGCTCAAGATCGGCGATCGCATCGACGACCACGTGTTCACGATGAACGGCCAGTCGTTCAAGTTTCACGATGCGACGCATCGCGCGATCAACAACGCGCTCGAATTGCACCACTCTTGTGACCGCTTGTTCGCCAACTACTTCAAATACATGCTGGATCTGCTCGCGTCCTACACCACGCCGACGGGGCCGCTGCTCGAGCAGGGCGTCACGATCTGGACGAACCAGTGCGCGACGGGCGCCCACTCCTTCAGCAACGTGCCGTGGATCCTCGCGGGTGGCGCCAACGGTTTCCTGAAGCGTGGCCAATTCGTGCAGGTGGGCACGGGCGAGATGCCGGGCGGAAAGCAGGACGGCAAGGGCGGCGACGCATCCGTATCGGGCGTCAACAAGATGTTGAATACGTTGCTGACGGCCGCGGGCGTCACCAAGAGCGACGGCTCGCCCACCGACGATTTCGGCGAAGCCTCGCTGCCCAAGGGCTATTTCCCCGAGCTACTCGCCGCAACATGACGCATTCCTTCCGTTCCGCATGCCGCCGCTTCGTCGTGCCGGCCCTCTTTGCTTGTGCCGTGACCTCGGCGTCGCACGTCGCTCGGGCCGATAACCCGATCGTGCAGACCAACTACACGGCCGATCCCGCGCCGATGGTTCACGAGGGCAGGCTGTACCTCTACACGTCGCACGACGAAGACGTGACCGTGAACAACTTCTTCACGATGAACGACTGGAGGCTCTACTCCACCGTCGACATGGTGAACTGGACGGATCACGGGTCGCCGGCGGGCTACAAGACCTTCAGCTGGGGCACGGGTGACGCTTGGGCGCCCCACGGCATCGCGCGGGGCGGCAAGTTCTACCTGTACGTGCCCATCAACAACTCGACGGGCTCGAAGATCGGCGTCGCGGTCGCTGACAGCCCGAGCGGCCCGTTCACGGACCCGCTCGGCAAAGCGCTGATTTCGACGGGCAGCGGGAACATCGATCCGAACGTGTTCATCGACGCCGACGGGCAGGCTTACCTGTACTGGGGCAACCCGAGCCTCCGGTACGTGAAGCTGAACGAGGACATGATCTCGTTTCAGGGAAATCCGGTGGAGGTCAATCTGACGACCGCCGGCTTCGGCTCACGCTCCAACTCGGATCGCGCGACGGCCTACGAAGAAGGCCCCTGGTTCTACAAGCGCGACTCGCTCTACTACCTCGTCTATCCGGCCGACGGCACGCCGGAGAAGATCAGCTACACGACGAGCAGCGGCCCGACCGGCCCCTGGGCGTTCGCCGGGGACATCATGGCGAAGGAGTCGGGCGCCGGCTCGAGCTTCACCAATCACCCCGGTGTCATCGACTACCAGGGCAAATCGTACTTTTTCTATCACAACGGCGCGCTGCCCGGCGGTGGCGGCTACAAGCGCTCGGTCTGCATCGAAGAGTTCACGTACGGCGCCGGCGGCAAGATTCCGAGCATCACGATGTCCACGACGGGTCCCGCGCCGGTGGCGACTCTGAATCCGTTCGCGCAGGTCGAGGGCGAGACGATCGCGTTCTCGGCAGGTCTCAAGACCGAGACGTGCACCGACACGGGCGGCGGCATCAACGTCACGTCGATCAGCAACGGCGATTACATCAAGGTGAAGAACGTCGATTTCTTGGACGGCGTCACGTCGTTCGATGCGCGTGTGTCGGGGGCAGGCAGCAACGCGAAAATCGAGCTGCACCTCGACAGCCAGACGGGCACGTCGCTCGGAACGTGTGACGTGTCGGGCGCCTCGGCCTGGACGACGAAGACGTGCGCCGTGACCGGCGGCAGCGGAAAGCACGACCTTTTCCTGAAGTTCACCGGCGGGAGCGGCGACCTGTTCAAGCTGAACTGGTACAGGTTCTCCGGCCCGACGATGCCCGACCCGAGCGGTGGCGCGGGAGGCATGGGGGGCAACGGTGGTGCTAGCGGCATGGCTGCGGGCGGGGCGAGCGCAGGGCTTGGCGGCGCAGGCGGTGCGGCCGGTGGCGTTGCGGGAGCGCCTGCGAGCGGTGGCACGTCGGCCGGCGTGGCCGGTGGCTCGAGCGGAAGTGGAACCAGCAGCGGAAGCGGCGGCACCGGCGTGGGCGGCTCAGCCGGCGCGATCGGCGCAGCGGGCAGCGGCGGCACGGCGACGACCGGTGGAGCGACCGGGACCGCGGGTCGTGCGACGACGGCCGGGCGCGGCGGCTCGACCGGAGGCAGCGGCACTTCGGGCGCGGCGGGCGCTCAGCAAGGTGATGGAAGCGGCGCGGCCACGGACAAAGACGCCGGGTGCGGCTGCCGTGCAACCTCCGGCTCCGGCAAGACGACGCCCATCGCGCTCCTCTTGCTGCTCGGGCTCGGCCTGCGGCGCCGCGCGAGAAGATTGGCGCCCTAGTCACGCTGAACGCGCCGAGCAACACAGTGTTGCCCGGCGATCGCAGCGAGCGCCGGTCACTGACCGAGCCGAGCATCGCGCTTCCGCGAGTGAAGCCAGGGGCTCGGGGCGCCGCGTTTTGATCGTGTTTGCTTCGTGGTATTCGACGCGCTCGGAAAGCGGTCGACATGCCAACTGGTTCAACCATTGATCTCCGCCCCAAGGCTCAGCTCCTCAGTGACGCGGACCGTGCGAAGGCGCTCGTAGGTCTCGGCTTCGGTCGCGTCTTCACCGAGCACATGGTCAAGATCGCCTACCACGAGGCGGGCGGCTGGCAGCGGGGCGAGCTCGTGCCGTACGCGCCGATCGCGCTCGACCCCGCCGCGTCGGTCTTGCACTACGGCCAGGCGATCTTCGAAGGCTTCAAGGCGTACCGGCAGAAGGACGGCAGCATCGCGACGTTTCGTCCCGAAGCGAACGCGCGCCGCTTCAATCAATCCGCAGCGCGCCTCGCCATGCCGGCGTTGCCCGTCGAGCGTTTCGTCGAGGCGGCCGACGTTCTGATCCGCGTCGAGAGCAAGTGGGTTCCCACGGGCGCGGGCGAGAGCATGTACCTGCGCCCGCTCGCGATCGCGACGGAAGCCGCGCTCGGCGTGCGGCCGGCGAAGGAGTACCTGTTCCTGCTGTTCGGCTCGCCTTCGGGCCAGTATTTCCCGCAAGGGGTGAAGCCCGTCAGCGTGTGGCTCGCCAAAGACTACGTGCGTGCGGCGCCGGGCGGCACGGGCGAGGCGAAGTGTGCGGGCAACTACGCCGCGAGCTTGGTCGCGCAGCAGAAGGCGATCGACGCGGGGTGCCAGCAGGTGGTGTGGCTCGACGCGGTGAAGCACGAGAACGTCGAGGAGATGGGCGGGATGAACCTGTTCTTCGTCTACGAGCAAGGCGGCAAGACGAAGCTCGTGACGCCCGCGCTGAACGGCGCGCTCCTGCCCGGCATCACGCGCGACAGCATTTTGAAGCTCGCCGCGGAGCTCGGCTACGAGAAGGAAGAGCGCGTCTACAGCACGACCGAATGGGGCCGTGATCTCGAAAACGGAACGCTCAAGGAAGTGTTCGCCTGTGGCACGGCGGCGGTCATCACCCCGGTCGGGCAGGTGAAATTCGAGGGCGGCTCCTGGACGATTCACGGCGGGGAATCGGGCCCGGTCGCCACGCGCATCCGCGACACGCTGCTCGCCATCCAGTACGGCGAGGCGGCGGACAAGTACGGCTGGATGCACCGGGTGCCGTAGACTCGCGGCGTGGTCCTCGCGCTCGACCCGCGGAAGCGCACGGCGCTCATCGTCGGCGTCGCGCTCCTGTCGTTCGCGCTCGAGACGAGCGGTTTCGCGGAGCTGCCGCACGACGACGCGTTCATCGCGTACCGCTACGCCGAGAACCTCGCGCTCGGGCGCGGCATGGTTTTCAATCCGGGCGAGCGGGTGCTCGGGTTCACCTCGCCGCTCCACGTGCTGCTCGCCGCGCTGCTGCACGCGCTGGTCGGCCACGAGGCGCTCCCGCGCGTGATGTCCGTGCTCGGATGCGCGGCGTGGACGGCGCAGGCGCTCGTCGTGTATCGGGTGCTCGCGGGGGCGCTCGGGCGTGTGGCGGCTGGGCTCGTGGCGTTGCTCCTCGCGGTCGGGGGTGCAGGGTCCGCACATTGGGTGGCGCTCGAGACGAACCTCGCGGTGGCGCTTTCGCTCGGTGCGCTCGCCTTGGCGCTCGAGGAGCGGTGGCGCACGGCGGCGCTCGTCGTGGGGCTCGCGTGCCTCGCGCGGCCGGACGCGGCGATCATGGCTGGGCTGCTCGCGGGATACGGGGCATGGCGACTGCGCGCGCGCGTGCTCGTGCCGGGCGGCGCGTTCCTCGCGGTGGTGCTCCCGTGGGTGGTGTTCGCGCACGTCTACTTCGGGTCGGCGGTGCCCGAGCCCCTGCGCGTGAAGTTCCAGCGTACGGGTTTTCTGCCGTACCTCGAGCACCTCCTGCGGGAAGGAACCATGACTCTCGTCGGAGTCGACGAGCCCGACGCGTGGCTCGTGACCCTCACGTGGGTGGCTGCGGCGGCTGGAGCGGCGCTCCTCGTGCGGCGGTCGCGACGGCTCGCGCTCTTGGTGGCGTACGGAGCGCTGCATTTCGCGAGCTACCTCTACCTGCGGCCGTTCCGTGCGCACGAGTGGCACCTGTATCCGGGCGTCGCCGTGCTCGGCGTGTGCGCGTGGTCGCTCGTCGCGTGGCCGGTCGTCGCGTGGCGCGGTGTCGCCTGGCCGTGGGCGCCGTGGGCCGTGCTGCTCGCGGGGTACGCGTGGCGGACGCTGACTTTCGCGCGCGAGTACCCGACCGCGCATTGGTTTGGAGAGCGGGACCGCACCTACCGCGCGGCGGCCGCCTATTTGCGCCAAAACACGCGCGCGGGCGAGCACGTGGCGGCGGTCGAGGTCGGAACGCTCGGCTACTGGTCGAACGCGGCGATGTACGATCTCGGCGGGCTCATCACGCGGCATCCCGCGATCGCACGGCGGCCGCCGTATCCTTACGCGTGGCTCGCCGTCGACAGCCACTACCCGAGCCTCGAGCCCGAGGGACAAGCGCCCGCGCGCGAATGGGACGGAGGGTTCCCCTTGAAGCTCTATCGCACGCGGTGACGTCGGGGGTGGGCGTGCGGCTCACGACTGTTTGCATGTGTGTATACGCACATGCACGTTGTCCCCGCGCTCGGTCACTAGCGCTGGCGACGTTTGCGCTTGGCGAGCAGGATTTCGGCGGCGGAGCGGGGACGGGAGGGGGGGACGCTCGGCGGGAGCGAGTCGCTTGTTCGCGCGGGAGGATCGTTCGCGCCGCGCGGCGGGGGAGGGATCGTGGCGGAACCGATCGGAGCGGCCGCGATGGGGGGAGCGCGGCCGGCGGCCGGCGGCTCTTGCTCGCGCGAGCGCGATTTGGCTTGGCGGAGGGCTTCGAGGGTGGTGCCCGGGAGGTCGTTGCCGGCGGCGGCGCGCTCGGCTCGCGCGCGGGCTCGGCGTTCGGCACGCTCGGCGCGTTCGGCGGTGCGGGCTCGCCAGCGCTCGGGGAGGGCAAGGACGGCCTTGGGGAGCGCGAGGCGGCGGGCCGCGACCATCGTGAGGAGACCGAAGGTGGAGAGCAGGAGCAGGAGATGAGTGAGGCTCTGGTAGGCGAAACGGAGGCCGGGGCGGTCTTCGAAGATGCCGGCGAGGGTGTCGCGCAGCTTGCCGCCGGAGAGCTCGGCGATGCGAGTCATGAGGGCGCGATCGGTGCCGGTGGGTCGGAGCTCCTCGCCCGCGCTCAGGATGGCGCCCGCGATGCCGGCGGGGGTGCCCTTGGCTTCGTCGATGGCAGTCGCGACGTAGGCGCCCGGTCGCTCGAGGGGAATTTCGGCGGCGTAGGCTCCCGTGCCGACCGCTGCGAGCTCGACGGTGCGTGAGAAGCCGTCGGGTCCCGCGACGGTCGCGCGCAGACGGCGGAAGGTTTCCGCGCGGCCGCGGTCGTCGAGGACGTTGGCGCGCAGGCGGAGCATGCCCCCTTGCGTGTCGGCTTCGAGGCGGACGTGAGGGTCGTCGGCGCGGCGGGCTACGTCGCGGGCCACCTGACCGAAAAGGCGGCCGGCGGCGTCCCACCCCGTCCAGGATTGGCCCCAGCGATCCTTGAAATCACTGGTGAAAACCGCGGTGCGACCCACTCCCGCCGACCACGTTGCTAAAATGGGGTCTCCCTCGGGGCCGCTCAAGTGCACTTGCGCGCGCGCCTTCGGCACCGTGACGACGTAGCCCGTGAGCGGGGGCGCCGTGCTGAAGTCGATGCCGCGCACGGCCGGGCCCGGTGAAGCGATCGTGGGACGGAACGTCACTTCATTGATGGCGCTGCGCGAGGCGAGGACCGTCTCCTGCGCGAAGACGGCGGGGAGGCGGTTCGCGTCCTCGATGAGGTAGAAGCGACCCGCGCCCGCGCGGCTGATGTCGTCGAGATCCGGCACGTCGCCGCCGTTGCCGAGCGCGACGACGCTCGTCGTGATCCCGTTCGCCTTGGCGCGTGTCGCGAGCGAGACGGCCGTCTGGTGCTCCTCGGCATCGGCGCCGTCGGAGAACAGGAGGCAATGCTTGAGCTGCACCTTCTCGCGCTGGAGCGCGTCGTAGGCGGTGCGGAGCGCTAGGTCCACGTAGATGCCGCCGCCGCCGGGGCCCACCGCCCGGATACGCCGCGCAATGGCCACCTTGTCCGCGACGGGTGCGAGCGGGATCGTCCAGGCAACCGCGGTATCGACGTGCATCACGCCGAGTCGATCGCCGCCACCCAAGAGCTCCGCCGAGCGCACCGCGGCTTCGTTCGCGAGCTCGAGCTTGGTTTTCGAGCCCACGCTCACCGACATCGACCCCGAGTAATCGACGGCGATCACCTCGGCCAGGCTCGCGCGCCGCCGCTCCTGCTTCACGTCGAACGAGACGGGGCTCACCTCCTCGATCGGCGTGCGCCCGTAGCCGCCCGGACCGAGGGCGCGCTCACCCCCGAACAGCAGCAGGCCGCCGCCGAGATCGCGCACGTAGCTCGCGAGCGCGTCGAGCTGCGACGGCGCGAGATCCGGAGCGGAGATGTCACTCAACGTCACGAGATCGTAGGCGGCGAAGCCTGCGACGTCGGCCGGGACGGCCGTGGGCCCGCGCACGTCGACCCGAAACGCGGCAGCCTCGAGCGCGCGCACGAGCGCGGCGGCGAGCGGCGGATCGCGGTCGAGCACCAGGGCCGAGGCCTGGCCACGCACGCGCACGAATGCCGAGGCGTCGTTGTCCTCGTGGGCGAGATCCTGAGCCGGGTCTTTGGCGCTCAGCTCGACGTCGTAACGGTGGAAGCCCGGCGCGGGAGCGAGCTCGCGCAGGTGGAGCACGTCCTCTCCCGCGGCGAGCGAGACCTCGCCGGAGCGGATTGGCTCTCCGTCGCGCAGCACGCGCACCTCGACGCGGGCGGCCGAGGTCGAGGACGTGACGACGCGGAGCTCGAGCGGCTCGCCCTCGCTCGCGCGGGGAGCCACGCGCAAGGCCGTCACTCGGACATCGGGGAGCTTGGCCTGATCGAGCGGCACGGCGTCCACGGGCACGCCCGCCGCCACCGCCGCGAGTGCCGCCCCGATCGCGTCGCCGCGCGTCGCCACGCCGTCGCTCAAGAGCACGATGCGGGCGGACGAGTCGGGCGGCAGCTCCCCGAGCGCGTGGCGAATCGCCGCACCGAGATCGGTGCCGTCGCGGCCGATCTCGGCGCGCTGAGGCGCGGGCAGGCGCGAGCGCGGGCGCAGGGGATCCTCCATCGCCGCCGCCGTCCCGAAGGCGAGCACGCCGATGCGGTCCTCGTCGCGCATGCCGAGCTCGGCCACGCGGAGCTCGGTCGCGATGCGCGTGTCGGCGTTCGGAACCAGATCGATGCTGCGGCTGCGGTCGACCGCGACGAGCACGCTCAGCCGATCGAGCGGATGCCCGAGCTCGACCCCCGGCACGGCGAATCCGGCGAGCAAGAGCAAGAGCGCCGCGCACGCCTCCGTGAGCACGCGCCGCACGCGCGCCTGACGCGGCGACAGGCTCCGGAGCCGGGCGAGTGTCACGAGGACCACGACGGCGGCCGGCACGGCGAGCCAGGGCCGCTCGAGTCGCAGCTCCGGGACCACCGCAAGTCCCAGTGCGGCGAGTGCTGCCAGCACCGGGGGCACGCACGCAAGGACGGCCGGGAAGACGAGCCAGAGACGGCGGCTCTTGCCGTGGCGCACCCCGCGCGTGACCCAGAACACGTCGGCCGCACCGAGCGCGAGGCCGAGGGCCGCGAGCAGCCACGACCAGTCGCTGACGGCATCGGACAGCCCGGCCGGGTCGCGCACCTTCGCGGGGCGATCCTTCGGGAGCGTGAGCTCGCGGGGTCGAAGGTCGCTCTCGGCGGCGCTCGTCAGGTTGACGGGCACGAGCGTGCTGCCCGCCCGCTGGCCTTTCCAGGCGACGTAATAGAAGCCGGCACGCTCCGGTCCGGGTGCGGCAGCGAGCCCGCCGTGCGCCGGCACGCGGAGGCGGGTCCCGTCGGGCCTTTCGAGCTCCACTTCCGTCACGTCGAGCGGGACCCGCACGGCGAGCGGCTCGCCCGTGCGCGCCGGTCCCGAGGCCGCGCCCGCACGGTGCGCCCGTGCGAGCTCGAGCTGATTGCGCACGAAGAGGACGAACGAGGCGCGGAGCGGCCAGGTGCTCTCGCCCACGTCGAAGGAGACGAGCGTGCCGCTGCGGCCGGCCAGCGAGATGTCCGCGACGAGGGTGCCCTCACGCGACCGCACGAGCGAGGCGTTCGGGCCGTCGGGCTCCAGCAGCGACGCCCGAGCGACGCTCACGCCGTCGAAGCTCGCGAAACGCAGCCGCGCGTCACCCTCCGCCCACGAAGTGATCGACGGTCGCTCGACGGCCCCTTTCACTTCTGCCGTCACGCAGCGGCCCGCCGGTGGGTTCACGATCAGGAAGTCGGCGCCCGGCAGTCCCTTCGGGCAGGCGCCGTCGATGACGACGAACGCATCGCGGGGGATGTCCGCGCTCCCGAGCTGCGCGAGGTCCGTCGTGAAGAGATCGGTCTCGGGATCACTCGCCAGCGCGCGTGCGAGCCACGGGCTCGCGGTCTTCGGTGCGAGCACCACGGGCAGACGCCGGCTCTCGGGCACGCGCAGGTAGGCGCGATCGTCGGCGCGCAGGGCGTCGCCGGGGGCCAGCTCGACGACCAGGCCCATGCCCTGGTCGTGGGCCGCCGCGTCGAAACCGAGCACCACCGGGGCCTGCTCGCCAGGTGCGAGCTCGAGCCGGCGCGAGGCGAGTGGGGTCGTGACCCCGCGCTGCGAGAGCGTCACGAACAGGGAGCGGGACTGCTTGCCGAAGTTCTGGACCAGCGCGAACGCCTGGACCTGGTCCTTTCCTGAAGGGCCCGGGCCTCTACCGACATCGACGCGCACGAGCGCCGTGTTGTCGGCGGGGGTGCCGAGCGGGACGACCTCGAGCGGGTAGGCGGAATGCGACAGCGCCTCACGGTCGGGAAAGGCACCGTCGGTGAAGACCAGGACCCGACGCGACCCACTCCGGGCTCGCAGGTGGCTCGAGGCGAGGGCGATGGCGCGACCCAGGTCGCCCTCGACCTCGCCCGCTTGGACCCGCTCGATGGCTGCCTCGAGCCGCCGCACGTCGTGCTCCCAGGGGGAGACCACGCGGGGCTCGCGCCCGGCTTCGATGACGAGGGCGTCCGCACCGGGTCCCAGGCGCCGGACGGCGGCGCGCGCGGAGTCGGCGGCGAGGGCGGCGCGGCTCCGCCCGGCGCCGTCCGTGGTCGTCATCGAGGCGCTGGCGTCGATGACGATGGCGACGTGGTCCGAGTCGATGCGACCGCCGCGCGTGACCGGTCCCGCCACGGCGAGCGCGAGCGCGATGAGCGCGAGCGCCTCCAAGATCAGAGAGACGTGCGGCACCAGACGCCGAAACGGCTGCCGGGCAAGCAGATCGCGCGCTGCGGCTTGCCACAGCCAAATCGAGCTCACCCGCTGCGCTTCGCGTTGGATGCGCAGGACGTAGAGGAGGACGAGCGGGACGAGCAGGCCGAGCAGCGCGAGGCCTGCAGGGCTCCGGAGCTCGAAGGGCACGGGCGAAGCTTACGCCCGTTTCCTTCCCCGGAGGCGCTCGTCGGTGCGGTCGCGGTCCTGAAAGATGTCGGCGAGCACGTGCTCGACGGTCTCGACCCCCGCGGAGCGTACGGTCTCGAGATTTCGCTTCGCGATGCGCTCCCGGAGGGTGGGTCCCGAGGGCACGGCGAGGCCTGCCAACCCGAGCAGATCGAGGTCCAGGAAGGCCGTCCCCTCGGTCTCGTTACCCCGCACCCGCTCGAGCGAGCTCGTGCGGACGACCTGTAGGGTGGGGTAGGGGCTGCGCCGGAGGAACGGGATCAGTCGCTCGGGGTCGTCGAGCTGGGGGGTGGCGTCGGGGTGGAACGCGGCCATCGCGAACGGCGCCTGACCGGGTTCGTACCGCTCGGCGTCGAGCGCCCGAAGCCCTCGCGCGAAGTGCTCGAAGTCGAGTCGCCCGAGGTCGAGTCGGGGGTAGATGAAGAGCGCGACCTCGAGCTCCGCATGCTCGGAAAGGGTGTCGATCGTCGTGAGGGATGGAGCGTAATCAGTCGGTGATTCCTGCTGAAAAACGCATTCTGCCACGTGCCCGTCGTGACGTGCCGAACGTGCCCACGGACACAACACGAAGCGCTCGACGACCTCCTCGAGGTAGCGCCGGTTGAGGCGCAAGGTCTCGTGCTCGAGCTCCTCCGTCAGGGTCACGAGCAGAGCGTACCCGATCACGAGCGCGAGCTGTCTCACTGACCAACATCGGGGTGTCTCGAGCACCCATCACGAGGTGATGAGGGGCGGGCGAGGAGTGACGAGAAGAGATGAATGCACTCGTGATGCTTGACGAGATGAAAGAAGCAAGAGAACATATGCACACGTGAGCGTTCACTTGAGCGCTCGCCCAACCAAACACCAGAGGATGGATATGGCTGCGAAGAAGAAGACCAAGGCGAAAGCCAAGAAGGCGAAAGCCGCCCCGGCCGCTGCTCCCAAGAAGGCGAAGAAGCGCCGCAAGGCCAAGAAGAAGTAATTCTTCGGGGCAGGCGCGGGCGAGTGTCGCTTCGGTGACCCGCCCGCGCCGCTCCAATCTCGTGAGGGGCGGAGGAGGGGATGGGCGTCGCTGACGCCCGCTGTAGCAGGGAGGGTCAATCGACGGAGCGGCTGACGAAGCGCCGCACGATCGCGAGCAAGGTTTCGTCAGTCGTGGCACGCACGTACGTCGCGCCGGTCCTGCGCGCGAAGCTGCGAAGCTCCTCGGCGAGGCCCGCAATTCGCAGCAAATAGGCCTCAATTGCCGCTGGATCGGCCGTGACCTCGAGCGTCTGTCCCGTCTCGGCATCGACGAGCGAGAGATCTCCTTCGAGATCCGGATCGAGCTCACTCGGGTCGAGGATCTGCACGAGCGCGAGGTCGTGACCCGACGCGCGGCAGAGCGTGAGGGCGCTCGTCACGGGGCCGGCGTCCAAGAAGTCGCTCACGACGACCACGAGTCCCGGTCGCGGCGCGGCCTCGACGACCGCACGCAGCGCCCTGCCGAGATCGGTCGTGCCGCCGACGCTGACGCGCGAGAGCTCCCGAAGCAGTGCGGTGATGCCGCTTCGACCGCGGCGTGGCCGAGACCGCTCGTAGGGGGCCCGGTCCGGCGCGGTGACATGGGCGGTCCAGAGCTCGGCGCGCTGGCCGCTCGCGAGACTCAGGTACCCGATGGCCGCAGCGACCTTCTGAGCTACGTCGAGCTTGGGCGGCTTACCGAAGTCGAGGGAGGCCGAGGCGTCGAGCACGAGTCGTACAACGGCGTCCTCCTCGGCGCGGAAGAGCTTGGTCACGGGCTGACCGGTGCGCGCGTACGCGAGCCAGTCGATGCGACGCGGATCGTCGCCGGGCTCGTAGGGGCGGTGCTCGTGAAACTCGGCGCTGCCTCCGCGGACCTTGGCGACGCGCTCCCCTGCGCCTCCGGAGCGAGCTTGTATCTCCAGGCGACGCTTGAGGATTTCGAGCTCGGTCAGGAACTCCGGCGTGAGCAACGGAGCGGTCATCCTGGCTCGGCGTGCGGTGCCTCGGGGGGGATCGACGCCTCGAGCTTCGCCTTGAGCGCGCGCTCCTCGGCGCGGCGCCGCTCGACCCCGACACCCGCCATGGCGAAGAGTCCGAGCCCGATGAGCGTCCACGAGAAGCAGGCGACCCCCCCCGCGAACACGGCCAAGGTGCGCTCGGGCCCAGTGCCGAGCATGACCTTCCGGAGCTCGAACGCGTAGAGGGGGGAGGGGGCAGCCACGAGTGGTGCCCGGTCGTCCATGAACGCTCCGGTGATGGCCATGGCGATCCATGGTCCGACGAAGGCCAGGAACAGTACCCCGAGGAGCACGATGCGAGGCACGCCCGCTCCGCGCGACCGGGCACGCGCCCAAGCGGCGAAGCCCGTCACGAAGACCAGGAACGAGACCGCGTAGCCCCCGATCGCGAGGACCCCTTGATAGTCGTCAGGGGTCTTCAGCGTGAGCCAGGCCGCGACGAGCAGCGCCGCGAAGGAGCCGAACACCAGGATGAGCAGCAGCGCGCTGGCAGGCATCACCCCGGGACCCAAGAAGCGCCGTCCGGCGCCCGCCCCTTCACGCTGCCAAGCCGCCTGCACGCGCGCTGAGGGTCCCAGCGGCTCTCCCGTGAAGAGAAATGCCACGAACAGCCAGGTGCAAAAGAGCCCGATCTCGCCCGCGACGAACCAGGCGTCGTCGTTGAGCGCCACGCCGCAGGCGACGGCCGTTGCGGTCAGGAAGGGTCCGGTGACCAAGGTCCAGACGCGCAGGCGTGTCGAGCGGTCGTCGCTCGGCGCGGCCATGTTCGAGACGGTGATCTCGTGGAACAACCACGCGGGCAGCGCGACGAACACCGCCGGAACCAGCACGAGCAGGGTCACGTACTCGATGCCGAAATCGGCCCGCGTGTACGCGGTGGGAAGCCAGACGGGAGGACCCGCCAGGACCCCGTGCCAGAGGTTGTTGGCGGCGAACGAGAGACCGACCCCGAGGCCGAGGTATGCGGCGATCGACGCCGGGATCGAGACCAGGAGCGTCACGAGGATGGCGAGTGCCGGGCTCGAGAACATCGAGCTCATGGCAAGCCCGAAGGTGACGCTCAGGATCGACGCAGCGCCGAGCAAGACGAACGCGAGCAGCACCTCGAGCGCCGTGACACCGCCGAATAGAAACGGCAGGCCCCCGACCGGAGCCAGCATCACGAGGTACATCACGACGTAGGTGAGCGCCCCGAGCAGCTTCCCCCGGGCGATGGCCGGGGCGCCGAGACCGGTGAGCTCGAGCGCTTCCCAGGTGCCGCCGCTGCGCTCGGCAGCGATGCTCGTGGCGGCCATCGCGGGGCCCATCCACGCGACGAGCGTGAACGCGAGCGAGAAAAACGTGTGATAGAGCCAGACGCCGACCTTGGCGGGCTCGGAATCGATCGAGGCGAGGCCGCCGACCGAGCAGATGAGCAGCGTCATCATGCCGGTCGTCACCGCGAGCACGACGGGCGTGCGCTGGAGGCGCGCCGAGGCCCGGAGCTCGCGCATCCAGACCGGGTTCGGGTCCCTGAACAGGCCCGCGACCCGGAGACGCACCCGCGCGAGCCCGCGCATGCTTTCGGGCGGGGGGAGCGAGGCGGTACCGGTTTGCGCGCTCACGTCAGCTCTCCTCGCGTGACCTCGAGGAAGATCCGCTCGAGCTCGTTGCGTTCGGGCTCCACCGTGACGACGCCCACGCCGCTCGTCACGAGGTAGCGCACCACTTCGGCGACGTACTGGTCGCCGCCCACGTAGTTCAGCACGATGAGCCCGCCGGGCCCCGCCTCGACGCCGAGCACGCCGCTGCCACCCGCGAGCATGGGCACGATGGGCTGCGATTCGCCGAGCACGCGCAGCTTCAGGCGCTTGCGCGTGGTCTCCGGGATCGCCACGCCGCCTGCGGTGACGCCCGCGCCGGGCCCGAGGTCGGGGGCTGCCGCGGGGCTCGCCCAGCTCGTGGCGGCTCCGTCGCTCGGTAGCTGGGGGGTGCCGGGGGCGAACGGCGCCGGGGCTTCGAGCGTGGCCGGCACGTCGACGCGGGTCACGGCTCGGTCGGCGGCTGCGCGGCTCTCGTGCTGGGACGCGAGGCGTTGCGCGATTTCTCCGATCGGTCCGGACACGACGAGCTGGCCGCCCTCCAGGATGCCCACGGAGGTGCACACGTCGCTGAGCTCGGTGAGGATGTGGCTCGAGAGGAAAATCGTCTTGCCGAGCTCGCGCAGCTCGAGGAGCAGGTCGCGCACCTCGATGCGAGCGCGGGGGTCGAGGTCGCTCGCGGGCTCGTCGAGCACGAGCACCTTCGGATCGTGGAGCAGCGTGCGGGCGATCTGGAGCCGCTGCTTCATGCCCTTGCTCAAGGTGGCGACGAGGCGGCCTTCGAGCTTCGTGAGCTCGGTGAGCTCGATCACCGCGTCGACGACGCCGAGCTCGGGGATCCCGTACGCGTCGGCGAAGAACTCCAAGAACTCGCGCACGGTGATGCGCTCGTAGACGCCCGCGTGATCGGGCATGTACCCGATGATGCGGCGCACGGCGTCCGGATCGAGCGCGGCGTCGATGCCGTCGATCTCGACGCGCCCGGCCGTCGGCTCGAGCAGCGTCGCCATCACGCGAATGGTCGTGGTCTTGCCGGCCCCGTTCGGGCCGATGAACCCGAAGATCTCGCCCGGGGCGACCTCGAAGCTCACGTCTCGGAGCACCTCGAGCGCGCCGTAGCGGTGCCAGAGGTGGCGCACTGAAATGGCCGGCTTCGTCACGGCACGCCTCCCCAGCCGACGACGCGCACGAGCACGCGATCGCGGTCGAGCCGGTACCCCGCGTCCGTGAGCTTGCCCTCGCCGCCCGCGATCTGGGCGAGCAGCACCGGTACGTCGTCGGGCCACCAATCGGTCTCGTTCGCTTGAGCCTCGAGCGCCGCGAGCGCCGCGCCGAGCCCCTCGGCGTGCGCGTCGACGCTCGGGGCGAGCTCGGTCGCGCCGAGCGGGTGCAAGCCCGTGTGGGTCGTGAGCACACCGATGCTCTTCGTGATCGGCGTGCCCTCGCTGCCCTTCACGGCCTTGCCGTCGGCGATGCGCGGGAACAGCACGAAGCCGCCCGTCGGGAGGCGCAGCACCGCCGCGACGAGGTCTCGCGCACTGCGATTGTGCACGACGAGCTCGCCGCTCGCGTCGCGCGCGATGCTGATCCCGCCGGCGAGCGAGGCAAACCCGTCGTCGCGCACGACGACGACGGCCCACGGCTTGGTGCGCATCCGCTCGAGATGCGCACCGTCGCGATCGACGACCAACGTGCGTTCCACGAAATCGTCACCCGTGGCGACCTCGATCAGGCTCGAGCGCCCGGCTGGCTGCACGACCATCTCGCGCGTCGACGGCGCGTAGAAGCCGCGGAAGCGCGTCGCGGCGGCACGCTCCATCCCGGCGCCGCTCTCGATCAGCGTGAGGTGCCGCGCGCGGCCCCGAATGCCCTTGCCGAGCAGCCCGATCGTCACCACGAGCCCGAGCGTTCCCGCCGCCCAGAGCGGCAGGTGGACGAGCGCGCGCAGCGGCTTGCCCTTGCGGGACGCGAGCCAGAAGCTGAGCGGACCGGCGAGGGCCGCGTAGACGAGGAGGATCACCGCCGAGACGACGATCGTCCAGCGCATCGAGCGGTTCGGATCGAGCTCCGCGCGGATGGCGTTCGCGCCCAGGTTGTCGAAACCGGTGCGGCCGAGCGGCAAGGCGACGCCCACGCGCCGCTCGAAGGCGTGGCGCAAGAGGTCGCTCAGCTTGAGATTCACCCACTTGTCGGCCGCGAAGGGCTCCCCCAGGTCGAACGCGAGGAGGTGCACCTCTCCCAAGCCGTAGCTCGCGACGGCGCCCCACGGGCTCGGGCGCAAGTTGCCACCCGAAAAGCCCTCGAGGAGGGGCGCCGTCTCGGCCGCAGGGGCGAGCCGCGTCGCGACGACGGGCAAACGACCGCCGCGCGGGCCCGCTGCGGAGCCCGCGGGCGCCTCGCCCGGCTGGTAGAACTGCGCCGGCGCGAGCAGCTCGGAAGGCGGGCTCGCACGCTCGATGCTTCCGCCCACGAGCGCCGTGAGCCCCGCGAAACGGGCGTCCTCCGGCCGTTCGAGCGCAACGCCGAGCGAGCCTCCCGCCAGCACCCAGTCGGTGAGCGCGCGGAGCTCGGGCTTGCCGAGCGCCGCGAGGCGGCGCCCCGAGGTCACGACGAGCGACGCGGGAGCCCAGCCGGCGGGCCAGCGCGGCAACGTGAGATCGCCCGAGGTGGGATCGGTGGGAGGCGTCGTCACGAGCGCGCCGCTCTCGCGCATGCCACCGCCCGAGCGGTTGATGAGCAGGAGGCCCGCGCCGCGCACCCCGCTTGCGATGCGGCTCGGCGTGCTGAGATCGACCAACAAGGGATCGTTCGGGCGCGGCTCGGGGACGGGGGCGGTGGCGAGCAGCGTCCCGTCGGCGGCGACCGCAGTGAGCTCGAGGTCGGCGGGCGAGCTCGCGTACCCGTGCGTGGGCAGCTCGAGCGTGGCGCGCGCGCCCGCGGCGAGCGTGAACGGCGCCGTGGTGACTCCGCGCGAAAGCTCGCGCGCGAAGGTGGTCTTGGCCTCGAGCCGCAGCGTGCCGCTGAGCTCGCTCGCGCTCGAGTTGTGCAGCCACACGACGTAGCTCGACCAGCCTTCCGGCAGCGGGCTGCCCGGCCCGAGCACGGGGACGGGGGTCAGATCGAGGCCCGAGGGCGCTTTCGGAGCGGCCATTGCCCGGCTCGCGACGACGAGCGCGAGCGAGGTGACGAGCGGTGCAAGCAGCCGGACTTCCGAGCGCATCGACGCGTCAGTTCCCCTGCACCGCGCGCTCCACCGCCTCGGGGCGTGAGGGCACGTTGGCGACGAGCTCCTCGATCACCTTGTCGGTGGTGATGCCGTCGGCCTCGCCCTCGAAGCTCAGGAGCAGGCGGTGGCGCAGCACGGGCTTGGCCGTCCGCGTGAGATCGGCGAACGACACGTGAGCGCGCCCGCCGAGCAGCGCCACGGCCTTGCCGGCGAGGATGAGCGCCTGGGCGCCACGCACGCCCGCGCCGAGGCGAAGCGCCCGGCGCACGAGCGGCGAAGCGTGCGCCGCGTCGGGTGCGCTCGCCCCGACCAGGCGCGCGGCGTAACGCAGCACGGGCTCGGCGACGACCACGTCGCGGCAAAGCGCGCGAAGCTCGAGCACGGCCGAGCGCACGAGCACCCGTGACGGCGTCGCCGCGGGGCGTCCCGTCGTGCGTGCGAGGATCGCGGTGAGCTCGTCCTCGCTCGGCGCCGGCACGAGCACCTTGAGCAAGAAGCGATCGAGCTGGGCCTCGGGCAGCGGGTAGGTGCCCTCCATCTCGATCGGATTTTCCGTGGCGAGCACGCAGAAGGGCTCCTCCAGCACGTGCCGCACGCCGGCGATCGTCACGGCGTGCTCCTGCATGGCCTCGAGCAGCGCGCTCTGAGTCTTGGGTGTCGCGCGGTTGATCTCGTCGGCCAACACGACGTGTCCGAAGATCGGCCCCTTGTGGAGCTCGAAGCGCGTCGGTGCGGACCCCGGCGCGCCAAGCGACAGCACGTTCGTGCCGATCACGTCGCTCGGCATCAAATCGGGAGTGAACTGGATGCGCGAGAAGCCGAGATCCAGGCACTCGGCGAGCGTCTTCACGAGCAGCGTCTTACCGAGCCCGGGGTTGCCTTCGAGCAGCACGTGACCGCCCGCGACGAGCCCCCAGAGGACCTCTTCGACCACTTCGCCCTGACCGACGATGACGGAGCCGATGGCGTCGCGCAGCCGCACACAGGCGTCGCGCGCAGCGGCGACGCGCGACTCGAGCTCGGAACCGACGGGGCTACTGGCCATGAGGGTCGGAGGCTACCATCGAGCGCGCGCGGAGCGTGCCGGGCTGTGCCACAGCGTGTCAGGGTGCGATCCGCGGGTCGCACCGGCTGGCTTGCCGCTCTCGAAATACGGCCGGCCGGGGCCGGAACGGCTCTTGCACCAGTGGGGGGGATGGGAAATCCAAGGCAGTGGGCGGGCTATCTGGGGCTGCTGGTGGCGCACGGCGCGGTGGGGTGTGGGAGTGGGGTCAGCGGTCCGGGTCTGCCGAGCGATCCGGTAACGCCCGGCACGGTGACGGAAGCGAAGAGCGATCTCGCGCGCAGCGCGCCGGACGCTTCGCCCGACAGGGTGGCGGCACGCGTTGCGGGCGACACGGCGTTCGCCGTCGACCTTTACCGGAAGGTCGGGGAAGGTCCCGCAGCGCACCAGAACCTCTTCTTCTCTCCGTTCAGCATCTCCGTGGCGCTCGGCATGCTGTACGCGGGCGCGAACGGCACCACCAAGACCGAGATGCAGAAGGTCCTGCACTTCGACCAATCGGACGCCGACGTCGCGAGCTCGTTCAACACGCTCGGGCAAGCGCTGGCTTCGCGCGGCGCGAACGCAACGGGCACGAAGGGGCAACCCTTTCGCCTGGCGTCGGCCAACGCGCTCTGGGGGCAGGACGGCCAAGCGTTTCTCGACCCGTACCTCGACGTGCTCGCCGCCAACTACGGCGCGGGGGTGAACCTGGTCGACTTCATGCGCGACACCGAGGCGGCGCGTCACACCATCAACGACTGGGTCAGCGACAGGACCGAGCAAAAGATCCCCGAGCTATTGTCCTCCGATGACCTGAGCCCGGACGTGCGCTTCGTGCTCACGAACGCCGTCTACTTCAATGCCGCCTGGGCAAAGCCGTTCGAAAAGCAGGCCACTCAAGACGGCACCTTCACGCTTGCCGACGGCACCCCCGCCTCGGTACCGCTCATGCGCGAGGGCCTCTCGACGCGCTACGCCGAGGGCGGGGGTTGGAAGGCGACCGAGCTCCCGTACAGCGGCGGCGAGGTCTCGATGCTGCTCGTGTTGCCCGACTCGGGCACGTTCGACACGTTCCAGAGCGGCTTCGACGCGGCGACGCTCGCCGGCATCGGCGCGGCGCTCCAGGCGTCCAGCACGGTGGAAGTGGCTCTCACCTTGCCGCGCTTCGAGGTCCGTACGCCGCTTTCGCTCCGCCAAGTGCTCACCGCATTGGGCATGCCGACCGCGTTCTCGGGCGGGGCGGATCTTTCGGGCATCGACGGCACGCGCGAGCTCTTGATCAGTGACGTGATTCACGAGGCCTTCGCCAAGATCGACGAAGAGGGCACGGAAGCCGCCGCGGCCACCGCCGTGATTGGTGTAGGCAGCTCGGCCCCTCTGAATCCGCCGCCCGAGCCCAAGCACTTCGATGTGCGACAGCCGTTCCTCTTCGGTATCCGCGACAACGCGACCGGTGCACTCCTATTCATGGGGCAAATCACCGATCCGCGCGGCTGACGGCCATGGGGGATGGATGATAGCGTCGAGGGCATGCGGCTCTCGACTCTCCCCCTGCCCGCGTTCCTGGTCGTCGCGCTCCTTGGCTGCAGCCACGCCGAAGAGGAAAAAGCCAAGCTCGCCGAGTTTCAGAAGAAGGCCGACGAGCGCGTCGCCCAGGCCGAGAGCCAGGCCAAAACCAAGCTCGCCGACATCCAGAAGGAGCTCGACGACGTGAAGGCCCAGCTCACGAAAGCCAAGGAGCAGGCCGCGGAAGCCGTCAAGAGCGCCCAATCGAGCGCCGAGGACCAAGCCAAGGCGGCGGAGGCAGCGCTCACGAAGGCTCGCCAGGCGTTCAAAGAGAAGGCGCGTCTCGAGCTCGCCGAGGCCAACAAGGATCTCGCCGAGGTGCAGGGCAAGATCGGCAAGGTGCCCGCCAAGTCCAAGGCTGCCGTCACTGCTCTGATGCAAGACATTCAGAAGCAGCAGAAGGCGATCGCGAAGGACATCACCGCCTTCGACGCGGCGACGCTCGACACGCTGCGCACGGTCGACGCGCAGGTGAAGAAGGATCTCGCGGTGCTGAAGGCGAAGGTGAGGACGGTGCGCGCGAAGGTGCAGTAGGCAGGG
>Ga0070682_100000621_pt1 | contig 21588 bp, 17 predicted proteins | sample KBSC63LmetaG_FD_64668 | JGI IMG/M metagenome (GOLD analysis project Ga0070682, IMG submission 64668) | Corn rhizosphere microbial communities from Kellogg Biological Station, Michigan, USA - KBS C6-3L metaG | ecosystem: Host-associated > Plants > Roots > Rhizosphere | place: USA: Michigan...
AGGGTTTTTATCTCCCGGTCTCCATTCTGTCATTTTTACAATGACCTTGTCACCATCTTCAGCAGTATTGAATTTTCCTTTTGGAATAAGATATCTGTGTTGATTGATTTTTTATCGCAAACCACAAACCCAAATTCCTTATGAGCAACCTTCTGAAATGTTCCTACAAATTCAGTTCTGGTACGCTCCAAAACTTCCAGAACGGAGCCTTCAAGTTTCTTTCCTTTATAATGATAAGTTATAATAAGAACTTTATCTCCCTGCAAAGCATCCTTCACATTTTTGGCATGTACGAAGACATCATCTTCCAAACCTTCCACACTTACATAAGCATTTCCACTCTGGTTGAAGTCAATAGTTCCGGTAAGTGTTCCTGCAATTTTCAGGTTCACTATATATTTTCCTTTTTCCACTTCTTTGATCTTTTCAGATCCCTGAAGTTTGTGCAGCGCCTGGATGACAAGTTCTCTTTGTCTTGGATTTTTGTAATCTATTCCATCCGCGATTTGCTTATAATTATAAATTTTGGATGAATTCGCATTCATAAAACGGAGGATCAATCTTCCGATCTCCATCATTTTTAAATCATTTTTATGACTTATATATTTTCTTTTTTTTGGCATTTTAATTTTCTTTTAATTAATTTGGTCTTAGTTCAAATAAAACCTTTTTCTAAATCTTTCCCCATTCCTTTTATATAAGGTTATTCAATTTCATCATTAGATTCTTTCCGTACATCATCAGAAATTATCTTTCAGTTTACTTAGAACGGGAGCTTTAGTTTTGTATAAATTTAATACAATTCTTGAGAAGAAAAGAGAAAAACCTTCTATTAAATATGTTTCAAATATAAGAAAGGCTTTGGAGAATAATAGAGTGTAATTTCTATTGGACACTGCAAATGTACGAATAAAAAATAAATAAGGCTTGTAATACGATTTACAAGCCTTAGTATATTTAGCAAACTGCAATTTTATCAACTCTGTTCTGGTGTCTTCCACCTTCGAAGTCTGTTGAAAGAAATTTATCTACAATCTCAATCGCTAGTTCCTTTGATATAAATCTTGCCGGTATTGAAATCATGTTGGCATCATTATGCTGTCTTGCCAGTGTTGCAATCTCCGGCATCCAGCAAAGAGCGCATCTTATTTTCTGATGTTTGTTCGCAGTGATCTGAACCCCGTTTCCGCTTCCACAGATCAGAATTCCCAGCTCATTTTCTCCATTTTCCACAGAGGTTGCAGCAGGGTGTACAAAGTCCGGATAATCCACACTGTTTGTGGAAAACGTTCCAAAATCCTGAACTTCAAACTTTTCTGAAAGGTAGTTCTTAACAATCTCCTTATATTCATAGCCTGCATGGTCCGCTGCGATAGCAATTTTTCTTTTCATAATACTCTTATTAAGCTTTATTAGATTCTATTTCCTTACAAAGGTAAGAATAATAACAATTCGTGTTAGTAAACCCTGAGTTAATTGTTAAAAGGTATGTTAATAACTGTGGAAAACTTTTATCAACTTTCTATTTTTAAAGATCAATTTATTTCGTAATAGAAAACCTTTCCGCAATTTTTTACCACAACTTTCCAGATGTTTTCTTCAGCTATCCCCAGAATTTTCCATAATAAAATAACTAATAATTGATTCTTTTCAAAGTTACCAACATTTGTTAATAAGTATGTGAAATAGCGGGTTTACAAGGATTTATATTGTGAGTTAAATATGAATTGAATAAAAGTTGAGTGTTACCAACTTTTAGCTTAAAACTTATCCCCGAAACTAACAACACTCAACAACAACTACATTATTCTTTTTTTTAAAAGAGAAAAAATTGTTGATTAATGGGTGATTGGGTTCGGGGAAAGTTTTTGAAAACTTTTATTTTAATCAATCTGTTGAAAAAGTTTAAAACCTTACATTTGTGAAACAAAAATTCAATGAAATTTATGAAATTGCCTTTGCAGGGTTTACGGAAAATCAAACCGGGATCTGGCCAAAGGAGTTTCATCCGACTCAGAAAAAAATAAATCTACGTATGAAAACAATCAATGATTTCAATTTTAAAGATAAGAAAGCTCTGGTAAGAGTGGACTTCAATGTTCCTCAGGACGATCAGCTGAAGGTGACAGACAATACGAGAATTGTTGCTGTGAAACCAACAGTGGAGAAAATCCTTAATGATGGTGGTTCTGTCATCTTAATTACGCACCTTGGAAGACCTAAGGGAGAGGTTAAAGATGAATTTTCTCTTAAACATATTCTTGGCGAAGTTTCTGCTGTTCTTGGGCAGGAGGTTAAGTTTGTTGATGAATGTATTGGGGAAAAAGCAGAACAGGCTGCTGCTGAACTGAAGCCAGGAGAGATCTTATTACTTGAAAATGTACGTTTTCATAATGAAGAAGAGAAAGGAGATGCAGGTTTTGCTGAGAAACTTTCTAAGTTAGGTGATGCTTACGTAAACGATGCATTCGGAACTGCACACAGAGCTCATGCTTCTACAGCAGTGATCGCTCAGTATTTTCCATCAACTAAATGTTTCGGTTTATTAATGGCTAATGAGCTTAAGGCTATTGATAAAGTATTAAAAAGTGGTGAGAGACCTGTTACGGCTATTCTTGGAGGTTCTAAAGTTTCAACTAAAATTACCATTATAGAAAATATCCTTCCTGCAGTAGACAATCTGATCATTGGTGGAGGGATGGCATTTACATTTATTAAGGCTCTTGGAGGAAAAATTGGTAATTCTTTGGTAGAAGAAGACAAGCTTCCTTTAGCTTTAGAGATTTTAGGGAAAGCAAAAGAACATAAAGTAAAAGTATATCTTCCTTCTGATGCTATCATCGCTGAAAGTTTTAGTAATGATGTGGAAAGAAAAGAAGCTGATATCTATGCAATTCCTGAAGGATGGATGGGACTTGATGCAGGTCATAAATCAAGAGATCAGTTCAATGATGTATTATTAAATTCAAGAACTATTCTTTGGAATGGACCGATTGGTGTTTTTGAAATGTCAAATTTTGCAGGAGGTACGGTAGCCTTGGGTGAGAGTATTGCTGAAGCAACAAGATTAGGAGCTTTCTCTTTAGTAGGAGGAGGAGACAGTGTTGCTTTCGTGAAGCAATTCGGATATGCTGATCAGGTAAGTTATGTTTCTACCGGTGGTGGAGCAATGCTTGAAAGTCTTGAAGGACTTGAGTTACCAGGTGTAGCTGCGATCAACAATTAAATAAAAGATAAAGATATTTTAAAACCTGCTAATTATATTAGCAGGTTTTTTTTCTTTTTAAAAGTATAAGAAATTCCTTTATTGATCGAGCTTTTCTGGTATCTTATGATATAACCTGTGGTTATACTTGTTTATGTTGAATTCGCTTTCAGCTACGTAGGTCTTTAATAAATAATGTGCTTATTTTTTCTTCTTGAAATTTATTCATTGGAAAGAAATAATTCTTGTTTTTATACTTAGATTTTTGTGATAATTGACCATGAATTTTGATATGGATTTGTATTTTTTATGAGATGTTGATTTCTCTTTTTTTATTAATTTTCATGTTTAGTTTGACAGAATTCGGGCCGATAAATAATGTGATGTAAAATAAAATTTATGAAAGATTAGTCAAGAATCTATAATCTTTCTAATTGTATTCTGGAGTTTCATTGAACCTTTAATTTCTTTAATAATTTAATAGATCAGGAGTGAAGTGAAGAATCTAAGCTTTACATGAGATCCTTCATTCATCAGAAGTCGAAGATTAGACATAGTCAATGATAATGGTATATAATTCTATTGTCTCTATAATTTACATATGTATGAGACTTGTTAGTATTTTTGAATTTTAAATACAAGTTTTATATGATTAAGTTTTATTAAATGTAAATTTTTGTAATTTATTTATTTCACATGTAAGTGATAGTGTTGTAAATTGTTGAATATTAATATTTAAACTATTTTATATTGTTAAATTATACTTGTTTTTCTTTTTAAATAACAGGTTGAAATTAGAATTATTCATTTAACACTATGAAATGAATGATGTATTCAGTTTTTCAAAAAAAAGAATTTTCAGAATATTTCGTTTTACTTTTTTCTGGCATCAATAATTTTTGCATTACTTTTATTTTCTATCAAAATTTCTTTTTTATAATTATCTTCAATTTTTTGAACCATGAAGTTTTCTTTAAAGGAATTTTCCAGGTCTTTTTTTTATCTATAAATTATTCTAAAGAAGTTTCTTTGAAATTTTTTTTTTAATTTTTATATAAAAATAAAATAGAGTAGGGGAGTTTTCTGCTCCGGCTTTTAAATTTCCTTTTTGATAGATTATAAAAATTTTTTGACTATTCAGTTTAATTTGATAACTATGAAACTTGTTTTTTTAAAAAGGTCTCTGAAAATTGACCTTTATAAATACCTTTAAAATCAAAAAACTAAATTTTTCCGAGTATTTATATCTTGAGTGATTTTGAGTCGAAATTTCTGCCTTTTTTGTAAGAATTTATTTTCTAATATCCATTTTTTTTTTTTTTGGAACCAAATATGAAATATAGATGAATGATTAAGTAAGACTTTACTCAATGAAAAAGAAGAATTCTTAATCTTCTTTTTTCTTTACTTGAAATAGAGCAGGGGAGTATTTATTTAAAAAATTATAGGATCTTAAATTTAAGTTTCTATTTAAAATTTTTTTAAATTTATTTATTAAAAAAGAAAACTCAGGTGAAAAAATCCTGAGTTTTTTATTTTTGAAGCTGAAAATGTTGAAAATTGACCTTTAGAAATAGGTCAAAAATCCATTTTCTATCTTTTTTCGATAATATATATCAAACTTGAAAATTCGTTTGAAAAAAGGGCTTTTACGTTCGAAATCGTTCCGTAAATCATTGCTTTTATCCAAAATAGGGGTGATTTCTTGTATTTTTCGCTTAACATGGAGATGTAATAAGAGTCTAGTACCAAAGGTTTTATTTTTCTCATTTTCCAGTCAGGCTTTTTTGAAATAAGATTTTCCATTCCATTTTTTGAAAAATGATAGATGTGTCTTGGTACATCATATGCTGCCCAATACTCTTTATAATGTTTTGCATCATAAGAAGTAGGATTGGGAACAGCGATAATAAGAATTCCCTTTTCTTTTAATTTCCCATGAAAAGTCTTCAACATTTCATCCTGATTTTCGATATGTTCAAACACATGCCATAGAGTGATCGCGTCTAAGCTGTTTTCTTCAATTGTGTTGATCGTATCCAAAATAGAGGCTTTGGTTATTTTTCCTTGTGCTGCTTTTCTTGCATCGGCATCAGGTTCAAAACCGAAAGTCTCAAAATCATTTTCTATGAATTTTACAAATTCTCCGGCACCGCATCCGTAATCAAGTACTCTTGATCCTTTTTTTATTCTGTCTATCAATACATTTTTTTTGTATTGCAGATTGAAGGACTGAAGAAATTTATAAAGCTTTTCTTTCAGACTTCCGGAGTCCTGATGATGAGAAATATAATCTTCACTTTCATAATATCTTGAAATATTGGATGGAATAGGGGTGGTCTTGAATACCCCTTTAGTTTCTGTCTCTTTAATTTCAAAAATTTCCTGTGAAAGAAAATGATCTTTTATTTTCATTGAAATCGTTATCTTTTTATATTGTAAAAAAAATTAAGATATCCAGAGCTCAGTGTACGCTCATAAATACCTTAATTTTTGTTTTATTTTTTTTAATGTTTCACGTGAAACATATCTTTTATTAACGTCCTAAATAGACTAGTAAAACGTTGATGTCGGCAGGAGAAACCCCGCTTATTCTTCCTGCCTGTGCAATAGTCTTCGGACGTACGTTAGACATCTTCTGTTTTGCTTCTGCAGATAGGCTGGAAAGCTTTGTATAATCAAAATCTTCAGGAATTTTAATGTTTTCCAGACGATTCAGTTTAGCTACATTCTCTTTTTCTTTCTCAATATATCCTTTATACTTAATATTGATCTCAGCCTGTTCTCTTACTTCCTCGTTGTATTGGCTTGAAACTTCTTTAATGAAATCAATTTCATCCAGTTTTCCTAATGTCATATGAGGTCTGGTAAGGATTTGTGCCGCTCTGTAGGCCTGATCTACCGGGTTACTTTCTATTGATTCAAGAACTGGATTGATGATACCTGGTTTTAAAGAAGTTTCGCGAAGAAACTCTTCAAGTGATTGACTTTCAGATACTTTAGTTTCCATTTTTCTTAATCTGTCTTCTTTTGCCAATCCTAACTGGTAAGCTTTTTCAGTTAACCTGATATCTGCATTATCTTGTCTTAAAAGAAGTCTGTATTCGGCACGTGAAGTAAACATTCTGTAAGGTTCTTCAGTTCCTTTGGTAATAAGATCATCTATTAAAACTCCGATATACGCTTCATCTCTGTTTAAAATGAAATCACCTTTTTCATGTACTTTATTGTGAGCGTTGATACCAGCTATTAATCCTTGGCCTGCAGCTTCTTCATATCCTGTAGTTCCGTTTATTTGTCCTGCGAAATATAAATTGTCAATTAATTTTGTTTCCAGGGTATGTTTTAATTGGGTAGGAGGGAAGTAGTCATATTCAATAGCATAACCGGGACGGAAAACTTTTACGTTTTCAAATCCTGGAATTTGTTTCATTGCTTTGATCTGTACATCTTCCGGAAGAGAAGAACTGAATCCGTTTACATAGATCTCTACAGTTTTCCATCCTTCCGGTTCTACGAAAAGTTGGTGTCTGTTTCTTTCTGCGAAACGATTGATCTTATCTTCAATACTTGGACAGTATCTTGGACCTAAGCTTTGAATGGTACCATTGAACATTGGGCTTCTGTCAAAACCTTCTCTCAAAATATCGTGTACTGTTTCATTAGTATATACGATATGACAGCTTAATTGTTTTGTTAATTTCGGAGTGTCAAGATAGCTGAACTTTTGAGGATTTTCATCTCCTTTTTGTTCTTCCATTTTTGAATAATCCAAACTTCTTCCGTCTACTCTTGGTGGAGTACCGGTCTTCATTCTTCCTGCTTCAAATCCTAAAGTGACCAATTGTTCTGTAATTCCAAATGCTCTAGGTTCACCCATTCTTCCTCCGCCTAATTGTTTATCTCCAACGTGAATTAAACCATTAAGAAAAGTTCCGTTTGTAAGAACTACAGATTTTGCTTTAATCTCAATTCCTAAAGAAGTAACCACCCCGGTTACTTTATTATTTTCTACAATCAGTTGTTTTACCATATCCTGAAAGAAATCAAGATTGGGAGTATTCTCTAATGCTAAGCGCCATTCTTCGGCAAAAAGCATTCTATCATTTTGGGTTCTCGGAGACCACATCGCAGGACCTTTTGAAAGATTCAGCATTTTGAATTGGATAGCAGATTTGTCTGCTACAATCCCGGAATATCCTCCCATTGCATCAATCTCTCTTACGATCTGTCCTTTTGCGATTCCGCCCATTGCCGGGTTGCAACTCATCTGTCCGATGGTCTGCATATTCATTGTAACGAGTAGTGTTTTTGAACCGAGGTTGGCTGCTGCCGCGGCGGCTTCACAACCTGCGTGTCCGGCACCTACTACTATTACATCATATATTTCTGAAATCATTTTTATCTCGCTTGTTTTAAGCTTTAAACCTTATCTTTATAACCAATGTTTCACGTGAAACATTTTTGAAGAATGCACTCTAGTTAAAGTTATATTATTACTAGAATTGAGTACTTTAGGTATAGGACTTTAAGTGATTGTTCAATTTCAAATCTTTAAATCCCTGTATTTTGTCAAGTACAAATCTTCCATTCTCCGCATCTCTTTTTCTTCCTCTTCCGTCTTGTCTTTATAGCCTGCAAGGTGTAAAATACCATGGGCTAAAACCCTTCTTAATTCTTCTTCATAATCTCGGGAAAGGGTAGAGGCGTTATCAGAAATGCGCTGCAAAGATACAAAAATCTCAGCGCTTATTGTCTTGCCTTTTACATAATCAAAAGTGATGATATCTGTATAATAATCATGCTGCAAATAATCCTGATTGATCTTAAGAAGATATTCATCATCACAGAAAATGTAATTGATTTCTCCTAGCTTTTTTCCTTCTGAAAGAATAAGATCTTCCAGCCATTTTTTGTAATCTGTACTTACCGACTCTGGTAAGTTTTCGTAAAAGAACTGTATCATTTTTTTTAAAACCAGTGTCCTAAAATAACACTGAATATACCTTTTTGGTTATTTTTAAGTGAGTGGCTGAAGTTAACTTTTATCTGCCCGAAAGGAGATTTGTAACCGGCCGTAATTCCCAGGGAACTATAATTTACTTTAACTGCATCTTCAAACTTGATATCGTTTGATAAGTTAGCAAAGCTGAAGTTTCCACTAATAAAATAGTTTTTGTTAAATTTAAACTGGATATCGTTAGATGCCAATATCACATTATTAGTATAAAGCTGGGCGAAATAAAATCCTCCGAAGCTTTTAAAATTCATTAGATTCTGTTCAAAAATTCCACCTAATCTATACTGATAGTAGGCAGGAAGATTTTCTCCAATAGTAACACCTCCAAAAACGTTCAGACGGTAAGTAAATTGTTTGCCCAAGGGGATATTGATTTTAAGATCTGCCTTGATCTGAATGATTCTTTTATCAACTTCAGATTTTAATAGATCTACTACTTTTCCTTCTGCTGCAAAATAAATTCCTTTGGTAGGAAACTCCTTATCATCCTGCGTATCGGTTTTTATGAAGATGTATGGGTTCAGGAAACGACTGTAGCGTCTGTTGTCTCCATTGCTGTTTTCCGCTTTAAAGTAATCATGGCTGATTCCACCTCCAATAGCGAATTTATCCTTCCATATAGACTGTATATAGGCCTCATTTCTTAGCCATTCCCATCGGTCTACAACATAATTGTCTACATTTTTTATATCAAAGCTCATTCCTGACGAATAAAGCCCAAAACCGGGAATATACCCGTTATCTATAAAATAGTTCAGATAATATCTCACACGGTCGCCCACAACAACATCCAGGGAAAGGTTGGAATTTTTAAATAAAAGTCTCTTTGCAGAATAATTCAAAAGAAGCCCTGTTTTGAAAACTTCGTCATAGTGCAACCCGAATTTCAGAAAATGGCGGGTATCATCTTCAGTGACATAAAGCTTTAAATAATTGGCATCATTTTCCTGAACGATATCATAATTAATAAAGCGATAGTTATTTGTCGCAACCAATTTATCTATCATTTTATTGATGCTCCCATAAGTCTGTAAAGAGGGGAGACGGAGCCCCATTTTCCCCAGTGTGTAGTTTTTACCATATATTTTACTTCCTTCAATAGAAATGCTGTCTATCTTGTATACGTTGGAATATATGGGATTAATACGCTGTCTGAGACGGTCAAAAGGACGTTTGGGTAATTGATCCAGTACCTGAGAATATTTAAGCCCTTCTACATAGCCGCTGTCTAGAATTTTCTTTTTATCATCGTAGCTTGTAGCGGACATCCCTTTCAGATTGGGTTTGATATTGATATCTGTATATTTATACTGTTTTTTTGTGTCTTTTTTTATTCCGAAATCAATGACCTGATTCAGGATGGATATGATGTTGTTTAAATCCTCTCTTTTTGAAAGATCCTGATTAAGGTCCACCCCAATCACGATATCAATTCCTTTGTCTTTTAAAGGCTTTGAAGGATAGTTTACCGTCATGGCCCCATCTATATAAATGCTGTCGCCAATTTTTACAGGATCCATTAAAGAAGGAAATGCGGAACTTGCCATAATGGATTGTACGAGATCTCCTTTTTCAAATATCTGCATATTGCCGCTTTCAAGATTGGTTGCCACACACATGAATGGAATAGGCATTTTGGAAAAGTCTTCAATATTGGAAACGTTTTTAAAAAGTTCTTTCAGAAGATAAACATTTCTCTGGCCGGTACTGATAGAAGAGGGAAGTGTGATTTTTCCGTTTTTCAAAGGAATGGATAAAAGATATTTGTCTACGGATTTGTTGAAAAAAGTAGTTTCCTGTCTCGACTTCGGATCCATAATTAAAGAATAGAAATCCGTATCCATGACTATTTTTTCTATTTCTTTTCCGGAGTAGCCTGCGGCATATAAACCACCTACAATGGCTCCCATACTTGTTCCGGAAACATAATCCACTTTCACTCCCAATGAATCCAGTACTTTAAGAACTCCTACATGTGAAAACCCCTTGGCTCCGCCACCGGCTAGCGACAGTCCAATCTTTGGGTTTTTAGGAATTTTAAAATCTTTTTTTACCTGAGAATGGATCAATAACAGTTGGAATATGGAAAGCAGAATTAGGAGTTTTCTCATAGTTAATCTTTTATATAAATCCGTTTCACCCGAGGCGAAATGGAGGTTAATACTTCATAGGTTATCGTTTTGCAGTAGCCTGCGAATTCTTTTAAACTTGGTTTGGCGTTGAAAACAGTTACAGTGTCACCTTCTTTTACATTCGGGATATTATCTACATTAATCATCATCATATCCATACAGATATTCCCGACAATTGGAGCTAATGTTTTGTTGACTCCTACATTTCCTACCTGATTTCCTATCAGCCTTGGAATTCCGTCAGCATATCCAACAGGTATGGTCGCAATTCTTGTTGGGTGATCTGCTTTATATCTTCTGCTGTAACCTACAGATTCACCATTTTCAACCGTTGATATCTGTGAAATTACGGTTTTAAAGCTTACAACAGACTGTAATTGTTTCTGTATTTCTGGATCTGCGGATTCTCCAAGCATACCAATACCAATTCTCACCATATCATGCTGATGATCTTTATAACTTGTTATTCCGGCTGAATTCAGAATATGGCGGAGAGGAGTATAGCCTAATTTTTCAATAAGATAACTGGAATTCTTTTGAAAAACTTCCAGCTGCCTCAATGTAAATTCTTTTTCTTCAGGCATATCAGAAGATGATAAATGACTGAACATGCTCTGAACCTTTAGATTTTTCTGGCTTAAAGTTTCGCTTAACTGATCCAGTTCAAAATCTTTAAAACCAAGACGGTGCATTCCGGTTTCCAGTTTAATATGGATCGGATATTTCTTATCGTAACCTGATTTCTGAACCGCTTCATAGAATAATTCCAGTACTCTGAAACTGTAAATTTCCGGTTCCAGGTTATATTCTATGATAGTCTGATAACTGTGCTGCTCAGGATTCATTACGATAATTGGAGTGGTGATCCCTTTCTTACGAAGTTCAACACCTTCATCAACATAGGCTACACCCAGATAATCTATATGATGATGCTGAAGAAATTCTGATACTTCATAACTTCCCAACCCATAAGCATTGGCCTTTACCATGGCCATCATTTTGGTTCCCGGTTTCAGCAGTGATTTATGATAGTTGATATTATGAAGAATGGCATTTAGGTTTACTTCCAGTACCGTATCATGTTTTCTGAGTTCAAGAATATCTTTAAGCCTTTCAATCTCAAATTTTCTGGCTCCTTTTAACAAGATAATCTGATTTTCTATTTCAGTAAGGTGCTTGCTTTCAATCAACTCTTTAGTGTCAATGAAAGTATATGTTTTAGCTTTAAATAATTCACTAAAGTTTGATATTTCATCACCAATTAAGAACACAGAATCAAAATGCTGTTCATTGACCAGTTCAGAAACTTCTTCGTACAATTCTTTTGTATTGGTACTCACCCCTACTATGTCAGTTAAGACCAGCGATTTTTTAGATTTGTTATATTCATTCAAAAACTGGAGGGCGGTCTTTAAAGAATCGAGGTCAAGATTAAAAGAGTCATTAATGACAATATTGCCTTTAATTCCTTCAATCGCTTCAAGCCTCATTTCAACGGCTTTTAAAAGGTTGATTTTTTCAACGATCTTTTTATTTTCGACATTCAGTTCCTTGAGAACTGTGATAAGCGCCATAGCATTGGTTAATGTCGCTTCGTCTCTCTGATGGGCCGGAAAACTGATTTCTTCATCAAAATAATCAACAATAATGTTGTCATCCTTTGAAATATTGCTTTTGATGAAAACCTGGTTCTCTTTTTTAAATCCGTAAGAAATTAATTTTTTATCAGAATATGATTTTTTTATTTTTTGTTCAACCAAAGAATTGTCACCATTATAAATGATCACTTCAGAATTTTTGAAAAGACTGATCTTTTCATCAATAAGTTGTTCTTCGGAAGAAAAGTTGGCAGCATGAGCGGTCCCGATGTGAGTAAGCAATCCGATCTGAGGATGAAACATGTCTTCAAGTTTTTCCATCTCATGTGGTTTTGAAATTCCCACTTCAAAAATTCCCAGCTTATAAGAACTGTTGATCTGAAGAAGAGAGAGCGGAAGACCAATCTGAGAATTAAAACTTTTAGGACTTTTTACAGTAGGAAATTCATTCCACAGACATTGATACAACCATTCTTTTAAAATAGTTTTACCATTACTTCCTGTAATTCCAATAGATTGTAAGTGAGAATTTTCAAAGTGATACTTAGCTAATTTTTGAAGAAACTCTACGGAATTTTTAACAATAATCCAGGTTATATTTTCAAAATCCGGATGATGATGTTCAGAAATAATGACATTGATTCCTCTGTCTATTGCAGATTCTATGAATTTTTCTCCGGAATTTTTATGGGTATTGATCGCGATAAAGGCAGTATTTTTAGTAGAATAAATAATTCTGCTGTCATACGCTATATTTTTGATCATTAAATTTCCGTCTCCAATGATCTGTGCATTGGTGATCTCTGCAATGTGTTGTACTGTATAGTTCATTGGTGCCCTTTCTGCTTTATTTTTTGAACGAAACAGCAGAAGTAAAACAGCAAGGAAGCAAGAAACCGATTATTTATACTGATTCTTTTTTCCAGATTTTACCCATTGCTTTCCGCTTTTATTTTTACTGAGTGAATATTTTTAGGGGTATTCAGTCCCTTATTTTCTTTTTAAAAGTACTTCGTCAATAAATACACGGCGGCTTACTGCCTCATAGCTTTCGGTTTCTCCCAATTCTACCAGATTATCTCCCTGGGAAATTCTCATAGAATAATTGGCAAGATTACCTGTTCTCTTACAAATAGCATGCACTTTTGTAACATACTCGGCAGTGGCCATCAAATTGGGCATTGGCCCGAATGGACGACCTAAAAAGTCCATATCCAATCCTGCAATCACCACCCTGATCCCGCTATTGGCAAGCTGGTTGGCAACATCCACAATACTTTCATCAAAAAACTGAGCTTCATCAATGGCTACTACATCACAATTGGAAGCCAGCAGAAGAATTTCATTAGGATTTTCTACTGCTGTACTGCGGATTTTATTCTGATTATGAGATACTACATCCTCTTCAGAATACCGTACATCCATTTTGGGTTTAAAAATTTCCACATTCTGTCCTGCCATTTCCGCTCTTCGTAATCTGCGGATCAGTTCCTCGGTTTTACCCGAAAACATAGAGCCACAAATCACTTCCATCCAACCACTTTGTTTGGAATGATTAATTGTATTTTCTAAAAACATTTGTTAAATTAGCCGTATATTTTTAACATCAAAAGTAAGCAATTTTAATAAGAATCTTATTATGCAGAATATCCAAGATTTAAAGGAAAAGATTTTTTTTGAATCCATGAATATCATTGATAATCTGGACAAAATAAGCAACGTAGACGAATTACTTTCCAAGCAAGATCTTGTAGATGAGCTTGCTAACAGGATTTCTTTTTTGAAACTGCTGGAAAAGAATATTGAATATTTCGTTACAGATCAACCGGCGCAGTATCCGGACAATCAGCACATCTCTTTTGCATCCGGAGAAACGGAACATTATGACAAAGGAAATGAGGTAACAGAAGAGGAAGCTATTTTTAATAATGAGCTGAACGAAATTGATGAGAATGAAATTTTCTTAACCGGTTCTGAAGAAGAGGAAGCCGTTTTCAATAACCAGCTGAATGAAATTGTTGAAAATGAATTCCATGAAAATATGGTAAGCTTTGTGGAAGAAGGTTACGAAGAAAAAGCACAGGAAAATACTCAGGAACAGGATTCTGATCATGAAACCCTGGAAGAAGAAGCTGTTTTTAATAATCAGTTGAATGAAATAGATGAAAATGAAATTTCAGAAGAGCAGAGAGCTGTTCTGAGTTTTGTAGACGAAGAAAAAATTCTCGCCGGTTCTACACCAGATTCTGATGAAGATCTCAATGAAGATCTGTTTCATCATGAAGTGACAGAGGAGGAAGCCATTTTCAACAACCAGTTGAATGAAATGGATGATCTGGAAGAGGAAAACGCTGAACAGGAATCAAGAAAAGAAACTGATTTTGCCGAAGTAAATGATGCTAAAGCTCCTGTGACAGAAATTATCCCAAGTATTTTTGATACAGAAACTCTGGAAGATGAAATACTGATCGAAGAAAACGAAGAGCAGTTTGTAGCTTCAAATGTTTCTATTGAACAGGGAGAAATGGCCACTGAAACTTCCAATGTGGAAAATATTCTGACTGAGATTAAAAATGATCATTCAGTAGAAGAGATAAAGGAGGAAAGCATCCTTGCTGAAGTTTATGACAGAAGAAAAATCGTAGAAATCGATAAACCTGCTGCCGAAGAAACAGAAAAACATCCTTCTGATGAAAGCTTTGAAAATTTAGAAGCCTATCATCAGGAGAAAAAAATAAAATTATCCAATATCAAAGGATTGAAGGCCGTTCAGTCACTTTTTGATGACGATCCTTTGGAAAGAGAATTTCCTAACGAAAAAGAGCCTGTAGCAGAGAAAGAAGATAACGGAAGTATTCTGAAGTCTAATATTCCTACCAACTTTATGGAAGCAGACAAACAGAAACCTGAGTTTAAGCTGGATCTGAATGACAGAATTGCTTTCTCAAAAATGCTCTTTGAAGGAAGTCAGACCGATCTGAATGATACGGTATTTCAGCTGAACCAGTTCAAAACACTGGAAGATGCCAAAGAATATCTTAGTGATCTGTATTACGAAAGAAAATGGAATAAAGTGGATGAATATGCTCAGAGACTTTGGATATTGGTAGAAAATAAATTTTTATAATTTTGAGCGGAATCTTATATTTTGTTCCCACACCCGTTGGGAATCTGGAAGATATGACTTTCAGGGCGGTCAACGTCCTTAAAGAAGTTGATTATATTTTATGTGAAGACACAAGAACTTCCGGAATACTTTTAAAGCATTTTGAAATCTCAAAGCCTTTAAAATCTTATCATTTACACAATGAACATCAGGCAACGGAGAAAGTGATCACAGATCTTAAAAACGGTCAGAATATCGCTATTATTACCGATGCGGGAACACCCGGTATTTCGGATCCGGGATATTTGCTGGCAAAAGCAGGAGCAGACAATAATATCGATATGATCTGTCTTCCCGGAGCAACGGCCCTCATTCCCGCACTTGTTGTTTCAGGTCTTCCCAACAATGAATTTTTATTCGCAGGTTTTTTACCGCAGAAAAAAGGCAGACAAACAAAACTAAAGCAGCTTGCCGAAGAAAAAAAGACCATCGTTCTTTACGAAAGTCCCCATAAAATCAACACGACTCTGGAGCAGATCAAAGAGTTTTTTGGAGAAGAAACCAAAGTAAGCCTGAGCCGAGAGATTTCTAAGAAATTTGAAGAAACCAAACGGGGAACAATCAATGAATTAATTGAATTTTCCAAGAGTAAAACCTTAAAAGGAGAGATCGTTCTTATTGTCAACAATTCTATTTAATTTTTCTTGAAAAAATTAGTTTTTGTATTGTGTTCTGTAGTCTGTACAGCACAGACTAACCAGTATATGAAAGTAATCCTGTCGAAAAAGACTGGGAAGGAGGTGAATTCCTATTCGGACGGATATGGAACGGCTTATGATTCCGGAACTAAAAAGCAGGCAATAGTAGACTCTTTAGGGACCATTACCTTTGAATCTCCCTACAGAGGCGGAATTTTACACATTTTTAAAAACAGATTTATTCTTTATTCTGAAGACGGAAACAATAGAAAATCAGCCATTATTGACGAAAAAGGCAAGGAATTCATTGCTTTGAATGATCAGGAATTCAATACACCCTGGTGGAGTAAAGACCGCATTATTTCTTCAAAACAGGATAAAGAAGCCGTCTATGACTATAACGGAAAAGAAATTATCCCTTATGCTGAAAAGATCCGTTTTTCGGGGAAGAACAGGTTCTTTGTTTTAAAAGAAAAAAAATGGTTTCTGTATGACCTTAACGGAAAGCAGCTCAGCAGCCGGGAATTTAAAGAAGATTACAACTTTGAAGAGGGTAAAGCATTGATCATTAATGATGACAATGAAAGCGAAATCATTGGAAATAATGGTCAGACCCTGCATAAATTTTCAAAACAGGTAGTAGATATCAATGCCTATCCTTATCTGATTACCAGAAATAAAAGTACAGGAAAATACGGTTTGATTGACACCGAAGAAAATATACTTGCTGAGGAAATCTTTAATGATATCACTCCGGAATACTTTGGCAGAAAAGAATACATCTACCTTATAAAAAACGGAAAAGCAACAGTCTTCAATAAAAAAGATAAGAAACTGTATTCCCAGACTTTTAAATACGTAAACCCTTTATTGAATAATTTTTTCAGTGTCTATAATGATAAAGTAAAGAAATCCGGAATTGTTGATCTGGAGGGGAATATCATTCTTCCTCAGGAATATGATTTTATTAAAGCTTTTACCATTTCCGGGAAAGATTTCATCTACCTTAAAAAAGGAAATGAAGAACAATTTCTGGATAAGGATCTGAAGAATATTGTTGGGGAAGGCGTACAGATTTTAGGTTTTTATCCCGACAATCTTATTATTGGAAAACAGGATCGTTACTATAGGTTTTCTGTAAAAGATGGCTCAACGGAAGAGTTGAAGAATATCAGTCAGATCAGAAATGAAGATGTAGAATATTTTAATCCGCTTAATCAGTATTCAAAACCTTTGGTGTGTAAAAATACAGGAAATCTCTATGGCATTCTGGATGGAAAAGGAACAGAAATTGTTCCCTTTATTTACGAAGATATTATTACATTCGGGAATGCTGAGAACGAAATTGTAGTAAAAAAAGAAGGAAAATTCGGAGTTTCAAACTTTCAGAATGAACCTTTGAAGGAAATTATTTACGACAAATATTTCTGGCAGAAAGAAGTACTGAAGCTGGATAGAAGCAAAAAAACAGACTTTATTTATTTCACGAGATTTAAAAATAATTCTGTTCAGCTGTAATAAAAATCCAAATAATTATCAAAATAATCCAGTATTTTAACAAATTCAATGGGTTGAATAACAATTTATAATATCTTTGCAAACCGTTTAATTCCGGATAGGAATTGTAGAAATTATAAGAGTCAGCTGTCACAAGCTGAATGAGTTAAAAGAAAAATAATTGTCAATAGATATGAAAATATTAGAAGGAAAAGTAGCACTAATTACCGGAGCTACAAGAGGAATCGGTAAGGGTATCGCTGAAATGTTTGCTCAGCAAGGGGCAAAAGTAGCATTTACCTACGCTGGCTCTGTAGACAAAGCAAAAGAATTAGAAGCAGCTTTAAGTTCTGTAACCCAAATTAAGGGATATCAGTCTGACGCATCAGATTATGATGCAGCTCAGAAGTTGGTGGAAGATGTGATGGCAGAGTTCGGACAGATTGATATTTTAATAAACAATGCAGGAATTACAAAAGATAACCTGTTATTGAGAATGTCCAAAGAAGATTGGGATAAAGTAATCAAAGTAAACTTAGATTCAGTTTTTAACCTTACGAAAGCGGTAATTAAGCCGATGATGAAGGCCAGATCCGGATCTATCATCAATATGACTTCTGTAGTAGGTGTGAAAGGAAATGCCGGACAAGCCAACTATGCAGCTTCTAAAGCAGGTGTAATAGGGTTTACAAAATCTGTGGCATTGGAATTAGGATCAAGGAATATCAGATGTAATGCTATTGCTCCAGGATTCATTGAAACGGAAATGACTGCTGTTCTGGATGAGAAAACAGTTCAGGGATGGAGAGAAGAAATTCCAATGAAAAGAGGAGGACAGCCTGCAGATATCGCGAATGCGTGTGTATTCTTAGGCAGCGAAATGTCAGCTTACATTACGGGGCAAACGTTAAACGTTGACGGTGGAATGTTAACTTAGAAAATGAAAAAAGTACGGAATATAGTATTATTCTTGTCGATATTACTAATCATCGGTCTGGCATACATTAGTTTTTTTAATGTATATCAGACCGATGATTATTTTTGTTCTTATGCTACCAGAAAACTTGGGCTGGTACAATGTTTTATAGATACCTATACACAATGGGGCGGAAGATATTTCGGATATTCTCTTAACATGTTTAACCCTGTCTTTTATGACAGCAAAACGATTCTTCCGAAAATATATCCGGTATTCTTGATGCTGTCCTTTATTGGAGTTTCAGCATTAAACTTTAAAGAATATTTCAGCTATTCTTTGAAAGAATCCCTCAAAAAAGGATTTCTTATGTTTTTCTTTTACACAGTACTTCTGGTAAGCTTACCAGAGCATTACTTCTGGGTGACGGGTTCCAATATCTATTTCGTTCCTGTTATTTTATCCGGGATTTTACTCTATTCTTTCAAAAAATATGAGGATACAAAACGGAAAATTTGGTTTTACCTTTCAGCTTTGTTGATCATCATGCTGATGGGTTCTAATGAAATTCTGGCATTGATTCTCGAAGGACTTCTGTTAGTCACTTATTATCAGAAACGTAATAAAGAAAACTTGTTTTTGTTATTGATAGGAACTGTTTTTTTACTTGTTTGTTTTCTTGCACCAGGAAACTTCAACAGAATGGGAGAGGTGGAAAAAGGAATGGTAAAATGGCTGAAAAGAATTGCTCTTTTTGGTACTGATACAACTTATGTAGGATTAAAAGTTATTGCAGTACTTCCATTATTTATTAAAGTTTTTGAAGAAGAGCTTAAAAGGATCACTGTGCAGATAACATTTAAAAAAGCGGTTTTATTTTGGTCTGTTTCACTGATTCCTTTATTATTTACAAGCTATATTCTCACCTCTATTGCAAGACAGTTTGAAAGTATACTCTTTTATTTCCTGCTTACTTTTTCACTGTTGTTATACTTTAAATTTGAAAAAATAAAAAAGTTCTGGTGGGTTTCTCTTTTGATTGTTTTTCTTCCTGAGCTTAAAATTTTCCCGGAAAAGTATTCTTATTTTAATATTGATTTTAATGGGGGAAATATAGTTATGGAACTTCTTACTACAGATCTTAAGGAATATGAAAGAGAGATGGATGAAAGGATAAACATCATTAGAAATTCTCCTCAAGACTCTGTTGTAGTAGATAAGATAAAAGAAGTTCCCAGAATTTTACATACCGATGAAATGGCTTCTGTAAAAGAACAGGAAACCTATGTAAATGACCAGCTTCAAAAATATTTTAATAAAAAATATATCAGAACGAAAGAATAAAAAAGGCTTTAGAATTATTATCTAAAGCCTTTTATGTTATTATTTTTTAATCTTTAAAAACCTGATTTTCCTGTTCCTGAACCCGGATAAAAGTTGTTCTCTTGGAAAGTTCTTTAAGCTTTGAGGCTCCTACATAAGTACAGGTAGACCTTACGCCCCCCAAAATATCTTTTACAGTGTCTGCCACAGGACCTTTATACGCTGCTTTCACTGTTTTTCCTTCAGAAGCACGGTATTCGGCCACTCCTCCGGAATGCTTATCCATTGCAGTTTTGGAACTCATTCCATAGAAAAGGCGGTATTTTTTACCATTTTCTTCAATCATTTCGCCGCCGCTTTCATCATGACCGGCAAACATCCCGCCCAGCATTACGAAATCAGCGCCTCCTCCAAAGGCTTTTGCAACATCACCGGGAACTTTACATCCACCATCAGCGATGATATGTCCACCTAGGCCGTGAGCAGCATCAGCACATTCAATAATAGCAGAAAGCTGAGGATATCCAACCCCTGTTTTTACTCTGGTAGTACAAACAGATCCGGGACCAATACCTACCTTTATGATATCGGCACCTACAAGAAGAAGCTCTTCCACCATTTCTCCTGTAACAACATTTCCGGCGATAATAATTTTATCCGGAAAATTAGCCCTTGCTTTCTTCACAAATCCAACGAAATGCTCAGAATAACCATTGGCTACATCAATGCAGAGAAACTCAATTTTTGGGTGCTTTTCAAGAATCAGTCTTATTTTTTCCTCATCAGCTTTTCCGGTTCCTGTGCTTAAAGCAATATATTGATGAATGCTTTCCGGTTGGTTCTGAAGAAACTGATCCCATTGTTCAGGAGTATAATGTTTGTGAATCGCTGTAATAATCTTTTCTTTTGCCAGCTCTACAGCCATTTCAAAAGTTCCTACAGTATCCATATTAGCGGCAATTACGGGAACACCTGTCCATTTTTTCTTAGTATGTTTAAAAGTAAATTCTCTTTGTAAATCAACCTCTGAACGAGATTTTAAAGTAGAACGTTTAGGGCGGAACATTACATCCTTGAACCCCAGTTTTATGTCATATTCTATACGCATTTTGTAATTATTTGTCAGAATAAAGGTAGTGAATAATATGAAATAGTGTATTTTTGAAATAATGGATTTTCCTGTAACATTTCATATTTTCGGCAAAACAATCCTTGCGCATCCACTTTTTGAGGCTGCCGGAATGTTCTTGGGTATGAGATATTATTTTTATCTGAAACGAAAGTCTAATGAAAAACTTTCTTTCAATACTTCTGCGGCGGTTTTAATAGGTGCTACTGCCGGAGCTTTGATAGGCTCTAAGCTGATCGGTAATCTTGAAAATCCTTATGCATTATTTGACAATTTTTCTATCAGAAAGTTCTGGTCAAGCAATACCATTATAGGAGGGCTGGCTTTTGGCTTATTGGGAGTAGAGCTGGCAAAAAAGATAGTACACCATAAAGAAAGTACGGGAGATCTTATTGTTTTTCCTCTCATACTGGCCATGATTATAGGCAGAATAGGGTGTTTTCTTACCGGTATTGGCGAAGAAACATATGGCATTCCTACTGATTCTGTTTTTGGAATGCATCTGGGGGACCAATATCTCAGGCATCCTGTTGCTTTGTATGAAATAGCCTTTTTAATTTTTCTTTGGATAGGATTAAAGTATATTCAAAATCATAAGAAATACCCTTCCGGTTTTATTTTTCAGCTGTTTATGCTCAGCTATTTTACATTCAGATTCTTTTTAGATTTTATAAAACCAAGGGTAGAAATCACTGAAAATTTGGGTACGATTCAAATGGTCTGTATCTGCGTAATTATTTACTACATTTATAAAATTAAAAATACCAGGTCTTTATATTCAAAATATTCAAGATGAAAACGTTAACTATTTTAGAAGTCGGCAATCTGGCAGGGTTAGTCGTAATTATCGTTGGTGCAATTATTTTGGTTGCACTGGTTTTATCCCTTATTGTCACTGTTATAACAAAACTTATTTACGAAAGAAAGGGAGACCGGAAATTCACCAGGAAACAATTTATTCAGA
>Ga0070682_100000623_pt1 | contig 21564 bp, 9 predicted proteins | sample KBSC63LmetaG_FD_64668 | JGI IMG/M metagenome (GOLD analysis project Ga0070682, IMG submission 64668) | Corn rhizosphere microbial communities from Kellogg Biological Station, Michigan, USA - KBS C6-3L metaG | ecosystem: Host-associated > Plants > Roots > Rhizosphere | place: USA: Michigan...
GCTCCGGCAGTTGTCCTTCGTGCCGAGCGCGACCTCGCAGCCGTCGGTCGGCACGCCGTTACAATCTTTGTGGCCCGAGTCGCAGCGGTCGAGCTCGCAGAGCTTGTTGACGCACTTGCCGGAGGCGCTCGGAAACGCGCAGGTGTGGCCGCAATCGCCGCAATTTTCTGCGTCGTTCGAGAGATTCGTCTGGCATTTGCCCGCGCCCGGGCAGGTCTCGAGCGGCGCCGTGCACTGCGAGACGCCGCACACCGAGTCTTGGCAGGCGGCCGTACCCACGCTCGAGGTGCACACGTTGCCGCAGCCGCCGCAGTTGGCGGCGCTCGCCGTAATGTCCGTCTCGCACCCGTCGGCGGCGCCGTTCAAGCAGTCGGCGCGACCGGCGTCGCATTTGATCGTGCAGACGCCGCCGTCCGGGTTGCAAGTCGGCTTGCCCCCGATGGTCGAGCAGGCGTTGTCGCAGCTGCCACACGTCTTCGGCGAGGTGAGGTCGGCCTCGCAGCCGTTCGCCTTGTCCCCGTCGCAGTCCTCGAAGCCGGCTTCGCATTTGGGGCGGCACACGCCGGCCTTGCAAGTGCCCGTCGCGTTGTCGGGATCGCATTTCTGGCCGCAGGCGCCGCAATCGTCGACGGACGAATCGGTGTCCGTCTCGCAGCCGTTCGAGGCGTCGCCGTCGCAGTCCTCGTAACCGTCACCACAGCGCGGCACGCACTCGCCGTCCTCGCACTTGGTAGACCCGTGATCGTTCGAGCACTCCGTGTCGCAGTCGCCGCAGTGCTTCTCGTCCGTGTTGAGGTCGATCTCGCAGCCGTTCCCGACCTTTCCGTCGCAGCTTTCGTAGCCGTCGTCGCAGGCGATCGCGCAGCCGTCCTTGCCGCAGGAGGGCTCGCCGTGGACGTCGCTGCACGGCGTGCCGCACATCTTGCAGTCAGTCACGGTCGTGATGTCGGTCTCGCAGTGATCGTCCTCGTCCCCGTTGCAATCCGCCGTTCCGGGCGCACATTCCATCGTCGTGCAGCGGCCGCCGGCGCAGAAGTTCGACGCGCAGGTGAGGTGGCATTTGCCGCAATTCTCCGGGTCGTCCTGCGTCGGCGTCTCGCAGCCGTTCGAAGCGTCGCCGTCGCACTCCGCGCTGCCCGGCTCACAGGGCGGCTCGCCGCAGACGCCGTTCCAGCATGAGTCGCCCGCGTTGCACCCCTTGCCGCAGGCGCCGCAGCTCGACGTATCGGTCTCCGGATTCTTGCAGGTGCCGTCGCAGCACGACCAGCCGAGCGGGCAGCCTTCGTTGGCGCTGCAGCCCGGCGCGCACACCGCATCCTGGCAAACGGTGCCGGGCGCGCAGTTGCTGTCGCTCTGACAATTGACGCAGAGGCCGCGCGTCGTGTCGCAGCTCGTCCCGAGACAGTCGACGTCACTCTGACAGCCGAGCACGCAACGGCCAAAGGCTGCGCAGAAAGTACCGGTTCCACAGCGATCGAGCTCGGCTTCGCGCGCGGGATCGCACTCGACGCAATAGCCGGCTTTCTGGTCGCAAAGCTGGGTGTTGCTGAGTGAGGCGCAGTCGTCGTCCGTCGTGCAGGCCGTGGGCGTCGACGGCGGCTGGTCGGGGATCCCGCCATCGTCGCTCCCGTCAGGCGCCTCCCCGTCGGGGACGCCGGCGTCCGGCACGGGATCGGGAACGAACACGTAGTCGTCACCGCAGGCGAAAACGACAAGCGCACCCGCAATCGCGAGCCAAGCATGCCGCACCCAGGGAGTGCGTCGATTAGTCACTTGGCGCGCACTCTACCAGCGCCCGCGACCGCCGCCGCGCAAAAGCGCCCCCGCTCGTCTCAGAATCGGTAGTCGAGCGACACGCCCGCGAGCGCGTTCGGCGCACTCGGCGTCACGAGCAAGCCAGCCTGTGCAGGCGCTTTTTTCTTCTCGGTCAGGATCAGTGCAGCCGCAGTACCGACGCACGCAACGCCGACGACCGCCGTGACGATGGTCAACACGTTGTAAGTCTTCAGTCTGTTGTACGTGGGCTTGTTCGATTCGGGGCACTGGCTGTGAATCGGACAGTCCTTGTCGAGCTCGGCCGAGGTCGCCTGACGCAGCGCGAAAAACACCCCCGAGCCAACCAACGATGCGACCCCCACCCCGCCCACGACGTAAGGAATGGTGCGATTTACCGGCGCCTGCTCCTTGATGACGACGACCTTTTGGCCCTGCGTATCCGGTGGCGGCGTAGGCTCGGGCTGAAGCTCGAGCGTCACGCGCGTGACCTCGCGCTCCTTGAGCTCGACCGTCGCGTTGAAATTGATGAAGCCGGGCGCTGCCGCCGTCACCGCGTGCGGTCCGGGATCGAGCGGCACTTCGACGCCCACCGAGCTCGCGCCGAGGTCGACGCCGTCGAGCTGCACCGCGGCGGCGTCGGCGCCCGCGCCACGCTCGATGAAGAGCTTCGGGATGCGCGCACGCAAGCTCGTTACGGCGGTCTCGACCTCGTTCTTGAAGTCGGAGCCCACCTGATCGGCCTCGTTCTGCGCGAGCTCGTAGCCGCCGAGCGCCGTCACGAGTCGCCCGAGGCCTTCCTCGCAGTAGGCAATGTGAAAGCGAACCTGGGGCGTCATGCGCACCCCGCCGACCTCACGAAACTGCTGCAGCGCTTCGGACCAGTTGCTCGCCTGCTCGAGCTCGATGCCGCGCTGGAACTGCGAGCGCGCCTTCTTCAGCTCCGCCGGCGTGGGCCCCTCCGCGTGCGCCACGCGCGGGGCGGCGCCGACTGCGGTAGCGAAGGCAAAAGCGACGAGGAGCGGAGCGAAGCGCCGGAGGGCCATCAGTTCGACGCCGGCTGTACCATGACTGAGTACTCAGCCGACATCGCCGGAGCATAGTTCCAGGTCCAGGCGATTGTCACGGTGCCCGCCGAACGCGCCGGAGTCACGCCTCCGTAGGCGACGACCGTGTTGCCGGAGACGTTTTGGCTCATGGTGAGCGTGGACACGAGATCCGTATCGAGCGGAGCCTTCCAGCCGTCCACGTACTGCGCCGAGACCACCGTGTAGACCACGGATCCGCTCTGCGCGACGTTCGTGGCCGTCGAAATCGAGGTGACATTGGCGCCGTTCGCGGCCGTCCCGCCCGTGACGAGCGGCGTCGCCTGGTTCACGCCGTTGAACTGCACGACGTTGGCCACGAAGATGACGGGCCGCGGCGAGTGCTTGGTGCCGTCGACGGCGAGCGTCTGATTCCCGCTTCCGGACGGCAGATGATTCGTCCCCGTGTCGGTGAGGTAATAGTAGTAGAGGTTCGCAGCGTCCCAGACCGGCGCGCCGAGCTCGCCGAGCTTGGTCATCGAGACACCGCCATACGTGACGGTGTCGGGACGCCCTTGGACGATGCCGCCCGTGCCCCCGCTGCTGTCGCTCTTGCCGACGACGGCGACGAGCACGAGCCGGTTCGTGCCGGCGCTGAGCGCATGCGTCACGTTGAGCGTCGCGCTCGCCGCGTTGCCCTGCGCCGTCGGACCGACCGTGACGTCCGCTTGGCAGTGGTACGTCGTGCCGCTGAGCACGCATTTGGGAAGCGCCGTCGTGCACGCGCCGCCTTGCTGCGGGCACGCATTGCACGTCGCAGCCGTACCGAGCGTCGCCTCGCAGCCGTTCCCGTTGTTGCCGTCGCAGTTCAGGTGCGTCGTGTCGCAGGAAGGGGCCGCGCAAGCGCCGCCCACGCAGCTCGCCGCGGTGGCACCGTCCTTCGAGCAAGTGCCGGCGCAGCTGCCGCAATGCAGGATGTTGCTCGTGGTGTCGGTCTCGCAGCCCTCGGCGGCGGTGCAATCGTCCCAATTGGCCTGACACCCGGTGGGCACGCAGGTCGAATCGACGCACCCGAGCACGGCGTGGGTACCCGAGCAGACGTTGTTGCAACCGCCGCAGTTACCGGGGTCGTTCGTGGTGTTCGTCTCGCAGCCGTCCGTGAACCCGCCGTCGGCGCCGTCGACGTCGCAGTTCTTGTAGCCGGTGGTGCACGAAACGACGGCGCAGGCGCCGTACTGGCACGTACCGCTGCCCTGGCTCACGTCACAGCTCTTCCCGCACGCGCCGCAGTTGTCGGCACTCTGGTAGGTGTTGACCTCGCAGCCGTCGGAGTAGCCGCCGTCCTTGTCGCCGCTGTTGCAGTTGTCCCAGCCGCTGTCACAGGAGTCGACGACGCATTCACCGGCCTCGCAGCGCGGCGTGCCGTTCGCCACCGAGCAGACGTGGCCGCAGCGACCGCAGTTGTCGACGTCCTTCGTGAGGTCGTTCGCGCACTCGCCGCTCGGGTCGCCGGCGCAGTTACCGCGACCGTCCATGCAATCGGTGTAGCCGCAGCCGTCCTTGGCGGTGCAGAACGGCTCGGCGCCCGCGGGCGCAGTGCACGTCTCGTCGCATTTGCCGCAGTTCTGGACGTCGGTGACGCTCGCCTCGCAGCCGTTCGAGGCGTCGGTGTCGCAATCGCCGTAGCCGTCATCGCACTTGTCGACCGCGCACTTGCCCTGCACGCACGTCGCCGTGCCGTGCACCTCCGGGCATTCCATGCCGCAGCCGCCGCAGTTCTTCGAGTCGTTGCTCAGGTTCGTTTCGCAGCCGTTGGTCTCGTCCGTGTCGCAACGCTCCCAGGGGGCCGTGCACTTGTCGATCTGGCAGGCGCCGCCGACGCACGAGACGCTGGCGTGCGGCAGCTCGCACTGGTGCCCGCACACGCCGCAGTTTCGCTCGGACGTGAGTAGGTTCGTCTCGCACTCCACGCTGACGTCGCCGTCGCAATCGTCCGTGTTGGGCGCGCAGTTGAGAACGCACTTGTGCGTGCCGGCATCGCACGCGCCGCTCAAGCAGTCGGTATCCACGTTGCAGTGGGCACCCACGGCGCAGCCGTCGCACATCGAGCCGCCACAATCACGCGTCGGCTCGTCGCCGTTCAGCACCCCGTCGTCGCAGGTCGGCGTGGCGCAGTGCTCGCTCTTGCAGGATTTGCTGATGCAGTCGGTCGGCGCGAGGCAACCCTCCCCGTCCCGGCAGGGCATGCAACCGCTTCCACAGTCGATGCCCGTCTCCGTGCCGTTCTTGACGCCGTCCATGCACCCCGGCTCCTGGCAGTAGCCGAGCAGGCAGTCCCCCTGAACACAGTCGGTCGCCGTCGAGCACCCGTCACCGAGACCGCAGCGTTCGCATTCGGGCCCGCCGCAGTCGATGCCGGTCTCACCGGAGGCGTCGTCGATCTCGCCGTTCTTGCAGTGATCCGCGAGCTGCTTTTCCGGGACGAAGTTGTAGTCGGGCATGCACGCCACGACGACGGCGCACGCTACGAGGCCCCCCGCGAACAGCGCGCGCCACGGGCGCGAAGAACCAAAGACGGACACCAGAGCAAAGGATACCAGCGTTTGACCCGCTGGTCAGGTGCCGGTCCTTCCGGGGCTAGCTTCCGCCCATGAGCTCGACGTACTTACGGATGGACGCCCGGGACTCCTCCGCGACGTTCTCGAACTCGAACCCGGTCGCGTGACGCCCGGCGCGCGCCGCCTTGGTCCAGCGCGACGTCGCCGGCGTTCGCAGCACGCGCCCCGTCAACGGCTCGGCAAAGCGGAAATCTCCACGCTCGCCGGAAGGAATTCCACGCGGGGCGATGAATTGAACGCCCCCTTCCGAAATCTCCTCGACCTGTCCGGCGATCACCTCGCCGGTAGGGAGGGTGAGCTGGGCAAGTGTCGTGTAAGGTGCGCGAGCGAAGCGGCGCTTGCCCGCGGCGGGCGCTGCCCGGAAGGCCGCGGGGCCGTCCGCCGCTGGACCCTGCGGGACCCCCGGGGCTTTGTCCGCCGGGCTCACGCCCGTGCCGAGCGAGACGCTCTGCAAGGACCCGAGCGCTCCCGTGAGCGCCTGCACGACCTCCGCCATGCTCTGAAAGCGTGCGGCCGGGTCGCGCGCGAGGCAACGCTCGACGGCGGCGATCAGATTCGGGGGGGTGCCCGGACGGAGCGCGGCGATCGACGGCAGCGGCTTCGTCGAAAGCTGGATCAAGACGTCGGCATAGCGCCCCTCGAACGGGACCGACCCGGTGAGGAGCTCGAACATGATCACGCCGAGCGAATAGATGTCGCCGCGGTGATCCTGGCCGGCGTCCATCTGCAGCGCCTCGGGCGACATGTACTCGGGCGTTCCGACGATCGAGCCCACCTGCGTGAGCTTCGCCTTGGGCTCGCCGTCGGGCCCGGGCAAGAGCTGCGCGATGCCGAAGTCGAAGAGCTTGATGTTGAACGTGCCGGTCGGCAGCACGAACACGTTGTCCGGCTTGAGATCGCGATGGATCACGCCTTTGTCGTGGCAGTGCCCCGCGATCTCCGCGATCTTGAGACCCGCGAACGCGACCTCCTCCCAACCGAGCTTGCTGCGCGCCGCGAGCAGGCCGCCGAGCGTGCGCCCCTCGAGTAGCTCGAAGACGAGGTACGGGGCACCGCGATATTCCCCGGCATCGACGAGCTCGACGACGCCCGGATTGCGCGCGCGCGCCACGGCGTGACCCTCACGCAAGAGGCGCTCGTTCACGAGCGGGTCGCCGCTCACGTCGGTGCGCGGAACCTTGAGCGCCACCTCACGCTGCGTGACGCGATGGGTTGCGGCGTACACCTGCGCCACCCCACCCGCCGCGATGAAGCGCCGCACGATGTAGCGGTGCTCGACCAAGGTCCCGGGCTCGAGTGTGGTGCCTACCGTCGTGCCTTCCATTGATTCCCCTGGCGAGACCGCGCGAATTGAAGCTAGCATGAGCCCCACCTCGAACGCAGCCCGCGACGTTCCGCAAGGCTACGCTCGCCCGATTCGGCCTCGACCACCTCGTCGCCGTCCCCGTCCCCGGCCGTGAAACAGCGCTCACGCTCCTTCGGATGGCCGGCGGCCGTCGTGCTCGCCCTCATTTTCCACGCCTTGTGGGAGGGGCACGGCGTGCTCGACCCGGCCTTCCGCAACCCCGACGTTGCCGGCATCGCTTACAACGCGCGGCTCCTCACCTCGGGGTCGCTTCCGTATGTGGACTCTGCGGAGATCAAGCCGCCGGGGGCGTTCCTCCTGTTCGCGCCGCTGCTCGCCGCGGGCGGCATGCGGCTCGTGTGGGCCGCCGCAGCGCTGTGGGGTACCGCACTGTCGGTCGCGACCGGGCTCCTCGCGCGCGCGAGCTTTGGCGAGCGCGCCGGGCGGCGGGCAGTGGTGCTGCACGCTGCGTGCGCCGCGATCGCCTCGGACGGCGACATCAACTACTCGTTCTGGATGGCGACGCCGTTCGCGCTCAGCGCGGCGTGCGCCGCGTTCGCCGCGCGCACGAGCAACGAGCGGCGAGCGCTATGGCTCTGGCTCGGAAGCGGTGCGCTCGCGATGCTGGCGGTGTCGATCAAGCCGTCGGCGTGGCCGGTGAGCGGCCTGTTCGCGGCGCTGCTCGCGCGTGAGGTCCAGAGCGGGCGAACGCGCGCGGCGTGGCGGGGCGCGCTCGCGGGTGCGGCCGGTGCGCTCGGTACGGCGGCGCTGATCGCGCTGCCGTGGGTGCTCGGCGGCAAGCTCGCCGCGCTGCGCGCGGGGCTCGCCGACGTGGCGCGCTTCGGCGCCGAATACGTCGCCGTAGTGACGCAGGGAGCCGGGGGGCGGACGCTCGCGATCGCGCAGGGCATCCCGTGCCTCTTCGAGCAGATCCCGGGGCTGCTCTTGCTCGGCGTGCTCGGCTCGAGCGAGATTTTCCCGACCGAGCGTGAGAAGCCGCCGCTCGCGCTCGCGGCGTGGGTGTTCGCGGGGGCGGCGCTCCTCGGCGTGGCGTACACGCTGCGGTTCTTCTCGCACGACAACGTCGAGCTCTGGCCCGCGCTCGCCGTGCTCGCCGTGCGTCCGAGCGGGCTCGTCGCGCGCGCTCTCGATCGCGCTCCCGCGTGGGCGGGCGCCGAGCTCGGCGTGCCGGCGCTGCTCGGGCTCGTCGCCGCGTGGCCGGGCGCGCGGCTGCGTCTGGATTCGCTGAGCTTCATGGCCGATCGCGATCGCATGATTCAAGGCATCTGCGCGAAGGTCGCGCCGCGGCTGCCCGCGAACGAGCCCGTCCTCGCCTGGGGCTGGAGCGCGTGGAGCGTCTACGACCATTGCGAGCGCCGCGCACCGGGGCGCATGTTCAAGGTGATCGCCAGCGTCACGACCGTGAACACGAACACGTGCAACAACGGCTACGGCCCGATGCGGCTCCGCGACGATCGCGGCCCCGCGGAATTTCTCGCCGAGGTCGAGCGTCGCCCGCCGAGCCTCTTCCTCTGGTCGAGCTACTTCCGCGACATGGGTGGCGATCCGCTCGACACGTGGCAGCCGCTCCGCACGTTCTTCGAAGCGCACTACACGCGCGTCGCCACCGAGGGTCCGTTCGTCGCGTTCTTGCGGCGCGATCTCGCCTGGCCGGAACGCGCCGTCGCGACTCAGCGAGCGCCGGAGCCGGGCGCGTGGCCCGGCGGGAACGGCGTGTACGGCTGGCCCGGCAGCGCGGGCTCGGTGTGGACGAGCACGTCGCGCACCCCGGGGAATTCGCGCTTGATGGCGTCGATCACCTCGTGCGTCACGCGGTGAGCATCGACCACGGTGAGCTCGCGCGCGACCTGGATGTGCAGATCGACGTAGATGCTGCCCGGCATGCCGCGCGTTCGCACTTTGTGCCCGCCGGCCACGCCGCCGACGCTGCGCGCCACGGCGATGATCTGCTCGGGATCGAGCCGGGCTGAATCGGCGAGGTAGCCGAGGTTCGTCCTGAGCACGCTGATGCCCGCCCAGGCGATGAAGCCGGCGATGCCGATCGCGGCGAGCACGTCCACGACCGCAAAGCCCGCGCGCACGAGCCCCACCGACGCCAGCACCCCGAGCGTCACGAGCACGTCGGAGCTCGTGTGCAGGGCGTCGCTCTCGAGGAACGAGCTGCCGAGCTCGACGCCGCGCCGGCGCTCCCAACGCGCGACGCCGACGTTGACGAGCAGCGTGACCGCGAGCACCGCGAACGCCGCCGGGCCGATCTCGGGCAACGGCGCCGGAGCACCCCGCAAGCGGTCGATGCCACCTTTCGCGACGTCGAACGCCATGCCGAGCAACGAGAGCCCGACCACGCCCGCGGCGAGCACCTCGAACTTGTGGTGCCCGTAGGGGTGTCCGGCATCGGCGGGACGACTCGCGATCCACACGCCCGCGAGACCGACGAGGTTGTTGGTCGAATCGGTCAGCGAATGAAAGCCGTCGGCACGGATCGACAAGGCGTGGACCGCGTGGCCGTAGCCGATCTTCGCCGCCGCAACGCCGAGGTTCAGCGCGAGCGTCCAGACGAGCACGCGCTGAACCCCGCGCCCCCGATCGTCGTCGGGAACGGCCCGCGCTGTCGGGGCCGGCGTCGCCATGTCAGTGCCGTGCGCGCAGGGCCATGGCCGTGGCGCGCGCTGCCGTGGCGTGCTCGCGCGCGGTGGCGGCATCCGCGCTCGCGTTCGGCAGCGACGAGCCGCCAAGGAGTTTCTCCGCCTTGGCGAAACGCGCGGCGAGATCGTCCCAGAACGCCGGATCGTCTTGCTTCGGCGCGAGCTCGAGCACGGCGGCAGCGTCGAAGGCGGCATACCCGGCGTAGCGACCGCGGCGCTGCGCCTCGGCATCGAGGCCGCGCACGTCGCCCGTCCCGCGCACGAACGGCCCCTTGAGCATGAGCTCGGTCGCGTCGACCGGGCCGCTCTCGAGCGCCTGAGCGAGCGCGCCGAGCAACGCGCCCGTGTCGTTCGTCTTCTGCGCGCCGAGCGCGGTACGTGCCGTTTTGAAGTCGGAGGCGCGGAAATAGCGCCGTCCGGTTTCGACGGCGGCGCGCGCGTAGAGCACGCGGACGGGCGTCGCCAGCGTCGCAACACCGAGCTTGCTGCGGGCCTCGGCAAAGACGCCGCGCTCGAGCAGCGCGCGCAAGACCTTCGGATCCGTTACGTCCAGGTCGGCGAGCAAGAGTCCCGCGTAGAAGGTCGGCAGCCGCGCGGCGAGCGCGAGCTCGGGGGTGGACGTATCGAGCGCTTCGAGCGGCGGGAGCAGCAAGCGATCGAGCGCATCGATACGGCTTCCCGCCCAGAGCTGGTCGAGCAGCGAGCGCGCGCGGGTGACGCGCGGATCGTTCAGCGCGCCGAGCTCCGCGAACGTACGCAACCCGACGAGCGCGGCGTCACGACCCCGCACTTTGCGCGGGTCGAGCGCTTGGTCGAGCCCGCCGTAGTAGGCGTCGGTCACCTGCTTGTCGGCCTTCATCTCGTCGGGCAGCGGGATCTTCCGCACCATCTCGACGAAGCGCAGATCGGCGTTGCCGGCGGCGAGCGCCGCGAGCCCGCGCCCGTAGCCGGTCAACCGCGCGCCGTCACTCGAGAGCTTCTCGATCGCTGCGGCTTCACCGAGCACCCAGGGCGTGAGCTTGTCCGCGAAGAACGGCAGAAAGCGATCCTTCGTGAGCGGGGGCTCGAGCGCCGGCGGGTCACCGAGGAGGCGCGCGAGACGGCCGCTCAGCAACAACCCGAGCAGCACCTGCTCGAGCTCCGGGCGCATGCCCTTCGGGGGCGCCTGGAGCGCGGGGGTCGCGAGCGCGTCGGCGCACACTTCCGGGCCGAGCTCGGCGCGCAGAGCGCGGAGTGCGCCTGGCGGCGACTCCTCGCGGAGCTCGAGGCAGGCGAGCGCGGCGTCGCGCGCCGTCGCGTCGTCGAGGGCAAGGGCCGCTGCGAGCGCCGGGCGGAACGGCGTGTTCCCAGGGCAGCCCGTCGGGTGCATGACGAGCTCCGTGCAGGCGGCGGGCGGCGGCGGGACGGCGGCCGGCGCCACGCGCTCGGGCTTCTTCGGCGGGGGAGCGGGCTCAGGCGTCGACGCACTGGGCCCAGGCGGAGCCGGCGCGACGGCCACCGGGGGCGGTGCCGACGCGCAGGCAGCGGTGAGAACGAGGAGCGGCAGAAAGCGGCGCATGGCGCCGCCCGAGCCTACTGCAGGAGCTTGAACTCGATGCGACGATTCTTCTGGCGGCCCTCAGGGCCCTTGTTGTCCGCGATCGGCTCGTCGGGGCCGGCGCCGCGGGTCTCGATGCGCTTCGCGTCCACGCCGTTGCTGACGAACCACGCCTTCACGGCCTCGGCGCGCTTGCGCGAGAGCTCCACGTTGTCGTCGTGCTGGCCGACGTTGTCCGTGTGACCGGACACCTCGATGCGCGCCTTCGGGTACTCGTTGAAGATCGTGACCGCGTTCTGCAGCACGGGCTCGGACGTCTTGCGGATCGTGTCCTTGCCGGTGTCGAACTCGATGCCCTTCACGACGCCCGTGAACTTGCGGAGCTTCTCGGGGATCTCGTCGGGGCAGCCGTCTTCGTCGTCGAAGCCGTTCTTGGTCTCCGGCTTGTCGGGGCACTTGTCGGCAGGCGTCGGAATGCCGTCGTGGTCGGCGTCGAGATCCGGGCAGCCGTTGATCGGGCCAGGCTCGGTCGGGCACTTGTCGAAGTCGTCCGGGATGCCGTCGCCGTCGCTGTCGCGCACGGGGCAGCCGCCGAGATTGACGGGGCCGGGCTGCGTCGGGCAGTTGTCCTTGCTGTCGAGCACCGTGTCGCCGTCGCTGTCCTTGTCGGGACAGCCGTCGGGCGCGATGCCGGCTTGCATCGGGCACTTGTCCTTGTCGTCCGTGAAGCCGTCGTGGTCGGTGTCGGCCGGCAGGTCGACCTTCTCGCACTCCGGGTGACGCGCTTCGAGCGCGAGGCTCACGCCGAGCGCGATCTCCCAGTGGCTCGTCATGTCGCCGTCCTCGGCCACGGTCGACGCCGTGCTCACCTTCTGCGTCATGTTGTCGCGCAGATCGAGGCGAAGGCCGACCGCTTCGGAGATTGCGTACTTGCCACCGAGACCGAAGTGGAACGCTGGATCGATGTCCGTGCCCATCGGCGTGCTCGCGGCGCCCATCTTGCCGTAACCGACCACCGCAAACGGCGTGAAGCGTCCGATCGGGTACTGCCCGATCAGGTGGCCACGGGCGCCGAACAGCGTCGCAGCGTAGCCGCTGGTGTCGGTCTTCGTCGGGGCGACCCAGGCTTCGAGCTCGGCGCCGACGTACTTGAGCGGCAGGAAGCCGACGCGGACCCCGAACTCGGGAGCAACGCTGCCGTACGGCTCCTGGTGCGAGCGGTCGTCGCGCAGGTTGTGAACGTCGCTCGGCATCAGGATGCCGACGAACGCACCGACTTCCCACTGGAACGGCTTGGGCTCGTACTTCGAGTCGTCGTCCTTCTTGCCGGTGTCGACGTCGGCTGCGCCGTTCGCGTCGGCACCGGAGCTACCGAACGAGACGGAGCCGGAAGCCGCCGCGGTGTTGTCGGAGGCCGGAGGCGGAGCTGCAGCGGGGGCGGGTGCGGGTGCCGCGGCGGGAGCCGGAGCGGGAGCGGCCGCGGGCGGCGGAGCCGCGGGAGCGGCCGCGGGCGGAGGCGCGGCCGGAGCCGGCGCAGAAGCGGCGGGTGGCGGCGCGGCGGAAGGCGCAGCGGGCGCCGCACCCTGAGCCAATGTCAGTGGAGCGACCAGCGCAACGAGACACCCCGAGCTCAGACCGACCAACTTGGTTCGTTTCATCGTGCTCACCCTGGATCAAGAGGTAGCCCCGCTCGCCCAATCAATGATCGCGCAGGGGGACCCGCATCTCCTCCGCGCGCCCTTCGGTCCAGCGCAGAGGACTCAAGGGAAGCTTACCTAGACCACCCTTTTCCTGCGTTCAAGCGTGCCAACTGCGGCCCCCGGGCCGATGCCCGAGCGGTCACGCGTCGACGCTGATGCTGAGCCGCTCGCGGAGCGCGATGTAGGCACTACTCACGGAATAAATGAGCACGTCGCGCGCCCGGGTCACGGGCTCGACCGTCCCCTGCCGTGCCGGCTCACTGCGAATCAAAGACGCCGCGGTATCGAGGTCTCCGCACAAGATGAGGCCGGCGCGATCGGCAGCTTGATCGACGGACCGAACCCAGCGCTTGAGATCGAGCGCGGCGCTGTCCTGCAGGAGCTTCGATACGGTGTGGACCAGATGATCGCGGTACTCGCCGGTGGCCGCGGATTCGATCACGCGGGCCGCGTCCGACACGCTCGACTCGAGCTCGCCCGCGACGGGGAACTTCGGCTTCACGAGTCGGATCGCGCCGAGCAGCCAGCTCTTCAACGAAGTGACGTTCGGCAAGAGCGTGCGGAGCCGTAGCCCCGGGAGCGCGTGCGACAGCTCGCTGCCCGCGATGAACGCGGACTCGAGCGGTCCCATGCCTTCGGCGAACGCGCCCGAGCCGAGCACGACCGCAGGCGACGGCGTCGCGAGCGGCGTGACACGCGCCGGATCGCTCTGACGCTGGAAGATGCGCGGCTCGTCCGCGGGGAACACCTGCGCGCCGTGGTAGAAGGCGTAGACGAGCCCGTGCGGGTAGCGCTCCATGTCGAGCTCGTCCTCGACACCGAGCCCGTAGGCCGATTCCGGACGCCCGCGCGTCGCGAGCACGTACGGCTCGATCAGCGAGAAGAGCGACGTGATGAGCGGCTCGCCGTCGTCCGGCATCACGAGCTCCATCCACTCTTCCGCCGTGAGGCGCCGGCGTGCCGTCACGAGCTCCGAGACGCGGAAGCGCTGGTAGAAACGCGACTCGTCCGGCTGCGCCTGGCCGAGAACGTGCAGCGCCTGAGCCGCGAGCCACGCGCCGTCGGCCTGGCGCGCCTGCGTGTACATGCGGCGGAGCAGCTGATACGGCTCCGGGCGGTACGGATCGACCTCGATCCAGAGGGCGAGCGCTTCCTGGCCACGCTCCACGTACGCCGGATCGCTCGCGTAGGTTCGCGCGAGGCGCTCGAGCCAGCGCACGCCGTCGGGCTCGACGTCGAGCGCCGATTCGTAGACGCGCGCGGCCTGCTCGATGCTGCCGAGCCGCTCGTACGTCTCGCCGAGCTCCTCGAGGCAGGGCAAGAGCTCCGCGTGGCGGCCCATGGCGGCGAGCTGCTGCGCGCGGCGCTTCAAGAGCTCCTTGATGCCGTCCCAGTCGGCGAGCCGGCGGCGAATCGCGAGCGCCTCCATCGTGGCGCCTTCGTGGGTGGGATCCGCATCGAGCGCGGCGTCGAGCAAGCCGAGGGCGCGCACCGGGTCGCCGATCTCGCGCGCGGCGACCATGGCCGCGGTGTGCAGGTACTTGGCGCGTTGCGTGGAATCGTCGATCAGATCGGCCAGGCGCACGACGACGTCGAGCAGGCGCGACCAATCCTTCTCGGCGCTGAAAAGCTGCATCAGGCGCGTGAGGATGCGGCGATCGTTCGGCGCCTCGTCGAGCGCGAGCAGGAAACAGCGCGCGGCGTAGTCGTTGTCGCCGACCTTCGTTGCGACGAGCTCGCCGAGCTCGACTAGCAAATCGACGCGGTCGTTGCCCTGCGTGAGCTCGATCTCGCGGCGCCGCATGTCGATCGCACGTTGAGCGTCGCCCGTTTCGACGAGCGCATCGGCCATCGCGCGCAGAGCCGGGCGCGACTCCGGATCGAGGCGGATGGCGCGATCGAGCTCCGGGAGCGCCTGCTGCGCGCGGCCCGAGCGAGTGAGCGCTTGACCGAGCAGGCGCCGCGCGAGCGCTTCCTCCGCGGTGTCGAGCGCCGTGTGCTCTTCGAGCAAGCGGCGCACGAGCTCCGCCGTGCGCTGGGGCGAGCCGTGCTCGGCGCTGATCTCGCACACCGGCAAGAGCAGCGCCGGGCTCGCGGCGAGGGCGTCCAGGAAGTGATCGGCGGCCGCGAGCGCGCGGTCGGGCGCGCCCGACTTCGCGAGTGCTTCGACGTAGGTGAAGACGGTTTCGCCGAGATCGTCGGGCGGGAGCGCTTCGGCTTGCGTGACGACCGCTTCGAGACGCTTCGCGGCTTCGGCGAAGCGACCCTCCGCAAACGCGACGCTCCCCTGCACGCGCAGCGCGTCGAGGCTCGTCGGATCGAGGTGCAGCGCCATGGTCGCCATCGCCATGGCGCGCTCGTTGTCGCGCAGGTGGAGGTGGCACAAGAGGGCAATCTCGCCGGCGACTGCGGCGCGCGCGCGGTCGCCCTTGGTGCTCGAGAGGCGCTCGTCGAGGAGCTCCACGGCCGCCGCGTGATGTCCGACCTCGACGTAGACGGCGATCAGCTTCTTCGAGGCCGACGGATGCTCGGGGGCCGCGTCGAGCGCGCGCTTCAGCTCGCGAATCGCGCCGTGCTGGTCGCCGCGCTCGCGCAAGAGATCCGCGGCTTTGACGTAGTGGTCGGCGCGCGCCTCGGGCGTGGTCGCGGCGTCGGCGAGCCGCTCGATCGCGGCGACGGCGCTTTCGGAGTCGCCCATCCGCGCCTTGAGGGTGGCGAGCAGGGAGAGCGCACCCGGGTTCGCCGACTCGAGCTCGAGGACGCGCTCGAGCTCCTCGATCGCCTTGCCGAGCAACCCGAAGCGTTCGTCGTACAGGCGCGCGAGCGCGATGCCGGCTTCGATCTTCCAGGTCCGATCCTGACTCTGGGCGACCTGGTTGAGGTAGAGATCACGGAGATCGTTCCAGCGCTCTAGGCGCCGGTAGTGACGCGCTAGCTCGGCAGCGGCGCTCGCTCGCGACGGATCGAGGCCGAGCGCGCGCTCGAGCGCTTCGGCGGCGCGCGACGGATCCAGGTACTCCTCGTCGAAGATGCCGGCGAGGCGCTCGTAGAAGCCGACCTGCTGGCGCGGCGTGACGGCGAGCTGGATCTCGGCGACGAGCACCTCGACGAGCTCGCGGTAGCGACCGCCACGATTGAGCACCCGATCGAGCCCGCGCAGGGCATCGACGTGCTTCGGCTCCTCGCGGAGGACGTCGCGGTAGAGGCGCTCGGCCGCGTCGAGCCGATCGAGCTCGGTCTCCCACGCCTCGGCGATTTGGAGCACTTGGCGGTGTCGCTCGTCCCCGCTCAGGGCAAGCGCGCGTGCTTCGAGCAGCTCGAGGGCGCGCTTGGGCTCGCCGCGCTTGCGCAACAGCGCCGCGAGGCCTTCGGCGGCCTTCGGATGGCCGGGGTCCTCGGCGAGCACGGACGCGAACAGCTCCTCCGCCCCGGCGGCGTTGTTGAGCCGCGTCGCGAGCACGTCGGCGGCCTCCGCTCGGAGATCGCGCGCGAGCCGCGGCGCGGCCACGTCGGCACGACGCAAGAGCACCTGCCCGAGCTCGTTCCACTGCTGCAGGCGTCGATAGAGGTCGGCGAGACCGGCGAGCGCACGATCGCTGCTCGGATCACGCGCGAGCACGGCGTTCAGGAGCTGCAGCGCCATGTCCGGCCGCGTGAGCTTCGAGCCGTACCAGTCGGCCGCACGCAGCAAGAGCGCCGCGCGCGCCTCGTCGGGTAGGTCGCCCTGCGCTGCGGCGCCGCAACGCTCGAGCACCTCGGCCCAGGCCTTGCCGTTGCCGCCGGCCGCGCGCTCCACGGCCCGCGCGCGCTCTTCCTCGAGCGGATCCTCGCAGAATGCCTGCGCGAACGCGACGACCGCTTGCTCCTTGTCGTTGAGCTCACCGCTGTAGAGCTCGCCGATCTCGGCGTAGCACTGCGCCCGTTCGGCCGCTGATTTCGCCGCCTCGCTGCGCTCGAGGAACAGCTCGACGAGCGCCTCGTGCTTGCGGAGCCGCTTACGCAGCCGGACGAGTGCCGCGAAGCTCGAGGCGTCGTCGACGTCGAGCTCGATCAGCCGCTCGTAGAGGCCCTCGGCGCGCTCGAAATCCCCGGCCGTCTCGAACAGGCGCGCCGCGCGCGTCAAGAGGCGCGGAATCGTGCGCTCGGACCCGCCACGCTCCTCGATGACGGCGACCGTGTCGACGAAGCCCTGCGCCACGCGCGTGGCGTCGGCGCCGAGATCGACGCTCGCTTCGAGCGCGGCGGCTTCACCCTCGTCGAGCGGATTCTCCGCGAGCACGGCGAAACGCCCGTCGAGCCGATCGTCGCTCACCCAGCTCGGCGGGCGCGTCGAGGCGCGCCACACGCGACGCAGCGCCTCGAGCATCTCGGCCGCGTCGCGCAGGCGACGCTCGGGCTCGCGCTCGAGCAGCGACGTGACGAAGGCGTCGAAGTCCGGACCCGCGCCGCGCGGCGCCGCGAACGACAGCGGCTCCGGCGTCTCCATCAGGTGCGCGACCACGATGTCCGCCGCGCTCGCCCCGCTGTACGGGTCTTGACCGGTGAGGAGCTGGTAGATCATCACGCCGAACGCGTAGACGTCGCTCGCGAGCTCGACGCCCTTGCCGCGCAGCGTCTCGGGCGCGACGGCGGAGAGCCAGGTCTGCGCGAAATCCCCGCTCGCTTGCGGCAGGCTCGGCCGCAGCAAGTGGGCGCCGGTGTCGAGCAGCATCACGCGCGGCTGCGTCGGCGACGCATCGAGGACGAGCACGTTGCCGAGGTGGAGCGCGCCGTGCGCGATGCGCCGCTCGTGCAGCATGGCGAGCGGCTCCGCGATCGCGTGGAGCAGCGGCAGGAGCTCGTTCACTTGGCGCGGCCCGGTGCGGCGCAAGACGGTGCGCAGCGTTTCGCCCTCGTTGAACGGGTGCGCGACGGCAAACCCGCTCGCCGTCTCGAAGGCCTGCACCGCCTCCGGCAAGCCGGGGTGCGTGACCTGCGCCGCGAGCCGAGTCGCAACGAGGTAGCGCGCCGCGTCCTTGCGCGCCGCCGACGTGACGAGGCGCAAGCGCACGAGCTCCCCCTCGTGGTAGGCGCGTTGCACGACCGCGCTCGGACCCACGCCGATGCTCGCCACGAGCGTGTAGCCCTTGGTCTCGAGCTCCGTCTCCGAAACCGCCGCCGGGGCGCCGTCGCTCTTGCGCAAGGCTTTCGCCTCGTCGCGGCGCGAGGTCTGCATCGCGTCGAGCAGCGCTTCCACGGCGTCGCGCTCGACGCAGCGCTCCGCGAGGGTGCGAGCGAGCGACGCTTTGGCTCCGATGCTCCCGAGCGCGGAGGCGTCGGCGCCGAGCACCGAATCCGCGAGCTCGCCGAGCTCCTGCACGTCGTAGAGGCGTTCGAGCTCGGCGCTGAGAGTTTCGACGTTCAACGTCAACGGGGAAATCCTCGGGCAAGCCGGCCCAGGGGCTCGGCGAGGCTCGAGAGCCTACCATCCATCACGGCCAGTCGAGCAGCGCCCGTCGCACGCGCCACACGCCGTCCTCGTCCGCATCGCCGTAGAGGAGCTCGTCGCCGGCGAGCGCGAGCGGCACGCCGGCCGCGATCGGCGATCCGAGCGCCGCAATTCTCCGCAGCGCGAGGGGCTCGCCCTTGTCGCGCAAGACGCCGGCAAAGAGTGCCGCGCTCGCGCCGGAGCGCACGATCACGACCAGGTGGCAACCGCTCGCACCACAATCAACCGCTAGGGATGTAGGCTCGCCCTGCTCGATACCGAGGCGAGCCGGCTCACCGTGGGGCTCGCCGGACGCGTCGAGCGCCTCGACCATGATCGCCGCGCTGCCCGGCACGTCGGGCGAGCCGCGCTCGAGCCAAATCAGGCCGAGACCCGTCCCGAGGCGCCCGAGGGTCGGCGCGAAGGAGTGGCCCTTCGTCGCGAGCACGCGGCGTTCCCCGCCGACCGGCGTCGCATCCCGCGTCGCGACGTGCGTGAGGTAGATGTCGGCCTCGCCGGGGGCGGCCGGATCGCGCGCCTCCGCCCAGGCAACGACGGCGGTCTCGCCGAGCGTCGCGAGCGTGGCTTGGGCGGCGGGGCCCGGGGCGTTCGTGAGGCGGTGCTCGGTGCCGATGCGCGCGAGCTTCTCGTCGACGCGCGACACGTAGAGCTCGGGATCGTGGTCGCGCTCGTCGACCCACGCGACGAGCCAGCCCTTGCCGACGGGCGTCGCCGCAACGTCGCTAGTGTCGCCGCCCTTGCGCGTGAGCATACGCTGCGTGTGGCGCGCTCCGTCGGGGCCGACGAGCGTCAAAAACACCTGCGGCTTGCCGGCATCGACCCCGGTCCACGCCGCGAGCGCGTCACCACCGCCGGTCTGCGGCGACAGCGCGACGCCGCCGAGCGAGTGTGCCCTGAGCGACAGCACCTGCTCGGGCGCGAGCGCACTGCCGTCGGCCTTGAGCCCGACGAGCCCGAGGTGGGCGCGCAGCGGCTCGTAGCGCCCGTCGGGCGCCGCTTGCTTGAGCTTCACCCAGGGCGTCGTGGGGTCGAAATCCGTGAGGTACGCCGCGAGCGAGCCCGCGCCGACCTTCACGAGCGCAAGATCGGCGAGCGCGTCCGTCTTCGCGAGCACCTTGTTCTCGCGAATGCGCGGCGGCGCGTCGACGCCGACGGCGCGCCCGGCCGGAGTCCAGGCATCGGAGCGTCGCTCGAGCGACACGAGGTAGACGGGCGCGGGAGCGTCACCGAGCGCAGCCAGCGAGAAGCAGCCGCTGTCGCGGCAGGTGAGCCCCCAACCGAGGTCGACGGGCGAGCCCTGAAGCGCCTCGAGACGCAGCGGCTCGGAAGCGAGAAGCTCGAGCTTTTGGCCGAACCGCACGTAGGTCGGCATCACGTCCGGGTCCTCGCAGCGCTGGCTCTTCTCGCACGCGGAGGCGAGCGTGAGCGCCGCCACACCGTCGCCCGCCGCGGCCACCTCGGGCACGGCCGCCTCGTCCGAGCGCAACGCGACGCGGGCGCGCTCGACCGTGACGCGACCGGCGGCGTCGACCCCCGCGAGATCGAACATGTGCGTGTCGCCGTTGCGCTCGGCAGGGCTCTCCCACGCGACCCAGGCGCGCGACGCGCCGGGGCGAGCGACGAGACGCACGAGCGCTTGCTCGCCGAGCGGCGCCGTGAGCGGCGCTTCGGGCACCTTCACGGCGTGGTCGGCGCCGAGCAGCGCGCGGTACACGCGGCTCTCGCCGTCGCGCGTGTCGGACCACGCGACGACGAGCTCGGAGCCGAGCTGCGCGAGATCGAAATCGAGCTCGGCATGCCCGGCGCTGCTGATCGCGACCGCCTTGCCCTTCGGATCGCCGCGCCCGTCGAGGAAGGTGACCGTCACGCGACCATCGGCGGTCACGATGCCGAGCGCGGCGCTGCTCCCGAACGGAGCCGCTTGCCAGGCTTTCGCGCCCGTCGCGACGACCGCCGGATCGCCCTCGGGCTCGGCGCGGGCGTTGAGCGCGACGGCGTAGAGATCCGCCGCCGTGTCGTTCTGCACCGCCCAAAAGACGAGCCGGCGCTCGCCGAGCGGCACCACCTCCACCCAGAGCGCGCGGGCGCGCAGCTCCGCGAGCGCGCGCGGCCCGGCGACGAGCTCGCCGCGCTCGTTCAGGAACGTGACCTCGACCCATTCGGACAGCGCCGTGCGGCGCGTGCTCACGAGCGTGTAGTTTCCGTTCTCTAGCGAACCGCGCACGACGACGAGCCCGATGTCGGGCGGTGCGTCGGCCAAGCGCCGCACGGGACCGCGCGGCGCGCCGTCGGGACCGAGCAGTGCGAGGAACCAGCCGCGCTTCTCGCCCTCCGCCGCCGCCCACGCGAGCACCGCGCCTTCTTTGCCCTGGCCGAGGTAGGGCCCGAAGGTGCCGTCGGGCACGCGCGCAATCTGCGTGGCGTGCAGCGCGGGCACGAGCGGAGCGACGGTCCGCGACGGACCCGCCGGCGGATGAGGCACGGGCCTGTACGCGGGCACGGACGAGCCACCGCAGCCAGCGGCGAGCGCGAGCCCGAGTCCGAGCGGCCAGATGCGCCTCGACATGCGGGATCCGCTACCACGTCGCGGGCGGAATGCAGAGCGCGAAGCGGGCGTTGTAGAACCTGACAGCCATCGGCCCCTCACTGCTATCGTCTCACCCGTGACGCTCGCTCAACGCCTGCTCTTGGCGCTCGCGGCCGTCATGCTGGTCACGGCCGCTTTCGCCGGCGTCTCGGTGCGCGAAGCATGGCGCCGCGCCGAGGAAGCGCGCTTCGAGCGCGAGTTCGGCGACGCCAAGCGACTCTTGGCCGAGGAGCTCAGAACGACTCCGGCCGCGCTCGCGCGCCTGGTCGAGCCGGTGTGCCAGCACGACCCGCTCGTGGACAGCGCCCTCGTCGGCCTGCGCGCCGGTGATCTCGAGACGCGCCGTCTCGCGATCAGCGTGCGGGTACCGGAGCTCGGTCGCGCGCTCGAGCTCGACGAGCTCCTCTTGATCACGTCGACCGGCGAAGTCTTGGGCGCGCTCGGCGAACGCCCGGCGCCGGCGCGCGCCGCCGAGATCCGCGCGCGCGTCGAGCGCGGCGGGCCGCCTGGTCTGCGGCCGGAGCCGCTCGCGATCGAGCTCGGCTGCCGTCGCGGCGACGGCGCGACCTGGGTCGGCGTGTACGCGGCGCGGCATCTCGACCCGCTGCTCGCGCGCGTGGGCACGGCGTTCGGCTTCACGCTCACGCGCGACCCGGCGAAGCCGACCCGACGCTTGCTCAGCGAACCTGTCGCGCTGCCCGAGCTCGGCGGGATCGCGCTCACGGCCTCGCGCCCGCGCCTCCCCCTGATCGAGGCGCTCGAGCAGCTCGACGTGACGCTGCTCGTCATCAGCGGCATCGCGCTCTTCGCGGGGACGTTCGTCGC